>ERZ1034719.125-NODE-125-length-56725-cov-7.085019_pt1 | contig 56725 bp, 33 predicted proteins | sample MGYA00520703_ERZ1034719 | MGnify/ENA primary metagenome ERZ1034719 (study PRJEB33766, sample SAMN09781716) | gut metagenome | biome: gut microbiome | host: Homo sapiens | place: Madagascar | study: EMG produced TPA metagenomics assembly of the PRJNA485056 data set...
TCGGGTGAAGTTTTCATTGAAACGCGACTTGACGCGCAGAAATGGACTTCATCGGGTGAAGTTTTCATTGAAACGCGACTTGACGCGCAGAAATGGACTTCATCGGCTGAATCGTTCATAGAGACGCAAATCGACGCGTAGAAATGGACTTCATCGGCTGAATCGTTCATAGAGCCGCGAATCGACGCGCAAAAATGGACTTCATCGGCTGAATCGTTCATAGAGACGTGAATCGACGCGCAAAAATGGACTTCATACGAGAAGCATTCATAGATGCGTGTATTTAATATGATGATGGATTGAGAGGAGTATAGTTTTGGCTACGCTACGTTGCTCATTTTGCGATCGAGATCGCGCCGATACACAACGTCTCATTGCTGGGGCAAATGTGTATATATGCGAATCGTGCATCCAGGATGCTTACAATCAGATTTGTCGAGATTCGCAGATGATCGATTGGGGACTTCAACAGCACGTGACGAGCAAGCTCACCGTGCCAAAGCCCAAAGATATCAAGGCGAAACTCGACGAATACATCGTCAAGCAAGATCATGCGAAGAAGGTTTTGGCGGTCGCCGTCCATAACCATTACAAACGCATTATGAGCCCTGCCAAAGACGGCATCGAGCTCGGGAAATCCAACATCCTCCTCATCGGCCCCACGGGCACCGGAAAGACGCTCCTTGCGCAAACACTCGCCAAGATTCTCGACGTCCCCTTTGCCATGGCCGATGCCACGAGCCTCACCGAAGCCGGCTACGTCGGCGACGACGTCGAAAACGTCGTCTTGAACCTCGTCAACGCCGCCGATGGCGATATCGAACGCGCTTGCCGCGGCATTATCTACATCGACGAAATCGATAAAATCGCAAAAAAAGGCGAAAATCCATCGATCACGCGCGACGTCTCGGGCGAAGGCGTCCAGCAATCCCTCCTCAAAATGATCGAAGGCACCGTCGCGGCAGTCCCTCCAAAAGGCGGCCGAAAACACCCACAACAAGAATTCTTGCGCGTCGATACGACGAATATCCTATTCATCTGCGGCGGCGCTTTCGTCGGACTCGCCGATATCATCGATAAACGCACATCGCTCGGTTCCATGGGCTTCAACGCCAACGTCGTCAACAAAGACAAACGCGACCTCTCCGCCCTCTATCACGCCCTCGAACCCGAAGATTTGCTCAAGTTCGGACTCATCCCCGAGCTCGTCGGCCGACTCCCCGTCGTCGCCACGCTCGAACCCCTCGACGAAGCCGCTCTCACCGAAATCCTCACTGAGCCCAAAAACTCTCTCGTCAAACAATATAAAAAGATGTTCAAAATCGATGGCGTCGACCTCGAATTCGACGACGATGCCCTCGCAGAAATCGCCAAGCTGGCCATTAAAAAGGAATCCGGCGCGCGCGGCTTGCGTAGCATACTCGAAAACGCCATGATGCCATTCCTATATGCCGTCCCAGGCATGCCGAACATGAAAAAACTCGTCATCACAAGAGATATCATCGCCAAACAAGGCGACTTGAGCCAAATCGACGAACTCAACGCGCGATATAACGCCAAACAAGACGACAAATCGAGCAACGCAAGCACTAAAACGAGCGATGCCGAATCCGACGACGCCACATCCGACGACGCCAAATCGGGCTCGGATCAAAGCGACGATAAATCGATCAGCTCAGACGACACAATCGACGACAAATCGAGCAACGCAGACGATAAAAAAGCCAAATCCGCTCGCGCTAAAAAGACGAAGAAAACCGACCCATAAGGAGGAACGATGCGACTCTTACTCAAGTTATCGGGTGAAGTTCTCGGCGGCCGCGCCGGCCTCGGCCTCGACCCCGAAGCACTTTCGCATTTCGCCGACGCAATCGCCGCACTCGCGCAAAAACACGAAATCGCCATCGTCACAGGCGGCGGCAACATCATGCGCGGCAAAACCGCCTCGGGCCTCGATCGCGCAAAAGCCGACCAAATCGGAATGATGGCCACCGTCGTCAACTGCATGACGCTCGCAGAATACCTCGTCGCGCGCAAATGCAACGCCACCGCCATGAGCTCCGTCGCCTCACTCGCTCGACCCTACGATATCACCGCCGCACGCCAACTCCTCGCCAATCGACACGTCGTACTCGTCGCCGGCGGCACGTCAAACCCCTACTTCACCACCGATTCGGCGGCCGCACTACGCGCCCTCGAACTCCGCTGCGACCTGCTCGTCAAAGCCACAAAAGTCGACGGCATCTACGACGCCGACCCCGCCAAACACCCCGACGCCAAACGCTTCGACCGCATCCGCTACGACGACGCCATCGCGCGAAACCTAGGCGTCATGGACCTCACCGCCATGGTCCTGTGCCGCGACAACAAACTCTCACTACGCGTCTGCTCCGTCGCCGATTTGCCCCAACTCGACGCCGTCATCGAAGACGATTCGCGTTCGACACTCGTCTACTAAACGACGCACGCGCAACGCCTCCAAACGCCCGCACCCACAAGCGCCACACTCTTTTTCGCCGGCTATCGGCTCCGCCGATACGCCGCCGGCTGCGGCTATTGCCCGTTGGGCAATACGCCTCCACTTTTGTCGCGCCTATCTCGCTGCGCTCAATACGGCGCTATTGTCGCCCTATTTCGCCCGTTGGGCTCAATACGGGCTCTTGGCGGCTATTTCGCCCTCCGGGCTCAATACGCCGCCTTTGTCGCGCCTATTTCGCTGCGCTCAATACGGCGCTTTTACGCCGGCTATCGGCTTCGCCGATACGCCGCCGGCTGCGGCTATTGCCCGTTGGGCAATACCCCGCCTTCCCGGGGTTGCGCTACGCTCACCCCGCCTTCCCGGGGTTGCGCTACGCTCACCCCGGGCTGTGTTCTGGCGCCCTTTCAGGGCGCTCATTCCCATCGCCAAATCGACAACGCCCGCCGTGGCGGGCGTCAATTCCCCCTCGCATGCCATAAACGCCCGCCGTCGCGGGCGTCAATCATTGAACCCCGTAGGGGTTCTGGCGAGTAGCCCCCAGTTGACGCCGTAGGCGGCTACTGGGGGAAATGGAATGCACCACACAAATTGAACCCCGTAGGGGTTTCCGATTAAACATCACGAAAAATGTAGTTTCATCAAAAACGTCATGAATATAGATTCGTGAATAGGTTTTTGACTTCGTTATTTATGGAGAGGGGGTGGCCGTTAGGCCGGGGGTGAGGTCAGGACCAGAACGTGAGGTCACTTTCCACAACCCATGGCAAAATATTTGCTTGGACAAAGGCGTCGCAATGAAGTCGATGGCAACGACCAATATGGCGTCGTCATCCAAAGACATAAGACATACGAAGGAGCAATGATGAAGAAGCTTGGATTATTGGCGCTTTGCGTCGTCGCATGTGTTCAGATGACGTCTTGTTTTGTCGATTCCGTTTGTACCGACGGCGATACAGTCTGCTACGAAGGCTACACGAATACGTGCAGCGACGGACGATGGCTCGTCGGAACGGTATGCAATACGGCGGCGGCGTGTTGGGATGGCGAGCGCGTTTGTAGCTACGATGGCGTACCGAATGCGTGCGCAGGTGGTATTTGGTTCGAAGACGGTCTTTGCCGTTCCGATGAAGTCTGCACGCGCGGCTATTGCGCTTGCCAAAACGGCGCTCGCATGTGCGATGCCGCCGGCATGCCGTGGCTATGCGTCAATGGCGCATGGGCGTCACAACCGCCTTGTGGCTCAAATGAATTCTGCGACGCCGCCTCGGGTACATGCCTTTGTCGCACCGATGTCCCCGCATTCTGCTCGCCAAATAACGAAGTCACGAGTTGCGTCAACGATGCCAACGGCATTCCGCAATACGTCGTCGATCGTTGCGCCTCCGATGAATATTGCGACGCTGGGCAATGTTGGTGCGCTCAAGAGAATAAGGGCATTTGCGACGACAATGGCAAACCCTGGATCTGCAAAAATAAACAATGGGTCGAGCAATCGGCTTGCGGAGCAAACGAAGTTTGCGACAACGGGCAATGCAAATGCCAAGGTACGGCGACGGCTTGTAGCGACGATACATCATTCTCACTCGCTTGCAACGACGGGCGATGGCAAAAAATCCAATGTGCCGATAATGAATTGTGCGTAAGCGGTGCTTGCGTCTGCAAGGACGATGCGCGGCGTTGCAATGGCAATGGCGTTCCCGAGTTGTGTGTCGATCATCAATGGGTCGCGCAAACAGCTTGTGTCAACGATCAATTGTGCGTCAACGGCGATTGCGTCTGTCGTCCAAACTCGGTCAAATGTGGCGAAGATCCTGCTTATCTCTACGTTTGTAGCAATGATTTCAAATTCGCGAAATCGGGAGCTTGCACCGACGAAAAATCGTGCGTCGATGGCAAATGCGTTTGCTCCAATGAACAAAAGCGTTGTAGCGAAGGATTCACCCAAGTTTGCGAAAACGGCGATTGGAAATCGGGCGTCAAGTGCGAATCCTCTGGTCTCGTCTGTAGCAACGGCGCGTGTGTTTGCCCCGAAACGACGACAAAATGCGAGCAAAACAAAGTCTATACGTGCACCGATGGCGCGTGGAACGATGGCGTCGCCTGCGGCGCCGGCGAATCGTGCAAGGCGGGAGCATGCAAATGTATAGAAGGCGAAAAACGATGCGACGACCAAGGCGGGCCGCAGTTGTGCGATAATGGCACATGGGTACCACAAACAGCTTGTACCGATGGCAAAGTTTGCCACGATGGAATCTGCGACACGACATCGTGCTTTAACGGACGACTCGACGAAGGCGAAAATGCCATCGATTGCGGTCCCAATTGTGCGAATCAATGCGTTTCGTGCAAAGAAGACAAAGATTGTGCGACGGGCGAATTTTGCGACATTGCCGCTGGATTTTTGTGTCAAAAGCGTTGCACCGACGCCGCCAACTGCAATGGTGGATTGCTAGGCGATGGCAACATTTGCCGCGACGATGGACGTTGCGCCTCCGAATCATTTGAATTCGTCGTCACAATCCCCGAAGATGGTGCGACGTTGACCATCCCCATGCAAGGCGCGACGACAACCGCTTGCGATTTCGATGTCAAATGGGGCGACGACAGCCAAAGCGAAAAGATAGCCGATTGCGCCAATGCCAAACACACCTATGCAACACAAGGCGACTATACCGTTTCGATAAAGGGCAAAATCGAAGGCTTTGGTTACGAAAACGGCAATGAAATCGACGACACTGCACCCCATATCAAACAAATCAAACGCTTGGGTAATGTCGTACTCGGAAAATACGCACTCAAACACCTAGAACTCGACAATACCGTGGCAATGGGCATCCCCAATCCCAAAACGCTGACTACGATGACGGGCATGTTCTACGGCGCAAAACTCACACATCAACTCCTTTGGGATACGTCCAATGTCACCGCCATGGATCACGCCTTCGAAAAAGCGACTTTATCTGCCGACGAAACACTCGCGCAGCTCAATTACAAAAAAGTCACATCGTTCACCGATATGCTCAAAGACGTCACCGGTCTCGACAAGCAAAAATACTGCGACTTTATAAAACTCGAAATTATCAAAAGTCACATTACCCAACTCGGCATGACGATCGATTGCAATGAATCCCCCACCGTTCCCGCCGCGTAGCATACCGCACCCGCGCCCCACGGGCGCGGGCGTATATCGAGGGCGGCGTTGAGCGACGCGCTCATGGCGACAAGACCTAGTTGCACAGACGAGCAAGCGATAAAGGCGGAGCGCTTCACGTCGTCAACGTCGCTCGACCTCTCTAACGGCACATCGCTTCTTGCAAAAACACATGGCGTATGCTTTTACCTCGGCAATATTGGGTTCCTCAAACATGAGGCCTTCGATATAATAACGCGATCGTATCTGCGTTTCAGCTTCATCTAGTAATTCGTTCATCATCTGGGGCACTTTTTTAAATTGCTGCTCCAATGTGTATTTGTTTACAACCGATGGTAACAGACACTTCAGCTCGAGTATGATGGCACTATTGCCCATATAAGCGACGATATCGGGTCTACCTTCTCCATATTCTCGATTGGATTTTACTCTGCACAATGTCCGCAATACGCCAACAAGCATTCCATGATAGAAATCCTCTTTGGCATCATTTACACTGATACTGTCATCCATGATGGCACATGTTTCGCCGATGATCCCCGCTATATCGCCCGATAACAATGCCTCCATCAAGGGCTGTGCATTATACCCCGACAGCTTGATATCCCGCCACCAGTGTTGCATGGCTTGATTCATAACCGATCGAATCTCCATATTGGGAATCGTCAGTAGTGCCTCCCAATTGCCTGTATCCAATTGGCGTAGTTTTATCGATTTCAAATATCCCGTAAATAACAAGAAGCTCCATATCGCTTCGGGACGCTTTTTTAAATCGCGATACGATAAATCTTGAAATACTTGCGCCCAAAATGGCTCGCCTTCCATGATACGCGCTAGCGTATGACGGTGACTTGGATTACTTGTAATCATCTCCTCTATAATATCATTACCACTCGTTCTCGCCCAATAAGATTGAATCGCTCTGTCGCCATCTCCATTCACGAAGCCGCGAACGGCATTGAGCAAACTCCAAGGATTAAACACTTTACGATGACTATATTCATAACCATCATACCAATGCTCGATCTCTTCATACTGGTCTTCTAGATCATAATACTTTAACATCTTTCTTACTTCTGGTTCTGTAAATCCCCAGTACTCATCGGGAATGTTATCAATCACTGTAATTACACCTAGATTGTTCATCCCCGTAAAGATAGATTCTTTTGCCACACGCATACAGCCTGCAATAATGCCATAGGCGAGGTTGTTATTTGATTTGAAGCCCGACGAAATAAACTGTCCTATGATCTGGACGGTTTGTTCAAACAAATCCGTTCCTGGGTGCCGATTGTCGTAGATAGCAGCTTTCTGTAGTGGAACATCGTATTCATCGAGTAGTATGACGGTCTTGCGATTCGTGACATCATAGAGCCATTGCGTATAAAGTGCCAAATACTTTGCCAAATTATCTGGGCTAGCATTTCCGTCGATAAAGGTCTGTAGCCACTCTCGATGTGTATGGCTCAATTTGCCCGAAGACATAAGCATTTGACCCGTTGTAACACATGCTCGGCGCACTGCATCATTGAGCATCGATACAATCGTCTCGTATGTTTCGCCCGATACGTCCTTAAAAGACAAAGATATTACGGGGTATTGCCCCATCTCAGCGAGAACTTTTGTGCCCGCTCCCATGACGGCGAGTCCATCGAAATAGGGACGATTGTCGATGGGCTCGCCGTCACTTCCTAAGCGATACTCAAAAAAAGTTTGCAAAGTGCGCAACATGAGCGTCTTCCCAAAACGGCGTGGGCGCGTCACGACGCATATTTTGTCTCCCATATTGATGAGGTAGGGAATAAAGCTCGTCTTGTCGACATAGTACATGCCATCGTCTTTGAACGCTCTAAAACTCTCGCTCTGTGATCGAAATGGCTTTAGCATCACTCCTCGCTCCATCGGGCCCTCCTATCAAAGATATCTGCACGACTCACATTGGCCGAGACAACTCTCTAAACTATAGCGCACCAATCATCAAATGGCGAGTGCTATATGGCAGGCGCACAGGGCTACCGCATTGACATTTTCCGTTGAAACATCATGGCGGGGGAACTGGGCCGCCTATCCATATAAACCTGTCTATTCCCCCTCTCCATTTATGGAGAGGGGGTGGCCGATAGGCCGGGGGTGAGGTCAGGAGGATGGGCGAGATGACAAACGATGGTAAATGCGTATTCATTTTTTGTACAGGATCAGACATCTACCGCTCGCGTAGATCGATGCACCAGTGATCAAGACTTGCCATTCAATATCTCATCGTGTTTATCGTTCGCCTTTCTGACTGCGCTTATCGAACTATTGTCAAATCCAAACTTCGACAAATAATCCAACACAGCCTCGATCGACAGTTGCTCCGGATACGCCTCATTTCCCAAGTGCAAAAATCCTTCACGTTGATACAACGACATTTGGCGCAAAGCGCGAAGGCGAGCTTCGTCTTTTTCGAGCTGCTCTAGGTCGACTTGTGTCGAGTCAAACGTCACCTCCGAATCTGCGTCGCCTCCCGTTCCTGCGGGCGTTCCTGAGCTAAAGAGACCTTTGACCCATTTCACAAAACGATGCCACAGACCGATCTTTTCCTCCGACGTTTCCTGCTCCGAAGCTTCTTGCTTGATCCGTTCGCCGCGCTCGATTCGCAACTTCATCTTTCTGATCGATTCTTCTAGCTTGGCAATCGCTTCATCGACTGGCGCCTCGATCATGCCCAAGTGCCAATTCAAGAAATCTGCCATCCATTCAAAGAACCTTTCAATATTGCGTTCAACGGCTGTCAATAATCCAAGATCGATATCGCTATCTTCGACAAAGATGATTGCATCTTCGTCGATACCCATGCAATCGCAAACGCATCGACGATGATTCGGTTCTTCGTCTTCAGCAGTCGTTTTATCACAGTTGCAAGGCTCGAGTGGTCGGCAAATGCTCGATAAATGCCCCAAATCGACACTATCCGTCATATCGGCGCGAAGCGTCGCAAAAATATACGGATACCCCTCGGGAAACACCGTCCGGAATATCTCATTGAAAAACAATGATATCGTCCAGCGCACATCGAACGTCGTCTCGGGCAAGATGATTTTCAATAATGCTTTATTCTTATACTTTCTCACCGGAATATCGTTGACGACGAATTTCTTTGCATTTACGACATCCGATAAATCATCCATCTGCAAATAGCCTTCAGTCGATATCTCGATATCGCCAAAGCCGCGCTCTGTGCGTATCTTCAACAACTGATCGTCTAAATGCATGCTCATCTCGCGCTGGCTTGCCACGGCTTGATCTGCTCGCCATTCCGTTATCTTCGTCTTGCGAAGTTGGCGATAATACAAACGACTATGGATGTGATCGGCGGCTCGACGAACGACGACGCCACTGTCGGCGGTAATACTCTGAACCTGATAGTATTTCCCTTCTGATGTCAAAAATTGACCTGGCAAAAATGCTTGGAAGACGTGACCAAACAAACGCGCACCGATGAAATGCTTTTCTCCGCTCTCGTCTTCGGCAATAAACGTCGCCGCTTGCAACTTCTTGGCAAATTCCGATAACGAGCTCTCTTCTGCGATTCGGCAATAACGCACCGGCTTGCTCAGCAACGGATTCGCCTGTTTCTCTTCAACCCATTTATTATTAATACCACCCGATATATCGAAGTGCTTTTCAAACAATTGCTTCATCAGCGATATCGGGTCATCGGCAATCTCTCCGCCTTGACCCGATATCAATCCACCCAATACGAATTCTTTCGCGATATCCAATTCGCTCAGCGGCGCAAGACTCATCTTCATGATCAGCTTGAGCACGAGATTGCGCTCCGTGCGCGCAAAATCTGGCACGATCGTCGGCAATGCCTTCGGGTCGAACAGTAGTGCATCGATATTGTCAAACATATAATCGCGCAACATATAATGCTCGCTTACGACGTGTATTGCTCCCTCCTTGTGATATCTCGTCGAAAACAGACGACTCATTTCAAAGAGATTGCAAAATTCATCTTCGACGACGAAGTTACCCGATTCAATCACGCCCAATTGCCACAAATTGGGCTCGACTAAGAACGCCTCATTCCAAGCCGCTTGCGCCTTTGGCAACATTGCTGCATGGCACAACTGACCATAATACTGCCCATCGATCCATTTGATATCGTGCACGGGGAATTTATCCCCTCCCATCCATTTAGCTGGGCGTATTTGATGTTTTAACGCCAATACGTTCATCGACGTTCCAAGCCCCAAATAACGCGCTATATCGGGCACGATCTTGTGATGCAACGATATACCCTCCGACGCCCAATAAAAGTAGAAATTCGTCGCGCGGTTTTGTAACGTCGCCGATACGTCGATGATTTTTGTACGAAGGACATGCGACAGCGAATCGACTAAGCCATCGCAGTTCCGGTCACATGCCGAATAGACTATCGGTTCATCGTCCGATTCGCACATCGATACTAACAAGCTCAAGCCCATCTGCCCCGTCGACAATATCTTCGATGGCTCGATCAAAAATATAAAGCTTACATCTTTGAAGAAATCCGCATTCGCAACTTGGACTTCTCGCCGATAGATATCGCTAAACTTCAACACTCCAATGTCATAGTTATTCGGAATTGCCGACAATATCCCTACTTGCCAAAGCGCCTTCGTTCCAAAAAACTCTTCTATTCCCGATTCACACCACGATATCACATCATCTGCAGCTGAATTTCGACCCACGATGATCAAACACTTTCGATTGCGATATAACGAACGCGCCATCGGCAAAAGCAAATAATCCGTCAAATCGTGATAAAATGGATTGAAGAATATCGCACTCTTCCCATTCATCAACGCTAGCGTCGTCTCGATATAACTCATATCGAGCTCATGCTTCTGCGAACGCAAAAGATTGAAATAGTCGACGACTATGCTGCCATCCTTATTCGACTGCGGATTAATATATTCTTCAATATCGCGTAATAATACACCGGCATCGCTCTCATCTGAATCCAAGATCAAATCGTGCAATGGACGATCGCCATATAAGTCTAGAATCTCTTTTCGCAACGCCATGAAATTCGGATTATACGCTTTCTTTGGCTTTTTGCTTTCAGCCTCTTTCACTTCGTCTATGTGATCTAAACCACTTAAAAATGATTTAAACTCTCCAAGCATCAATATCGCCAATACCGGATACGATACCGCCGAAAACACGCGCCATTCTGGTTTCAAATTCGAAATTAAGAAGAACAAAAACGATGCCACAAAACAGGCAATGTAAAATCCGCCAAATAAAAATCGAAATCCTCGATATTCTGGGCGTAATACCCACCAATACCGAGCCTTGTTCTGCTTCTTCGACTTCCCTTCTTCCGACTCCTCCGATTCAGATTCTTCTTCCGATTCAACGACTGTGTCGAGGTTGGTTCCGCGATCTCGACGTTCATATACCGTCTCGCGATACGGCAATACCCCACGTTGACGCTCATATACGAGACCCGACGTCGATTCAGCAACTTCATCAGATTTCCACCAATGCCACGATAACAACAATAACACGCCCTTGATGAGCAAAAATGTCAATGCTATCGCACAATTCACGATATATACTAAGCGCGATTTTAATACATTAATGTCGTTCGATGCGAGGAAATTATATAACCAAGCATTCTGCTGAACTTCGTCTTGTATGTAAGTGTTATACTGATCTATTTCATAGATGATCAAAAACGAAAAGATTATTGATGCTATCGGCAACAAGAATTGGCGATATCGATACGGCTTCGATAAATTCAACTTATAACAACATATACATAAGAGAATAAAGGGGAGACTGTATATTATAGCATCTATAAACCCTATCGTTTCCATTATCCACAGACTCCTTCGAATTCGTCAAATATTTCAACGCGCTCGATCTCTACGCTTCCGATAAATCGATAGGGCGCATCTAGCATCTCGCCACTCCGATTTATCTCTATCTTGTCTCCATCGATATTGGGCTTGAGCTGATATAATTGATTCGCCGCAGGCTCCACATTGACATCGAAATCCTCGAGTATCGCCACAATATCATCGGTGTTGGCTCGCTTATCATACGCCAATAACCATCTCTCATCCCGACTACGTGCAAACTCTATCGCCTTCGCATGCTCATACAATTTACGACGCCACTGACTCGCGCTGTCTTCGCAAATCTTCGCACCATTCAATACAGAATTTGCATACATCAATGTACATGCCTCGGAAAAGAAATCTGTATACTCTTTTTGCGTCTTCTCATTCGCACTCTTGCTTTCCTTGGCATTTTCGGCGATGTTTTTGATCAAATCTTTCTCCTTGGCCTCGTGTATGTTTAACCCCCAATACCCACCGATCAGCGTGATGATGACGACCGCTAGTGTCATCAACGATGCCCATAGCCAGACTAAATCTACAACGCGATAACCTGCGATGATATCTCGTAAATACGGCGCAAACCCCAATACGACCACACATGCAACGGCGATAAATACTTTCATCTTCGTTCCACTACCGAGCAATTCGCCTCGATTCCTGTCATAGTCCTTCTTGGTCTGCTCCGCCATCTCCTTTATCTTCTTCTCATCGTGATAATTCTTGGGGCGCATCTTTAACACGCTCTTTTCGCGCTCTTCGATATCGCGTATTAATTGTTCATATTGAACTTCATCTAACTCATACGCTTTACCATAAAACAAACGGACCTGCTCACGCATCGACCTCGCCGCGCGATCTATCGCTCGACGCGGATCGCGTACACCATCGTTAATCGCATCCAGCTCCTTCTCCTCATCCTTGGCAAGCGCATCTTTCGGATTCGCACCATGCGTCGCGTCGCATTTGCTCATCACATTACGCGTGTCGTCTTGCTCGATGATGACTGGTATATTCTTCTTCTCGACGATGACTGCGTTCTTATCAAGCGACGCCTTTGGGAGCTCATTCATCGCCTCTGCGACGTATTCCTTTGCCTTGTCGAGCAATGCAATATGTTCGCAAAGTTGCTTTTCAAATACTCCAGTATCGACGCCAACGCCTATCGTATACAATCGATACGCTTGCATATATGCCGTCGGAATCCGATTTGTCGACAATAATACCGCCGAAAACCAGAACGAAGTCAAATCGCGCTCCGCTTTCATCGCATCCGATAAATCGACATTTGCATACAAAAATCGACAACACGACGGATACCGATTCTTCTCCCAAAACGACGAACTCAACGCCTCTATCGGAACTTGCCAAGCCCCCAGCGTCTCTTCTTTTTCGTCTTCCGCTCGGCGTTTCCTCAACGACATGAGTAAGATTTCCGACGGGCGCGCCTCCGATGAAAGATATCGTTCATACAGTTCTCGATGCTTCTCTATATCGGCGGCATCTGGCTCGATTTCGATATAAATGGGCTTGCCCAATTCTTCAACATTGCCATCCTCGTCGTCGACCGATTCATGCCGAAGTGCATTGTATACTTCTGGCGCAACGTGCATCATGCAACGCTTCTCTTCATCGTAATACTCGATCATCGCCTTGAATTGTCGCTTTGGCAACGGATCATAACCCGCCAATATATGCGTCAATCGTATCAACGGTATCGGACTCTCATGCGCACCGCGTTCTAAATCGACCGACGTATAATCAAACGGATTCTTGTCGTCCGGACGCGGTATCCGTTCGTCCGAACACAGCGCATCCGAGTTGATGATGATGGCACGGTACTCTTTTTTCCCGCGCAATAACATCGGTAACTCGGGGATCGCATCCTCCGCCGTCCGCCCATCGGCATTCCAATGGCAAAATGCCACTTGCCCTGCCAATTCAAACGGACGAAACAAAAAGCGATATTCCGCCATCGCATCGGCGGTTCTCTTGTCGACAAAGATAAGCGTATACACGACGATTACTCTTGCTCCGCATCACCACTGCGAACCTTCGACATCTGGATACTCAACGATTGAACCATCGAGGTCAACTTCTCAATCGCTTCATCCTGCTTCGACAGTTTACTCTTGAGATCTTCGACCTCTGCGTTGTGCTCCGCTAACGATATCATCGGCTCACTCGACGACGCTCGCACGCTGCTGTCGCCCGCGATATCGTTGACTTCGTTCGTTTCGTCCTCGCCATAATCTTCATTCGCATCGCCTGGGGTTACACTTGCCGATTCGGAACCTTCTACGCCTGAACCAGAACTATCCATCGATTTCGATTCGTGCGCCGTTTCAATGTCTTCGATCTCTTGTGCATTCTCGTCCAAATCGAGGTGTCGCAAATACTCGACCGCTACGCGCTTCAATTCGCTCATAAACCATATCAAATTGTCATAAAGCTCAAAGTTTCCGCGCGTCTTCGTAAACTGCCGATATTGCTCTACGACGAATTCGCCAAACACTTCATCGACGTGATTGGCGTCTGTCATCGATGCAATGTAATCGTGGAATATGTCGAGCGCAACGCGCACGATATCCGTCCCCATATCGAGCGTAAACGCGTTATCGGGCGACGACACCGACAACAACGATGAGAAGTCAAATATCGAGACGTCGTTCAGCTTAAACCGAACTACCATCTTCTTTTTCGCTTCGTATTCCGTCACCGAAAACTTCTTCAAAAGCTTACACATCTGGCTCGTTTTAAACGATACTTTCGAATTGAGCTCCTTCTTCATCAAACGTTGCACTTCGTCCAATATCCGATCGACGACGAGTGGATTGATCGTCAATGCATCGAGCACCTCGTAGAACAAATCGCATGGCGTATGATTCGACACGACAAACGATTCAGGTGCAGAGCCACTCAATTCCAATTTGTATAAAAAGTCGCGCGACGATACCGGCTTCTGTTTGATAATTCCATAGATGAGACCGAGCAAAAATGCCTTGTAAATCCGCATTTCTTGGTCTTTCTGATCGACTTCGTCGAGGTCTGGCATATTTGCCACCAAGTGCCACCCCTTGTGGATATGCGGCGTAATGATGGGAATATTTTTCAATGCCGGAACGATTTGGCGCACGAGCTCGAAATACGCTTTGTGATACATTCCCTCCGAACAAATCCCCTCTCGCGCTGGTGCAAACTTCGACAATCGATTTGCTCGCAAGCCATATATCGACTGATAGAATATAATCATATTCTTGCCGATATCGCTATCGGGCGTCCCACCGTAATTGTTCAATTCCTTTGCTATCAATCCTGCGCGCGGCGAATCATCGTGCGGATCAATACTCGGATGATACGTACACGCCGATATCGGTTCCACTTGCTCGCCCAACGGACGCTCGATAAACGGCGTCGACATCTTGCGCGTGTTATAGATGATGTTTTCCGTTATCTGCGAAATCCGCGCTGGATCGTATTCTCCCTCTTCGATCTCTATTTCGCGCTCCATCGCCGATATGATATCCATGTCGATGAGCGATCCATACGATTCCATCATCTTCTTCTTGTAATAACCGATTATCGTTTCATCAAACAATTCGTTGAAATAACGGCCATTTCCGGGGCGCTCGTCTTCGTCAAATTGCGCATAAATCCGGACCTTCGAATAGATTTCGTCTGCCAAATCCCCGTCGATTCGTATCGCACTCCCCGTGTACGGTATCTTGTCCGATAGCGTATTCATACACTTCGACGATGCACAAATATATCGCGTCGTCTTACCCGCACAATTCTGATACCGCTTCGATATTTCATTCATCCGGCGCTCGATCATCGATAGCTTCGCCTCGAACGTGTTGTAAAACGACTCAAACGACGTACTCAACGATTTGATATACTCTAACCCCTCGCTTATCACGCCCCACTTCAATTTTGCTTCGTGATATTCCCCGACCTTTTTAACAAATTCATTTAAACTCTCCTTTACATTCTCTTGTTCTGATGTCAATTTGTTAAAAAATTTATTATAGATCGATATTCTTTTCTCAGCAAACTGTTCGACTGTTTCTTTTGGATCGGTGTTTGGAACGTCATAAACCGTATCAAAATTATCAAAGAAATCATCATAGTCTTGAATATCTGCGCTAAACTTTTTAATATAATTCTTGATCGTCTTTTGGCTCTGGTACAAAAAATAACGGACGGCATTGGGGTGTATAAACGATCCATCCGTGCCACGCAAATACGTTTCGAGTTGGTAACCCTTTTTCTCTTTCGTCACTTTCTCGCCTTGCGCACGGAATATCGTATACGCAAGCGATGAAGTTGCACTATTGCAAAATTGATTGACGTACTTTCTATATGATTGCACCTTTGCATCAGCATCTATGAACGATGCCCCCGAATCACTTCCACCTTCAATTCTCTGTATAGCTTTGGTCGCATCTGCACGAGCACTACATTCCAAATCTCCCTGCTGTTCCACATAATCAAACAGTGCTTTGATGTATTGATCGACGCGGCTACGCGTCCGATTCAATCCCGATTCATCGTAGCTCTTGCATTGATCTAATATCGATATTGCAAATGGATCTTTTTGACTATCGAGCGTATCGACCGTTTGCAGATAATCTTCGGCGCGAGAAATATCTTCTTGCACGACGACGCCCTGGGCACGTTGCTTTTGCCACTCTTTCACCTTGCCCATATATATCCGATCGAATTTCAACCACTGATCCGATATCGTCTGCTGCGCCCATTTCAACGCGATATATTCTTTTATATCTTCGACCGGATACACGAGCATCGCAGACCCCGCCCCGGCATACCGATTCCGACCGCGTTGCGCACACAGATCGCGAATCGTATTGTCTTCCGACGAATTGCTGCGCTTGTTCATCGGGCCTATCGATTGCGAATATATACAATTCGCCGCGTGCTCGATATATTGCGCGAAGTTATTGAGTTTGCGCCCCGCCGTATTCTGCGCATCGAACAAAAAGCAAAAATCATACGGACGTACCATATACTCGTCATACGTATCCGTTCCAACGCGCGGGAAATCCAACTTCACCGAAGTCGTGTATTTCTCATTCAACGTCCCATCGCCTTTCATCAAGAACGCATCGAGCTCGCGGATCGTCGCATACGCATTGCACATTAAATTGTTGCGCTCCGTTTGCCCTCGAATGACCTCGAAAAATATTTCCGGCATCAAGAAAAATCCGCGCATGATATTCGCACTCTGCTGGAAGCGCGTCTTCAAGAAGTTGCGTATATACAAGGCAACCGGCACGATAAGACCAGAACCCGTTCCGCCTGCCAACGAACTGACGATCACTACGCGCAACGCCTGTTCCGTATTCGTCGATTCGACTTTATACAAATTCTCAATCGCAAAATGCAATTTGTCCATCAAACCAGCGCGAACCGCCATCTCAAACGCCAATCGCGATGTCGCGCGTACTTGCCCCGCTCCCTCTGTCAACGTCTTGCTGTCCAATATCTGGTTCATCGGGAACCACTCATTCCTAGCATGTTCGTCGATGTTCAACGACTCGCCCACCGATAAATTCGTCGACGTCTGTATACACGTTACAAACGGATTCGCAGCCTCGATACCGCGCAATTCATTGATATCCGTATCAAATACGGCATATCCTATTCGATTCCGTTGATCCGACGACACCATGTTCGCTACGCGACACACGATCTTCGATCCCGTTCCACCAAGGCCGACTAACAATGTTGGGGCTACCATACGCTCTCCTTTCTCTATACTCGTCTATGGGTTATTTCTACGACGTTTGCTCTTTCTACGACGTTGACACTTTCCTACTATCTGCGATGCGTCAATATCACGATAATTCCATCGTTCTGCGACACATCGCGTAACGCTCCAACGCTACGCATTATTCCGCGTTCAAAACGCTCAAAAAACTCGCACTTTATACGATAACGCGCCATTCCTACAGCCGATACGCCATTCATACACCAAATGACGAAATAAAGCCTCCGACCGCGACGGCATATATCACCAAAATATCATTTCTTCGATTTCGACGTAGACATCAACGAAAATGAATACGTTTCTTTTTCTCCCTTGTCGTTCTCCTTTCGATAAGTAATCGAACGACTCTGATGAAACCTGAACGGAGTCTTTGACTTATGATCCCTTGGTTTCTTCGAAGCAAATTCGCACCGCGCGTCGACTGATGCATGATTCATAATATCTATATTGCCATTTCCTGCTGCTTTCAATTTCAACGTCGATGGCGATACCTTCGGAAACGCTGTAGACAATTTCAATTGACCTGTCTCCGCTCGATACGGCAATATCACCGACATCGGATCCTTCGAAAAATATGCAACCCCGTCATCATTTTTTGTGCTGAAATCCGTTTTTTTCGTCACTGGCATACGACGCCCAATTTTTCCAAATCGCTTCTTCACCCAGGGCATATAACCCCATAATATGATGCCAGCGATGAGCCACATCAATGCCGTTTTCCAATTCAGCTCCATCCATCTCAAAAAACGCGCCCAATCCGATATCTCATTCGTTATCGATACCGTCGCCTCGACGCGACCAGCCGCCGATGATTTCCCCTTTTCAAACCCACCGCTCACCGAAAACGATGCTTCCGTCTCTTTCACTTCAAACGGATCGACGCCATCGAAATCCAAATTGACTAGAAATTCCCCGATCTTTTCCCCCTTCGCGATCTGAAATTTTCCTTCTCCCGATTTCGTATATACTTTTGGCAACCCCATCGCCGCCCATTGCTCTGGTGTCAAATCGATCGCCTTGTCGCCATCTTTCATTTGCACCGACAACCGCACCGGCTTATCGAAATTCACATATCCATCATCGGTAAGCTTATATTCGGGCACTTCCTCAACCCGATATTCCAATTCATTCCTGAAAAACACGTCAAACGTCAACGACGTCTTTACCGTGTTGTATTCTAAATATTGCGCCTTCACGGCGATGTCGAGTTTACCTTCCCGTATCTCTATCGTCGAATTGTCTTTCGCCTCGACCGTCGATACAGCTCCATCGATTGGCGTATTCGTCACGACGCTTTCATAATCGATACGCCCCAATAACGACGTATCTTCGACTTTTGCTTTCGTTTTCGCATCGACAAAACCAAATCGCAACACATACTTGCCGTTGACGATGTCGGCATTATCGGTCACTTCATTGCCATCTAAATCAAATAAATAAGCCGCAATCGATACATTGGGCTTGTAATATACGTCGACCGTGTCGGCTTTCGCTATTTCGATCGTATATTTCCCTGGCGCAAACGGTCCGAAATATGTCGCGACAATGCCATTTAAATCGCGCGCAACGATTGCATTCGGTGGATTCTGCGTCGACGACACCTCCGAATACTTCACTTGTACTACCGAAGATGGCGCATTCTCTCCTTCTGCCGCCACGATCGGGCCTGCCGTCGTCACTTCGCTGCCCTGCGCTAAAACGATCAACTCTCGCATTGGAACGCTAAATTCAATTCCAACTTTTGCATTCTCGTGTTGCACTGGCAACGCATTGCGTTGAAATATCCGATTACATATCGCCGTCAATTTCGGCAATATATCGCGTGTCGACGTCGCATGTTCGAAATATATACCTTTCTGTTCATCGCTGCGTATCGTTGCCGCCATCGGCCCCATCGCGAGCATCATCACCTTCGCCTGACCACCTGCCACGACCTCTTGAAAGTATGACTCCACCGCGTCATTTGTCATCTTTCCATCTTCAAACTCGCCATCGGTCAACACTACGAGCCAACGTTCATCGCTCGACGCCCGCTTTAAATCTTGATGCGCCTTCCGAACCGCACTAAACGGCGTATTTCCAAACGGCGTCACCATCTGATGCACAGTCGATACATTGCCTGCCACCACTTGCGGATTCTGACTGCCATGCAAACGTATGCGCGGTGGCGCTGCCATTCCGCTGTCATAGTCGCTCATATAATATACATTTAATACATCGCGATCATCTAACATCGACGCCACGACTTCGAGCGCATATTTCGCTTGGCACCACGTATCCACATACGTACTCCCCTGCCGTATCATGCTACCCGAATCGTCATACACTAAATTTATCGTCCGCGATGGCTTCGTCTCTTGCCCCAAGGCCACGCCACTGCTACCGATCACACCAGCTAATACCATGACAATAATTCGTCGATTCATGCGTTCTCCTCTCATTCTACACGCCACATCGGTGGCGTCGACGCATTACTCGCGCCTTCTAGCACAATTCGCCATGCAAACAAAATATTATTTGCAGTTTCATGTGAACATTTTTCCACAACACTCCAAAACTCGCACGCACGTCCACTTTCCGAGCTCAAACGGTCGATTCTTCCCGCGTTTTCGACTCCGTTTGAGCACATCCAGCATTGCCCGAGGGCAATATGGGCACATTCTACACCAACTATCTACGACCACCAATACGATCTGTCTCGTTCGAGCGCATTTTATTCACTTCCCTTGCAGAACAGAATCGTGTATTCTAGGTGTAAGTGTGTGTGTGTGGTGTTACGTAACCTATATAGGAGAACCAAACAATGGCACAAACGATGTCATTCTTGACTGGATGCGCGGGATCGACAAATGATGCCATTGCCTGGGAATCCCCGACGCAATACGAGGCGATCGATCTGCAGTCGCCCGACTATGCTCGCGCGATAAAAGCTATCGTGCGAGCTCAAAAAGGCGATGCCATCGTCTACTACAAGCTCGGCAACATGGTTTTGGGCGGTGTCACGACCGAGCCGAGTGCTTTTGCTCGCGATGCCGGCTACAAAACGCATTATTTTGCCATTCTACTCGATCCAAAACGCGATCGAGCTATTGCACTCCCAAACCCCGATCTCTACGATCAATTCGTCGAGAATATCCAAAACGGCGTCGATGCACTCTCTACCGATGCAATCGCTTCGACTCTGCTCTTGCTCGGGCGCGGTTCGTACGATCACATTTCGCAAAAAATGCTCGACGAAATGAACGAAACCGAAGCTCGTGGATTATTTGCGCCTAAACTCCACGTCGAAAACGGATCCCTTCTCCGCCTCGACTATTGCTCGCTTTTCCAATCCCCCATGACGCGCCCCGTCGCCACGATTTGCTCGCTCACTTGCACACCACATCAACCTAGTCTCGAGTGCTCATCACTCGACGATGACGAGTCATAGTCTGCGGATTTCTCCAAATCGCACTCATTGCAATGACCTTTTGCATGAGTGCATTCATTTGCATTGTCATCTTCTAATACTTTGTTTTCATCATCTCCATCCATGCAACAATCTTTTGCTTCGTCTTCATTTGTACTTTCGCATTCTAATCCTTTCTTTTCACTATCTCCATCTATGCAACAATCTTTTACATCGTCTTCATTTATACTTTCGCCTGCTAATACTTTGTTTTCACCATCTCCATCATTACAACAATCTTTTACATCGTCGTCTTTCGTTTCGGGTGCGATATGATTATCTACATTGGTTGAGTTTTCGGTTTTTTCGGCTTTCTCAGTAGCCTTTTGTGCCAACTTCCGCAGATGAGCATACATCGACGACCACGAATCTAATTTCTGGTAGAGTTTTCCATCGATCGCCGTATCGTTAGTAATATCGAGAAACTCGCATGCCATTTTCGTTTGAACCCATGAATCGAAGAAAGCGATCTTGAATGACAACATGAGCAAGAACGATATCCCCATCCATGGCAATGAACTGATGCTCAGCGATTGGGAAACGGCGAGTCCTGGCAAGTAGAATATCAAAAATAAAAAAATGCATCCGACGATGACGAACAAGCTCAATTTAAATGCGCGTCGTATAAATACATTCCATTGTTGAGCCAGTATCGTAAGTGCATCGACGATGGCAGCATTGAGTTCATAATCGCGCTTTCGTAGTGCATAAGCAATGCAACAATCATCTGCTTTATATATTGCCGTATGACTAAGCAATATCAATAATCGATGCGATATGCGAAGATCGGGCAAATCGGAGTCGACAGAAAAACCGCGAGATATCACTCTGACGAATTGTCGAATGACGATCGCTATATCGCGCGAGACGAGATAGAATTTGGGATTCGAACCAAACCGCTTCGATACGATATCTTTTGAAAACTCGATCGGATTTGGCGGCAAGTCGTTTCCGGCATTGGCGCGTTCCGTAATGGCGAGTTGCCCGGTTCTGATGCTATATCCAAGTCGGCTCATCGTGATATAATACGCGCCGACGATGAATAAAAACGCTCCGCATCCGATGGCGATATCCGTCATCATATCGAATTCAAAATGCGTGATGACGAGATAAGCTCCTCCGACGATCATCATGGCGATGAGGCAGTTGAGAAAGCCTATTCCGAGCTTTATCCAATTAAAGATCATCACTTTGCGATATATCGTGCTTGGTGTCATGCTATCACGCTCGCCCTTTTATTCCCCAATCCCCCTCACCCGAGATACTTTCAAACCTATGCTCGCCCCTTCATTCCTCAATCCCCTCTCACTCAAAACACACTCAAAACTACGCCCGCATCTTCCCCCTCCCCCATCACCCATTGCTAACTGCTAATTTCCAATTGCTAATTTCCAATTGCTAATTGCTAATTGCTAACTGCTAATTGCTAACTGCTAATTGCTAATTGCTCATTGCATTAAAGGCGGTTTCGGCGATTGTTTGTGCGAGTTTTTCGAGTTCGCGGATTGTCGATTTGACGTCTTCGGTGAGCATATCGTTTGGATTGTTATTGAGGTAATCCATGTGTTGAGCGATAGCGTTTTGGAATTGAGCGACGGTATCTTCGGGCAAGTAGCTTCCCATTTGTTTGAGGGAGCGTTCTGCCATATAGACGAGTCCTTTTGCTTCGTTAATTTTGTCGATTCGTTCGTGGAGTTCGGCGTCGGAATTTCGTTTAGCTTCGGCTTCGGCGATCATCGTATCGATTTCGGATTCCGACAAACCGCCTGAAGCTTCGATTTTGACGTTGGCCTCGCGTCCGGTTGTCTTTTCGCGTGCCGAGACGGAGACGATGCCCGAGGCATCGATCTTAAACGAGACTTCGATTTGCGGCATACCGCGAAGAAGAGGGGGAATGCCCCACAATTCGAATCGAGCGAGGGAGTAGTTTTCGCTAGCGAGTTCGCGTTCGCCTTGCAGAACGTGGACGTTGACCATTTCTTGGTAATCGACGGTGGTGGAGAAGATTTCCGAGGCTTCGCATGGAATGGGGGTATTGCGAGGAATGAGAGGCATGAAGACGCCGCCCATTGTTTCGATGCCGAGCGATAGGGGCGTGACGTCCATGAGGGCGACTTCTTGGACATCGCCGTTGAGGACGCCGGCTTGGACGGAGGCGCCGATCGAGACGATTTCGTCGGGGTTGACGTCGGTATTGATGGGGATATTGAAGTATTGTTGAACGCGTTCGCGAACGAGAGGCATGCGCGTCATACCGCCGACGAGGACGACTTGTGTGATATCTTTAGCGGTGAGTTGTGCGTCGTCGAGGGCTTGTTGGCAGATGGGGATAGTTTTTTCGACGATATCGCGTGTGAGGTCTTCGAGTTCGGTTCGCGTGATAGTGCGAGACATGTGGAGTGGGGCACCGTCTTTAATCGTGAGGAATGGGAGGTTGATTTCGGTTTCGCGAGCGACGCTTAATTCTTGTTTGGCGCATTCTGCGGCTTCTTTAATGCGGTACATTGCCGACATATCGTGATGCAGATCGATGCCATTTTCGTCTTGGAATTCTGAGAGCAAAGTTTCGACGATGCGATTATCGAAATCTTCGCCACCGAGGAATGGGTCGCCGACGGTCGAGAGTACTTCGTACATGCCGTCGCCGAGGCGCAGGATGGAGATATCGAATGTGCCGCCGCCCAAGTCATAGACGACGATCGTTTCGTGTCGATCTTCGCCGAAACCGTAGCCGAGCGATGCGGCGGTCGGTTCATTGATGACGCGCAAAACGTCGAGACCGGCGATGCGACCGGCATCGCGCGTCGCTTGGCGCTGCGCGTCGTTGAAGTTAGCCGGCACGGTGATGACGGCTTGATCGATCTTCTCGCCAACATAATCTTCGGCAATATCTCGCATTTGCGAAAGAATAAGCGCAGAAATCTCTTGCGGACTGTATTCTTTATCGCCGATTTTGACACCGGGTGTTTTTCTTTCGCCCGATCCCATGGGCACGATTTCGAAAGGGACGAGCGACTTGAGTCGCACGACTTCTGGGTCATCGATCGTTCGTCCGATGAGGCGTTTCACGGCAAAAACGGTATTCTTGGGATTCTTTGCCGCTTGTCGTTTGGCCATTTGCCCGACGAGTGTATCGCCGGTACTCGAAAAAGCGACGATCGATGGCGTCGTTCGCGATCCTTCGCGATTGGCAATGACGACGACATTATTACCTTCCATGACCGATACGCAGGAGTTCGTCGTACCGAGATCGATACCGATGATTTTCGACATAGGCTAATCCTCTATTTTGTCTGTTGTTGGCTCTTGTGAATGTTGCGACACGACGACTAGGGCTGGGCGCAACACGCGATCGTGCATAATGTACCCTTTTAGGTGCTCCTGAACAATTGTATTATGTTCTTTTTCGTCATCGATGACGCGTTGCAAAACATCGTGATAATTGGGATCGCAATTTTGCCCGAGGCTTTCGAAGGGGGTACAACCGAGTTTTCCGAGCGTTTGCAAGTAGAGTCGATATGTCATTTCGACGCCTTGCAGCAGCTTTTCGAAGTCGTTCGACTGTCGTGCGTGGTTAAGGGCGCGTTCGAGATTGTCGATGACGGGCAAGAAACCAGTGACGATCCGTTCCTCGGCTTGTTCTTTATTTTGATCTTGGTCGCGCAAAACGCGTTTGCGATAATTGTCAAAATCGGCAGAGATGCGAACGATGCGATCGTTGAGTGCTTTGTTTTGCGCGTGGAGCTCGTCGATTTCGGCTGCCGAAACGGCTTGAGACTTTTGCTGTATTTCTTCGATTTCGTTTTCGAGCGAAGCGATGCGAACTTTTTGTGCCTGCACGAGGTTTTCGAGCATCATGTATTTGGCTTGTGTCGGCGTTTGTGCTTGCGCGGCCTGCGCCTCGTTTGGCTTCGATTTTAGGGCTCCGATCTGGGGCAAAACGATTTTGGGCGCGGGTTTGGGGATCGCTTGCGTTCCTGTTGTGCTTGCCGAAGCGGGATTTGATCTGGGCTGTGTGCTTTGCGCTTTATCGGCGGCTAGCGTTTTGGATCCGGCGACTGTGGGCGCATCGCTTTTGGCATTTTTTTGTGCGGTGAGCTTTGCGATGAGGTCTTTACCGAGGTTTGGCAAAGACGAATCCGATCCCGACAATTCGAGATCGAGGTCGAGATCGATATCGAGATCGAACGCCGCGGCTTGTTCCGTATCGCCCAAGCCCGATTCTGAACGTGCATCGGACGACAAATCGGCGGCATTGCCGTCGTCTAATTCTGCGGATTGCGCACCATTGGCGCGCGTTTCGGCTTGTTCAACTGCTTCTAGAGCGGCTGCCATCAAATCTTCGTGATTCGTCATATCTGGCTCGTATTCAACTCCATTACGTTTTTACCCCTTGGGCGCTACGATGCGTACAACGGATGCCGTATTGTTAGCATAATTCTCAATCGATTCAAATTCGCGATATATTTCTTCCGCGCTCCGAAACCACCATTTCCTCGCACTGAACTGCTTTTTCTCGCATTACTTCTTCACATTCCGCCAAATAAAACATGCGCCCAAGCCGATGAAAAGACAAATTGCAAGGCGACATCAGCAGCTATCGAGGTATTTGGGCGTGGATCATCGCCTGAACTTCTTTATTGGGCGAAGCCATGAGTTCGGCTGGTGTTCCGCGTGCGGCAATCACCCCATCATAAACCATGGCGATTTGATCGGCAATTCTGAACGTCGACACCATATCGTGACTGATGACGATCGTCGTCAATTGGAATTCGTCGTGCGCTTCTAAAATCATATCGTCGACGTATCGAATCATAATCGGATCTTGCCCCGTCGTCGGTTCGTCGTAGATCATGAGTTTTGGCCGCGTGATAATGGCTCGGGCCAAGCCGACGCGTTTTTTTTGCCCTGCCGATATGTTTTCGGGCCATGCATCGGCGATATTGTCGATCTTCAACCGCGCCATGATTTCTTCGACGCGAGCATCGACTTCTGCCTTCGGTACTGCATGGCGTCGCTCGCGTAGCGCGAACGCGACGTTATCCCTTACACTCATCGAATCGAAAAGTGCCGCTCCCTGAAACAGCATACCAATCCTCGTGCGCATCGACTCGCGTTCGCGCTCAGAGGCCTTCGTCAACTCGAGTCCATCGACGCATACTTGCCCCGAATCGGGCGTAAACAACCCCAAAATGTGCTTGAGCAAGACCGATTTCCCAGATCCGCTCCCGCCAATGATAACCGTGATTTGACGCGTCGGGATATCGAGCGATACGCCTTTGAGTACGGGCTTTCCCGAAAACGACTTGTGCAAATCGCGAACCGTCACGTATGGCTTCTCATCCGATACGTGATGCGTTTTCGTCGACTTATTCGACGAATCGAAAAACCTCCGAACGATGGGATTATCGGTCTTTTGGATGTCGTCAACCGCTCCTTGAAAGATGATCTTTCCTTCGTGCAAAAAGGCGACGCAATCGGCGAGCCGATATATACTTTGGATATCGTGACTAATGATAACGCTCGTCATATCGTATCGTTGCCGCAATTCCTTAATGATATTGTCGACGAAGACGATCATGAGCGGATCGAGCCCCGTCGTCGGTTCGTCGAAAAACACGAGCTCCGGCTGGTGAATCGTCGCTCGCGCAAACGAAACGCGCTTTTTCATTCCACCCGATAATTCATAAGGAAACTTATCGATGGCATCGATTAACCCCAGGGGCTTGAGCGATTCTTCGACCAAATGCCGTATCTTATCCATCGGCATCGACGTATTTTCGACGAGTGGGAAGGCGATGTTTTCGAAGACCGATATCGAATCGATCAATGCATAATTCTGCAGAATCGTTCCCGTGCGCTTGCGCAATTCGATGATTTGAGACGATGAACAATCGCGCGTATTGACGCCAAATAACTGCGAAGATCCGCTATCGGGCACGATGAGACCATTCATCGCCTTGATCAACGACGATTTCCCCGATCCCGACTCTCCGATGATGACCGTCGTCTTGCCCACGGGAATGTCGAGCGACAAATGATCGATGACCTTCTTCTCTCCATACGACACCGATATATCGGAAAGGCGTACGACGGGACCCAGCTCAGGCGTCCAACGCTCGATATTTGGCAAAAGATAATTCTGACGCATATCGCATCCGCCTCATTTTATTCGCTTTTTCAATTCCAACCCATTGCCGATAACCGCCGATAACCGTTGCCGAAACGACATCAACCCAAGCCAAACGTCGATAACCGCCGATAACCGTTGCCGAAACGAAATCAAAACGAGCCAGACAACTAAATCAAAACGAGCCAGACTAAGATGACCGTCAACAAGATGAGTATCGTGCAAACGCCGATGACGAGTGCCAAAAAGTGTTCTTCGTAGAGCGAATCGATATATCGCGACAAGCGCTTCTGCGCACGCATCAAAGCCAATACGGGTGTAGAATTGAAGAACTTTATCCCAAACGACGTCGACATCATGCGCGTGATAATGCGATCCATCAAGCCATCGTTATAGCCCGTAGGCCGGCGAGCCCCTGAAATGTGCTTTGGAATAAACTGCGTCTTTTGTTGGTGGAACACCGGCGATAAATCATCGCTAATCGGCGGCAATCCCTCGGGTTCGAGCATGCGCGTTCGGCTCTCTTCGATATCTTCGCCATAGCCGTTCGAGGCGATCGAAACCGGGCCATCTGCTTTCGACATATATGCCAACTCCGGATGCGCGGGCATCGCGTGTGTCGCTATATTGAGCTCAGAACTCGCCATGCAATCGAGCTGATCGGTTTGGGGCATAGAACCGCCCAATCGACTCGTCACCGTGCTAGGACGCGGTGGGCAACCGAGAATCTGGCTCTGGGGCAACTTATTCGTCGCCGAGGGGACTGTTGGCGATAAACGGCTCATATCGTCGGTTGGCGCCGTTTCGACCATCTGTTCGATTTCTTTATAGAGCGATCGCGGCGCCGGCGCCGCTGGGCTCACATCGCTCTCGAAGATCATCGTATTGAAATTGCTCAAATCGACGTTGTCGTCGTCGAGCGTCGGGGTCTGGTTGTCGAACATCATCGTGTCGACCGTCGAATCTTGATCTTCGACGCCAAAATCCGAATCGTCGATGTCTTTCTTTGCCGCCTCGGATCGCTGTAACGATACCGTCAACTGCGGCGCTTGCTTGCCCGCAGCCGAGGCATATATCGGTAAATAGGGCGACTGCTGGCGCACAATCGCATCGACGTCGCAATACATCTCAAGCGCCGTCTGATACCGCATCGACGGCTGTTTCGCCAAGGCACGCCTGAAGACATCGAAAAGCGGACCCTGGTTAAACGGCGGTTCAATCGTCGGAAACGTGCGAATCTGCTTTTCGACGATTTCCGATAACGTCTTCCCCGTTATCGCCGGCTTGCCCGTGAGCAATTCCAAAAACAACAAACCTACGGCATAGAGATCGCTATATGGCCCAGCTTTTTGACCATAAAACTGCTCGGGCGGCATGTATTGAGGCGATCCAAAGCCCACGCCTTTGTCGAACGTTTGGCGCGTCAAATCGGGCTCGGTGCCGTCGAATGCCTTGGCAATCCCAAAATCGAGCAATTTGACGATATCGCGGCGAAGACCTTGTTGCACGAGCATGATATTGGCGGGCTTCAAATCGCGATGAACGATCCCTTGCGAATGCGCCTCCGACAACGCATCTAATATCTGCAAAATGATATTGCTCGCAAAAACATACGAATACGGCGCATCGCGCTTGATCAATACGTCGAGATTGAGACCACAGACGTACTCCATCACGAGATAAAACGTCTTATCGGGCAACGCGCCATAGTCGAATAACTGCACAATGCCCGGGTGCCGCAACTTCGATATGCACGCCACTTCGCGCAAAAATCTCTGCTCAAAGTCTTGGATCCGACAGCTCTCTTGGGGGCGCGAACACTTTATCGCGACTTCCATCCCCGTGTTATCGTCGACCGCGCGAAATACATCGCCAAATCCGCCATCCCCGACCTTATCTTCGAGTGTATAGTGATCGATCTTCTGTCCGACTTCCATAAACTCTACCTACTATTTCGACGTCTCTGAACCGTTCGTCGGCGCCGGATCGCCGTTCTCATTCCACGCGCCTTCGGTATATATCGATACGCCTTTGCGCATGCATACTGCTGCAATGACGATCGCCTCATCGCTACATTGCTCGGCACAAGCGTCGATTTCTTTCTCGAGTTCGTCGTCCGAAATCCCCTTCGATTCGAGCGATTCGGCACACGGTATCGAACACGCCTCGACGATCGCATTGTCGCGCGCCTCTTCGATCGTCGGTCCAACGGCCTGCGCCGTATATAATTCACCATTTCTGTCAATGCGAGCTTCGCATTGAATCAACATGTCATCGGCAACGCCACCCATCGACTGCGCCTCCGATCCATCTCCCACATGCTCTGATCCTTGTTCTGCGCCGGCTCGATCGCCTTTGCCCGCTTGCGTTCCGCTCCCGTCGTTCTCCGTTCCCAACGCTTGCGTTCCGAGTTCGTGGGCCGTCCCCGCAACACCTTGCGCATCTACAGCCCCTTGCGCATCTACAGCGCCTCGTGGCGCCTCAGAATTCCGTGCATCGCCCGTTTGGCCAGTCTCCCCGGCGCTCGGCTCACCATCCGCCCCGCAATCGCTCACTCCTGCCGCGCTAGGCGCTCCACACACTGCCCCCGCCTCGACTTGCGCCACATCGGTCGTCGAATTTTCTGTCGCCTTTGTCCCATTCGTATGAACGCCACACGACGCCATCATTAAACACAAAGTCGCAAACAAAAAACGCCCAAAATGCTTCTTCATATATTCGTCCGTCCTAAACATGCCCGATACAACGTCGGCGACATTCTACCGCAAAGGGCGATATCCTAAAATCGATCTTTACGCAATCTCCGAGAAATGCGCCAACTTTACACCATGCGCATTCCTCGCAAGTAATCGTTCAAATCTACAAAAACTCGCTATTATTGTGAATTATCTTCGGATTTGTCTTTGTCGTCTGAATTTTGTTCGTTTTCCTTCCGAGCCATGGCGGCATACAAATCGAAATCTTCTTCGACGTCGTCTTTTTGTGCCGTATTCGCATGGATCATGTCGAGGTCGTCATAAGCAAATCCTTTGATGACGAGGTCTTCGGGATCGACTTTCTTGACGACTTCGTCGGGATCGCGCGGTGCATCGGGCGTGAGCTGGAGTTTCTCGACGACTATCGCCTTGGGCTCGCTCTGTTTCCACGCCTCTAACTCGCGCATAGCTTCTTCGCGCTCCCGCAACGCCTGCTCCTTTGCCGCCTGGTGCTTTTCGGCAATGAGTCGCTCCATGCGCTGCTGATACGACTCGGGCTTCTTGAGTTCTGGCTCTTCGGTCCCATCGAGTTTGAGCTTGAGCGCGCGCTTTTCGCGCTCTTCGATCGCGCGTTGCGCTTTTTCGCGCTGTTCGCGTTCGAGTTCCCTGATTTGATCGTCGCGATCCCTTGTCGCATCGTCGATCGTCGGCAAACCAGCCGGCGCCTCGTCGTCGAAAAACCGCTTAAAATCTCGCCCTTTGCCCGCGTCGCCGCTAGCATCATAAGCCTCGGCGCCATCCGAAAACGCTTCGTTCGACTTGTCGTGCTCGACGGCCTTTTCGTAGCATTTTGCATTTTCTTCGGCATCTTCCGACAATTTCAAACCAATCGTCGGCGCTGGCACGGATTCATCGAATAATTGCGTAAAATCTCGCCCTTTGCCTTCGTCGCCGTTGTCATCATAAGCCTCAGCGCCATCCGAAAACGCTTCGTTCGATTTGTCGTGCTCGACGGCTTTTTCGTAGCATTTTGCATTTTCTTCGGCATCTTCCGACATTTTCAAACCAATCGTCGGCGCTGGCACGGATTCATCGAATAATTGTGTAAAATCTCGACGCGGCGAATTGTCTTCGATCGTCGGTACATACGCCTCGCGTGGCGGCTCGGGCTTCGCTTCCGCCACTTTCGGTTCGGGGGCGGGCTCCGGATCGAGCGTCATCTTTAACCCCGAAAGCGGCACTTTGTCGTCCGAAAAGAAATCCGCCGAATAAGACGTCGTCGCTCGCGCGTCGTCTGCCATATCGTCCGATCCATCGTCGAATTTCGGTATCGCCGCCTCGTCTAAATTGTCGAAAAACGACGCATAACTCTTGCCCGTTTCTCGCGTTGCCGCCGTTTCTTCGTCGACATGCGCGCGAATCGATTCGTCGGTCTTGTCGTCTTGCGCAAAAAACGCCGAAAAATCTTTCGTCGCACCCACAGCCCCCTCGATCGCATCTTCTTTGGCATTGACCGCCTGGATGCGCTCGACATCCGAGTCGCCACCGCTAAAAAACTGGCTAAAATCTTTCCCTGGCGCAGAGGCGTTTCTCGCGTCATCGCCTGTGTCATCGCCCGCGTCATCGCTCGCCGGTCTGTCGTCGTCGCCCGAATCAAAAAAATTCGCATACGATTTCTGTTCGGCATCGCTCGGCGCCTCCGATTCCTCGTTAAACCGCCTCTGCGCCTCGTTATCGTCGCCCGAATCGAAAAAATTGTCATAACGACGCGACCGCGCCTCGCCACTCCCATCTTCATCGTTCAATCGCAACGACTCTTGCTCGACGATTTGCGGCGCCACCGACGTGTGCTTCTCTTCTTCGGCAATTCCACGCGCTATCTTCTCTCTCACTGCTTCTTGCGCAAGTCGTTGTTTTTCCTCAAAAATCGCCGCAGCCCGCGCTTCGCTCTCCTCTTTCGCATCGCGGAACGATTTATCGGCTTCATTTCCGCCAATGTGGTCGGGGTCGATTCCCGCCTCTTGCAAAATTCGCCGCGATTCCTCGTCGAGCCCAGGCACCTCGATCCGACGCTCGGGAATCTCGGTCAAACCGCGCACAAAGTCTCGATACGCCGCTATCGCCCCTGTTTCGGGCAACACAATCGTTTCGCCGCGCAACACGATGAGCGCCAAAATCGTCAAAATCGCCGTGTCGAAATACTTCGGCACCGGCATCTTCGACGGCGACAAATACGCCTCACCACCACGACGCCGCTGTTCCGCCTCAAACGCCTCCGCCTCGGGCGCCAATACATCGCCTATCATTTCGATGTTGCCCGCACACAAACATGCCAACGCCGTTATCAACGCATCGTATCGCTTGATCTTCGGCAACAACGACGCAGGCGGCATCCCGCGCAACGAATCACGCGCCTTCGCATACGTGTTAATCCCAAGCGTCGCCTCATCGTCAAAGCCGCGGCCAATCGCCGCTATCACACCCGCATAAATCACCGCCGACAAACCCGTCAGCTCCGCAAAATCCGCGCAAAATCCCCGCCGAAAATACGACGTCATCAGATTCGCCTCGCTCATCAAGTCCTCGGGCGCCGTGCCACCAAGAACCATCATCAGCGGCAAACCATACGTCGCCGAAAACTCCAACGTCAGCATCGGCATTCCGCTTATAATGCCGAGCTCCACCGGCATGATCCGCCGCGTCATAAACATTTCGGGCGGCTTGAGCTCCAAATGCATCGCATGGCGCTCATGCAAACAACGCGCCGCCATAAACGCATCGTCGACGACCTCGTAAACGTCATCACCCGCCGCAAACCGCAACTGCATCCGCCACTGATACCAATCTAAATTGCGGTAATCCGCCTCGTCGCAGTGCTTCGTGAAAAACTCCGCACACTCCTTCAAACGCGCATCTATCGCCGCCAAATCGACGCCTTCCACGCGCGCCGCCCCTCGTGGCGCAGGTTCGTACACTTCACCCTTGACTTCATCCATCTTTTCTTCTGGTTCCTGCGCCATCTCAATCCTCCTTATCTTCTCTGGGCTCCGCCTATTGCCTGCGGCAATACGGCTCCGGGGCGTCGCCTATTTCGCTACCGCTCAATACGGCTCCGGGGCGTCGCCTATTTCGCTACCGCTCAATACGGCTCCGGGGCGTCGCCTATTTCGCTACCGCTCAATACGGCTCCGAGCGTCGCCTATTTCGCTACCGCTCAATACGGCGCCGCGACGGCTATGTGCTCACGCGCGTTGCGCGCATACGCCTTTTGCGCAGCCTATGTGCTCACTTCATTGCGCGCATACGCCTTTTGCGCAGCCTATGTGCTCACTGCGTTGCGCGCATACGGCTGCGCCGCTTGGCATCAATCGATCCCAAGCTGGTCGCGCGTAAAGTATTCGGGTTCCGATGTGTCGTATCGCAAATCTCGCTTGGGCACGAAATACACGAGCGGAGCTTCGAAAGCCTCGTGCTTGCCAAAATACTTCGTCAAACGACGCGATATCTCGACTAAGTGCGCAAAATCAACCGCATACGGCGTCTCGATAAATCCAAGGCGGAACGCCGTTTCGCGAACTTTCGCCAACGGCACGACTCCGATGATTTCGGCGTCGTCGCAACTCAAAACGCCCATCGCAGCGAGTTCTCGGGCTATCCAAATGATTTCATAGGTCAAATGGAACCGACCGATGTGCTCCCAAAGACCCGTTACGACGTCGGCCATCTGCGGCGTCTCCAAGAGCGATTTCACTCCCGCTTCGCCGAGTTTGGCTAGCTCATGGCGAATCACGAGGAGATAATGGAGATTGCCCAAATCTTCGGCGCGTTGCGACATGCCACCATCTAACAACCCAATGACGATGTCGTCGACGGATTGCGTCGATCGAATTAAATTCGAATAAAAACCCATCTGTTTGAGCATCGCATACGATTGCCCGCCTTTCGTCGTATTTAATCGACCGCCATAGCGGAATAATTGCATCGCCAAAGCCGATAGGCAAAACAGTGCATAGACCGGATCTTCGTCGAAATCGGCTTTCGTAAAACCGTAATCGCTAGCCGAGAGCAAGCGCCCGCCGGGGCGCGTCCGCCACCACGCCTGCACGGCATGCAAATTCTGCGCAACGAGCGATTCATCGGGGCGCAACTGCGCAATGCGCACCGTCGGCGCACTCCCAAATTCCCCTTCGTCGTCTTCGATTTCTTCGTTGTCGGCTGCCGCAAGCGCACCGCGAACGAGTTCAAGCGGCATATCGTCGGCTTTGGGCACGATCGGTTGCACGACGACTTCGACATGCGTCGTCGAAATGGGCGCCACGGCCTCAACTCTGCCCTGCGGCACACGCGCCGCGCCTACTGCCGCCTCGGTAACTGCCGCGCGGTGGCTCTCTGCAACCGCTTCGTGGCGGGTCTCTGCAACCGCTTCGCGGCGGCTCTCTGCAACATCGGGCGCACTATCCGCCGGTTTTTCGGCTACGACGGCTTCGCCATCGTCGTCATCGTCGCCCGATTTGGCGTCGTCGTCACCATTGCCCGATTTGTCATCATCGTCGTCGTCATCCGACTCGGGCATATCGTCGTCGTCATCGTAATCATCATCGTAATCATCATCGTCGTCATCATCGTCATCGTCGCCCTCGCCTTCTTCCTCAAGCAACTCGTCCATGTCGATGAGCTTGAGCTCGCCTTCGCTCGCCTCTTTGCCCAAATCGCTCAATCCCCAACGTATCCCAACGACGCGAATGTGATCACTCGCATAGAGCCAATCGAGCCACGCCTTAAAATTGAGCAACGTGACGTACTTGCCCTGATAAATATAGCTCGTCAAATAGCGATAAAGCTCATTCGTCGAATAAAGACGCTCGGCTATCGCATCCATGATGAACTTCATCAAAATTGGGTTCTTGTCGAGTAAGTGCTTGAACAAATGACGTTGCCGGTCGACCGGATCGACGATCGTCAAAAGACCACGCAAAAAATCATCGCACTTGACGTGCTTCTCATCCTCGATGTCGATATTGAGAAAACTCAACAACGTCTCGAATTGCTCTTTGACGTAAAAGCCGTTTTCTTTAAAAAACTTCCGCAACGCCTTGAAATCGGGCTTCGATTTGACGACAAACGACGCCACAAGTCCGAGCTTGGGCAACAATTCTAGGGGCTTACAACCCGCCAATACGGCAAAATTGACTTCTTGCATAGTGACTAGCCTTTCCGAAAAGAAAATATCTGCATGGGCAGAACGAAACGCCCCGCATTTTATATGTTTCCATTCGCCTAACGCAAGAACAATAAATATTGTTGTAAAATGCCCAGTTTTCATTTTTTTTTGTGGGGGGACCAGTCCCCCCACGCCCCCCGCAGAAGCGATTGACCCATGGCAACGCCATGGGCACAATCGCTTCTGCATTGGGAGTAGGTGTTTGGGTTTAAGCGGCGTTTTTTGATGGCTATGGGCGGCACGGTTGGGAAATGGTGAAAAGACAATCTTTTTGCGATTCGCTGGATGCAGATGCAAGGAAGCTAGCCCGAGTACTAGGTGTTTGGGTTTAGGCGGTGTTTTTTGGTGGCTATGGGCGGCACAGTTGGGGAATGGTAAAAAGACAATCTTTTTGCGATTCGCTGGATGCAGATGCAAGGACTGGATGCAGATGCAAGGAAGCTAGCCCGAGTACAAGGGGGCGTACAACGGTACGTTCCCGACGTACGAGCGGCGATGCTGACACAGCAGGTGCGCCAGCGAATCGCAAAAAACGGAGCCGTATGCGCGCAGCGGAGCGAGCACATAGGCGGAGGCGGTGGCGTATTGCCAAAGGCAATAGCCACCGAAAAAAAAGCGTAGCCGTATGCGCGCAGTGAAACGAGCACATAGGCGGAGCCGGTGGCGTATTGCCAAAGGCAATAGCCACCGAAAAAAGAGAAAATAAATTGACTTTTTGTGTGAAATGCGCTAAGCGCGGCGCACCCTTTTAGCATGAGCATCGGGATTTCGAGCGCTAGAGGGGTGGCCTTTGTAGCCGTGGCAATTCTTTTTTCTTTTTTGTTGTTGGAGACCGTTATGGCCCAGGAAATGGAAAGTTTTGAGGCGCTTCTTGCCGAGTTCGAGCAAGCGCAAACATCTGTAGTACGTGAAGGTGAAATCGTCAGCGGTAAAGTTGTCGATTTCGTAGGCGACTTCGTCGTCGTCGATATTGGATATAAATCCGAGGGACAAGTGCCCAAAGATGAGTTCAAAGGCCCCGATGGGGAATTGACCGTGAAAATTGGCGACACCGTCGATGTCTATGTCGAAGCGACGGAAAACGAAAACGGCCTTTGCGTATTGAGCAAGAAAGAAGCCGATAAACTCATGATCTGGGAAGAAATTGCCAAGATCGCCGAACGCGATGAAACGGTCGAAGGCACCATCATGAGCCGCGTCAAAGGTGGTCTCGCCGTCGATATCGGCGTGCGCGCCTTCTTGCCGGGTAGCCAAGTCGAACTCCGTCCGACGCGGAACCTCGACAAATTCATCAACCAAAAATATCGCTTCAAAATCATCAAGTTCAACAAGAAACGTGGCAACATCGTCTTGTCGCGTCGTGCGCTCTTGGAAAAAGAACGCGCCGTGCTCAAAGAGCAAACGCTTGAACGCCTCCACGAAGGCGCGATTTTGGACGGCGTCGTCAAGAACATCACCGAATACGGCGCGTTCGTCGACTTGGGCGGTATCGATGGTTTGCTCCACATCACCGATATGAGCTGGGGCCGCGTCACGCATCCCAACGAAGTCGTCCAAATCGGCGACGAAATCAAAGTCAAAGTCCTCAAGTTTACGCCCGAAAACGAACGCGTCAGCTTGGGCTACAAACAACTCGCGCCAGATCCCTGGGTCCACGCCGCCGAACGTTATCCGACAGGCGTCCGCGCCTTGGGTCGCGTCGTCAGCCTCATCGACTACGGTGCATTTGTCGAACTCGAAGAAGGCATCGAAGGCCTCATCCACATCAGCGAAATGAGCTGGACGCGTCGCGTCAAACACCCCAGCCGCGTCGTCAATGTCAACGATGTCATCGACGTCGTCGTCTTGAGCCTCGATACCGAAGCCAAGAAGATTAGCCTCGGCATGAAACAAACCGAACCGAATCCGTGGGAAATCCTCGAAGAAAAATACCCCGTCGGCACGATCATCAAGGGCAAAATCCGCAATATCACCGATTTCGGCCTCTTCATCGGCGTCGAAGATGGCATCGATGGTCTCGTCCACGTCTCCGATATCAGCTGGACGCAGAAAGTTCGCAACCCGAACGAAATCTACAAGAAAGGCGATGAAGTCGAAGCCGTCGTCCTCAACATCGACGTCGCCAACGAACGCTTCAGCTTGGGCATCAAACAACTCACGAGCGATCCTTGGGATAAACTCCAAGAACGCTATCCGCTCGGTTCGGTCGTCGATTGCAAAATTACGAAGATCACCGAATTTGGCGCATTTGCCAGCATCGAAGAAGGCGTCGAAGGCCTCATTCACATCAGCGAATTGAGCCGCGATCACGTCGAAGATCCTTCGCTCGTCGTCAAAATCGGCGAAACGCACAAAGCCGAAGTCATCAGCGTCGATTCCGCCGAACGCAAAATCGCGCTCTCCATTAAGCAGTTCGTCCGCAACAGCGAAAACGGTCGTTTGCGTCAATATTCCGATAACGACGCCTCGTCGACCGCTCACTTGGGCGACTTGCTCCAAGACAAATTGAGCGATTTCGAGAACAAGTAATCGTTCAAAGGCGGCTCTCGGGCCGCGCGATTTCTAGGCGATTGAGCCGTGTCGTCGACGCGCACTCAGTCGCCTTTTTTATTGCGCATGGATGGCGCAGTTCGCTGTGGTGCAATCCCGCGTCTTTAGTTTTATATAGTATGGCTATTGTGGTGAGTCGATGGGGGCTTAGGGGAATGGGTGTGAGCGGTCAAAGACGGTTGCTGCGCTTTTTTTTTGCCACTTTTAGCGAGTTTGTTCTATAACTCGGTGCTTGGCAAGTGTGGCTCAAATGCGCCACAAAATGAGAAGGGAGAACGCTATGTTTGCGTGTGAAAAGTTTGCAAAAGTCGATATACGAACCGATATCCATGCGATCGACAACGAAGATCGCAGAGTTTTGCCCCTTCTCATACGTGCGGCGGCGTGTCTCAATCCCATCTATTTGCGACAAGTTTCGAGTCTCAATCCACAATTCAAACAAGAAATCGAAGATACGCACTCGCAGAGGCTCATCGATTCGTTCAATATCATGGCTGGGCCGTGGGATCGGTTCGAAGGCGACAAGCCTTTCTATGGCACGATCGAGAAGCCCCTTGGCGCGGGGTTTTATCCCTCTGATATGACGCGCGAGCAATTCGAAGCGTGGTGTGCGTCGCATCCCGACGACGAAGCAAAGCTGCGGTCGTTTACGACTGTTATTCGACGCCAAGCCAATGGCGATTTGGTCGCCGTACCCTATAGCGAAGCCTACGCACTCGAATTGAAAAAGGCCGCCGATTTATTGCACGAAGCGGCTCGCGAAACGCGCAATCCGTCGCTTTCGAATTATCTCATGTTGCGCGCCAAAGCCCTGCTCTCGAACGACTACGCCGCGAGCGAAGCCGCTTGGATTGGGCTCGATTCGAATATCGAATTCGTGTTTGGTCCCTACGAAACATACGAAGACCAGCTCTTCGGCTATAAGGCGACTTATGAATCGTTTGTCGCCTATAAAATCGCCGAAGAATCGGCGCGTTTGCGCCATATTGCCGACCTCGCCGAAGCCATGCAGTTGGCGCTCCCGATGAGCGACGACATGCGCAAAACGCGCACGCCGCAAGCGCCATCGCCTTTCGTCGTTGCCGATTTGCTCTCGACTGCTGGCGAGGCTCGTTTTGGCATTCAAACATTGGCATTTGTTTTGCCAAACGATCCCGAGGTGATTGGGCAATATGGTACGAAAAAAGTCATGCTCCGCAATATCCAGCACGCCAAATTCGATGCGATATTGCGCCCAATTGCCGCGCGTTTCTTGTCGCACAAGGCGATGAGCAAAATTGGATTCGACGCCTTTTTCAGGCATACGATTTTGCACGAAACGGGCCACAGCCTCGGCGTCAAAGCCGTTGCCCACACCGGCGATTCGATTATTCAAGCGCTCGCCGATGTCTATGCCCCTATCGAAGAGTGCAAAGCCGATACGATATCGACGTTTTTGTCGTTCTGGTTTGCCGAACGCGGCGAATTGACGCGCGAAGCACTCGACGAAACGTGTGCCACGCTCTTGGCGGGCTTCTTCCGTTCGTTGCGGTTTGGCTTGACACAAGCGCACGCGCGAGCCAATGCCATACAACTCAACTACTACATGGCGCATGGCGCCGTGACCATCGACGGCGCTGGCCTGTTCGATTACGATATCGATGCCATCGGTTCGACGGCAAAAAAACTCATCGCCGAAGTCCTCGACATTCAATACGAAGGTTCGCGCCAACGCGCCAACGACTTCCTCGCCCAATATGCAATACTTAGCCCCGATATTTCTTCGCGCCTCGAAGCGCTCAACGATATCCCCATCGATATCGCTTGCCAATACGAAGCCGAACGCGATGGTTTTTTCGATGCCAGCTAGATTCTCGCGCCGATTCCCCATCTATTGCGCTTGGGCTATGTGCATGATCTCGTGCAGCGGATGCAATATCCAAGCGAGCAATGTCGCCGATCACCTCGATATGATGGCGACGATTGCCATCCGGAACATGGGAAATTGCGAGACGATGTCGGACGCGCTCAATGCCTATCTCGATGAGCATGGCGATGCCATACAAAAATCGGCGTGTTCTATCGTATCGGCAAATGTAGAAGATGTGCGAGGAATGTTTCAATCGACGACGCGCATCGATATGGCTATCGAACACTGCCCTCCGACGACGATGCACCGCTTCCGCTATCGAATGGCAGAAATTCTCTTTGAGGAACCCAAAAAACAATGAATTATCCCATTATCTACGATGCCATCGTCGTCGGCGGTGGTCATGCGGGATGCGAAGCCTCGTGCGCGTTGGCGCGGATGGGGTTTCGCGTCTTGCTCATGACGCTCGACATCGACCGCATTGCGCAAATGAGCTGTAATCCGTCGATTGGTGGCATTGCAAAAGGCCATATCACCAAAGAAATCGATGCCCTCGGCGGCATTATGGGGCGCATCGCCGATGCCTCGGCGATTCAATATCGAACGCTCAACGCGAGCAAAGGCCCAGCCGTTCGGTCGTCGCGCGTCCAATGCGATACGGCGATATACCGTAGCGAAATGATTCGCTACCTTTCAAACGTTCCCAACCTCGACATTGCCCAAGCCAAAGTCGAAGATGTCATCCTCGACGATGCGCGCCAAGTGACGGGCGTTTTGGCAGCCGGTGGCGTCGTCTATCGCTGCCGCACTGTCGTGCTTTGCACGGGGACTTTCTTGCGCGGGCTTTGCCATATCGGCGATTACACGTTTGAAGCTGGACGCGCGGGCGATGGCACGAGCGAAACGCTCAGCGCACACTTGCGATCGTCGGGCGTCGCTTGGCGCCGCCTCAAAACGGGCACTCCACCGCGGATCTCGCGTCATAGCCTCGATATGTCGCGATTCGAAGTCCAAAAAGGCGATGACGACATCACGCGTTTGAGCTTCTATGGCAACGCGCCTTTGCTCCCACAAGTCCCCTGCTACATCGCCTATACAAACGAGCGAACGCACGACATCATACGCAAAGCCCGCGAGCGTTCGCCGCTCTTCAATGGCACGATCAAAGGCATTGGGCCGCGCTATTGCCCGAGCATCGAAGATAAAGTTTATCGATTTGCCGACAAAGACCGCCACCAAATCTTCATCGAACCGATGGGGCTTGAGACCGATGAAATCTACCCAGCCGGCATTTCATCGTCGCTACCCTTCGACGTCCAACTCGATTTCATCCATAGCATCGAAGGCTTCGAACGCGCCCACGTCATCCGCCCCGCATATGCCGTCGAATACGACGCACTCGAATCGGGTCAAATGACCCATGCGATGAATCTCCGCGCCATTCCATCGGTCTTCGTCGCAGGCCAAATCAATTGCACAAGCGGCTACGAAGAAGCCGCTGCACAAGGCCTCATGGCCGGCATCAACGCCGCACTATGGCTCCAAAATCGCCCGCCTTTCATCTTGCGACGCGACGAAGCCTACATCGGCGTCATGATCGACGACCTCGTCATGCGCGGCGTCGACGAGCCCTATCGCATGTTTACAAGCCGCGCCGAATTCCGCCTTTGCCTTCGCGAAGACAACGCCGATATCCGACTTTCGCCCTACGGACACCAACTCGGGCTCCTCTCCGATGCCGATTTCGCCGCCTTCGAAACGAAAAAATCGCAAATCGAACAGCTCAAACAATTCCTCGCCACGACTCGCATTGCCGACTTGGGCGATATCGACGACGCGCAATTGCCCTCGCACGGCAAACTCGCTCAAATCCTCAAGATGCCCGAAGTCACCATCGAGCGATTGGCTAACGTTTGCCCACAAATCGCACATTTTCCTGCCTCCGTCCGTCAATCGGTCGAAATTGGTGCGAAATTCGACGGCTACATTGCTCGCGAAAACGCCCGCATCGCCGCCTTCGTCGAACTAGAATCCAAACGCATCCCCGACGATTTCGATTTTGCCAAAGTCCATGGGCTCACTACCGAAGTGCTCCAAAAGCTCGAAAAATACCGCCCCCACAGCTTGGGCGAAGCGCAACGCATCCCCGGCGTTACACCTGCCGCCGTCAATGCCATTTGGATTATGCTCAAATAACAATGTTTTTTCGTCAAATGCGTCGTGAATATATATTTGTGTGTGAAAGTGTCATGAATATATATGAATACTCGCGCTTCTGACCTCACCCCCGGCCTATCGGCCACCCCTCTCCATGAATGGAGAGGGGGAATATATAGATTTATACGAAATGTGTTGCATTTAAGCCTTGGCTTTTCTGGGGGCTACGTGCGCTTCTGACCTCACCCCCGGCCTATCGGCCACCCCCTCTCCATGAATGGAGATGGGGAATATATAGATTTATACGAAATGTGTTGCATTTAAGCCTTGGCTTTTCCGGGGGCTACGTGCGCTTCTGACCTCACCCCCGGCCTATCGGCCACCCCCTCTCCATGAATGGAGATGGGGAATATATAGATTTATATGAATTATGTATATATCACATATACATGTTATAAACATTAGCATTATGACTTAATGCCGAAGTCGTATTCGTGGAGAGCGAAGGCGATGTTGATGGCGTGATCGGAGCATCGTTCGAGGTCGCTAGCGATATTGGTGAAGATGACGCCGGCGTGCGGGTCGCATTGACGGTCGAAGAGTCGGGCGATGTGATTGTTGAGGAGTTTCTTTTCGAGTTCGTCGACGGCTTGTTCTTGTTTTTCGGCTTCGTCGAGTTTGTCGAAATCGTCGTTTTCGAAGATATTGATGCAGAAATCGACGGCAGATGTCACGGATTGAGAGAGTGTTTTGATTTCGCCCATGGCTTCGTCGCTGAGTGCCGTTTTCTTTTGTTTGAGTTGTAGCGCGTATTCGGCGATGTTGATGGCATGGTCGCTGATGCGTTCGAGGTCGGAGACGGCAAGGGTCATTTGCGTGATGCGATTTCGCTCGTGCCCAGTCATATTGAAAGTTCGGACTTTGACGAGTTTTTGTGTAATGGCGTGGGTGAGATAATTGACGGTATCTTCGGTATCTTCGACTTGTCGATATTTATCGTCGGTAGGATTGAAGAAGCATTCGACGGAGGATTTGAGGTTTTCGCTGGCGATGTGCCCCATTCTCGTGATTTCGAGTTGAGCTTGTCGGAGGGCTACGGCGGGGGGCAGATTGCCTTCTTGCATGAACATGAGCTCGCGATCTTTGAGTTTTCGGGTTTCTTCGGGTTTGACGCGAATGATAATCTGCGAGAGTTTGACGATGAGAGCGGCGAACGGGAAGAGGATGACGACGGCAATGATGGCAAACAGGGAGTGTGCGTTTGCCACTTGCCGCCCGACGTCGTCGGGCGAAAGAGCGACGATGAAATCGAGGAATGGTGGAATGGCTAGGACGATGAGCGTGATGATGGCGGCTCGAAATAAGTTGAAGAGTAGGTTGATGCATGCCGTTCGCTTGCCATTTCGGTTTGTCGTGAGCGAAGCCAAGATATTGGGCATGACGGAACCGATGGCTGCGCCGATCGTGAGATAGACGGCGATGGGGAATGAAATGATGTTTTCGATGGCGAATGTCTGGAAAATGACGACCGACGACGAGGAGCTCTGCAAAAGCGCCGTAAAGAGCATGCCAAAGACGATGGCGATGAATGGGTTTTCGAGCGTCGAAATGAATTGGAGAAAAGCTTGGGATTCGGCGAGCGGTGCAATGGCGCCTTTGATGATGGTGATGCCGACGAAGAGCATGCCAAAGCCCAAGATGATAGAGCCGATATGTCGAACGATGGTCTTGTTGACGAATAGCGAGAGGATGGCTCCGATAAAGAGAATGATTGGGGCATAGGCTCCGATGTTAAAAGCGGTGATTTGAGCCGTAATCGTCGTGCCGATGTTTGCGCCCATGATGACGCCGATAGCTTGCATGAGCGTCATGAGGCCTGAATTGACGAAGCCGATGACCATCATATCGGTTGCGGCGGAGCTCTGAATGAGTATGGTGACGAGGACGCCCATGAAGATGGCGACGAATCGGTTGCTCGTCGTCTTTTCGAGAATTTTTTTGAGCTGATCGCCGGCGGCATTTTTGAGCCCCGTCGACATCATCGACATGCCAAATAGGAATAGACCGACGCCGCCCAAGAGTGAGAAAAAATCGTAGAAGGACATGATAAATCGTTCGTAAAGGTTGGAGGATGCGCCATGGAAGTGGGCGCATTTTGCAGTGCCCTTTTTATTAGGAAAAGGCGCGCTTGGCAATGTGGATTCGAAACGGCTAGAGAGACGAGCAACGCACGATAGATCGGCATATAATTCGCAGAAAACGCATAAAGATCTTGCAGTGGTATGGGGGTAAAGCTACTAAGCAAGCGGAATATGAGTAAGCCGACGATGCGTGTGTATTTCGTCGAGCCGGCATCGTCATCTTAGAAGGGGCATGCAAAATCATGATTGTCATTCCCGATTATTTGATCATCGACGAAATACGCCGCCGTAGAGAGCAGTCGAAACGGCCCAATGGTATAGAATTGCCCATACCGTCTTATGATATCCCCGAGCGCGAGCCAGAGCCTGTTTTCGACCATTCGCCGAAGCGCGATAAACAGCCGAAGCGGCATAATGGGGCAATCATCATCGACTTGGGGACGTACCGGCGTATTTAGTGTCGCCCGTAGGGCGCGGTTGGGGTCGCGGGCGCCCTGAAGGGGCGCCAGAATACAGCCTGGGGTGTAGCGCAGCGCAACCCCGGGTAAAAAAGCGTAGGCGTATGCGCGCAGTGAAACGAGCACATAGCCGGAGCCAGAGCCCGTATTGCCGCAGGCAATAGGGCGATAAAGAGCCCGTATTGCCGCAGGCAATAGGGCGCGCCAGAGCCCGTATTGCCGCAGGCAATAGGGCGACAAGAACATTTTTTGTCAGTTTGATGCAGATGCTAGGAAGCTAGCCCAAGGGCAAGGGGGCGTACTGAGGTACGTTCCCGCCGCCCGCGTGGCGACGCTGACGACGCAGATGCACAAAATGGCAAAAAAGAGAGCCCGTATTGAGCGATAGCGAAATAGGGCGATAAAGCCCGTATCGGCTTTGCCGATAGGGCGACGCGCCAAAATGGTGGCAAATCGCGATTTGTGGGAGGCGTTAGAGGCAGGTGATGTTGCGATTTGTGACGAAGGTGGCGATGCCCATGCGCTGGTGGAGGGGGAGTTCGTCAGTGAGGAAAATGGCGAGCCCAAGTGAATTAAATGGCGACTCGATGGGGAGGCCTTCGCAGATTTCGTCGTGTGATGCGTGTTTTGTGACAGAATATTTGTTTTTTTGCGGGAGTTTTCGAATTTCGATTTGGTCGCCGTCGATGCCGTGTGGGTTGGGGCGGAAGACGTAGAGCGTGCTGTTTGCGAAGACTTCGGCGCGTTTTCGGTGGCAGCGCAAGCGGACGTTTTCGTCGGTGATGGCGGCGTCTTGGGGGATGAATGAGACGATGCCGTCGGGGGCGGTGGCGATGCGGCCGGCGATGGAGCCAGCGCGGCGGACGATGGCGTCGTCGGGGCGGAGGCTAATTTTGATGCGTTCGTCGGCGCCTTTGAGGGTGAGGGATTTGCCGAGTTTTGCGATGACCCATTCGGGGTGGCTTGGGTGGACGGGGCGGAAGTGGTGCGTCTGGTTTTCGGCGTTTTGCATGGCGGCGAGGCCGAAGTCGCTAGAGCCAGAAGAGCAGGCGGTGAGAGTCGCCGCGATGATGAAAACGAGGGCGCGCCACATCGTTTAGCCCATGGTGATGCGGTTGTCGGAGCAGACTTGTTGTAGGATGCCGTTGACGAATTTCCGGCTCGGCTCGGCGGAGTATATTTTTGCGATTTCGACGGTGTCGTTGATGATGGCTCGCGGAGAGGCGTTTTTTTCGATCATGAGCTCGTAGACGCCGATTCTGAGGAGGTTGAGGTCGATGGTTGTCATGCGGGAGACGCGCCAGTTGCGGCTCGAGTGTTGGATGATGTCGTCGAGTCGGTCGATGTTTGGGTAGATGTCGCAGAAGAATTTCATGGCGGAATCGATGACGAATTGGCCTTTGATATTGATGGAGCCGTCATCGGCGAGGAATTCGTCGAATGGGAAGGATTCGTTGAAGAAGCCGTCGTCGTTTGAGCGCAGGACGAGGGATTGGAGTGCTTCGCGCATGTCGTCGAAGGTGAGGTAGGGGCGGTATGCTCGCATGTATAGCGCGGCGAGAGTGAGTGTTCGCATCGTCTTTCGCATGCGTGTACGGAGGCCTGAGAGCCATTGGCAGGCGTTTTTGGAAGAACCGCGCCATTGGGGTCCGAGTTCGTCGGTGATTCGCGTGACGGCGTCTTCGGTCATGGGTGCGGATTGTGTTTTCATATTGACGAGCATGTCGGCGGCGAGGACGCGCAAAACGGCTTCGCGCCAGGCGGTGATTTCGTAGCCGTCGGTGTGTGCTTGCGCGATGAAGGCGTCGAGGAGTTCGGGCGTGATGCCGGCGTATTTGCCTTGGAGTTTGACGATGTCGGTGGCGTCGTCGAGTTTGGCGTTGGGGAAGATCTCTTCGAGTAGAGCGTTGAGGAGAGAGGCGAGTTGGTTGGGCTCGAACGAAGCGGCATATATCCACGAGGCAGCGGCAGTGCGCGTATCGGCGTGGGAATCACAGTTTGAATGGGTCATGATGCTTCTTGTATTGGGTTGATGATTTCTTTCGCAAAGTGAGACATATTTGTCTCACGAACTAAGGATTGGAGACGTTATTGTCGGATATTATCGTCGATTTTATCGTAGAGGTCGACCATTTCGATGGCGGCTAGAGCGGCGTCGGCGCCTTTGTTTCCGACTTTGACGCCGGCGCGATTGACGGCTTGATCGACGGTATTGGCGGTGATGATGCCATAAGTGACGGGGATTTGCGCTTGTAGTGCGATGGCGGCGATTCCCTTCGTGCATTCGGCGGCGATGTAGTCGAAGTGTGGTGTTTCGCCGCGGATGAGTGCGCCGAGGCATATAATGGCGTCGTATTTTGATTTGGAAGCGAGTTTGTGGGCGGCCATGGGGACTTCGAAGCAGCCGGGGACTTTGAAGACGTCGACGTTTTGTTTATTGCCGCCGTGGCGTTCGATGGTATCGAGCGCACCTTCGACGAGTTTATCGGTGATGAAGCTGTTGAAACGCGCGACGACGATGGCGAATTTATGGGTAGAATCGACGAGGTGACCTTCGTAAATCATGGCAGATAACCCTTTATAAAAGCGAAAACTTCGAACGCGTGATGCGTAGATGGTGATTTAGAACGATTGAGTTTTTGTAATTTTGAGTCCGAAACCTTCGATAGCGGCGAGTTTTTTGGGGGAATCGGAGAGCAGAATCATGTCGTGAATGCCGAGGGAACGGAGGCATTGCGCGCCGATGCCGTAGAGTCGGGTTTCGGGCGATATGTGGTTGACGGCGTCTTCGTCGATGGGGGTGGCATTGGAGATGGCATCGGCGACGGAGTTGCCAGCATCGTCATCGCGATGGATGTAGAGTAGAACGCCGCAGCCGTGTTTTTTGATAGCTTCGATGGCGTTTGAGAGCGCGTGATTATCGTCGTTGATGCCGAGCATATCGTTCCAGACGCGCCCGCTATGGACGCGGACGAGAGGCGTCATTTCGTCGATTTTATCGAGGTGATAGCAGAGTGCGAGGTGGACGCGGCTATCGATAGCCGATTTAAACGAGACGGCGTGGAATCCGGCGGCGAATCCGACGGTGACTTCTGCTTCGTTGACTTTCGAGACGAGGGCATCGCGTTGTAGTCGCCAAGCGACGAGGTCGGCGATCGAGACGATGGGGATTTGGTGGATCTGTGAGAAGATTTCGAGATCGGGCATTCGCGCCATGGTGCCGTCGTCTTTCATGATTTCGCAGATGACACCGGCGTGGACTTTGGCGCCGGCGAGTTTAGCCAAATCGACGCTTCCTTCAGTTTGTCCGATTCTGACGAGTACGCCGCCATCGCGAGCGATGATTGGGAACATGTGCCCGGGGCGTGCCAAATCGCTAGGTTTGGCATTGGGATCGACGGCGGCACGAATGGTCGTCGCGCGGTCGGCGGCGCTGATGCCGGTCGTGACGCCTTGTGCAGCTTCGATACTGACGGTAAATCCGGTATGGAATCGGCTCGTATTATTGGGCGTCATCGGAGCGAGTTCGAGCTGTTCGGCGCGTTCGCGCGTGATGGTGAGGCAAATCAAGCCGCATCCGTAATGCGCCATAAAGTTGATGTCTTGAGCCGTGACGTGTTCGGCAAGCATGCACAAATCGCCTTCATTTTCGCGATTTTCGTCATCGACGAGGATGATCATCTTGCCTTGTGAAAGGGCTTGGACGGCGGTATCGATCGTAGCGATCATGAATTCTCCCGATTCTCATCAGTTTGCGTTGCATACCATTTGCGAACGCGCCTTTTGCGATAACTGAAAAGAAGTCTCTCGCCGTTTCATCCATTCAGTTATCAACTTCGACGATCTGACGTCGACGCGACGCCAGTGCCATTGATTTAACAAAAGCCGTTTGAACGCAAAGATTCAATCGACAATGTCGGTGGCTCTATACACCGAGGTTGCGCCATGTTGCAAGAGAGCAGTTTTTCGACGTATTTGCCCATGACATCGACTTCGATATTGACGAGGTGTCCGGGGGTTGTGAAGCAAGGTGCGAGTATTGCTTGGGAATGTGGGATGAGCATGATGTCGAAATCGGCCTGCCCGACGCGGTTGACGGTGAGCGATACGCCGTCGATGGCTATCGAACCTTTTTCGACGATATAGCGAATGTAGTCTCGAGAAATTGCGAAAGTGAGTTGTTTTCCAGAAGAAAATTCGACCACCTTGTCGAGGTGCGCCGTCGTATCGACATGCCCCATGACGAAGTGGCCGCCCAATCGGTCGCCGATGCGCAGAGCGCGTTCGAGATGGACGCCATCGCCGAGGCGCAAGCGCCCGAGATTGGTGCGAGCGAGCGATTCGCGCGTGGCATGAACTTCGAAGATATTGGCGGCTGCAGCATCGACGGTGAGGCATATCCCGTTGACGGCGATGCTTTCGCCGAGCGTATAGGGGGCCATGGCTGCGTCGATGCAGAGGCGTACGCCGTCGCCCGATGGCGTGATTTGCGATATCGTACCGATATGTGTGATGAGTCCTGTGAACATTGTAGCGATTGGCGATGATGGATAACGTGGTCCGATGGCGATGGATAGCGATTGGCGACGATGGATAACGTGGCCCGATGGCGATGGGGGGGGATTGTCTGGTCTCGTCGAAAGTTAGAGATGGTCGATGAAGGCCGTCAAACGGATGTCGTTTCCGAGGATTTGAGGCGGTTCGAAGTGGAAAGTTTGGGCTTGTTGCATCGTTTCGGCGCCGAGTCCAGCGATGGCAGGGCGAGCTGTTGCGCCGCCGATGAGTTTTGGCGCGATGTAGATATGGCATGAATCGACGACGTCTTCGTCGCGCAATTGTCCGAGTAACGTCGCACCGCCTTCGCAATATAGGGTAGTGATGGCATATCGCTCGACGAGTCGAGCAAAGATCTGAGCCAAATCGAGTCGCGGTGCGGCGTTATCGCAGCCTTTTGTATTGGGCGCGAGTTCGACGCATTCGACGGCGACGCCTTTTGCTTCGTAGGGGGCGAAGGGGGCGTTCGATGCACTGGTGAATAGGACCGTTTTTTGTGCCGAAGTATCAAAGACTTTGGCCGAGAGGGGGATTCGCAGTTGTCGATCGACGATGACGCGGAGCGGTTGGCGTTTGGGTGTGTCGAGTCTGACGTTGAGTTGGGGATCGTCGGCGATGACGGTTTGCGTTCCGACCATAATGGCATCGTGAAGAGCGCGTTGTTCGTGGACATCGCGTCGGGCGATATCGCCCGTAATCCATTGAGAATGCCCCGTTCGCGTTGCAATTTTTCCATCGGCCGACATGGCCCATTTGGCGGTGATATAGGGTCGATTGAGTCGTGTTGCGGTGAAAAAAGCGCGATTGAGGAATCGCAATTCGTCGTTGCATAGCCCGACAGTACACGGAATGCCGGCATTTTGCAGGCGTTCGACGCCGCCGCCGCAAACGTGTTGATTGGAGTCGCGCGTACCAATGACGCAGCGAGCGATTTTGGCATCGATAATCGCATCGGTGCATGGCGGCGTGCGTCCGTAGTGATTACACGGCTCCATGGTGACGTATAGGGTCGCGCCCGAAACGTCGTCGAAGCCGTTTTCCTTGGCATTGCGCAGAGCTTCGACTTCGGCATGTGGCATGCCGGCACAATGGTGATATCCGCGCCCGAGTTCTTTGCCATCGCGCACGATAACGGCGCCGACCATGGGATTGGGGTGCGTCGTCCAGCCCGCTTTCGATGCTTCGCTCAGGGCTTCTTTCATCCAATAGATATCGTTCATCGATAATCTCCGCGCGCGACGTGCCTTCGTCGCGCTGTCGTGAGTCGAATATATTACCATGAACCGCTCCCAATCGCCGCCATCGCCGTTCTCGGGCTCGGTTCAAATGGCATATAGAGCTATATTAATGTTTGAGAGAGGCAAACGGATTGTTGCCAAACGCCGCATTATCGCGTTTTTTGTCGTTGCCACTGCGTGGCGATTTGGCGTTTTGCTTATTGCCCGAGTTGTGGTTTCCGGCTTTATCGTTGGCGTGATGCGATTTCGAGTTTGCTTGTCCTTGTGCGCCGTGCGCTTCGTCTTGTAGCCGGCAACTGAGGCTGATGCGTTTCCGCACGACGTCGACTTCTAAGACGCGCACGCGCACGGAATCGCCGACGGTCACGACGTCGGCGGGATTCGAGACGAATTGATGGCTCAGCGCCGATATGTGGACGAGTCCATCTTGATGGACGCCGACGTCGACAAACGCCCCGAAATTCGTGACATTCGTCACGACGCCGTCGAGGATCATGCCCGGTTTGAGGTCTTCGATTTGGGTCACGCTTTCGTCGAATTTCGGCGGTTCGAATTGGGCTCGCGGGTCGCGTCCGGGTTTTTGAAGCTCGTCGATGATATCTCGCAACGTCATTTCGCCCACTTCGTCACTCTTATACGAATCGATTGAAATCTTCTTCGCATAACTGGCATTTCCGACGAGATCTCGCACGGAAATCCCCATATCTTTCGCAATTTTTTCGACGAGTGAATATCGCTCGGGGTGGACGGCTGAGGCATCGAGTGGGTTATCGCTCTCGCGCACGCGGATAAAGCCCGCCGCTTGTTCGAACGTCTTAGGTCCTAATCCGGCGACTTTGAGCAGCTGTGCGCGCGATTTAAAGCTGCCGTTATTTTCGCGATAGGCGATGATCTTCTTCGCCATCGAGGGTCCAATGCCAGCGACGTACTTGAGCAATTCTGCCGAGGCCGTATTGAGTTCGACGCCGACTCGGTTGACGCACGACTCGACGACTTCTTCGAGCTTTCGCTTGAGCATGGGTTGGAAGACGTCGTGTTGATATTGCCCGACGCCAATCGATTTTGGGTCGATTTTGACGAGTTCGGCGAGCGGGTCTTGGAGCCGTCGACCGATAGAAATGGCACCGCGAACGGTGAGATCGAGGTCTGGAAATTCATCGCGAGCGACATCTGAAGCCGAATAAATACTCGCTCCCGACTCCGATACCATGACGACGAATGGGCGTTGTTCTTCGTCGATCTGCGAGACTATCTGGCGCACAAATGCCTCGGTTTCGCGTCCAGCCGTTCCGTTTCCAATGGCTATCGCCTTTGCGGGGTATTTGTGCATAAAACGCTTAAATTCTTCAGTCGCCTTATCGCGGCTCCCCGTTTCGGGATAAATCGTCGTATTGTCGAGAAATTTCCCCGTCGCATCGAGCGCAACGCATTTGCAACCCGTGCGAAGTCCTGGATCGATGGCGATGACGGCAAATGTCCCGAGCGGCGCGGCGAGCAGGAGGTTTTCGACGTTTTTGGCAAAGACGTCGACCGCCTCGGCATCGGCTTGTTGCTTGAGCGCGACGCGAACATCGGATTCGATACTCGACGACAAAAGCCGCTCGTAGGCATCGCGACACGATTCAATCAAAAGCGGTGCAAATGGCGATTTTTCGTCGATATGCATGCGGCGCGATATCTCAGCAACCGCCCGTTCCTCATCGATCTCGATTTGAGCTCGTAAAAATCCCTCTCGCTCGCCACGGCGAATCGCCAAAAAGCGATGACCTTTGCATTCTCGAAGCGGCGCTTTGTATTCGTAATATTGCTCGAATTTTGAACGCTCTTCGTCGGCTTTTTCCGTCTTTTGTGCAGTCATTTCGCCGTCATCGGTCATAAACTGCCTCAAATAATCGCGAACTTCGGCCGTCTCCGAAACGATTTCTGCAATGATATCGCTCGCGCCATCGATCGCATCTTGCGCCGATTCGATGCCAACTTCGGCATTGATAAACGATTGGGCTTCGTCTTGTGGATTTCCCGTCGCCGGCTGCGCCAAGATGCGTTCGGCTAGCGGTGCAAGCCCCTTTTCGCGAGCTATCATCGCTCGCGTTCGCCGTTTGGGCTTATAGGGGAGGTAGAGATCTTCGAGCGTCGACTTCGTCGCCGCCGACTCGATTTGTCGGCGCAATTCTGGCGTGAGTTTGCCCTGCTCTTCGATCGCCGCGAGTATCGTATCGCGGCGCTGAGAAAGCTCGTTGAGGTAATCGCGGCGCTCTTCGATGGCTCGGATTTGGACTTCGTCGAGCCCTCCAGTGCGCTCTTTGCGGTATCGCGCTATAAATGGAACGGTTGCATTTTCGTCGAATAAATCGAGGACTGCCGCGACTTGATGATTGCCTATCGTCAATTCCTGGGCAATCTGGTCGCTCAATTGCTGCTTCGTTATCATCGTCGTCACTCGTCAAAATCGGGTTAATAAACATACGCCCCGCGGAGCGGGGCTATGTCGTCGTGATGGGTTATTGAACATCATCGCCAGGGCGCGCACGGCGCGTCTGGCGCGCGCGACGCGGTTTCGATGCCGGCTCGGTCTGCGCTCCGCCATCTTCGACGGCGGGCGAATTATCGACAACTGGCAACGGTTCGGCGACGGGGGCAACGTCGACGCGTTCTTCCGACTCCGCCGCCGTCGGGATCGCCACGCGCGCGCGAACTGTTCGCGTTCGGCGCGTGCTCTTCGTCACCTTATCGCTCGCTTTATCCGCTTCGCGCACTTTATCCGCTTCGCGCACTTTATCCGCTTCGCCCGCTTTATCCGCGATATCTGCGACGGCGCCGACCTTCGGTTCGTCGACTTTTTGTTCGACGCCCAAATCATCGCTCGCCTTGTCTTTCGCTTCGATTCGGCTACGCGAGCGGCGCGGTTGACGCGGTTGACGCGGTTGGCACTCGACAGGAGCCACAACTTCGACGGCGTCGCGTTCGGCAACGCCCGAATCTGCGCTTACAGCGCCCATATCTGCGTTCACAGCGCTCGAATCTGCGCTTGCCAAATCGGCATTCACCGCGACGACATCGTCTTTTGCATAGAGTGTCGTATCGATTTGTGCCGCATTGACTTTGCGCACGCGTCGCTTGCTTCGATTGTCGTCGTTCTGCGGTGCTTCAGCGACGACAACGGGCTCAGAAACGGCTTCGCGACGCGGTCTTTCGGCTTTCGGCGCTTCGCGACGCGGTCTTTCGGCTTTCGGCGACTTTTGTGCCTTGGGCGCCGTTTTGTCGTCGATCGCGGGCTTCGCTTGCGATTCGACGTTTGCCGTTTGCTTTTCGGCTTTAGCCGTTTGTCTTTCGGCTTTAGCCGTTTGCTTTTCGACGTTAGCCGTTTGCTTTTCGGCTTTAGCCGTTTGTTTTTCGGCTTTAGCCTCTTGCGACTCGGCTTTCACAGCTTCGTCGCCGTTTTGCGCCATGACAACGGCGTTTCCGGTGTTTTCGCTACCGATTTGCGGGCGACGCGTACGGCGTTCGCGGCGACGCCCTGTTTGTGCCTCGTTTGCAACCTGAACTTCGTTCGTAGCCTGAACTTCGTTCGTAGACTGAACTTCGTTCGTAGCCTGAACTTCGTTCGCAACCTGAACTTCGTTCGCAACCTGCGTTTCGGCAATCGAATCTCGGGCAATCGCATTCGATTCAGAGGTATCGACCGTTTCGCTAGCCATATTTCTCCTATCGCGCGATCGTCTATCGCGGCGGCGTTCTCTCGATACGCGCGGCATTTCGAGCGTCGGTTCGAGATCTTCGTCTTGGTGCGCTTCGCTAGCCGTCTCCGCTGTCGTTTTGACATCGTCTAGCCGCGTCATCGGCGCGATTTCGACATCGGCAGTCACGACGACGCCATCGTCGACGATACAAGGCGTTTCTTCGGCACTGCCATCTTGGGATTGCGCACCGATCGCCGCACGGCGGTTCGATCGCTGTCGCTGGCGCGATCCACGGCGTTCGGCCACGGGAACCGTTGCAATCGCAACTTCTGGATGCCGCACGACTTCTTCGCTCTCGGCCACCGCATCGGCCACCGTATAAGACTCTTCGGCACGCTCAACCTCTGCACTCGAAATTTCGGCGTCCGAAGCCTCAACTCGCTCTTCTACGGCTTTTGCCGCCCCAAAGACGCGTTCCATCGCCGCCCCAATCGTGCTTTCGGCAGCCGAACGGCATTCCCCAGTACCGCGCGTCGTCATCGATGTAATGACGTTATCGCGTGCTTGGACGAGCATCGCCGCCATCTCGTCGGCTTGCGCATCGGGGTTCGCATCGAAGATACACGACAGACGCGCCGACGCATGGCGCGACGTAATCGCAATGCGCAAATCGCTCACTATCGCCAATCTTTCGTCTTCGGGCTTCTGCGCAATCACTTCGAAATAGCGCGAAACTTCTGGCATCTGCGATACTAGGTCTTTGCGCGTCATCTCCGTCGACATGCCAAAAGCTCGAACGCATACGGCTTTGACCAAATCGAGCGTAAACATGCGATAATCCATGCCCGCACCCGCGCCCGCTTCTTTCTTAAATGTCCGGCGACGCGCACTAAATCGGCGACGCGAACGATCTTCGGGCCCATTCGCCCCATTCGCATCATTCATATACGGCGCCATTGCCTCGATAAATACCGACAACGCAATCAAACCACTCGCTATGCCAATCCCCGGCAAACGATGCGAATCCGGTGCCTGAACCGCCTCGGCCGCACCCGAGCGCAACGAACGCTGCGATGGCGCGCCCCCATCTCTGCGCTCTTCGCGGCGCGACGATTCGCGACGCTCATCAGAACGAGCTTCGCGACGCTCATCAGAACGAGCTTCGCGGCATTCCTCTTTGCGTTCTTCGCGACGATCGTCTCGGCATTCCTCTTTGCGTTCTTCGCGACGATTTCGCCTTCTGGTCGAAGAATCTTCGCTCATGCACTTCGATTCTGCATCGTCTGCAACACATGCGCTTTGTTGTGTACTTTCTTCGCAATCCGTACAAATCGCTTCGCGGCGTTGTGCGCGTCGCGAGGCGCGTTTACGGCGAGCATCGTCATTCGAAAACTCTTCATAATCGTTGGGACGATAGGCATCGTCGATTTCGTCTTGGTTTTGATAAACTTCGGCGACGTCGATAATCGAAGCCGTATCGCGTTGTACCGATTTCTCCGGATACAGCGCATCGGCCTGCTTTCTCGTCAACCATTCGATGGCTTCTTCGCCGCGCGACATTTCGCGCGTTGCAATGATTTCGATGCGAATGTCGTATTCGTTTTCGATTTGTGCAAATTCGCGTCGGCGCTCGTTCTGCAACTGCTGCGCGATATCGGGGTGCAATTTGATGTTCACGCCGCCGAGATTTCCATTCGCCGCCCGAGCATCGATTTCGCGCATGAGATTCATGCCAATCGCCTCGGCACTCGGAATCGTCCCACGCCCGCCACACGTCGGGCAAGTGAGGTGCATGCGCTGCGACAACGCCTGACTAATGCGTTGTCGGTTGATTTCGAGCAAGCCATTGGCGCTTATCCGCTCGACTTTATTCCGCGCCTTATCGCGCGCCATTGCATTGCGCATCACGCGCTCGACATCGCGCTGATGTTTCCCCGAACGCATATCGATAAAGTCGACGACGATGAGCCCCCCGATATCTCGCATTCTCAATTGTCGCCCAATTTCGGTCGCCGCTTCGAGATTCGTATGATACGCCGTCAAATCCTGATTTTCGCGTTTTGTCGCATGCGCCGAATTGACGTCGATCGCCGTCAAAGCCTCGGTCGGGTCGATGACGATATACCCACCACTGGGCAACGCCACTTGCCGCGCATAAATCTGCTCGATCTGCTTCTCAATGCCAAACCGCGAGAAAATCGGCATCTTGTCTTCATAGAGTTTGATCTTCTCTTTGCCGCTAGCAATCGTCGCCTTCACATACGTCATCGCGCGTTCATAACACGATTTATCGTCGATGAGGACTTCGTTAATCGACGAATCGAAATAATCCCGCATCACCGAAACGACGATATCTTGGTCGTTATAGAGCAACTGCGGGCCATTGCCACGCGCCGCCTCCGCCTCGATTTTGTGCCACAACTGCACGAGCGCCTTGGCATCGCGCAACAAAATCGCCCTCGACTGGTCCATCGCATTCGTGCGCACGATGCAACCATAACCCTCGGGCAAATCGAGGCTACGCACCTTCTGCGTCAAATCCGCCCGCGCATCGTCGTCGACCTTGCGCGACACGCCACTCTTGGCATCTTTCGGCCGCAAAACGAGGTAACGCCCTGCTAAACTAATATTCGTCGTCACCTGCGCACCTTTTGGACCGCCCGCATCCTTAATCACCTGCACGATGATTTCTTGCCCCGGCACCAAAACATCCGAAATCCGATACGCATCTTTCACCGGCCGGCAATACGCGCTTTCTACGACGTCGTTAAACGCCAAAAAGCCATTCTTCACGTCGCCAAAATCGACAAACGCCGCATTCAAGCTCGGCGCTATATTCGCCACGACGCCACGATAAATGTTGTTGCGCAAAAGCCCACTGCGCCGCGTCTCTATCTCATAATCGTCAAGCGTCTGGTTTTCCACTATCGCCACGCGCACTTCTTCCGCACGTCGCCCATTGATCAAAATTCTGCGAGTCAAATTGAACTCCAAATTGTCGGTAAAAAAGTCAAAAAAAACGCGCGCCCTCCGAGAGCCTAGCTCCGCCGCCTATGCGACACGTATCGGCCAGGACGCAACCCCATTCTGTTGCCCGCATCATATACGATCTTCATCGAAAATCCGCTATTTTTTCGACTTTTTCGCGCCACCCCCCGATTTCCACGCACACTCGCCCAGCCTCCCCAACCCAACGCGCCATCACACCCACCATCACATACATCTGCCAAATCTTTGTCTGGGATCGTTTGTCGCCCTATTTCGCTATCGCTCAATACGGGCTTTGGCTACGCTATTGCCCCGAAT
>ERZ1034719.133-NODE-133-length-53371-cov-19.159558_pt1 | contig 53371 bp, 71 predicted proteins | sample MGYA00520703_ERZ1034719 | MGnify/ENA primary metagenome ERZ1034719 (study PRJEB33766, sample SAMN09781716) | gut metagenome | biome: gut microbiome | host: Homo sapiens | place: Madagascar | study: EMG produced TPA metagenomics assembly of the PRJNA485056 data...
GCTGCCCCCTGCGCCCCCATAGCAGCCGGAGGAGCCGTTCAAGCCGCCCACGCCGCCGCCGTTGACCGTCAGGGATACGTTTCCTCCCATGATCTTGGTCGCGCCCCCCTGCTTGCCAAGGCCGCTGTACGTGCCACCTGCGCCCCCTGCGCCGATGGTGACGGCATAGGCCGTGCCCTTCTCCAGCACAAGGGCCTTATGGGTGGCGGTATAGCCCCCGCCGCCCCCTGCGCCGCCGCAGATGCTTGTGTCCTCGTTGGCCATGGTGCTGCATCCGCCGCCGCCGCCGCCCACCAGAAACGCGTCCGCTTTGGTTTTATTCCCAAGGGTCAGTGTGCCGGAGGAAAGGAATTTGATCCGCCAGTTTCCGCCCCCGTCGTCGATAAGCTGATGCGCGCCGGTATAAGTGTATTCCGGAAGGCCGCCGGTGGCCATAACGCGCCTGTGCATAATTGCAATGCCCATGTCTGTCACCTCACAATCAGCAGCTGCAGCGTCAGGGCGGTTCCCGGCTTGTCGCTGGCATAGGCCGTAATGCTCCCGTTCGCTGTGGTAATCAGGTAAATCAGCCCGTAGGCCTCCAGTTCCGCTTCCGCCGTGGCAGGCGTTTCCGAGGCCGCCAGGTCGATCACCGGCGCGTCTGTGCCCAGCACCCCCGCAACGGCTACGGTCTGGGTGTAGGGGGCGGCGGTTCCCGACCATTCCGTGGAAAGGGTGGCGGTAAGCAGCTGCCTTGTGGCCGCGCCAATGTTGGCGATCACCTGGGCTTTCTGCGCTGCAGAAAGGGTCTGCTCCTGGGTGGTCACGGCCCCGATATTGGCAGCCGCCTGGTTTTTCTGGGCCGTGCTCAGGCCTTGGGGGTTCACGGATACGGCCCCGATGTTGCCCGCCGCCTGCTGCTGCTGGGGCACGGTCAGGCTTTGCGCCGCCGTGCCCAGCGCCCCCATGTTGGCGATAGCCTGGGCCTTTTGCGCGTCGGAAAGCGTCTGCGCCCGGTCAAATTTCACGGCCCCTGCCGCGGCCCCTGCCAGCGCGTTCATTTCCGATGCGTTCAGGGCAGGCGGCCCGTCGTTTACGAAGGTAGGCGCGGTGTATTCGCCATTTGCGTTCAAAGGCATGTGTTCATCTCTCCCTTCCCTTTATTCCTCGCTGCCCGGCTTGGGCACGATGGTGGCTGTGGCAAAATCGTTCACCGAGGTGGCTTCAATGGTCATGGGGCCTGTCTGGGCAATGGGCCTTGTAAAGCCCGTCACCAGATGCCGCTCCACCGGGTATCCCGGCTTGTCCGGGCGCTGGATGGTCACCAATTGGTTCTCCTGCAAATGAAAGATCTGCGTGCTTTCAATGCTCACGGATTTTTGCAGCACCGTCTGACGCTTAAGCTTGAAGGCCGCCAGGTTTTCGCACAGCTTGTCGGAATAAAAGCCCGCGTTGTTCTCCTTGAGGGTCTTGCGGCCCAGCAGGTAAATATTGGTGTCGCTGGCCGGGTCAAGGTTGCTGGCCCGCCCGGCTGTGTTGCCGTACTCCGTCAGGCTTTCCCCGGTAATCACAATGTCGTTGTATACGTCGGTGTTCTTGATGGTGTAGGTGGCCCCCAGAAATTGCTTTTCCGTGGGCTTGTAGGCCCATTGGATGGGCTTGGTGGCGTCCACAATGTCATCCTGGCTGGGGTCGAGCCGCAAATGTCCCGATGGGTCGTAGCCGATCCAGCCCGCCAGCATGGTGTTCAGTTCCAGCACAATGTCCCCGTAGCAGCCGTTGTCCGAATCGCAGCGGTATGTATAAGGGGTTACAATGTCGTTCACGGTAGAGCCGTCCGGCAGGGTGGTGGTCTGCTGGTTGTAATAATCCGTAAAGATGGGCGCGGCCCCGTCCACCGGAATGCCGTTTCCCCTGTCCAGGCTGAGCACGCTTTGCACCGCCGTAAAAATGTTCGTCCCCAGCGGCACCTCGTAAATTCCTTCCAGATTGCCAAAGAGCGTGCCGTCCAGATACGCCCATTTGTCCTCCAGCGTGTAGCGCATGGTACGCGCGTCCGGCTTCAGTGTTTCTTCCGGGTCTTTGATGTAAAACACCCCCTGGGGCAGATAGAATGGCTGCCCGTTGGGCAATTCCAGCCCCTCCATCAGCCGCACCTGCTGGCCGAACCATACGTTGTTCACGTTGTAGTCAAAAGCTCCGTCCAGGTTAGAAAGGGTCACGGTGGCCGTCCGCCGCTTCCCGTTTTGCAGATTCACCGTCAGCGTTCCGTCCTGAATGAATGCGCCGCTGTGGCGGTTGCCCGGGTTATTGTCCAGGGCAAAGGCCACGCTGCCGTCCGGCTGCAAAAATTCCAGCTTGGCCAGCTTGGTAAAGTCCCCTTTCAGGGCTTGCAGGTATTGCCGCCAGGCTTCATCCGGCGTGTATGCATGGGCGGATACCACAATGGTGGCAATATTGCTGGTAGCGGTGATGGCCGCGCCGTTTTCGTGGGCGGTGGCGGTCACGTAATAGTTTCGCGTGCCGCTCTGGCTGGTCTGGGGGGTATACCGGGCGCTTTTTCCTGCGCCGATGGGGTGGTAATTCGTCCCGTCCGCGCTCCAATACCATTGGTAGGTCAGGCTGCCATGGCCGCTGTAAATCACGCTGCCGTCCAGCGCCGCGGCCTGCGCTCCGGCCATGTAGGCCGCCGATGCCAGCGGCTTTTTGAAAATCGGTGGGTTGCCCATGCCGTTTCCCTCCTTTCCTGCGCTTTAGAAGGTCTGCCCGTCCGCTTCGGGAAGCTGGCCGGTCTGAATGCCGCTTCGGTTGCCGAAAATTTTCCCCTCCCGCACGTCCTTTGTCGTGGCTGTGGTGACGGAAAGGTCCTTATAGCTTTCCGGAATGGCCTCGATCACCACGCTGGAAAGCCCTTCGTAGCCTTCGTCCGGCACCACGATAATCCGGTTCTTGCCCGGAATGGCCGTCTTGCTTTGCAGCCGGTTCGTCGGCGGATAGAATACCGCGTCCCCGGAAACCTGGCTGTAGAACGCGTCCGTCTCCTGCGAAATGATGCTTACCCCGTCCATGCTGCCAATTTCCGCCCACGGCAGTTGAATTTTCACCGGCTGCTGGGCGTATTTGTCGCTTGTCTGCATGGTAATCGGCGCGGAGATTTCCACCCGCATGATCTCGCCCTTCCGGTTTTTCAGGAATTTCGCGTCAGAGGAGGTGGAAAGGGCCAGCAGCTCGTCTATCACGGCCAGGCTGTCGGCGTACTTCCCGTTTTTCGCACTGCCCGTGTAAGCCGAAAGCGTTCCGCTGCGGTAATTCACGGCGCAGGGCTGCCGGGTGGGGTAGGGCGTGAAGTTCTTTTGCAGGGTGGGGCTGTTGTTGTTGCTCACCTGCCCGCTGCTCACGTCCAGCGCGAAACGGTATTCCGCCTGTACCCGGTATACCCCATTTTCGTCCTCACGGCAACACAGCAGCGTGTAATCCCAAAAAAATGGGGTCACAATGTTGGTGGTCAGAGTGGTGCTGCCAAGGTCGTTCTCCATGGCCGCGATCAGGGAATAGCGGTACTGCGTCTGGTTGCATACCCCATAGTCCCGGAAGGTCTGCTGCCCAATGGGCAGGTCGGCCAGATGCCGCAGGGAATTGCTCCCCACTTCCTCCCGGTATACCGCAATGGCGTTCACCGGGGAAGCCGCCGAAAGGCTGCCCGCCGAAAGCCCGGAATCGAAGGTGCACAGAAGCTGCGTGTATTCGTCAAACACAGGCGTGTAAAACTGCGTGGCAAGCATCGCGTCCGCCATGCTCTGCTGGAAGTCCCCCGAAATGGCCCATACATAGTCGCAGGTCTGGGGCCCGGCAATGGTAATGGCGCTGATGCCCTCCTGCCAGGAAGCCACGTCCCCGCTGTAATCCGTGTCCTCCGGCTTGCCCGCAGAGGGGTAGACGGCTTCCCCCGGATACAGCGTATCGCCGGGGTACAGCGCCGTGCCCGAATAGGTGGTCACGCGCAGCTGGTATCCTGTCGGCCCCAGAATCACGGCCAAACTGTCACCCGTGTACAGCTGCCGGGGGACGGAAAACAGCGTGTCCGTTCCCAGCATAGCGGTAATGCCGCTGGCTTTCGCGGTCAGGGTCAGCGTCGTATCGCCCATGGCAAGGGCCAGCAGGTTTACGCCGCTTGTGGGAATGCTGCTCAGCGTTCCGCTCCAGGCAATGGAAAAGGGGGCCGAAATGGCCAGCGGTTCGCCGTTTTGCGTGTCCCATGCAATGCCGTCGCTGGCTGTAGAGAGCACGCAGCTTTTCCCGCCGCCCTGATTGGTGATGATGGTGTAGTCGCCTGTGGCCTCGCCCATGATGTAAAGCCCGCTGGGGAAGGTCACCTGCACGCAGTCCGTGCCGCACAGGGCGCAGGCGGAAACCGCCCCTTCAAACAGCGGCTCGTCATACTGCGCCGTGAAAATCACCCAGCCGGTGGTGGCCTGCACGCCGTTTTCCGTCTGAATCGTGCAGCGGATCATGTAGGTTTCCCCGGAAAAGAATCCGTCAAAGTCCGCTTTCAGCTCGCCGGTGCCGTACATGTCCCCGGTATCCAGCAGCGCGTCCCCGCCGCCGCTTCCCTGCATGATTTCCCAGCGCGCCCATTCCATCGCGTCCCCCTGGGTCTGGGCATAGCTGGCCTGAAAGGTATATCGCCGCTTGTTCATGGGATTGGGAAAGTCCGCCAGCGTCAGAGAGGGGGCGCTGCGGGTGATGAAATAGCTTGCGCTGGTCTGGGCAATGGATTCCGTGTCGCTCCACCACTGGGTGATTTGCAGCTTGTAGCCCTTTTCATAGCCGTTGGTCATGCCCGCGCCCGTCAGCGTGGCGCTGGGGATGGCAAAGGAGAAGTATTGCTCCTCTCCCTTGTAATTCACCCCGTAAAAGGGCGCGGAGAGCGTCACCTTGCCCGTGGAATACATGGCCGTGGAATTGGCGTCGTTCTGCATGATGTCGGCCTTGTAGGCCACCATAGGGCTGTTTCCGTTCACTTGCCAGGAAATCTGCAATGGCTGCGTAATGTCCACCGTGCCAGAGCCGATCCCGCTGAAAATGGATGGCGTAATGTTCGTGGGCTGAAAGAGCGCCATGCCCGCATCCCTCCCTTCTTGCTGTTATCCGGGCCCCTTATTGCATCGGCCCGTTGTTCTTCACCAGGAATGCGTTGATCTGACCGATGGCGTTCCGTGCGCATTCCGTGGAATCCTTGCTGCCCTCCATGCACATGAGAATGTTCAGCATTCCCTGCAAAAGCAGCTGGTTGGTTTCCAGCAGATAGTCCATCTGCGCGTGCATTTTCTGCATGTCGTTTCCCATGTCCTTCAGCGCCTTCGCCGCTTCCTGGGTCTGGGCCTCCGCCGCTGCCCGGTAGGCTTCCAGCTCGTCCAGCTTCTTCTGCTGCTGGGAATCCGCCTGCTCCCTCTTGAAGCGGCTGTGCATGGCCTCCCGAATGGGCGGGAAGATTTTCACGAAAAATTCCCACCCAATCAGCACCAGCACCGCGATCACCGTAATCACCAGCACCGTCGTTTGGCTGTTCACCGCCTTCTGCGCGTTCTCCACAACCTCCTGAATCATGCCCGCTCCCTCCGTTTCTTAGGAATAGTTTCCGTTCGCATATACGCTCAGCCGCTGCATGGTCACGGAAAGGGGCTGCGCCGCTTCCTGCGCCCCGATGCTGAATCCGTTGATGCTGTAATAGTTGTTGGTCTGCTGCCCGATATAGCCGTTCACAGCGCCGCCTGGGGCCATCTGCGCGGCGGTTGTTCCGGAAGCGGCGGTCAGGTGGGCAAGCACGCCGCTGGTCAGCCCATCCGCGCCTGCGGCGGGGCTGGAAATCAGGTCGGATAGTTTCCGGTCGCTTTCCCCCGGCATCAGCGGGTTTCCCGCCGTGGCCTTGGCAATGGCGTCCAGCGCCTCCTGATAGTTCTTCCCGTAAATGCTTTCCATCAGGGAGCTGATCAGCGTCCCCTTGACCGCGCCTGCGCCCTTCTTCTCCTGCTCTGTTCCGCTGGCAAGCACGGAGGAAATAATTTCGCCCAGCACCCCTGTAGGCGTGTTCACAGCGTCCTGAATCTCGTCCCACGCATCGGAAATCTTGTCAAATTCCGCTTGCAGCCGGTCTTTTTCTTTCTCAAGGTCGCTTACCTGCTTCTCATACGCCTGGTCGTCCAGGTATTCCTGCAAACTGTCCTGGGCGTCCTTGAGTGCTTCCTGGGCGGATTGCACCTTGCCCTGATCCGCCATCCAGTGCCATTGCCCGTCGTCGCCCAGATACCGCACCGTGCGCTGGTTCATGGCTTCTTCCAGGTCCTTTTGCGCCTTGGCCACGGCCTCCTGCCTGTCTTCCAGCTCGTTCTGCGCTTTGGCCGCGTCCCGGGCTTCCTGCAGGGCGGAAATCTGCTTGTCAATGGCCTCCAATTGCTGGTCCAGGGCCTTGCTCACCCGGTTCAGAATGTAATCCACCATTTCCACAAGCTTTTCCCACGGGTCGTCGTCGCTCTTGGCGCTGCCGCCCCCGGAGGATGCGCCGGAATAGCCCGTGTCGGAAGAGGTGTTGCCCTTGCCGCCGCCCCCGCCGTTGCCCTTGTCTTTGTTTTTGTTTTTGTTTGGGTCATCAGTCAGGCCGCCCAGATTTATGCCGGTATTAACCCCGCCAATGCCGTCGGTGAGCTTTACGTTATAGGAGGATTCTTTTCCATTCGTCCCTGCTGCATAGGCGGGCACCCCGCCGCCGTCCAAAATCTGGCGGGTTTCCCCGGCGGTAAACACCTTCGCGCCCTTTTCCAAGGAAAGCAGGGCGGGCTTGCCGCCTCCGGCAATGAACGCACGCCCATCCTGCACAATCAGCTCCGGCCCGTCCCCGTCGTTCACCAGCGATAGGCCGCCCGGGTGGCTGTCGGTGCCCCTGGCAAAGGTTTTCAGCAGCAGATTTCCCTTGCTCAGCGCTTCCTTCCGGTATGTGCTGCCGCCGCCTATGCCATATTGCGGGTTCGCTTCGCCCACCGTCACCACGTTCACGGTCACGGTTCTGTCCTTTGTCAGCTCGTCCAGCGCCGACTTCGCCGCATCCGTGTCCGCATTGGCGATGACGGTTACCTCGCCGTCTTTTTCCAGTTCTTCCTTCTGGGCGTCCGCTTCCCCAGTGTCCAGTTTCGCAGGGAGCTCCACCTCCCCCGAAGCAATATCCGGTTCCTTGATGTCCGGCTCCATTTTGATGGGCGTTCCGTCCACCTTGGAGGTGTCCACTTCGGATACCTCGCCCTTGAGCGGGAAAGTACCGCCGGAGCCGCCGTGGTCCGGGCGTTCCGGCTCCCCGGATGCGGCTGCCGGTCCCGGCGTGGCCGTGGGCCCCGGCCCGGGCTGGGGCCCGTTGAGTCGGGTCTGCGCTTCCTGCAATGCCTCCTGGGCGCTGGTCAGCTGTTCCTTCAGCGCCAGAATGGCCGCATCCGCTTCCTGCTGCTGGCGAATCAGCGCCAGCTCATTGTCCGCCTGCTTTTTTTGCAGGTCTGCCTTTTCCTGGGTCAGGCTGGCGATTTCCGCATCCTGCGCCGAAAGCTCTGCGTTCATGGCCATCATGACGCTGGCCCGCTCTTCGGCCTCCGCCGTCATGCTGGCAATCTGTGCGCCCTTGCTTGCAACCTCCTGCTGCAATTGGGCGATCTGCGTTTCCAGCGCCGCCGCCTGCTGGCTCTGGGCGGCATTTTGCTCCAGTTTCTTCTGGATGATGGCCCGCTGGGCCGCTTCCTGCTCTTCCGTCATGCGCAGCGTGGGCATGGTCTTTGCCTTGGGCGCCAACGGATTATGCATAAGTATATTTTTTCTGGCTTCTTCCGCCGCCCCTTCTGCGGCTTTCTGGAAAGCGCTTTGTTTGGTTTCCTTTTCCTTTTCCTTTTTCCCGGTAAGCCCAGCCCCGTCAAGGGCTGCCGTCAGCGCTCCCAGAGCGGCGGTATTGGCTGTGACGGCGCTCGAGTTCGCGCTAAGCTCGCTTTCCCCGCTGGTTTTTTCCAGGCTTTTCGTCGCGTGCCCGTTGATGTCGTACTGGTCCAGCACTTGGGCAAAGCTCCAGAGAAAGTCCTCGCTCAGGCCCGTTTCCTTGGATAGCTTGGCAATGTTCGCGTCGGAAAACACGTCGGCGGCCAGGCTGATGTTGCCCATGGCGTCGGTTACCTGGTAGCCCAGCTTCTCCAGCATTTTCACAAAGCCCGCGCCTTCCACCTCAACACCGTTGTCGTAATATTTGGTGTTGAGCATTCGCACGGCTTCCTGGGCGCTCATTTTCTGCCCCTCTGCCAGCGTGGTATACATCTTGTAGAGCTGGGCCGCGCTGCCGCCTGCGGATTCATAGGCTTCATCCCCAAGAAGCATCCGGTAGCTGGCGTGGGCCGCCCAGCTGTTGTATTTCTTGGCCTTCAGCTCCTCTTCCAGCGTCTGCACGGCGTTCAGATAGCCGTTCATGCCGTCCTCTTCGCTGGTGGCCATCATCGCGTCAAACTTCGCCTTGGCTTCCGCAGCGGCGTTGATGGCGTCCGTCAGGGTGGTTACAGCCGCGGTAGCGTTATCCACGCCATCGGCGGCCCTGTTCCCATCTTCCCCAAGCCCGCTGAGGGCGTTTTCCCCGTCCACGCCCTCCTTAAACTTTGCCGTGCTCAGCGCGGCTTCTTCCAGTGCCTTCCGGTAGGCTTCCGTCTTCTTGGTGTTGTCGCCTAATGCTCTTTCATTTTCAAGGAGCGCCTTGAATTCTTTTTGAAAAGCTTCCTTGCTGTCGAACGCGGTTGTGGCAATCTTGCTGTTGGCCACGGCGAGTTGTGCCGCGACATGAATCTGTGCCTGTTGAGCCTTCAAAAGCTCCCCGCCAGATTCAACAAGGTCTTTCACTTCGTAATTAACGCTCGACAGTAGCGTCGGCTCCATAACACCCAGCGTTTCGCCATTGCTCCCTGTGGTGCTTCCAAGGAAAGTTTGCAGACCTTTTAATTCGGTTATCAGATCGTCAAGACCATCTACGCCTTCTGCTTTTTCAAAAGAAAAGGACAGTTTTGCATATCCCCCCGGCCCATCGGATTTCATCGTGGCCTGGAGATTTTTTGCGTTTTCGTTTACATAGTCTATTACAGCCTTTGCAACTTCTTCTTTTACGGCCAATGTCCCATATCGGGCATTTTCCCATGGATTTTGTTCGCCGAATGGGCCTGCATTCCGAATAAAGAACAAGTCCGTTCCAAGCCCTTGTTTCCGGTAATTGTTCTTCGCTTCCGTTACGGCAAGGTCGGCTTCTATCTTCGCCTGCTGCAATTGCTGGGCGGTCAGGTTGGCAAGCTTCTTCGACATTTCGTCGTACTTGCCGTTCACCAAATCAATCTGCGTTCCCTGGTCGCCCACCAAACTGTTCAGCTGGGATTGCAGGGTTTTCAGCTCTTCCAGCTCTCCAGCCTGCTCGTCAATGCCATCGGCGGCAATCTCCCGATATCGCTTCTGGATGTCCGCCACGCTGGCGGCCTTTTTCGCCTGCTCCTGCGCAGTTTTGACGGCTTCCTCCGCCTTCTGCTGCATTTCCCGGAAATGGTTCTCATATACGGACTTGATTAGAGAGATACCGGCGATTGCGCCACTGATTATCGATGTCCACTTATTCGCGCCGCCAAACTTCTGCCCATTAAGCAGGTTCTTCACGCCAGCGTTCAAGGCGCTGATGGCTTTCAGCCCCGCCCCGGCCACGCCCACGAAGTTTTCCAGGCTTCCCGTCCATTTCACAAAGCCCGTGGCCGTATCCAGCAGGTTCTTGACCATGCCCTCCTGAATGGAATTGTTGGTGATCTCCACAAACGCCGTTTTCAGGTTCTGCGCCTTGGCCGTCCAGGAATCCATCATGGCGGATACTTCGTCGTCCGCGCTGCCGGATTCGGTTTTCAGCTTTTCCAGCATCTCGCCCAGCATGTCGAAATGCTGAATAATCGCCATCAGCTCGTTCGACCGCAGCTTGCCGCCCAGCCCGCTCACGATCTGCATCAGCTCCGCGTCGCTCAGGTCGTTGTTCCGCCAGGCCTTGTTCAGCGCCGCAATGGCTTCCAGGGGGTTGAGCACCTTGCCGGAGGCTTTCGCCGCCGCCAGCGCGTCCTTGGCGTACTTTTGAAGCACCTTTTGCAGCGCGCCCACGCTTTCCTCTGTGGCCGTCACCCCGTCCTCAATCTCCGTGGTGGTGTCGCCCATGATGTTCAGCATCAGGGCGCGGAGGGCGCGGGCCGTTTCGGTGCCGCTGCGCTGGGTCACCGCGCTGATGGTGCCGAGGGAAGCCATCAGTTCGTCCACGCTCATGCCCATGGTGTTGGCCAAAGGCGCGGCAATCGTAAAGCCGTCGGCAAGCTTGCCAAGGCTGGTGGCGTAATTGTTGTCGATGATATTTGCCTTGTCGATAATGGCGTTCAGCGCTTCAATGTTTCCGCCCAGCTGATAGCCCGCGTCCGCCGTAATCAGGAAAGAGGTGGCGGCCTCCGCGCTCATGTCGCCCACCAGCATGGTCTTGGTGGCCAGGTCGGCCATGGCGGCGCTCTGCTCTTTATAGCCCGCCCGAGCAAAGGTGCTCACGCTGCCCAGGAAGTCGCTGGGGCTCTGGCCGTACTTCTGGGCGGAAGCGTAGGCCTCCTTCCGCACCCGCGCCACTTCATCCGCCGTCGCGCCGGTCACCTTTTTGTAGGTCACCAGCTCGTCGCTCATGTCCTGCATTTCGCCCAGCGCGTTGCGAATCATGCTGCCGATGCTGGCCAGTCCAACAATCTGCTTCACCGAATTGGCCACGGATGCGCCCAGGCTCATAAACGCCTGCCCGGCGTTTTGCGCGGTATTGGAAATGCTTTTAATCCCCGTGTCCAGCTGGTATACTTCCCCCGTCGCCGTGTTCACGGACATTTTGAAGGTCTTTACGCTCTCGTCCGAATCCTTCACCGCCACGGCGTACCGCTGGAAGGTTCCTGCGGCATTGGTAATAGACCCGATCGCTTTCACGGACGCGCCGTTCATGCCGTTCAGGCTCTGGATATATTGCTGCATGGCGGACAGCGAAGTCGCCTGTCCCTTGGAAACCACGCCATAAGACTGGCCCAGCTTTGCCTGCGCTGCGGCCACCTTAGCGATGGCTTTTTCCTGATCCTTAAAGGCCGCCGTGGTTTTCTGCACGGTGGTCTGGGCGCTGCTGTCGGTCTTGATTTTAATCTCAACTGGCTTTTGCAGCGCTTTCAGCTTCTATTCGATGGCGGAAATAGAGGTGTCCACGTCCTTCGTGCTCAGTTTTACATTTACGGTAATTTCCCGCGGCATCTATCTCCCGCCTCCTTATTTCCCGGCAATCTGATCCAGCATGGGCTCCACCTTTGTCTCCGCGAAATCATCCAGCGCGTGTTCCATGAAGGGGCGCGGCATGGGATTGTTATACATCTTGCTCTCCTGCCAATGGTAGCCATAGCCGCCCTCGATCATGTCCGTGATCGGGCCGGAATCATAGCCCTCGCCCGGCTGCTGCTCATTACCGGCTGTATTGTTAATCAGCGTCAGGCTCATGTCGTTTTCCAGCACTTCATAGTTCCCTTCGTCGGATAAGCCGCCGTTTCCCATGCGACGCTCATATTCTGTGGGCGCATACAGGGGATACACGTTCTCTTCCGCTGATTTGGAAACGCATTTCTTGAAAGCGGGAATCAGGTCATGCAGGCCGGTTTGAATGTCACTCTTGATTGCCGCAAGAATCGCGTCCAGTTCGCTTTTCAGTTCTGCCATGCCCATCATCCTTTCCTGCTTTTCCGGGAAGCATGCCACACGCTCCGCCTTTTTCGGGGCGTTTGGAATGCTCCCCGCTTGCGCGGGGAGATCTTTTGTCAGGAACCGGTGACCGTTACGGCACAAGTAGTCTTGTAGGCGCCGCTTTCGCCGGAGATGTCAATGGTCGTGCTCCCGGCGGCCACGCCGGTTACAATGCCGTTGTCCACGCTGGCGGTGCCAGGGGCATTGCTGGTAAAGGTCAGTTTGCTGTAGTCAGGCTGCACGGCGGAGCCGTCCGTCATGATGTACTTCACGGGGATGGCCGCCTTGCCCTGCACGGCCACGGTCACGCCGCCGCCTACCACGGCCAGGCCTTGAATGCCGTTGCCGGCGGTGGAAAGGGGCACGTAGGTCATGTAGGCCAGCATGGGGAAGGAGCAGTCCGTGCAGGTGCCCGCAGCGGCGGCTTCCTCGTAGGAGAGCGCGGTGCCGGTCAGGGCCGTGGTCGCATTTTCCGTCTGATTGCCGTTGGTGCTGGCGTCGCCGCTGAACTGCATCCGGGGAATAATATAGTAGGCCCAGCCTACCTGGCTGCCCCGGTTATTGGCATTGCCGCCCTCGGTGGAGAACACGGCCATCTGCGCGGTCACATGATACACGCCGGGGGCGAACAGGCCGGAAATCGCCAGCTGCTGGGCGTTGACCTGCTTCACGTAGTAGATCACGTTGTATACCGTGCCGGCAGTGGCTGCAAAGCCCTGCACCGTGCCGTCCACCACTTCATAAGCCTTGCCAGCCGTGGTGGAGCCGGCATAGTTCACATAGGCATACGCCTTGTCCATGCCGTAGTTGGCCACGGCATTGCCGGTTACGGCCAGAGAAGTGCCGGTGGCGGTAATGGTCTCGCAGGTGGGCACAACGGCGTTATAGCTCAGCTGCGAGCCCACCTGCATGGCCCGGGCCTGCATGTTGAAGTCTGCCGTGGTCAGCTCCAGGTTCACAGCCGCGTCGCTGGGAAGCTGGATGGCAATGGGGTTGCCAAGGCCCGCACGGATTTCGCCCATGTCGCATTCGGTGGTGAAGTTGTTGGTGGCCACCTTGCTGCTCTGGAATACCACGTCGCCCGTGGCCGGGTCGGTCACGTTCACATTGCAGGTGCCCTTCAGATACAGATAGGGGTTATTCAGCGTAACCATGAATTGCTCACTCCTTTTTATCGTTTCTTCGCCTTCCCGAAATCGGAAGCGGAGATCAGCGCGTTGCTCGCCTGCTCGTCCCGGTCAAAGCACCAGCTGGGGTACGGGTTCCCGCCCTTCCATTTGGCGCCGTTGCCCTCGGCAATCGCGCATAGCGCGTGTCTCTTGCTGCGGTCGATGGCCCTTCGCATGCTGTCAAACTCGATGATCGGCCAATCCAGCACGTTTACAGGCCTTGTGTGGCACGCCAGCGCCACGGATGAAACCAGCGAATATAGGTTGTATTTTAGCTTGGGGCGGTTCCGCTCCGCCAAGTCCTGCTCCGTTTCCAGCAGCTCGTCGTTTAGCGATTCGTCCGGCAGCTCCTCGCCCTGCTGCCATACGAGCACCCGCCGCACCTCGTCAAACATCGCGGAAGTAATCAGCGTATCCTGTCCGTTTTCCTGTCGCACCAGGATTCCTGAAAACTCCCCCTGCCGGAAAATGGGCTGAATCCGCCCGTCGCTGATGCTGCTTTCATCCATGCGCAGCGCCAGCCGCATGGCTTGAAGCACGCTGTGGATCAATCCCTGCGTCTTGCCCGTCGCTTCCAAACTCTCCAGATCCAGGTGGGAGAGCGCGCCAAGAAATGGTAAACTGATGCAGGAAACAGGGAATTTCGCCTGCCTGGCCAGCAAAACATTCCTGCATCTTTCCCATTCCCCATAATGGCGCATGCCGATGGGCTGCCATTCCAGCCCTGCCGTAATGGTGGCTTCTCCTGCCAGGGCTGCGTTTTTGACGCTATTTTCGTTGACGGCTCTGTTTGCCATATGCTTTCCTCCGCAAAAGCCGCTTTATATGAAAACGGGTTTCCCCGTCGTCATCTGTTGGGAAGCCCTTCCCCGCCCATGAAGCACACCCCCATGGTCACCCGGTAGCCCACGTTCTGCGCCTTGTCCGCAATCGGCTCAATCTCGCAGTCGCTGTGCTGCCGCCGGTCAAAGTAGAAGGTGCCCACCCCATCCATGTTCACCCCGTTCAGTGAGCGGATGACGTCGCACGCCATGGCGTAGGTGCGGGAAAGCGCGTTATGCTGCGTATTCCCTTCGTAGGCCGTGTTCGTCAGGATTTCAAAGGTGATGGCCTGATCGATGCGGTAGCTGGTCGTCGCCTTGGCCCAGCTCATAAAGATTTTCAGCGTTGTTTGCCCGCTGGGCTGCGCCTGCGTGGGATAAATCATGGGATACACCCGGTATCCCTTCTCCGTGGGCGGCACGTCCGGGCTGGCGGGGTTAAAAACCAGCGCCATTTTCTCCTGCGGCGTGGGCAGCGGGTTTTCCAGCGGCGATTCGCCGTCGTAAAACAGCAGCTTGTTCAGGCGGCACCGGGGATACCCGTTATCGTCCGGCGGCGTATACCCGGCGCTGGGAAAGTCCAGCAGATAGTCCGTGATCTTTTTCAGCAGCGTTTCAATGCGCGGGATGGTCGTGTAATCCTGAAGCCGCTCATAAGGGTAGTAGGCGCTCTTTACGTCAGCCATCCTTCTCATCGTCCTTCCTGTCCAAGGCCTGCTGCGCGGCCTCCTGAAGGCCGCCAGCGGCGTTTTGCAGGCTCTCTTGCAGCCGTTCCAGCGTTTCCGTCTGCGTCAGCAGCGAAAGCGCTCCCGCCAGCCGGTTCACAGGGTCGTTCTTGCGCTTGATCAGCGCGTACACGGCGGCGTTCAGCCGCTTTTCCATGTCCCGATAATCGCTGAGCATATCGTAAGCCGTTGTTTTATACGGCCCAGCCTTGTACCGCTCGATCTGGTTGAGGATGTGGCTTTCGCCCCAGCCGTCGTAAATCTCCAGCGGGCAAAGGTAATCCTTCGTGTCCTCGCCAAAGTACCAGTAGAGCATCAGCGCCAGCAGAATCCGGCTCTTGGACGCCCCGTCCTCTTCGTACATGGGCGGCAACATTTCGTCCGTCGCGGTTTTCACCGGCTGAAAGTCCGTATCCATGTCGTAGGATTCGCGAATGCAGGAGGGCGCAAGCAGTCTTGCCAGTGCTTCCTTCTTGGCCAAGGGAATGTAGGTTTTGGCCTTTGCCATCATTTCGTCCGTGATCTTAAACCTGTTTTCCATCATTCTTTTCTCCCTTCAGGTTTTTGCTTTTCCGCAGCGGGCAATCGCCATAGGTTTCCCCGTTCTCCCAATGCCCGGTAATCCGACAGAATTTCACATGGGCGCAGCAGTCGTTGGGATATTGCATCCGGACGCACCGCAGGGTATCGTCCCCTGCCCGCTTATAGGCTTTTTCGCATCGATAGCTCATACAGTCAATACCCCTTTAATGTTATGCGGAAGGTCTGCGCCCTCTCCCCCGCCGTCAGCGTAATCATGAGGGGGGCCGCGCTGGCTTCCCACGCCGTAATGCGCAGCTTCCCGCCCGTCAGCGTCGCTGTGTATGCGTAATCAGGCGGCCCGTAGGCGGTCATTTGAATGCTGCCTGCATCGGCCCCGGAAAGCGTCACCGTGCTTTCAAAGGTCTGCTGCTGTCGCATGCTTTCAGGCAGCGGCGGCGCAAACAGGAATGTGGGCGCGTCCGCCGCTTCCGTTACGTCAATGGCGAAGGTGGCGGAGATGTTCCCGTTCTGCGCCAGCGTCACCGTGATCATAACGCTCCCGCTGCCCCTGGCCGTTACCGTGCCGTTCGCATCCACGGTCGCCCTGTCCGTATTGCTGCTCTCAAACACGTAGGATACCTCGTGCGCCGCGTCCGGTTCTTCTCCGTTGCGCAGGCTCCGAATGCCCAATCGCTGGCTCGCTCCCATCTGCATGGTCGCGTCGCCCGAAACAAGGATTTGCCAGGAGAACGCTTTCCCGCCAGCCACGCCCTTTTCCATATCGTCGATGGCCAGGGGTTCGCGCTCAAAAAGGTCAAAAAACAGAATGTGCGTCTTGGCCGCCTCCGGGTTATCCGTTTCTGCCCCGTCTGCGCTCAGCACCTCCGAAAAGTCCGATACAAAGTCCACCACGCCGCGCACGTCAAACACGCTGGTTCCCAGAACCATGCGCCGGTTCAGCGCCACTTCCCTGGTCGCGTCATTGAACTGCATCACGCATTTCTGGTAGCTGTTGGGAATCACGCTGTAGTCCAGAAATTCGTTGGCCGTGGCGTTCGCCGGGCCTTTGGCCCATACGAAGGGTTCGCTTTTTACGTTCCCGTAATAGTCCAGGTAATGCCATAGCGCGTTGCACCGCCGCACCACGCTGTTCCCGGTCGCCGTGGCCATATTGCGCGGGGAGGTGGCAATCCACACGTTCCCGCCATACCAGAGCTTCGCCCCCGTATACAGCCCGCGAATCCGCGGGTCTTGGAAGTACACCAGCTGCCAGTCGTTGCTGGCATTGCTGCCCGTGCTTTGCTCCACCAGATCCATCGTGCGGATGTATGCGCCGCGGACGTCCTCAAAGTTTCCCGGTATCGCGCCCTGTACCTGCGCGGCAAAGTAATTGTCGGCATACTGCGCGTTGGCCCAGATATAGTCCTGGGTTGCAGGCGCGAAATACTGCTTCTGCTGCCCGGCATAGGGGTCTTTCCCCGTTTTCTGGGAATCGAAAAGCGGTGCGCCTGCGAACAGGGCCGCATTCTTCAATCGCCGTTTGGCATTCCCCTGCATGGGCGCACCGCCTTTCTTCTGAAAATTGAAAAGGGAGAAGCGCTCAAACAGCACTTCTCCCTTTGGAGCTTCCGCCGCCCTGTCGGCGGCAGGCAACCTTTTCAGTTTACGCCTTTATTGTAACCGCTTTCATGCCGTTAAGTCAACACTTTTGCGCGGAATTTTCTGCGCTTTCCGTCGTCTTGGAAGCCCAGGACATTTTTGCTTCGTAAATTTCCACCACGTATTCGCCGTTTACGTAACGCCTCCGCACAATCGCGTCGCTTTTCCTCGCCAAAATCTGCTCGATGGTTTCCACGTCAATATGCATGCCCTGCCCTCCCTTCATTCGCCGTATGCGTCCATGTCCTTTTCCTGGCCCTCGCTCTCCACCTTTTCCGCCTTGGGCCGTCCCGCCTGAGGGGGAAGCCCGTTCTCCTGCTTTGCGCTGAAGGTGGATACCAGCGGCAGCCGCTTCTCCATGATTCCGCTGCCGATTACCGCGTTGGAAATGGCAATATCGTCCGTCAGGCGCTTGCCAAGAATGGCCAGGTAGTCCATGGTGGAGGAAAGAATGCCCAGCGTCATGCCGTCCTTGGCCTCTTTCAGCCGGTCGTCGTCCGTGGCAAGGCTCCCGAACATCACAAACTCCCACCGCCAGCGCAGCCCCAGTGATTGATACAGGTAATTCATCATCCGGGATATCTGCTTATAGAGCAGTTCCCCGAACCGGCATTCAATCTGCATGCTCACCTGCACCGTGCCCGCGCGGGGATCCGTGGTGGCCGGGATAATCCCGATGCCGCTTTTCTGCATGGCGTAGGAATAGCCGTTGCTGGAAATCTCATTGGCGCTGGGTGCTTCCGCCAGCTGCACCAGCTGCATGTTTTCGGCAGGCGCAAGATAGAAGCCCACGCCCGTGGTATTCGTCGCGCTCAGCATCTGATACCACAGCGCTTCGTAATACCGCCGCCCGGTGGGGGAAAGCTTATACGCGTCCTCCTGCGTGGCCCCTGCGTCGTCGCGGTAGGGAATTTCGCCCAGCACCATGGCAATCAGCGGGTTCTGCACCAGCGACAGCTGCACCTGCTCATACTTGGCGATGTTCGTCATGCTCAGAAACAGCCCGGTCAGCGGCGGCGCCACGTTCTTGCTGGTATCGTCGATCTCAAACGTCCATACTCTATCAATGGGCAGAATCACCCAGTAATACCAGCGCCCGCCCTGGTAGTACACCTCCGGCTTCCCCGGCAGCTGGTCTACCGCGTCCCGCAGCGCGTTCAGCCGTTCCATCCCGCTGGCATACACGAACTTTTTATTCCTGTACTGGGGCAGCTGCGGGGCCACGTTGGCAAACACGCCCATGTACGGCTCGAACAGGTCGCCGAACTGGGTGTAATCCGTGCCCGGCTGCATGAAGTACATCATGTCAAACGCGATGGTGTACTTGGAGATGTTGTTCATCCCCACAAGCTTGATCCAGTCCTGCGGAAGCTGCTGCATGAACGCGTAATTCACCTGGTTATGCGCTTTATCCACGTTGTAGCGGAAGGCGTAAAACACCTTGCCCTCCTGCACCACCTGGCCTGCAATCTGGTGCGCCATTTCGTCCACTCGCGCAGCCTTGGCAAAGTCGTTCACCAGCCGCATCTCCCGCCAAAACGCCTTCTCCTTCGCTTCCGATTCCTCCACGCCGTCCGGACTGGCATACCAGTGATATGTCAGTATATCCTGATAGGTCTTGCGGATTTTGAAGTAGGGGGAAGCCGTCGCTTCCAGGGCATGCGACACCTGCCGCAGCGGCATTTCGTTGCTCCCGGGATTCGCCACCATTTCGGATACTTTGTCATACGGATACTCCACTGGCAGGCTGCTGATCTGCTTCACCCGCCTGTTCTGCACATAGGGGTTCTCCGTATACGCGCTGCCCTGCACCCGCGAAAAAGCGCTCACTACGCTCTCAATGGGCATGTCCCGGTATTCCGCCGCCAGCGCCCGGAACATTTCGTTGTAGTTCCCGTACTGCATCTCCTATTTCATTCTGCATTCCCCCCTGCCAGTTTTTCGCGCTCTGCCTCCAGTTCTTTCCGAAGCTCCTGAACAAACTTCTTTCCCGATTCCTCCGCCTCCTGCGCGTGCTGATGCACAAATGCTTCCATGATGGCCATGTTTGCCTCTCTGAGCCATGTCAGGTCGCTTTTTTGCAAAAAGGGGATCTGATTATCGGTCACTTCCTTGAACCCATCAGGCACGCTCCCACGCTTATACAGGAGCACATAATCGCCCGTTACCCGGGCGTATGCCTGATCCAGCGCCGTTTTCACGCTTTTCTCGTTATACGGCGCTGCGCACAGTCGAAACCGGATATTTTTCACAAGCCGTTCCCTCCAATCCGCATCAGTCCCCCCATTCGCCCGGCATGGGGCGTGCAAGGGTCGTTCAGGGCAAACCCGTTCTTTTCCGCCTGCATCAGCTCCTGCACCCAGGAAGATGCGCCCCGATTCTCCGCCGCCATGTTATCGTGCTCGAGGATATACGCCACGCGCAGGGCATACTTGAACGCGCTCCACATATCGCGCTGAATGCTCTTGCTCACGCGCTCCTCTTTCAGGTTAAACCCGGTGGCCACCTTCCGCAGGTTCCCGATCTGCGCCACCATTTCCCTTGTTTTCTGGTAGGGCCGGGCGATCATGCTGTCAAGGCTGTCCTCCCGGATATTATGGAGTTTTTTATATTCCTCCACGCCCTGATACACATTGCTTGTCAGCAAACGAATGTTTCCTTGTTCAAACTCCATCTCCGCGTAACGGATCATTTCAGCGTCGGAATCGTGCGCCCCGCCAAGGCCCGTTGTGGCGCGGATGGCATACAGCACCGGCAATGCGTTCGCTTTCTCCAGCTCCGGAAACTCATGGTTCATGCAGCTCATGGGCGGCATGCCGTCCTGCAAGTCCTCATGCATCCGCTCGATTACCGCCTTGCCATACGCCGCAGCGTCAATGGCGATATATGTGGGCGCGCCGTTCTCCATACTGAATCGCCGCCACAGCATTTTCAGGTGCCGCGCCTGCTGCGCGTCCGTGGCGGGCGGCGGGTTGTCGAACACATACACCAGGGATTTCAGATACCGGCTTTTTTTCAGGGCGTTATCCTGTTTCTCGCATTTCACAATCGCCGTAGCGCACTTGGCGTTCCTGGCCCCGTCGGCATACGAAACGTCGTACCCGATGATGTAAAACACGTCCGGCTTCCGGCAATGCCTTTCTTCCATGCACAGCATGTTCTTGCTTTCTGTAATCACCGTATCCCGGATCAGCGGGTTTTCCGTGGTGCCCACCCACAGGGAATCCATTTCACGCAGCCATTCGTCCGCCGTCAGCTTGGTTTTCAGGTCGTTGCGCCAGCTGGTTTTCCGGATCCTGCTCAGCACGGCCACCTCGCTGGGGATGTCAATGGCGAACTTCTTTTCGCCGTTTCGCATTTTATTGAGAATGCTCACCCGGTAGTCGTAGCTCTCATTATGCGTTTTCCCCGCGCTGGTGATGTACGATTTCTGCTCCTGCGGATAAAACGGGTCGGATTGCTGCATCACTTTTCTGTCGCCGCGCACAGACGGCAGAATCGCGCGCCGAAAGTTCTCGTGGTCAAACGCCCTGCCCTTATCGCTCTGGGCGCATTCCTCCGCCGTCACGCCGCTGCACGTGCCGCCTCGGATCGCGTTGATGCTGATGCTGCTGCCGCATTCCGTCACCGTTTCATAATTTTCCTTGCTGTTGCTGGATTCCTTCCAGTAATCGCCCAGGCCCTCATACTCCAGGGCGATCTCCTGGTTCACCTCGTCGGAAATCTGTGCGCCCTGCTCCTTGGTGGGGGTCACATACGCCCTGCGCACCCCCGGATACAGAACCCCCATTTCCTTCAGTGCCGTATACGTACTGAAAGATTTCGTCACTCCACGGCTACCGGTAATGAACAGTTCGTCGTACCGCGCATACGCCCGCATGATCAATCGCTGAATCAGCTCCACGTCGTACTTCGGCGCGTCGCTCATCAGCAGGTCGCCAAACTTATCCGGGTAATACCGCCAATAGCTGATCAGCAGTCCCCACGCTCTGGGGTCGAACCCGTCGTAATACAGTTCCTCCGTCTGTTCGTCCTTCACCCAGCGATGGTTCTGCTTGCTCCATTTAAGCCCGTTCGGCACCCGGCTTCGCCTCCCTCTCCGGCGGCACCAGCCCCAAGTCGTTCATAATCGCGCGCTCTTCATCACTCATCCTGCTCAGCAGCTCGCCCTTTGTGTCCGTCACCTGCGCCGATACCGGCAGCACCGTCAGTTCCGGCTGGCCCATATTCTTGCGCATGGTATTGATAATGCACATCATCATCGTATCCACCACGTCAAGGCTCGTCTTATAGTTCCCATGCTGATCCCGCAGAATATCCACCAGCTCGTCATAGCTCACAAGGAACCCGTCCCGAATCGCGCCCATCTGCTCCAGCCGCATCACCAGTTTATCCACCCGCGTATTCTCCTGCTGGCGCTTCCCGCCCGCCTTCAAATCTTCGCTGCTCATGATCTTGTCGATCATTTCCTGGTAGCGCTTCGCAGCCATCGCATCCGTCTTGATGTTCTGGTCGCGCAGCAGCATCAGCCGCACAATGTCGTGAAGCGTCATGCTCACTCGCGGCGGCATCGGCCCGCCCTTAAACTCGCTCGCCAGCATCATATACCGGCTGTCCATCTTCCGGCAGTCCTGCGCGCTCCATTCTTCGCCCCACTCAATCTTCCAGCGCTCTTTGTCCGGCATCTCGCTCATATTGCTCACAACCACGTCCCCCGTGATCGGCAATACCGGCATATCCCCGCCAAACGCCCGCCGAATGTCCGTTACGCCGTCAGCCCAGGTCTCCACCTTTGGCTCGTTCGCCCCCACATACACGCGCTGCAATCGCTTCACATACTCGAACCACACGCCGTTCTGGTTCGCCTGCATCCCTTCGATAATCTCCGCCTTATACGGCACATCAAACGCCATGCACGTATAAAACAATGCATACGTCCTGGACGTCTTTGCCGCAATCTCGGCATATCGCTTCTGCTGGCATGCAAGGCAGATGGGATAAAACCCCCGCGGGAACCGCTCAGAGGGCGCGTAGACCCCCGTATCCTCGTTCAAGGGGGAATTACAGCATGCGCACGTCCTGCCGCCTCTATGCCGCTCAGAGGGCTTCTCAGGGGCGTCGGCGGGTTTCTCCGGTTGGATAAACAGTTCTTCGGCAATCGCCCTGTCCGGCGCGCGCCCCTGCTGAACAGCGATCTTCCGCGTCTTCACTCGTCCTCACCCCGTTTATCGCCCAGAAACTCAATCTCCTTCACGACAACCTTCCAGTACGTCGTTTTCTTCTCTTCAGTCTGCAGCACATAGCTCTCCATGGCCCCCGTTACCCGGCACAGCATCCCTTTATCCATGAACTCAACCGTCCTGCGCATCTTCTCCTGGCATTCGCACACAAAGAAGTCAGCCGCCCGCGTTCCGTCCCCCCGCTTATACGAACGCTGCACCGCCAGCCGAAACCGCAGGATCGTCATCCGCTCCGTCTGCACTTCCTCCGGCTCCGCTACCACGCGCCCAATCAGGTTTATCTGGTTCATATCGTCATCCTCCCATCCGGCTCCCATCTGCCACTCGTCCAGCCGTCAGCCTGCGTTCGTCCTCCGTTCGCCCCTATATCACCGTTATATCGTATTTCCCCGTTTCATGCAACCGGTGGCACAATGGGGGTGCTATAGCGTGGCTGGCGGAAAAAAACGCGGCCCGGGCTGTAAATGGGGGGGTGGGGGGATACGCGGCGGGCCTTCGGGCCTTCGGGCCTTCGGGCCTTCGGTGCTGGCGGCGGCTGGTGCGGGGCGTGATCGTGCAGCATAATGCTATGTTATGCGGTACGATGCGGGCAGGATCGGCGGGGCTGGCGCTGTCCTCCGTGCGTCATCAGCTGCCCGCCGGTGCTGCAGCGTGCCCGGGTGCGCCGCTGCGGGTGCCGCGTCCGTCGCCCCTCCTGCCCCCTGCCCGCCGCCTGGTGCTGGCGGTGCATTTCTCCGCGCTGGTATTTTTTACCTGCATCGGTATTATAAAACCTATTATAATAGTAGACTTTGATACATCCCCGCCGCCCTTACCCCTGCCACATGATCACCCTGTAACGGGTATATAACCCACGTGGGGGATCATCAAACAGATATAACCCATATCGATATAATAACCATCGTTATATATATAAAATCGTATCTGCTGCGGGTTATATACCACCCTGCCACATGATAGCATAGCGGGGTAGGATCATCCTAAAAGGATATACCCCCGTAACAGATACAACCCCGATATAGATATATAACCAGGCTACGAGACTATCATAGTATATATATATAAGGGGCTTAAAATAAGAACGGTTGTTCTTTATGGGGTTATATAAGGGGGTTTATATGTGTATAATATACAATAATATGTATAATATGCAGGAATATAGGCGGGCGAATAAAATTTCTTTTACCTTGGTTAAATGTGCCGTATCTGGTTTAATATCGGTACCGGATTATATATTTTATACGTATATACATTATAATATACGAGTTATGACGACTTTATACGTGATATTCTCATTGAAAAAAACGTATAATTATAGTATAATATAATCGCGGTGAGGGGTGGGACGCACCCTCCGGTGCATCTCCTGCCCGCGCTCTCCCTGTGGAGGGTATACCACAGAACCGGCAGGAATGCAAGAAAAAACAGCTTGGGGAGGTGCAACTCCCCAAGCTGCCCGGCAAGGCTCGCGCCCTGCCACGTCACCCTGTTACCACGCTAAGATAATCACGGGACAGTTATATTATAACTGGGCCTCCCGTGATTGTCAAGCGGCAACTGCTTAACATTATGAGGAGGCTATTATCATGACAAACTATCGCGATGTATTTCCCCGGCTGGCGGGGCTGGTGAATACCCACTATGACGGCAAGGAGGCGGAGCTGCGGGAGACGCTGCCCGCCATGACGGCGGGGCAGGCCCTGGCGTCCTGGTACTATCGGGGCCTGATGACCCCGGCGGCGCTGGCGCTGGTGCAGGCCTGCGGGGCTGATGACTTACTCCCCCAGGCGGCCCAGGAAAAAATGCTGCGGCGGTTCTGCCGCAAAAACGAGGCGGCCCGGGCTGATATGCTGGCGAAGCTGCAGGCGGCAGCAGATGCCCCGGCCCTGGAGCTGCTGACGGTATCCGTTGAGTGGGCGCGGTCGGCCACGTGGGGCAGCAATCCCACGGCCACGGCGCAGGCCTACGGCGGGCATACCGTGCGGGAGACCGTCGGCCATGCCAGCGGGTGCGGCTATGATAAAGAGTCCGCGGCTATTGCCTCGGCGCTGAACACATCCCCCGCCGTTATGCGGGTGCTGTACGACCACGCCGAGCGGGGCGGCTCGTTTGCCTACTCGGTGCATACCTTCGCGGGGATCCCCTCGTTTGACGGCGGCTGCGGGGTCAGCTGTTTCAAGTCAGTTTTTGAGGGCTGCGGCTACGCGTGGCAGGATGTGGCCCACGGGCGCAGCTTCGACGCGTACAAGCTGGCCCCCATGACGGAGGAGGCGGGCGCGTGATTACCTACCAATGGGCCCCGCGGGGGGGCTGGCCGGCGAAGCCGGAGCGGGCGGAGCTCCCGCCCCGGCGCTGCCTGGGGGATCTGATGACGGGCGCGGCGGTAGGCTGCGTGGTGCTTTTCGCGGCGCTGCTGGCGCTGGCTGTGATAATGTGAGGAGGTATATATCTATGTGCATGGTAACGGATCGGGCGGTGCTGTGGGCCCGGCGGCATGGGATCGCCGCGGAGGCGGTGGCCCTGCAGGGGGGCGCGGAGGCGGTGCGCGTCTGCGCGGCGGCGGGCGGCCCGGCGGCGGGCCCGGTGAGACAGTACGCGGCCCGGCGGGGGCTGGTGACGGAGCGGCGGGGCCGTGATGTGCTGTACCTGTACGCGCCGGAGACGTGGGAGCGGGTGCGGCTGCAGGCGGCGCGGATGCAGGCGGCGGCGGATCTGTTTTTTGCGGCCCGGCGGCCGGAGCTGTACGGGGCCGAGCTGCCCGCACTGCGGGAGCGCTGCCAGGCGCTGGGGATGGATGCGGACGCATGTGAGGCGGCGGGCGTGGACGCTGTGCCCGCCGAGGCTTAAAAACGGCGGAAAAAAGATAGGAGGATATGACGATGGCACGGTTGTACATGGCGAAGGTTTTGGATCGGGCGAGCTACACCCTTTTAACGGCGCAGGAGCGCCGGGAGATCCTGAAAATGGAGCAGGCCAAGGAGGACAGCGGCTTGCGCCGGTACCCCACCACCTGCGCGGCGGTGTTTGATCGGATCCCGCCGGAGTATATCCAACGCCACACGGCGGCCCAGATCGGGGAGCTGGCGCGGATGCTGTACCGGGCATACCAGGACGGCAAGGCCGAGGGCGTGCGGTACGCCCGTACTGAGGAGGTGGGCTAAGATGGCTGCGAAGGCGCTGCGGGACGGCTGGCACATGGTGGCAGGCTGGGAGGTGTACATGGAGGATGGGCGCATCCTCCGGGGTGTGATGGAGGATTGCAACGGGTCGCGGGTGCCCTGCTACCCCATGCGGCGGGATCGCCGGGATGCGCGGGTGTGGGATCGTGAGACCCTCACCCCCGCCGCGTTCCGGGCGGGCCTGGCCCGGGGCACGGTGCGGATGTTCGGCTGACCAAAAACAACGCCCGCCCGCGGGCATGGTACGCGGGCAGAAAGTGGCCTGTCATGTGCAAGTATCTGTACATCCGCCCCACCCGGATCGGGTGGGACATTTCCCGGGACGTGCCCGGAAAAGACAGCCGGGAGGGGGCGTACTACGTGGGCTACACCCGGCGGCAGGCGGTGCAGGCGTTTCGCCGGGATTTTGGCTGCGCCAATCTGCATTTTACCGTGGTCGAATACTGATAAATCAAGGGATAAAACCCCTTTTCGGGAGGCTGAAATCATGCAAGACTTAAATATGCTGCTGAATCGGTATCTGGATAACTGCCGGGCGGACGGGCAAAGCGCCCTGTCCCTCAAGGCCTACGAGCTCCACGGGCGGAAATATCTGTCCTTCTGCGTGGGCGCGGGAGCCGATCCCTGCAAGACGGCGGCGGTATACGCCTACAAGGCCCAGCTGGCCCGGGCCGGGCTGAAGCTGGGCACCATCGCCACGTATCTGAGCTACATCCGGGGCTTTTTCGCTTACGCGGTCAGCGCGGGGGCGGTGGCGGCGAACCCGGTGACGGACGCGGTCTTTCCCCCCGCCAAGGCGCTGCGGGCGGAGCGCAAGCCCTACGCCCACCTGATGGGCCAGGAGGATATCAAAGCCCTGGTGGCCTGCCTGCGGCCCGCGCATACAAGGGACAAAACCGCCCTGCGCAACCGGGCCATGGTGCTGATGCTCATCGGCTGCGGGCTGCGGAACACCGAGCTGCGCCAGATCAAGCCACAAAACCTGTTTTTCGGCGAGGGCGGCAGGTGTGAAGTGTACAGCGGCAAGGGTGGCAAGTACCGCCTGACCACCTTCCCGGCGTTCGCCCAGGAGGCCGTCCGGGCGTACATGGCCCATGGCCGCCCGGCGGGCTTGACGGATGAGGATCTGCTGTTCGGGGTAGGGGATACGGCCCGGGAATGGCACGAGATCGAGCGGAGCAACCTGTCCATCATGGTGGAGCGGTATGTCAAGTCCGCCACCGGGTTCGACGGGGCCAAAACCCACGCCCTGCGCCACGCATATGCGTCCCTGCTGCTGTCCGATGGCGTCAAGGTGCAGGAGATCCAGGCGCTGCTGGGTCACTCCTCCATTGCCACCACCCAGCGATACGCCGAGCTGCTGCGCCCGGATGCGCCGGTGGCCAGCGCCAACGCGGTGTTCGCCGCGCTGTGAAATCAAGCCGCAAAACCCAAAAATCAAGGGACAAAACCCGCGGATCAAGCCACAAAACCCATTGAAGGGGAAAGATCAATCTGGTATAATGAGCAAAAGGAGGCTGTTAGCATGAAAATCGCGCTGTACGTGCAGGCCGTCGAGAGCCGGTAAATCAAGGGACAAAACCCACAAGGAGGAGCATAAAATGGATTATCAGGAATTTGCCGATCTGGAAGCGCTAAACGCTTCCGCCGCCATCACCGCAGAGCAGGTGATCAACGCCTCCAGGAGCGTGTGGCGCTATGTGTGCAAACTGTCCGACGCCCTCCGCAACGGCGATGCGTACCGCGCGTCCCTGGCCGAACTGGCCTTGCAGGCCATGGACTTTACCTTGCGCAATTTGGGCTTCGATTCCTTCCTGCCCGCGGACGCTCAGTGGGACGACCGGGAGCGCGCCATCACAGGCCTGACCCTGCGCCACGATTGGCCCGGCGACGGCAAGGGCCGGAAGAGCAGCATCTGGGTGCAGTTCGCCTGCCCGGGCAAGACCCCGCCGTTCCTTTCGGATGAACCCGCCCTGCAGGGCTGCAACGCCGTGGCCTTTCTCTGGGACGGCAGACGGGACGGGGACATTAAAAAGCTCCTTGCATGGAGCCAGAGCAACCCCGATCCCATCGAGCTGCCGGACGGCTGCCGCGAAGGGACCGAAAAGGAAGCGCTGGAAAAGCGCATCGCCCAAATCGAGGGATAAAACCCGGAAACGTGGAGGCAAAACCATGAAGTGCACGAAAAAGAGCGTTAACGCGGCGCTGGAGCGCCGGGACTATCTCAAGCGCATCTACCGGGTGCAGGGTGAGACAGGCATGGATGTGGATCGTCCCTTCACCCTCGGCACCGCGGTGGCCTGCTATGGGGAGGACGGCCAGTGCCAGGTGATCCACGTCAACCCCCGGAACGAGCGCGAGGACACCCGCCGCTGCTATGGCGCGGTGGGCGTGACCGAGCTGATCGAGCGCTGGCTCACCGACTATGAGTACACCCGGGCAGAGGTGGTGGCGGACATCGCCGCCGCCATCACGGAGGACATGGCCTGACAAATCAAGCCAGAAAAGCAAAAGGAGGCAAAAGGAAACACATGAGAACGATGTATAGGGTGGGGAAGGTTTACCCCGAGTTCGCCACCGGCGAGGAGGGGCCGTCCTGCGCCATGTCCGACAACGGCCTGATGGTTGTGGTAAAGATGCCGGGCATTACGGCCCGGGAGGAGGCCCAGTTCAAGGCAGGGGCCCCCATGGAGATTCGGTTCGTCTCCGTCCGCGGCGCGTTCTTTTTCCTGCTTCGTTTCGGCGATATGGACTGGATGGACGCGCCCTTCTCCCCCCATCTCGCCCCTGCGTTCAAACTGGACGACCTGGCGGACGGTCAGGGCTATAGCTGCACCGTCATGCTGGCGGACAGCAAAACCGGAGAGCTGCGCAGCCTGCGCCTGATCGGCCTGGGAACCGGCTTCTGCCGGGCGCTGAAAAAGGAGCTGGGGGCGCTGCCTGCCATGCCCACCCTGGATTACTACCATACGCTGGATGCGGTGATGGCCGCCTATCCCACCGCCGCGCTGGTGCAGCTGGCCAAGGATCGATACGTTGCGCGGGTATGAATCAAGCCAAAGAACCCATCTCAAAAAAGGAGGAATCGCTATGAAAATGACCCGTCAGGATTGGGTCAAGGTGCTGGAAAACGTTGGCCCGCTGATTCTGGTACTGCTGGGGTTCAAAATCCTCAAATGGTTTTTCTAAGAGGCGATTTTCATGCCTAAAAAGCAAAAAGACGGGCGGTACCGGGGCAAGGTTACGGTGCCCGGCGTGGGCGCTGTGTACGTGTCCGGGAGAACCACCCGGGAATTGGAGGAAGCCAAGAAAGCCGCCCGGGAAAGGCTCCTGGGCGGCCATTTGAAGGATACGATCACCTTCCGGCAGCTGGTGGTCAACTGGTGGACCGAGTTTAAACTCCCGCGGGTGAAAACCACGTCCACCCGGAATAACTATCGCACGGCCATCAACCGCTATGTGCTGCCCTTCTTCCCGGAAAAGCAGCTGCTGCGGGCCGTGCAGCGCAAGGACCTGCAGGCCTGCCTGGACGCGTGCGCCGGGAAGTCTTCCGGCACCATCGAGAACGTTGCCGCCGTGCTCCGGGGCGCTGTTCGCTATGGCCTGGCGGAGGGCCTGCTTACCATCGACATTTCCGCCGCCCTGCTGCCGCCATCAGGAAAGCAAACAAGCCACAAAACCGCATTCGATGTCTATCAATCCAGTAGGATATTGGAGACCGCCAGCCAATCCCCGGATGGGCTGATCCTGTATCTGCTGTACTATCTGGGCCTGCGCCGGGGCGAAATGCTGGGCCTGCAATGGGGGGATGTGGACTTCCATCGCCGAATGGTTCGCGTCTGCCGCTCCATCGCCCTCACCGAATCAAGGGACAAAAGCGAAATCCATAAACCCAAAACCCAGCGGGGCAAGCGGTCTGTGCCCATGCCCCAGGCGCTTTATGACGTGTTGCTGCCCCTTCGGGGCCAGCCGGAGCATTATATCGTCAGCAGCGACGGCGGAAAATCCCACCTGACGGAATTCGGCTTCTCCCGCAAATGGACAGACCTGATGATCGCCTGCGGCTTCACCGCGCCCTCCGCCCAGTATCAGCGCCGGGCGGACGCGGCCCTGAAGCAAGGGAAGGAACCGCCCCCGCCCGGCGGCGTCCGGGACTATACCCTGTTGGTCACGCCCCATGCGTTCCGGCACAATTACGTTACCGCCTGCGTGCTGGCGGGTATCCCCCCGGAGGTGACCATGCGCATTGTGGGCCATGCCAATTATCAAACCACCGTGAATATTTATACACATATTCAGGAGCAGCAGATTCAGGATTCCGCCGCCGATCTGGCCAGCATGCTGGAACCGGGCAATTTGCCCAACCCAAACCCCTTCGATTAGCCCCGCTTTGGTCTCGTTTTTCGGGCAACTTTTCGGCAACTTTTTTTCTGTATCATACTGCCCGAAATGAAGCCGAATGGAGGAAAATCAACAGTTTCCCGCAGTGTGATAGTGATAATTTATTTGTAGAAAAAGTATTGTCTCAAAACGCAGAAAGTCAGGAAACACAAGGGTTTTCCTGACTTTTTTGCGTTCTGAAAAATCGATTCCGGCAACCTTCTGGCAACTTTTTATTTCTTTGCCGAACCGCAATGAACTGCTGATGGTGCTTCATTTTGGCTGGTTCTCACGTAAGCTGCCCATCGCCTTTTGTCATGGCGATCATGGTGCTGGCGTTGCCGTAAAACCACCAGACCCAGACCGCTTCCCCCGCCTGCACGGAGGCAAGGGCCGAACTGTAGGGCACATGGATGGTGGGGCCGAACGGCTCCTGCACTCCCATGACGTTGTTGGCCGGGGCCTCCGTGACGACCATCTTCTTGGCCCGGACGCAGGAGCGGGTCTGCGCCTTGATCTCCTGCTGCACCATGGGCTGCAAGGCTTTCCAGATTTTGAGAGCTTCGTTGGTTCCGCTGGGCATTGTTTTTCTCCCTCCCTGCCGCGTATTTTACGCCCTGATGATATCATGGGTGCGTCTCCTTATGCAAGCCATAAAACCCAAACGCCCGTAAAGGCCCCTGAGAGCGCTTCTGACGGGCTCCACAGTCTCGGGTGATAAATTCCTCCCCTGCCCCCATCAAAACGATTGCAGGCCCCTCGGAGGGCCAAACAGGGGCATTCCTGATTGCCCGGTCATTCCGCATCGCCGTAAAGGCACTTTTCAGCCCCGTTGACGGGCCTGACGCGCCGGGCAGGGGAATTTACCTCCCGGCAGGGGAAAGCCGCTCAGAACGCGCCGCAGGGGCCGGGAAACGCATGCAGGACGGCGGGGACGGATGGCGGGACGCACAGCGGGCTTTTGCAGGGGGACGGCGGAGCGGGAACAGCTCCATTTGCCGACATCGGCAAAATGCCGGATCATCACGTCTGGAGCATCCGCCCCCTTGCGCAGAGGGTGACCGGCAGTGAGGGCGGATTTTGCCCGCGCCGGTTTTCCGCCCGGCTCCGTCTTAGTCTACTGATTTACTGGGAAATGAACCGGGGATTTCCCTCGGCCCCAAAGAAGCCGTTTTAAGGGCCGAATCCCTGAAACCCCCCGTTTGACCTTTCTCGCGCGGGTGTGTCTCTCTAAGAGTTAATAGACTTAGGGAGATTGTTGTGGGTTACCATGACGATGACAGAAGAAGAAAAGGATTATTTTTTTATTAATTATTTATATTAATTATATTATTGTCTTAACCTGTCTCTTAAAGACTATATCCATGTTACAAGATTGTACCGTTACTACAGGTTCCCACAAGTAACTTGTATACACTCAAGCAGCATGGAGAAGAGAGGGGGGTACAGGGGGGAGCTTTCGTAGGTCAAAGATGGTCAAAGTATGTTGATTTGCCGTAGAGTTGCTGGCAACTATCAGGCAACTTTCCAGCAAGTTTCCGGATAGTTGCTGGCAGCTATTCCTTTATGGGCGGCCATGCGGTATCATAGTGTCAGGAGGTGATTGGCCATGCGAAAGGTTATCGCAGGCAAGGTTTACGACACGATGAAGGCAAGGATGCTGTGCCTGAATCATGAATTGGACACGGCGATTTTCAGGAAAAAGACCGGGGAGTTTTTTGCGGAAACCATTCAGGGCGCCCGGCATGCCATCCGCCCGCTGACGCGTCAGGAAGCGATCAATATGGCAAGAACGATGATTCCGCCGGAGGAGGTTAAGCAACTATCCGGTCAGTTCACGCCGGTTGGGGATGACGGTTCGCGCGCCCGATACTCTATCGCCCTGCCGCCGCAGCTGGACGAAAAGGTGCGGCGCATCGCCTATGCCAAGGGCCTATCTCTCACCGAAATGCTGCGCCGGATGGCGGAGGCGTACCCGGAGGAATGAGGCAAAAGAAAAGAGCCGGGAATGCTCCCGGTTCTTCTCGCGTTAAAAAACATAACATGTTTCAATCCGCGGGGGTTTCCCCTGACGCTGTGATTGTACCACATGCGGCCCGCCCTGTCAAGCACAATTGGGGGAAAATGCGGCGAAAGATACAAAGAAAAACGGCCTGACGATACGGGCCGTTTTGTATATTTATTCGGCGCTATGTTATGTAACGGTTCCGGGCGTATTGTTGTTCACAGGCGCGGGAGGCTCCGTGCTCGTCCTTCTTCCCGTCCGCAGCTCGTCCTGAATCTCCTCCAGCAGGCGAACCTGGGATTTCAGGAGCTTCTTGGTCTCCTTCACGTTTTCATCCGCGATGCCGATAGCAACGAGCACGCCCAGAATGCTGAGCACGGCGCCGATGAACGCCCATTGGCCTACGCTTCTGCCCTTGCTTCCTGCGATCGCCCCCGTCATGACGGCGAAAATGATTGCCTGAATAATCACAATGGCAATCACCGTATCATTGCTGTAATACACTGCGTTTCTCCCTCTCTCTTTTCTTCGCCAGACCGGGCGCGAACCCAGCCGCGGCCCCGCAGCCAAGAACCTGCACCGCCCGGCAGAATCACCCTGCGAACCCGCAACCGCATCACCCCTTCGTCTCAGCCGTTCATCACGCTGCCATTCGTGGCAGCTTCCGCGCGATTATTCTGCGGATGCTTCTTTATTATCCGGGGCTGCTGCGGCCTTTTCTTCGCCGTTTGGCCCGTCCGGGATTTGGGTGAGCTTGCCTGCCCGAATCTCCTCTTGAATTTCGCCCAGCAGACGGTTCTGGGTTTTGACCGCCTCGAGTAAAGCTTCATCAGCCATCCCGATGATGGTGACCAGCGCAAGAACGCTGAAAATCGCGCCGAGGAAAAACCATGTGTTAAAGCTTTTCCCCTTGCTGGCGGCGATAACGCCAGTCATGATCCCGAAGATAACTCCCTGCGCGATGACGATTAAAATAATGGTATCATCCGCAATGTATCCGTACAATCTGATCCCCCTCTTTTTCTTTCATCCGCCTGCAAAATGAAGGCGCTTCAGCGGATTTACCCCTTCCGCAGCCCCCTGAGCACGATCCCCGCCCCATGCATGGAGGACATGACCCGGTGCACAAACCCGTACCTTGGATCCATCAGATCCCACGTCACCAGCGCCGTGAGCACGATGCCCAGCACAATGGCCAGCACCCCCAGCACGGCCTTGGCCCGGCGCTGGCGGCGAACCATTTCCTCCAGCTTGGCCGCCCGCTCCTTCAGATAGGCGATGCGATGATCCTTCTCCGCCAGCAACGCCTCGGTGTGCTCCTGGCGCACGTATTCCGTATGCGCTTCCGCCGGGCGCCGGATGCCCGCCAGCTCGTCCAGAGACCCGCCCGCCACCTTCACCAGCATGCCCACGTTATACAGCCCCGGCAGGTCGATTTCCATACGCAGAAAGCGATAGATGGTCTGCTCCGGCACCCCGGATTTTTCCGACCATTCCCGGACGCTCATGCCCGTTTTCTCCTTCAGCGCCGCCAGATATTCCGCGATTGCTTCTTTGGTCATTTCCTGCCCTTTCGCCGCCCTTTGTCATTTCTGTCTGCCGTTTTATCATTTCCGTATGGGTTTTTCAGCATTGTCAGCCCCTTTCTCAGATTTGGCGGTTGCGCCAGCGGGAAAAAGCGTGTATGCTGGATGTGAGCCGAAAGGAACGGCTGGTGATGCCATGATTATACACCCAAACCATAAATGGAAAAATGGAAAGGATGGTGCCAAATTGAACAAAACAGAAGAAAGCGTTCGACAAAATTCGGGAATCGGTTTTAGGGAGGCCCGGGCCATCGGGAGCATCCTCTATCTGCTGCGAAAAATGACCCTCCGGAAAATCAATCATATCCTCTGGTACTGCCAGAGGGTGGGGTGAAGGGAAATGTACGAAAAAGGCTGCGTTATACGCAGCCTTTTATTTATGGGTTTTCCAGCTGTATACTTTGATTTTGACGACTGTTATAAAAATTAATTTTATTCCGCAGGCCGTCTACATGCTCGCTTAGGGATGGCTTAATTACAGCCTGCATGGAATCAAGGATAAAATCTACGCCTTCCCGGCGGGCGAGCTTTGCCGCAGGGACGAAATCGCTGTCCCCCGAAATAAGAACAATCTGCGTCACTTGCTTTTTGTACGCCATGGAAGCAATGTCAAGGCCAATTCTCATGTCCACGCCCTTTTGCCCAATGTTCAACACAAAGTCATCTTCATTGATAGCGGATAATGAACGTTCTCCGCCGAAAAGCTTTTTTACTGCCTCCGGGCGCAGCGTGTACGAATTGACGGCGGATAATTCGCCAAGTCGAAGGGCCACTTTCCGCTTGCTTTTAAGCGCTTCGTGAAAATCTGTCATCCAGCGGTAGAGTTCAGTCCTCGAAAGACTGACGTTCGTCCTTTTGAAAGGATGATATACGTTTGCCGTGCTGGGAGGGCAATCGTAATAGAAGATTCTATAGAGCCGGTTTGCAGGTTGGTGCGGCGAATAAAGATGGAGTTTGCAATACTCATAAAGCTCATTTGCTCTTTCTTCCGCCGTTTTCATTCCCCACAGGCTGCGGGCGCGTCGCTGATAGAATCCGCCATCAACGAGAATGGCAACATTTTCTTCCACGGTCAATTCCTTCCTTCGTTTGCTCATAAAAAAGCCCTTGACGAGGTTATCCTCGGATGTTGAGGGAACCCCATGTCAAGGGCGGATTAACAGTGTGATATACATCACACCCCTATTATAATATGCAATCGCGAAAAAGAAAATGTACAAAACGGGAAAAAATAACGAAAAAAGTAATGAAAATCATGAAAAAAGTGCGAACATATCCCTAAAAGATTAAGCGCCAATGGGAAATGCGATGGCGCTCCTTTTTATGTGCCCTTTCGTCCGTCCGGCCTTCTTCCGGCGGCAGGGGAGAAGGCCGGATCGTCCGACCGCCCGCAGAGATAGTCCAAAGATACGTTGAAGTAGTCGGCCAGGGCGACCAGCTTTTCAATGGTTGTAGCGATTTTCCCATTCTCAATATCGCTTATCTGTGTTTTTGTAACGCCCAGATAGGCGGCAAGATCAGCCTGCGTGCATGCTTTTCCTTGACGCAAAGCCCGAACCGTGGCTCCAAAAATTTTCTTTTCAAACATTCAAAATACCCCCTTGACAGTTAGTTATAATCTAACTATAATAGGGTTACACAGTTAGCTATTATCTAACGGCGCAAAGAGAAAGGAGCACCCTATGATACCGATGCTTCCCTCCGCCCCCTTACAGCTCCTCCATGTCCTTGAGCCGCTGGGTCTCCGCGGCCAGCCGGTTGGAAAACAGGCTCCACCATTCATCCGGCATGGCGGCCAGCGTGGCCATCAGGGCGATCTGCACTTGCGGCTTCCCCTGCATCAGGGCGGCAATGGCCATGGTGATCTGCTCATCCGGGCTGTCCAGATAGGGGTCGCCCTCCCCCGTTTCCAGCCATGCCTGGTTCACGTTGTATTTCATGCAGATCAGCTTGATTAAGGATTGTGAAGGCGTAGCCTTGCCATACTCATAGTTCTTATATGCTTCCCGCGAAAGCCCCAAAGAGCCTGCGAAGGCTTCTTGCGTCATTTTCGGGATTTGGTCTTTTCTTACTTTCGCGATTCTTTCATAAATGCTCATTGCTAATCCTCCTTACGCTTTTATTATAGCAGGCAAAGTGGGTTTGTCAACACAAAAAAGTTTCAAAATTGTATTGACAGCCCAATCAATATGTGCTATCATTGGGTCGTAAAGACAAACGGTAGACAATTTAGCGCAGAAAGGAGCACCCCATGGACAAGGATGAACGCATGGCGTACCTGCTGGCGCGGCGGAAGGACGTGGACAGGCTGCTGATGGCGTTCCAGCTGCGGGAGGGCGGCCCGGAGGACTTGCAGGAAGAGGATCGGGCGCTGGCAGAAGTGATGGCCGAGCAGGGCATGATTCACCTCCACCAGCGGTATACCATCGAGAATCCCTATATCATCCACGGCAGATGGGAAATGGAAAACAACAGGCTCAAAGCGCATCCACAACAGGTTATAGACTTCATCGACCCGAATTCACGGGTGAAAGGTTCTTCGGACAGCCCGGATGAATCCGGTGGGGTCGCTGAAAAGCCGGGAAAGAGAAGCGCTGAAAAAGAGCTTACCCAATTCACCGAAACAGTGAAGGATATTACGGCGTGTGTCTCTGCGCCCCTGCTGATAGTCGGCTGCGGCGTGCTGATCTTCCTGCTGTTGCTGCTCATCTTCAAATGAGATCAGGGCCGCGTATCCCTTCTCGCTCAAAGACAGCGACAATCTCATGCCCATCGTGGTTCCCTCCCAGAGATAACCGGCACGCAGCGCTTCATCAAAAAGCGCCCGCTGGCGGTCGGTCAAGTTATCGTATGGAACCTCCTGTTCCCGCATCAGGCTGAGAAATTCAGCCATGCTTCGTGAAATCATCCCCCAATTTCCCCTTTCATTCGCCTGCAAGGCCATACGGCGGCGGGTTCAGGTCATGGGCCGGAGAGAGAATCAGCCCCAAAGCAGGATGTTATCTCGGAAGAATGTTGATTGTGATGGTAACACAATGCGTGACATCCATCTGAGCCGGGGCCAGGCCTGCAAGCCCGTTGGCAATCGATATGATCGCTTCAAGGATCGTCAAGACCAGCGCCAGAACATTGAGAAAGCTTTTCTCCTATCTCACTGGCAAACGTCCTCCTTCCTTCAAGATTCGCGCCATCCGCGTTTTCGTCGGTTCGCCGCTCTCTGCCCGCTGGCCGTATGGCTGCAATATTCTACCATAAATGGACACCAAAATCTATCAGAAAGAAGGGATTCCCCATGGCGAAAGCCCCCGTCTCGCTCCCCAAGGAACGGGAAGAGGACGTCCGGAAGCTCATGCAGCTGCCCCCGGACGCCTACAGCCGCCTGATGGCCTATGCCAGCGGCCTGGCCGAAGGCTATGAAAAGGCGCTGGAAGAACAGAAAAAGACCGCGTAGGACGCGGCCAACGGCTGAAGGAGGAAGCATATGAAACGGCAATGGACAGTGGCCGAGGCCAAGGCCCATGTGGCCCTGGTTGAGGACGCGAAACTCCCAAGAGGGCTGAAATACTGCTCGGCGGCGGATTTCCTCCGCCGCACCAAGGAACGAAAAAAGGAGGCTCCCCATGATTCGGATGAGCATTCTGGGCAATCTCACCGCTGACCCGGCGGAGAAGGCCCTGCCCAACGGCAAAATCTGCGTGGCGTTCACCGTGGCCGCCACCGGCAACGACCGGGACGAGGTCACAGGAAAGCCCGCGTCGGAGTTCTGGAACGTGACGGTGTTTGGCCGCACGGGGGAAAACGTGCTGAAATATTGCGCCAAGGGCCGCTCCGTGCTGGTGATCGGCAGGCCCACCGCCCGGGTGTTCACGGGCCGGGACGGGAAGGACCGGGTAGCCCGGAACATCCTGGCCGACGTGGTGGAGTTTATCGGCTCCAACCCACGGGGGGATACGGAAGCGCCCGCCCCCTCCATGGCCCAGCAGACCTACGGAACCGCTTCTCAGGGCTTCGTGGCCATCCCCTCGGAGGATTTGCCCGATCTGCCCTTCTGAAAATAAAAAAAGCGCGGCAAGCCCGCGGAAGGAGACGACACATGAAGAAGTACCGCATCAACGTTACGGAGATCGACGAGCAGGGAAACGAAAACCCGTGGGAGCCGGAGACGCTTCGGGAATGCGGCGGATTTTCCATGCTGCTCGTGGACAAAGAAAAAAACAGGAATGGAGGATTCGCCGCGCAAAGCATCATCGAGTGCTTGACCACCATGGACTTGGCCATGGGAATCATCGGGGATGATCATCTCACCATCGCAGCGAAATTGGCCCTCGCGGTTGGGCAACTCGCTGACGCGGAGGAAGAAAAGCGCGGCAAGCCCGCGGAAGGAGAAGGAACATGAAGAAGTATCGCATCAACGTTACGGAGATCGACGAGCAGGGGAACGAAACCCCGTGGGAGCCGGGAGAGATTGAGGAATGCAACGGATTTTTTTTCCTGGGCGTGGATCGCAGCCGGGAGCAGGAAGAAGACAAAACCGCTATGCAATCTGTCATTCACGGCATCAACATACGGCATTTGGCCATAGGCGTGGAGAACGATAAACACCTGTATCAGGGCGCACTGCTGGCCGTTATGAATAAGAGGCTGGGCGGCAAAGCGCAGAAGCCGGACGTGGAGGAAGAAGCATGAGCTTCTGGGCGGGCCTGCTGGTTCTGTGCCTGGGCTTTTCCCTTGGCATGGTGGTGGCCGCCCTGCTGGCGGGCAACCGGTAAATCAATTTCCCTATCTTCGCCGCCCATTGGGGCGGCCATGCGGCGGGCAGCGCCCAGGCTTTCGCCCCTTTCGCCTGAGCGCCGGGCCATCCGGTTCAACCCCGGAGCGCCGCACCACCGCGCGCTTTCCTTACCGCTTCTCATGTGGCGGTGCGCGGACCTCCTTGAGGCTATAAGCCGAGGCGCATGGCGCCCATGCTTTTTCCTTTCGGCATGGGGGCCATGGCCGGGAACCAGCCCAGGCTCAGCCGCTGCAACGGCCCCTGGGTCAATGGTTCCCTATCCTTTCCAAACACCGGGCCGCTATCGGCGGGGCACGCAGGAAGCCGATGAAAAAGACCCAGGCTTCCGGAGCTGACGCGAAGCGGCAGCGGAGGGCCGCCAGGATAAGAGCGGCAAGTGGCGCGGGCCGCAATCGGTGCGGAACGTGCGGAGAAACTCGGGGCGGTGGCCGAGCGGTCGATGGCAGCGGACTCTAAATCCGATCGGGGAGATGATGTGGTGCCCGAGAAGCCCTCTCCCTCGCGGGTTCAAACCCCGCCCGCCCCGCCAGTCTCCCCCAAGCAGATACCAGGAGGAAGCCATGAGAAGAAATTTGCAAAAGGCCCGGGAGCAAAAGGGTCTGACACAGAGCAATGTGGCAGAAATACTGGGCATGAGCGTCCGCCAATACCAGCGGCTGGAATCGGGGGATTCTAACGGCGTTTTCCGCCATTGGGACGCCTTGGAAGATTTGTTAGGGGTACATCAACGGATACTCCGAGAGATTGCAGATATTCGTCCCGGCCCAGCAGAAAATCAGCGGGCACATGAAAGTAATCCGCGAGAATGACCAGATTGGAAAGCGGCGGTTCGCATTGCCCGCCCTCATATCGCTGGTAGGAGCGAAGCTGTATCCCGGTATCGTCGGAAACCTGTTGCAGCGTTTTCCCACGATAAACCCGCGTGCAGCGCAGACGATCGGAAATCATCAAAAAAAACCTCCTGAAAGTGCTTGACTTACGTCATAGTATGACATATAATAACCTTGGAAAACACGTCATGATATGACGTGTTGAGAAAAAACGGAGGAAGCAAGGGTATTACCAGCGGTGCGTATGCGCCGCACAGCCCTCCCACATCGGGAGAGAAAGAAAGGAGACCGTCATGAACGACATGCAGGTATTCCAGAATGAGCGCTTCGGGGAAGTGCGAACCGTGATCCGGGAGGGCCAGCCCTGGTTTGTGGCTGCGGATGTGTGCAGGGTGCTGGAGCTTGACCCCACAGCCACCCGCCGCCTGGACGAGGACGAAAAAGCTGCCCTGCGTTTAACGCAGACCAGCTCCAACGGGGTAACGCAGGAGCGGGATGTGACCATTGTCAACGAGCCGGGCCTTTATGTGCTGGTGCTGGGTTCCCGCAAGCCGGAGGCCAGGGAGTTCCGGCGCTGGATCACCCATGAGGTGATTCCCGCCATTCGCCAGACGGGCGGTTATGTGGGAAATGACGACCTGTTCCTCCAAACCTACCTGCCCTATGCGGATGAAAGCACCAAGGCCATGTTCCGCGCCACGCTGGCCACCATAAACGACCAGAACCGCAAGATCGCCGAGCAGAGCCGGAAGATTGAGCAGGACGCGCCCAAGGTGCTGTTCGCCAGCAGCGTGGAAGCCAGCAGCACGGGCATTCTTATCGGCGCACTGGCCAAGCTTCTCCGGCAGAACGGCGTGGCGGTGGGCCAGAACCGCCTGTTCCAGCGCATGCGCAAGGATGGCTATCTGATCAGCCGCCCAGGCTCGGACTGGAATATGCCCTCCCAGCGCAGCATGGAGGCGGGCTTCATGCGCATTAAGGAATCCACCGTCACCCATGCCGACGGCCATATCTCCGTAAACAAAACCCCCGTCGTCACCGGGAAGGGCCAGGTTTTCTTCATCAATAAATATCGGGGCGCGTTCGGCCAGGAAGGGCCCTGCTGATGGTGGCGCTGATAGCGGCCGTGCTTTCCTTCCTGCTTCCCTGCGCCGCCCTGGAAGCCCTTCGCAGGGCCGCCCGGCGGGGGCGGGAGCGCCGGGAATGGAAATGGATCAAGGCCCGGTATTTCGGGGGCTGACGGCTCCCAACCACGCCGGTATAGCGCAAGCGGCAGCGCGGGCGCTTTGTAAGCGTCAGGCTTCGGGTTCAACTCCTGATACCGGCGCCATCCGGGGTATCCGTCCTTCCTACCAGATAATCCAAGGATACGTTGAAATAGTCGGCTAACGCAATCAAAACAGTCATGGTCGGCTCTTTCGCACCCTGCTCGTAATACTGGTAGCCGCGAACAGTGATTCCAGCGGCTTGCGCCGCATCGGCCTGTCGAACGCCCTTGGCTTTTCTGATCGCTGCAAGACGCTCTGGGAACGGAACCATAAAAAACACCCCCATAAAAGTTTGAAAAAGTGTTGACAATGAACTATAGTTCATGCTATAATCAATTCATGAACGAACTAAAGTTCACAATCAATAGAAGGAGGAAGAATGAGTACGGCGCTGAAAGCGGCCCGTGAACGCATCGGAAAGACCCAGGCGCAGGTTGCTTCGGAAGCTTCCGTGGCGGTCAGGCTGTATCAGTACTATGAAGCAGGGCAAAAGACACCCTCCGTCACCACCGCCCTGCGCATCGCCCGGTCACTGGGGGCCACGGCGGAAGCGCTGTTCGGGGAATCCCCAAAGCCCCTCGCGCCCTGAAGCCCCGTTTCCCGTTTCTTCCTGATACTTCCAGAATGTAAGGAGGTCTTATTTCGTGCACCCCAAAACAGCCGTGGACGCCATTGTGCTCACCGTTTCCATCTCGCCCGCCCAGCTGGATGCGGCCCTCAGCGGCAAAATCTCCCGGGAGGAAAGAATGGTGGCCCTTTATGGGGAGGCCTGCCAGAAGAAAACGGCAGCCAGGATTCTGGATTGCAAGGCCCCCTCCACCATCTCCGCCATGCTGGCGGACGGGCGGCTGAAATCCGCCTGTGAGGGCGAACGGGTGGATGTGCGCTCCATCGCCGCCTACATCGAAAACCGCCGGGTGGCCAATCAGAAGGCCCGGAAGCAGCCGAAGGGAGCCGTGATGGCCGTATGAACCTCAATCATCATCCCTGCGATCGGGATTGCCCCAGCCGCTCCGCCTTTTGCAGGCGCTCCTGCGAAAAATGGCGGGAATATGAATCCGTCACCCGCCCGGCCATTTACGCAAAGCGTGATCTGGAACGGGCAGCCGCATACGCGTCCGTAGGCGCATCCCGCATTGAGCGGGACGTGATGAAGGAGCGGCGGCGCACCGGAAAAATCCATTATTAAGGAGGGAAAGCGCCATGCCGGGAAATGCACGGGAGCAAATCACCCTGCGGCTGCCCTGCAAGCTGCTGGAAGCGCTGCGCCAGCAGGCCCAGAAGCGGGGAGACAGCCTGAATGAGACCATCATTCGCTATCTGATGCTGGGGAGGGAAGCGGAATCTCGCCGTTTTCCGCCTCATAGCGGGCCACGGCAGCCTTCATGAGCATTTCAATTTCCTTGTTGACGGAGCGCCCGTTTGCGGCGGAGATCACCTTGAATTTTTCCATCACGGCTTTGTCCACGCGAAGGGGATAGGGATTGGCCTGCGGCAAGGAAACGCACCCTCTTTCTAAAAGATATCACAAGTATACCACCGAAGGAGGAATAAAGAAAGTATTCAAAAAGATATCTAATAGGTATTGACAAAACATTCGGAATGCTGTATCATATAGATATCAACAAGATATCAAGAGGTGGTAACCATGCGGTTTTTAATCAGCGTGCCGGAGATCCTGCACAAGGCGCTGAAGGAAGAAAGCAAGCACCGCGGGCAGACGCTGACCGGCATGATTCGCGGAATCCTGTGGGACTGGATTCAGGCGCAACGGGAAATCGGAGAACCCCCATGGCAATAATACCAAGAATAAACAGTGCCGTCAAATGGCACTATCGAACGGAGGAAAACCAGATGAAAGGAAACCCATCCAGCCTGTTCATTCGCCGCTGGCGCATTGAGCACAATGTCACCCGGGAGGATCTGGCCGACGAAGCCGGGCTGAACGCCCGGATCATCACCCGGGCGGAATTTGAGCCCCGTGAAATGGGGGTTTACAAGGCCATCAAACTGGCCCGGGCCATGGGCGTGTCCGTGGAGGAGCTGTTCGGCCGGGACGCGCCCATGGGCGCAGCGCCCCCCGCCTGGGACGGCATGGCCCGAAACGCGGTATCCTCCCTGCCCGGGAAGGGAGGGATGGGGCAATGAATCGCGCGGATCGGCGGCTGGCCATGAAGCGCCCCGGCGGCTTTGAGCGGCTGCTTAACGAGGCCTGGGAAAAGGGCTTTCAGGCGGGAAAAACCTTCTCCTGCAAAACCCTCTGCGCCGCCATGGCCCTTTCCCTGCACGCCCTTTGCGGCATGGAGGGCCCGTCCATCGCGGAGGCCTATCGGGATGCGGTGCAGCGCATTTTCCATGCGGATTGCCCGGAAATGCTGCTGGAGCAGTGCCAGCAGGAATGCGGCGTCGCCCCCGGCATGTTCGATTTCGACCGGGCGGCGGCGGAAATGGAGGATGAAGATCAAACGCCATGAGCTATACCGATTTTCTCAAAAGCAAGGCCATTCTGGCCCCCGTCAGCGGGTTTGATATTCAGGGGGAGGATCTGAGCGCGGCCCTGCTGCCCCATCAGCGGGATGGGGTTGTGTGGGCGCTGCGAGGGGGCAGACGGGCGCTGTTTGAATCCTTCGGCCTGGGCAAAACCGTGCAGCAGCTGGAGTTTTGCCGGGTGGCCGCCCGGCGCGAACATGGAAAGGCGCTGATCGTGTGCCCCCTGGGGGTGAAGCAGGAATTTCAGCGGGACGCGGTGCAGGTGCTCTGGTGGGAAGCCCCGCCCCCCTATGTGCGCACCATGGAGGAAGCCAACGCGGCGGAAGGGCCGGTGCTGCTCACCAATTATGAGCGGGTGCGGGATGGGGATATTGACCCCAAGGCCTTTGCGGCCTGCTCCCTGGATGAAGCGTCCGTGCTCCGGTCCTTCGGCTCCAAGACGTATCAAACCTTCCTGGATAAGTTTCAGGGCGTGAAATACAAGCTGGTCTGCACCGCCACCCCCGCACCCAACCGATACAAGGAAATCATCCATTATGCGGCGTTTCTGGAGGTGATGGATTCCGGCGCGGCCCTCACCCGGTTCTTTCAGCGGGATTCCACCAAGGCCAATAACCTTACCATCTATCCCCACAAGGAAAAGGAATTCTGGCTGTGGGTGGCGTCCTGGGCGCTGATCCTGCAAAAGCCCTCTGATCTGGGCTATTCCGATGCGGGCTATGAAATGCCGGGCATGGAAATCCGCTGGCATGAGCTGCCCGTAAATCATCAAAGCGCCGGGGCAGACTCCCGCGGGCAATACAAGCTGGTACGGGATGCAGCCCTGTCCTTGCAGGATGAAGCCCGGGAGAAACGGGACAGCATGGACGCCCGGGTGGCCAAAATGAAGGAAATCGTGGACGCAAGCCCGGAGGAGCATTTCATCCTCTGGCATGATCTGGAAGCGGAGCGCCACGCCATCCGCCGCGCCATTCCGGAAGCGGTGGAGGTATACGGCACCCAGGATTATGAGGAGCGGGAGAAGCGCACCATTGATTTCTCCGAGGGCCGGATCCGCCTGCTGGCCACCAAGAAGGAGATCAGCGGCCAGGGCTGCAATTTCCAGCGGTTCTGCCACCGGGCTATTTTCCTGGGCATTGATTATAAATTCAACGATTTCATTCAGGCCTGCCACCGGATTTACCGCTTCCTGCAAAAGGAAACCTGCGTGATCGACATTATCTACACTGAATCCGAGCGCGAAATTCGGGAAGCGCTGATGAAGAAATGGCGGCAGCACGATGAAATGCAGCGGCGGCTGGTAAGCATTGTGAAAAAATACGGGCTGAACGACGGCCTGATTCGGGAACGCATGGAAAGGAGCATCGGCGTGGAGCGCTTGGAGGTTTGCGGGGAGCATTTCAAGGCGGTGAATGGGGACTGCGTGGAGGAAACGGCGAAAATGCCGGGCAACAGCGTGGATCTGATCGTCACCAGCATTCCCTTTTCCAATCACTATGAGTACTGCAACAGCTATAACGATTTCGGCTGCAATGAAACCACCCAGAAGTTCTTTGAGCAGATGGATTTTCTTTCGCCGAATTTGCTGCGGGTGCTGCGCCCGGGCCGGGTGCTTTGCTGCCATGTGAAGGATCGCGTGCTCTTTGGCAACGCCACGGGAACTGGCATGCCCACCATGGAGCCCTTCCACGCCATGTGCATTCAGCACTATATGAAGCACGGCTTCCAGTACTTCGGCATGATCACCGTGGTCACCGACGTGGTGCGGGAAAACAACCAGACCTATCGCCTGGGCTGGACGGAGCAGTGCAAGGACGGCTCCAAGATGGGGGTGGGCTGCCCGGAATACATTCTGCTGTTCCGCAAATTGCCCACCGACACCTCCCGGGCCTATGCCGATGTGCCGGTGGAGAAAACCAAGGAAGCATACACCCGCGCCCAATGGCAGATCGACGCCCACGGCTTCTGGCGTTCCTCCGGCGATCGGCTGCTGTCCAAGGAGGAAATCGCCCGGATTCCCGTGCCCGATCTGCAACGGGTCTATCGCCAGTATTCCCGGGACCATGTGTACGATTACGCCCAGCATGTGGCCCTGGCCAAGGAGCTGGACGGGGAAAACAAACTTCCCGCCACGTTCATGGTGGTGGCCCCCGGCAGCTGGACGGATCAGGTCTGGGACGATATTAACCGCATGCGCACGCTGAACACCGCCCAATCGCAAAAGCGGCAGGCGCTCCATATATGCCCGTTTTCTATAGAAATCGTTGAGCGCCTGATCAACCGGTACTCCAACCCCGGCGAAACCGTGTACGACCCCTTCGGCGGCCTGATGACCGTGCCCAAAACCGCCGTGGATATGGGGCGAAGCGGCGTCGGCTGCGAGCTGAACACCGATTATTTCCGGGACGGGGTGGGGTATCTCCGGGAAGCGGACGCGAAGCGGGAGGTTCCTTCCCTGCTGGACTTTTTAGGCATGCGCGAGGATGAAATGAAGGAGGATGAAAACCCATGAAAATCACCTGTAACGCCGGGGATATGAAAAAGGCCCTGTCCATCGCCATGAGCGCCATGTCCCCCCGGCCCGCCCAGGCGGCGCTGGGCTGCGTGCTGATGGATGCGGCGGAGGGCGCTGTAGCCATCTCTGCCACGGACGGGAGCATGGAAATCTCCGTGCGGATGGAGGCGGCGGTAAAGGAGGAGGGCACGGCCCTGCTGCCGGGCAAGCTGCTGGCGGAATATGTGGGCATCGCCAGCGGGGAAATCGCCCTCAGCGTGGATGAGAAGCAGCGCTGCGTGCTCTCCGGCGCGGGCCGGAAAAGCACCGTCGCCGGGCTGCCCCCGGAGGAATACGTGATCTGCGCCCTGCCCGATACCGCGCCCACCGTTTTCATGGCGGGGGAAGCCTTCGCCCGGCTGGTGAACGGCTGCGCCTTCTGCGCCGGGGCGGATGAAGCCCGGAAAACGCTGGTGAGCGTATACGCCGCGTTCGGCCCGGACAAGGCGGAGTTCGTTTCCATGGACGGCTATCGCATGGCGCTGGTGCATGGGGATTGCCGGGCTCAGGCGCCCCTGCATCTGCTCATGCCCGTCTCCTGCGCCCAGATCGCCGCCAAGCTCTTTGGGGGCGCGGAGGAAATGGCCGTTGGCGGCGTGGAAAAGCGCCATTGCGTGCTCTCAGGCGGCGGCGTGGCCATGCGGTTCCCCCTGCTTTCGGGCGAATATATCGATTATGGAAAACTGGCCCTGCGAAGCGCCGCGGGGGAAGTGATGCTTTCGGCCAAGGCCCTGCTGCAGGCCGTGAAAAACGCCAATGTGGCCGCCAGATTCCAGCAAAAGGAAAGCGTCTCCTTGGAAATGGCGGATGAAATGCTGCGGGTGTCCGCTTCCAGTGATAGGACGGACGCGGTTTCGGAAATCGGCGAGGTGCAATCCCGGGGCGAAATTCCCAGGATCTCGTTTAACGGCAGGTATTTGGAGGAAGCCCTCTCCCGGGTGGGGGAGGATGAAATCGCCTGCGGGTTCGCCTCCCCCCTATCCCCGGTGGTCATCCGCCCCCGGAACCAGAACGACGACAGATACCTTTATCTGGTCATGCCAGTGCGGCAGATCGGAGGGTGAGAAGCATGCAGACGCGGCAGAACGGGGATTGGGATCAGGGCATGTCGGTGCGCTTCCCCTGGCGGGAGGATACCAAGCCCGTCCAGACGTCCTGGATTACCCCGGATAAGCGCTTGCAGGGGGCCTTGCGGGGAAAGATCATCCATTATCTGTGCCTGCAGGAGAAAAGCCCCTGCCTGCTGACCGGGCAATGCGAATGCTGGTGCGCCTTTGGGCGGGCCTATAAGGAAGGGAAGCGAGAAATTGGCCAGTAGAATGCTGTTCCCCGGCGGCCCCACCGCCACAGGGCGGGTGCGGGAGATGAAATGCCTGATCTTCCAGTGCGTTTACGGTCATTCCTATCGCTGCTGCGCCGTATGCAAGCGGAAGGATACCTGCTCCGACCCCTGTAAAAACGACCCGGCCCGGTGCGGAAAGTGCATGCTCCCTCCGGAGAAGGGAGGCCCGAGGAAATGAAGAGCTATCCGCTGGGCAGCTTGGAACTGCCCGATTGCCCCGCCATTCAAAGGGCAGAGCGCTTCGGCGGGGGATATGAAGAGCTGAAAGATGAAGAGGAGGATGACCATGAAAATGTCTGAAACAGGGGTAATCCGGGAGGGCGGCGCGCCGGTGGCCCAGGTGGATCTGGTGCAGGGCGCGGAAGAAAAAGCGGCCAGCGCCCGGCTGTACACATCGGACGGGGTGTTTCTGGCCGAATGCCCCTATGCGGGGGATAACGACGCGGGCTACGCCGTGGGCATGGCCCTGTACCGGGGCTATCGCGCCGGGCAGGATAACCGGGAGCTGGAAATGCGCAAGGCCGTGGAAGCGGCCTTCCGCCAGAAGGGGGCGCTGAGCGTTTGAAAAGCGGGCTGATTAAAATCGATGTAAGCGGCATGAGCCGCACGGAATGGCTTGCCCAGCGCCGCAAGGGGCTGGGCGGCAGCGATGCGGCGGCGGCGCTGGGTATCAGCCCATGGGTTTCTCCCCTGGCGCTGTATCTGGATAAAACCGGGCAGCTCCCCGATCAGGAGGAAACGGAGGCCCTGCGCATCGGCCGCGATCTGGAGGAATATGTGGCCAAGCGTTTTCAGGAGGCCAGCGGCTGCAGGGTGCGCAAGTGCAATTTCCTGCTGAAAGACCCGGAGCATCCGTTCCTGCATGCCAATATTGACCGCGAGATCAGCGGCATGGACGCGGGGCTGGAATGCAAGACGGCTTCGGCGTTCAAGTCCAAGATGTATCGGGGCGGCGCGTTCCCGGACAACTATTATCTCCAATGCGTCCATTATCTGTCTGTCACGGGCATGGCCCGGTGGTTTCTGGCGGTGCTGGTGATGGGGGTTGAGTTCAAGGTGTTCCTGCTCACCACCCAGGCGGAGGATGAAAAGCCGGATTTTTGCGAATCCATGGTCTATGTGCCCCCGGAGGAAATCGCGGCCCTGCGGGCGGGCGAAATCGCCTTCTGGCAGGAGCATGTAGAAAAGCAGCTTCCGCCCCAGCCGGACGGCTCCCCATCCTCTGCCGACGCGCTGCAGGAAGCGTTCCCGGAGGACGGGGACGCGGCCCCCATGGATATGACCCTTTATTGCCGGGAGCTTGAGGAATACATGGAAGCCCAGACCCGAAAGAAGGATGCGGAAACCGCCTTTGAAACCGCCAGGCAGAAGCTGATGCAGTGCATGGGCGATTGCCCGTCCGGCGAAAGCGAGGGCTACCGGGTGTCCTATAAAACCCAGAGGCGGCAAACCTTCGATTGGAAAGCCCTGGCCAAAGACCAACCGGCGCTGAACCTGGCCCCCTACTTCCGGGAAAGCCTTTCCCGGCCCCTGAAAGTGACCCCGAAAACGAAGGAGGAATAAATCATGGCGACGACTACGGCAATCAAATCCGGCAGCGTGGCCCAGCAGGCCCAGCTGGCGGCCCAGCAAAAGAAGCAGGCCCCCACCATGCAGGACTATATCAAGAAAATGGAGGGCGAAATCGCCAAGGCGCTGCCCTCCGTCTTAACGCCCGAGCGCTTCACCCGCATGACCCTTTCCGCCCTGTCCACCACGCCCAAACTGGCCCAGTGCACCCCCCAATCCTTTCTGGGGGCCATGATGAGCGCCGCACAGCTGGGCCTGGAGCCCAATACCCCCCTTGGTCAGGCGTACCTGATTCCCCGGAATAACAACAAGAAGGGCTGCATCGAAACCGTCTTTGAAATCGGCTATAAGGGCCTGATCGATCTGGCCTATCGCAGCGGCATGGTATCCACCATCGGGGCCTGGGAGGTGCGGGAAAACGACGAGTTTGCGTATGAGCTGGGCGTGGCCCAGACCCTCCGGCATGTACCCGCAAAGAAGGATCGGGGGGAGCCCATCGCCTATTATGCGGTGCTGAAAATGAAGGACGGCGGATATTCCTTCTGCGTCATGACCCTGGACGAGGTAAAGGCCCACGCCATGAAATACTCCGAATCCTATAAGAAGGGCTATTCCTCCCCCTGGCAGACCAATTTCGACGAAATGGCAAAAAAGTCCGTTTTGAAGAAGCTGCTCAAGTATTCCCCCCTGAAGTCGGATTTTGCCCGGGCGGTGACGGCCGATGAAACCGTGAAAACCACCATTTCAGCGGATATGTATGAGGAACCGGCGGAATACATCCTGGCCGAGGGCACGGTGGACGGGGAAACCGGGGAAATCCTGCCTGCGGAAGGGGCCGGGGAGTAAGCCGCCATGGCCTACATCTGCGTGGAAAACAATATCCACTGCACGGCCATGATCATCGGCGTGCCTCAGTTTCAGCGGAATTACCGGGGCAGCGGGAAAATGCTCACCTCCATTTACGCGGTGGTAAGCAAGGGCGAATTGGACGGCTATGAGCGCATCCGGGTGATTCTGAATTTCTGGGAGAGCCTGGCCGTGGGGGCCACGGGGCTGCGGCGGGGATATGTGATCGTGCTGGATGGCCGCATCAATTCGTTTACCACGGTTGGCAAGCGCACCGGGAAGCACGGTCAGGAGCACGTGATCGAAGTGGACGATTGGCATATGCGAGATGACGATCCCCTGGGCGTGATCGAGCAATTGACGGCCCAGCGGGAAAAGCGGCGGCAGGCGGAAGCAGAGGACGATTGAGAAAAAGGGAGGGGGAACCGGGATGACGTGGACGGATGGCTTGGATCGGGTGCTTTTACACTGGAAAATTCGCAGCCTGGGCACGGAGAAAAACGGCGATACCTGGCAGATGATTTATCTGAAGCTGGTAAGCCTGGCGGCGAAGGTGGGCAGCGGCGGCTATATCCATATCACCCCATCCCTTCCCTTTTCCGATAAGGCCCTGGCCATGGAGCTGGGCAAGCACATCATCACCGTGCGCAAGGCCCTTGCCGTGCTGGAAAGCTACGGCCTGCTGGAGCGGATCTCCGGCGGCTTTCTGCGGGTCACCATGCCGGAGCTCCTGCCCAAGGACGAACCGGAGGAAGAAAGCATGTGGGCTGAACCGACGCCCACAGCGGCCCCAAAGAGCGCCGCTGTGCCGCCTGCGCAAAAGGAGGAGCAATTGGCCGCCTGCCAGCCCCAGCCCCGGCAGACGGCACCGGAGCCGCTCCCAGCGGCGCAGGAAACGCAGCCGGAAGAAACGGACATCAATGGAGAAAAGGCGGATAAAGATATGCCCTTTGATCTTCAACAATCGGAGCTGGAAGTCAGCATGAAGCTTTTTGACGAGGTGGAGCAGATCGCCAAGAGCGCAGGCCTGCCCTGCAATGAATATTCCATTTCTCAGGCCTGTATGAAGGCCCGGACGTATGGCATGGAAAAATTCCGGCAGGCGGCGGAGGCCACGGCCCGGATCCAGCGCCCCAACTGGAATTACTTCAACGCCGTGATTCTCGGCACGGGCCGCAGGCCCGATACCGTCAATATGCGCCAGGTCTATGGCGCGTCCAATGCCGATCCCCCCGGGAAATGGTATAAACCCGGCATGGAGGAACCGGGAGAGAGCATTACGGATTGTATCGACACAACAGACCCCAAGGTGATCGCCCGGATGAAGGAAGAAGAAGACTTTCTTGCGGCAAACCGGGCGCGCATGAAAGCGGAAGAGGAAAAACGGGATGTTGAACTGCGAAAGAAAGCCGAAGAACGGGCGAGGAATCTGTCATGGAACAAAAAATGAACATCTTTGAGAAAGCCATGTTTGCCGGGGCGGCCACGGCGGAGGAAAACGAAGGAGATCAGGTGAACGAAGCCGGGCTGCTGGTCTGCGGGAAATGCGGCACGCCAAAGGAAACCTGGTTCGAGGTGGCGGGCGTGATTCCCCGGCGTAGAGTTCCCTGCCTGTGCCGCTGCGCATCTCATCGGTATGATGAATTTGTATTGGAACAAAAAGCGGCCTATCAGAAGGAACGGGAAGAAAACTGGAAGGAAAGCCTGCGGTATATGGGCTATCAGGGATGGAGCCAATATTCCTTCGATAAAATGAGCGCCGCTGTCGGGCAGGCGCTCTCGGCGGGAAAACGATATGTGGAAAAATGGGACGTGATGCTGGAAAAGAACGCCGGGCTGCTGCTGTACGGGGACGTGGGCTGCGGAAAAACCTATCTGGCCGCCTGCATCGCCAATGCCTTGATGGAAAGCGGCGAAACAGTGACCATGATGAGCGTTACGCAGGTCATTTCCGCCATTGAAGCCCGGAAGGATGCGGCGGATGCGCTGATGGAACGGCTGCGGCATGCAAACCTGTTCGTGCTCGATGACCTTGGCGTGGAAAGAACAACGCCTTATGCGCTGGAAAAGCTGTACGATGTGGTAAACACCCGCTACGCATCCGGCAAGCCCCTGATCGTCACCACCAACATGTCCATGCAGTACATGCGGGAAACCACTTCCGAAGCGGAAAAGCGGGTTTACAGCCGAGTTGCTGAAATGTGCATGCCGATCCGCGTAGAGGGAATCGCCAGAAAGCAGCGTTCAGCCGACCGCGTGAACTATATCCGTCAGGAATTGGGGCTGACTGACCTGTGAAAACTGAAATCGACGGGGCCAAGTTTACAGAGCTGGCGGCCATGTATGAAGCCACAAAGGATGAAATCCGCAGGCATGGCCGCCAGACGGAGTATCAGCGCCGGTGCCTGCTGTGCGAGGATACAGGGTTTGTGGATATCGGCTATTGCAAGGATGGATATCACTGGGTGTGGCCCTGTGAATGCCGAAGGAAGGGAGCATGAAAATGGTTTGTCAGAAATGCGGAAAAGCACTGTCTGCCTGTCACGCCGTTGGGAGAACCGTCAATTACGCAGTGCCCTTTGTGCTGTGTCAGGGGTGCCTGGAAGGGGATTGGAGGCCGGAGCTCACCAGCGCCTTTGTACGGGATTGCGAAGATTCCAGCCCCGCCGTCCTTCCCGGCCAGATCGATATGGACGGGCGCGTGTGGTGATTTCCTAAAAAACACACGCGGATTTACATTTTTGCGTGTAAAAACCGAAAGTACATTTACGGAAAGGGGTCTTACGCCATGAAGGTTTATCTGAACGAAATCAGCGGCCTGTGGGACGCCATTGTGGGCCTGTACATGAGCAGGCGCAGCTGGACCCGGGACTTGGAGGAAGCCGTCCGCGCACAGTATATGCTGTCTTTTAACCGATGGGGGATGCGCTACCATTGCGAGCACGAAAGCAACCTTCGGGAACCTATTGCGGACGAAATGGCAAAATCCCTGGAAAAGCTGTGCAAGTGGATGCCCCGGCATATCACGCTGGGCCGATTCATCGATTTCTCCTTCACCGTGGAGGGGATGCACCGGGGCGCCCAGGACGATTTCGATTCCCATGCCCGGCGGTTGGATAACCGCATCCTGCGCAGCTCGACCCGGCTGGCCCGGTTTGGCAACGAGAAATCCAGCTGGTATCAGGGGAAAATTCTCACCACGGACGAGGCCTGCAAGGCCCTGGGGATGACCCTTCCGGAGGAAGTGGAATTAAACGGCGAAAAGTATGTGGCCGCGCAAAACGGCTATGTCCGGACCGATCTGGCCGACATTCAGGATGTGCGGCGCGGGCTGTATATGCTCTCCATCCCCAGCAATTTTATTTTCAAGGTCAACGCCACCGAGTTTGCTCACATCGTGCAGCAGCGGGACAAGACCGGCCACGCCCACCCCGAGCTGCAAGAGGCCGTGGAGACCATGATCGATCTGATTCAGGCGGAAATCCCTCCGTTCACTCGGGATTTCTGGCACAGCATCAAGAACTGAAGGAGGAAAAGACTGATGGAGATTCTGATCGCCCTGATCGTGGGCATTTACGCCATGCTGAAACTGCCGGAGACCTGGGTGTTTCTGGCCATCATCGCCGTATGGATCGCTGTTGCGGCGTGCGGAAAAAGTCAGGAGGGAAAGCGATGAAAGCATATAAGGGCTTTAACCGGGATATGACATGCCGGGGATTTCAGTTTGAGGAGGGAAAAACCTATACCCATCAAGGCGATGTGAAACTGTGCGAAAGCGGCTTCCACGCCTGCGAGGATCCCCTGGATTGCCTGCGGTACTATGACCCCTGCACCAGCGTCTATCATGAGGTGGAGATTGATGACGTAAGCGATGAACGCCAGGATGACACAAAAATCGTCGGCAAAAAGATCAGAATCGGCGCGCGGATGACCATCAAAAGCATCGTCATGGCCAGTATCGAGTTTGCTTTTGCGTCGTGCAAAAATATGGAAAATAGTGATTACGCCAGCGGTGACTGGAGCCGTCAGGCCGCCACCGGTGACGGGAGCAGCCAGGCCGCCAGCGGGTACGGGAGCAGCCAGGCCGCCAGCGGGTACGGGAGCAGCCAGGCCGCCAGCGGGTACGGGAGCCGCCAGGCCGCCAGCGGGTACGGGAGCCGTCAGGACGCCACCGGTGACGGGAGCCGCCAGGCCGCCAGCGGTGACGGGAGCCGCCAGGCCGCCAGCGGGAAATGGAGCCGTCAGGCCGCCACCGGGTACGGGAGCAGACAGGCCGCCAGCGGGAAATGGAGCCGTCAGGCCGCCAGCGGGAGCGGGAGCAGTCAGGCCGCCAGCGGTGACGGGAGCCGTCAGGACGCCACCGGTGACGGGAGCCGTCAGGCCGCCAGCGGGAGCGGGAGCAGTCAGGCCGCCAGCGGGAAATGGAGCCGTCAGGCCGCCACCGGGTACGGGAGCAGACAGGCCGCCAGCGGTGACGGGAGCCGCCAGGCCGCCAGCGGTGACTGGAGCCGTCAGGCCGCCACCGGTGACGGGAGCAGCCAGGCCGCCAGCGGTGACTGGAGCCGTCAGGCCGCCACCGGTGACGGGAGCAG
>ERZ1034719.136-NODE-136-length-52357-cov-37.153245_pt1 | contig 52357 bp, 40 predicted proteins | sample MGYA00520703_ERZ1034719 | MGnify/ENA primary metagenome ERZ1034719 (study PRJEB33766, sample SAMN09781716) | gut metagenome | biome: gut microbiome | host: Homo sapiens | place: Madagascar | study: EMG produced TPA metagenomics assembly of the PRJNA485056 data...
TTTCGACATAACTAAACCCCGAAAGTTTTTTGTCTAACTTTCGGGGTTCATGTCATCGACCCAGAGGTTATTGCTCCTCTTTCAAAGCTGAAGTCGATGCTCCCGACAGCCGGAGCGCAGAATATAAAAATATCCCTCGGAGGTCAGCTGACCGCACGAGGGAGAGACCTTGTCTATGTCCTTGGCAAGGAGAACTTCAAACTTGATGTCTTGGGAGGATGACGGCATGGGCGGAATCCGTATAAAATCTTTGCAGGCTGCGACTCCTCTTCTTGACGGGCAGTTCGACCGGATGCTCTTTGTGGTGGACTTGGAGAATCCGGACACAACCCTGTGCCTTTCCGGAGCGGAGCTGAAGGCTGCGGTGGGTATGCAGCAGCATACCCATCCGCTGGAGGACATCAACGGGCTTGTCGGAGAATTGGAAAAGAAACTCAACAAGTCCGGAGACACCATCACGGGAGACCTTGTCGTCCTCGGACAGGCTCGGTTCAAGAGCCTGCAGATAGACGAGTACCTGTCCGTTCCGGAACTGCGCTACAACAGAATCACCGCAACGGGAAACGAGCTATGGGCTGCGGATGCTGCCATCGTTGACGATGTATGGCAGGACGATGACGGAATCTATCTTGTGACCCTCAAAAAGAAGGAATGGGAGACTACTTTGAACTTCCAATTCAAGGATATCCTTCGAGGAATCTTCAAGACGGAGTCCGGCTTCGCCACAGCCTATTTCGAGGTGACGGGCATAGTGGATGACTACCGCTTCGACTGCATCGCCCTCAATGATGTCCCTCCACAGCGGTTCATGACCTTGGTGCGTCAAGGAAACAAGACCGACACCGCAAGACAAGGCTCGGTGTATATCGATGGACTGCACAAATATCTGAGGGTGCTGGACTCGGTAAATTCCAAAGAAATCGGGCTTCAGAATATCAAAGTGCAGCTTGGCGACCTGTCCGGCATAAGCCACCCCATATTCGGGCAGCTTTCCGGCTTCGGTGCGCTCTTGGAGAACGCCTATATATGCGGTCGCCTTGTGCAGAAGAACCCCGACACGGGCGAATATTCCGTAATAGGAGCGGTGGCTGTTCATGGCGAGCAGGTGTTCCACTACAACTCGAACAGAGAGGTCGGTATGGAGGCGATTGTTCTTACTGCCAGCGAGCAGGGAATCAGCTCGACTCAAGGCAATCGGGAATGGCAATACAAAAACGGAGAGGAGTGGATTACCATTGAAGGTGAGCAGGAAATGTCAATGACTCTGAGGCATGACGCACCCATCTGGGGAGACAAACGCACTCTGACAATCCGGTATGTTGTGCAGGGCATTTACTTCTACATCATCACGATAACGAAGGTTTACGATGGCGAGGATGCCTATCGGGTGCAGGTAATCTCCAGTTCCGGAAACAACTTCATTAACGGGGACATATCAACGACCCTCAAGGCGCAGGTCTATAAAGGGTCGAAAGATATCACGGACAGCATTGCACCGGCACTTTTCTCTTGGACTCGGAAATCCGGTGACGAGACAGGCGATGCGGTCTGGAATCAGCTGCATGAGGGGTTCGGAAACTCGGTGACGGTCTCGGACTCCGACATCTTCCGGAAAGCGGTATTTGAATGCATAGTAACAATAACTCAATAAATTATGGCACAAGCAATAGCACGGGGGCAGATTACCATTGTCGACCTCAATGACGGAAAGTCAATCAATCTTTTCTTGAGCAGCAACAGACCTGCGACTCAGATATTCAACAAGGAGAACAGCTCGTATAATCCTAACTATGCCTCGTCCCCTTATCTTGTCATTTCTCCGGAAATCTATGTATCCGGAGCGACAGGCAACCAAGTGGCGCACCTTGCCGAAACTCCGACTTGGAGGATAAACGGCTCGTCAGACCTGTCCGCCTTCTCCGCAACGGCAGGGACGGCATCCCCGTATGAGCTGACCATCAAGAAGAACCTCACGAATGTCACCCAGCTGGTCATCGAGTGTACGGTGACCTATGTCGATGCGGAGACCTCCGCACGGACAATCGCCAAGGCGACCTATACGATTACCAAGGTAGAGAACACCGGACAGCAGATTCGTGCCGTGTGCTATGCGCCCAACGGCTCGGTGTTCAAGAACGGGCTGACGGGAAGTCTCACCGCCCACTGCGACCTCTGGAGAGGCTCCGTCATCGATGACAGCAAAGTGACCTACACTTGGTATAGGCTCGAAAGCGGGACATGGACGAAGATGATAGCCTCAAACACCTACGGCATAACCGGATGCACCACGAACGAAATCACAATCCCTGCTTCCGCAATCCTGAATATCGACAGCTTCAAATGCGTTGTCAAGGATACAGACACGGCTTCCGGAACATACAATTCAGAAGTGAGCGACATCATTACCTTTGCGGATATGACCGACCCGTATATGGTGGAGATTCAAGCACCGCAGGGAACGACCCTTACTTCCGGAATGACCTCCACGGTCTTGACGGTCAACCTGTGGCAGAACGGTGCGCAGCTGGATGATTCCTTCTTTACGGGCGCAACCGTGACATGGCGTAAGTACAACAAGCTCGGAGTTCCGGACACTGCGTGGGGTACGAGCGGAAAGAAAACGGGTCGTTCATTGACAGTTATAAGAGATGAAATTTCAGTGGCTGCGACATTTATTGTTGAGATTAGCAAGTAAGATTATGGGAGTGATTGCACGGGGACAGGTTACCATCGCAACGGTGGAGAACGGGGCGGAAGGCAAGAGTGGGGTCGCTGTCGTTTATCGTGGCGATTTCTCATCGACAGCGATATATTACAACAATGCTGTCCGCAGGGATGTGGTAAAATACAACGGCAATTACTACATCTACAAAGGGACGAACGGAATCCGGAATGCGTGGAAAAGTACGAACTGGGAGGACTTCGGAGGTCAGTATGACTCCGTGGCAACGGAAGTCCTCCTTGCCGAGAATGCCAACCTCGGTGGCTTTATCTTCCATGGCGGAAAACTTATCTCACAGAAAGGAACGATTGACGGAGTGGAATCCACGGATTACGAGAATGCCAAGTTCGTTCCGTACATTACTCTTGACGGCACTAACGGGCTGTCCCAGATATACAACGGGGAGTTCTTCGGAAGTGTGCGCACCTTGTTCTATCCGGTCAACGAATCCAACTGCCAATACTTAGGTGACGGCAAGTACAAGATCACTGACAAGACAAACCTTGCAATCGAATATGCCGTATATGAAGGAACTCCGAATATTGTTCTGCCTAATGACAAATCCTTTATTGGCAAGACAATAAATATCAACAACCCTTGCCGACCGCCTTTTACTAAAACGGACTTGATGTTTACCAATTCCACAATCGTTTCCACCGAAAGTGGTGAGGGCATCTTTTACAGCCCGTTCCTTGGTTCGGTATATCAGCTTGACACAACCAAGTATATCAATCATGCATACCAGATAGAATTCATATCCGGAATGCTCTCATTCCTGTGCGTTCCTCGCAGAAGCATAGAATGGAGTGATAATGTGACATGGGTTTGTACAAACTATCCAAGCAACAATGATGGCGCAACATCAGGAGGAAGTGGAAGCGGAGATGTCAAGGCTTCCGGAACTCTGGCTTCCGGATATATCATTGTAGGAGGTGGCGGAAAAACTGTTGTCGCTTCTCAATTTCGACCATCGGAGAGCTTCATCAACTCAAACGCATATCTTCCGTCCGGAAAGGCAGTGGCTGATTATGTAGCGGAGAAGGCAGTGCAGACCACTGATACTGAATTTACCACGACCGGAATAATGCTGGGTAATGGTGGAAAGAAAATCAGAGACAGCAAGATGACCATTGAACAGTCCCTGTCCGGCAGTTCATGGAAAATGCCGTCATCTGATGCCGTCAAGAGATATGTGGATTCGCAGGTCGCTGGAGCTGGTAGCGGAACGGAATGGTATAATATATTCAACATCAAAGATGCTGCAGGAAAGCTCCATACGGTGGTGGAGAATTATTCCGGAGAAATGGTGAACAGTCCGGACAAATACAGAATCGTGCTGTTGAAGTTCAGAAAGCAGCACAAGTGCGGAAGAAAGTGGTCGATGCCGATGTTTCTCTATGAGTTGTATGCGCAGGGCGGTTGCAGGAATCTGCCTCCTAACGATATTGCGGAAAACAACACATGGTGGGCTTTCGACAGAAACCCGACTCCGTGGTTTGCCACGACTGGAGCGAAGCTGGCAGATGTGATTTCACTTGGCGAAAGATACGGAGGAGACAATCCGAGCCACAGCTGGAAGAACACCAGAAACAAGAAAATGAGGATAGGCGTGGCTGTCTACAAGCACACCGGAGATGGAAAAATCGGATGGCACAGATGTTCCAATATAGCCTACATCGAGCTTTACAAGCAGGATACCCTCGGTAAATATCAAGTGAATATGATGCCTTAAAAGTCACAACAGATTGTCGCTTTAGCGAACTGCTATATGTCGCATCCGATGAGCGAGCAGACATAGTCCATTCACGGCAGGGAATAGTGGCACTGCGTTCGATGGCGACAATCTGTTTTTATACTAAGGCAACACCCATCTCTTTTGCCTTGTCAGCGATTTCAAGGCGGTCGTCTGCCCTGCGTTTCGTTTCCTTGGACACGGGGAGCGATGTGTGGAATACCCCGTCTATTTTAGCCTTCAACACCTCCATGTCGTTGCTGACCTTGGTGTCGGTGATTCTTGCATAAATCTGGGTTGTCTTGACATTGGTGTGACCGAGCATCTTCGATACGGATTCAATCGGAACTCCGTTCTCAAGGGTCACGGTCGTGGCGAAGGTGTGCCTCGCCACATGGAAGGTAACATCTTTCTGGATTCCACAGAGGGTTGCCATTTCCTTGAGGTACTCGTTGCATTTCTGATTTGAAGGCACGGGCAGGAGCCTGCCTTTGCGGTCTTTCACACCGTCACTGTACTTGTCGAGTATCTGCAGGGCTACCGGAAGGAGTTTCACATTCACGGGGACTTTGGTTTTCTGTCTTTTGAGTGAGAGCCACAGGTTTCCGTCCGACCACCTTTTAAGCTGGTTCTCATTAAGGCTCTTGGCATCGATGTACGGCAGTCCGGTAAAGCAGCAGAACACGAACACATCCCGTACCTGCTCCAGACGCTTGGTGCCGAACTCCTTGCTCATCACGGCATCCAGCTCCGCTTGGGTAAAGTAGCCACGGTCAACCTTGTCGAGGTGCAGGTTCTGCAGCTTGAACGGGTCTCCGCTCACCCAACCGTTGTCCCTTGCCATCTTGAACACGCTTGAGAAGCGGTGCAGGAACTTTACTGCAGTGTTGTTGTTCAGCCCTCTCTCGGTGCGCAGGTAAAGGTAGAGCTTGTCGAGGAATCGCTTGTTGATGTCGGTGAGAGGGAGGTCGCTGGTCTTGTACTCCTTCTCGATGAAGTGCATGACCCTGTCCTTGCAGACCTTGTATCTGAAGAAGCTCTCCTTGCCGTAGTCCTGAGTCAGCACGAGCTTCTCATAGTCGCTGATAAATAGGTCGAAGAGTTTTTCCACGCTGATATTCTTCCTCTCGTCCGTGGAAAAGAGCAGGGATTTAATCTTGTGTGCGGAGATGGTTTCGCCAGCGGACTGCAGGTCGAAGAAGTGACGATGGACGAATGCCTTCAGCTCATCGAGGGATTGGTTGATGGCTTTCTCCTCCTGTGTGCGACCGTAGGTTCTATGGTTTGCGGTATCCCAGCGTTCCGGCTGAACGCTCTTGGTAGTGCTGAAGTGGATTTTCTCTTGGTTTACAGTTAAACGGGCAAGGATAGGGGCTGTGCCGTCTGCCTTGCATTTGCCCTTCTGTACGAAGAACATAACATTGAATGTCGCTCTCATCTTGATAGTTATTAAACAGTTACAAATTTATTCTGTACCAAGATGTTGCACAATAGAAAAAGTGGACGACTTTTCACCAAATACAGACAAAACATAGACGCCCGTCTGCTGCGAGTAACCTATTGTATCCGGTCGTGGAATAGGTTACGATTTGGTTACCACGGGTTACGATTTGGGTTACTTTTTTTGACTATTCAAAGGCTGCAAAAGCCGTCGTGCCATAGCCGGAAAATCCGCTGTAAGTGTTTGATTTTGCGGAGGTTGCGAACCCAATTAATTAAAAAAGAGAAAGCTACAAAATTTGTAACTTCCTCCATTCAGCGGAGAGTGAGGGATTCGAACCCCCGGAGGCTTTCACCTCAACAGTTTTCAAGACTGCCGCCTTAAACCACTCGGCCAACTCTCCAACATATTTCACCTTTCTTTCAGAAAGGATTGCAAAGGTAGTTAAAAAGATATATTCTGCAAAATTTTTCTTGGCTTTTCGCTTATTTTTTGCATTTTCTGCCTTCTGAATGCTTGGTCGGGGTCGCCTCCGGCTGCGCATTTTCCACTTTGCCATCCTGGGCGAAGAACTTGTACTGGAAGAAAATGAGGTAGAAGGTGCCTACAGTCACGCAGCTGTCAGCAAAATTGAAGACAGGTTCGAAAAACTTGAAAGGACGGCCTCCCAGCCACGGCATCCAGTCGGGCCAAGTTGTGTCGATAATCGGGAAATAGAACATATCCACCACCTTGCCGAAGAGGAATGGGGCGTAATGCCCTCCAAAGACAGCCGGTGCGTATAAAGTGGACTCAGAGAAAACCAGACCGTAGAAAAAGCAGTCGAAGATGTTGCCCAGCGCTCCGGCGGTGATGAGTGTCAGTCCCACAAGAACGCCGGTCGGAGTAGATGGTTTCTTGCAGAGCTTGTTAATCCACCAAACAAGGACACAGAAAAGGACTATACGGAACAAAGACAGCAGGAGTTTGCCAAACCAGCCTCCGAACTTCATTCCGAACGCCATTCCCTCGTTTTCAATAAAATAAATCTTGAACCAATCACCAAAGACGTCAAAATGCTCGCCAAGAGTCATGTTCGTCTTGACGAGTATTTTGATGACCTGATCTATAACCACGAGAGCAACGCCCAGCACAATGAGCCACTTGCCCTTGGACATTTTCAGCTTCATACCTTTACTGCTGCTGTTTCTTGTTCAGCATCTCCTTGGCCTCAACCGTCAGTGTGGCATGAGGAACAAGACGGAGTCTCTCCTTCGGGATGAGTTTGCCGGTCACGCGGCATATTCCGTAGGTCTTGTTCTCGATGCGTACGAGAGCCGCCTCAAGGTTTTGAATGAACTTGTACTGGCGCTGAGCGAGCTGTCCCGCCTCTTCCTTCGAGAGAGCGGACGCGCCCTCCTCAAGTCCCTTGAATGTCGGAGATGTGTCACCGATATCATTGCTTGACGCATGTGTGACAACGGCACGCAGAGTGTTATACTCGTCCTTTGCCTTTGCCAGCATATCAAGAATTATCTGTTTGAACTCCTGCAGTTCCTCATCACTGTAACGGACCTGTACTTCAGGCTCATTGATTTTCTTTTCTTCTGCCATAATATATAAGTTTTAATGTCAGTCTATATTTTCTCAACGTTGATATTGATGGTGCCATCACCCCATTCGACATCCGAACCGGCCGGAGCATCAACCATAGCGACACTGACCGCAAGGGTCTGCGAAGCTACATAGTCGGTGTAAAAGGACAGAGCATCGGCAATTTCCGTACAGAACTCCGGAACATCTGTAAATATGCCGACGCGAACTCTGTCAGTAACCTCAAACCCGCTATCCTTGCGGAGGTTCTGGATTCGGTTGATGAGTTCACGCGCCGTACCCTCGCGACGAAGATCGTCCGTAACTGTTATGTCGAGAGCAAGAGTGAGAGGCCCGTCACTTGCCACGAGCCAGCCAGGCATGTCCTCGGAAGTAATCTCGTAGTCTCCCTTCTTTAAGACAACGTCACCCGAAGGAAGACTGAGCACATACTCGTCTGATGCCTCGATCGCAGCAATGGCCTCCTGAGAAAGCTGAGGGAAGGCGGCCGCTATCTCCTTCATTTGCTTGCCGTATATTTTTCCAAGTGTCTTGAAGTTCGGCTTTATCTTTTTCGTTATGATGCCGGCGGTGTCGTGGATGAACTCGGCTTCCTTCACGTTCACCTCGCCCAGAAGCAAAGACTTCACCTTCTCAAGCTGCTCCTTCACCTTATCGTTCAGCACAGGGATGATAAGCTTGGAAAGCGGCTGGCGGACCTTGATGTTAACCTTGCGGCGCAATGCAAGAACCATTGACGACGCTCTCTGCGCAAGTTCCATCCTCTCTTCAAGATCCTTGTCCACAACAGCCTCGTTGTACTGCGGCATAGGCACATAGTGTACGGAACGGAACTCGCCGGACTCGCCTCCAGTGAGATCGAGATAGAGCCTGTCCATAAAGAACGGTGCTATCGGGGCGGCAAGCTTGGAAACTGAAAGAAGTACCTCATACAATGTCTGATAGGCCGATAGTTTATCCTCATCCATCGTGCCTCCCCAGAAACGTTTCCTTCCCAGACGCACATACCAGTTACTCAGGTGGTCGCACACAAAGTTCTGTATGAGACGTCCGGCCTGAGTCACGTCGTAGTCCTCATAGGCCGCGACCACATCCTTCACCAACGTGTTGAGCAGGGAGATTATCCACCTGTCAAGTTCAGGACGCCGTGAGTAAGGGACCTGTGCCGCCGAAGGTTCGAACCCGTCGACATTGGCATAAAGAGCGAAGAACGAATATGTGTTATAGAGCGTTCCGAAAAATTTCCTGCGGACCTCGTCGACACCGGCTTCATCGAAGCGGAGATTGTCCCACGGCTGCGAGTTCGTGAGCATATACCAACGAAGTGCGTCCGGTCCGTATTTATCAAGTTGTCCGAACGGATCCACGGCGTTGCCGAGTCTCTTGCTCATCTTGTTTCCGTCCTTGTCAAGCACCAGTCCGTTGGAAATCACACGCTTGAATGCGCATGTTCCACTCACCATCGCGTGGATTGCGTGGAGAGTGTAGAACCATCCGCGAGTCTGGTCCACGCCTTCGGCGATGAAGTCCGCCGTGCATCCGAAGTCCTTGCTTCCGAGATTTCGGAGTCCCTCCTGGGCATAAGGCATAGCGCCAGAGTCGAACCAAACGTCTATCAGATCTGTCTCACGAACCATCTTTTTTCCGGACGGAGAGACGAGGAATATATTGTCGACATACGGTCTGTGGAGATCGATCCTGTCATAGTTTTCCTTTGACATGTCATTCGGATCAAATCCCCTGTCCTTCAGAGGGTTGGAGCTCATCACACCGGCAGAAACGGATTTCTCTATTTCCGCATAGAGTTCCCTCAGCGAGCCGATGCACTTTTCTTCCTTTCCGTCCTCGGTGCGCCAAACAGGAAGCGGTGTTCCCCAATAGCGGCTGCGGCTGAGATTCCAGTCCTGAATATTCTCCAACCACTTTCCGAAACGACCGGTTCCAGTCGACTCCGGTTTCCAAGCGATCGTGTTGTTCAATTCTATCATCTTGTCCCTCACCGCAGTGGTCTTGATGAACCAGGAGTTCAGCGGATAATAGAGCACCGGTTTGTCGGTTCTCCAACAGTGCGGATAGGTGTGGACATGCTTTTCAATCTTGAACGCCTTTCCCTGAGCCTTCAACATCATGCAGATGTCAACGTCAAGGGTAGGAGCGTCCGGCGCAAGGGAGGAATCATATGCGTTCTTCACATATCTCCCCGCCCATTCCGCATAGTCCGGAGACACGTGCTTTGCCGCATAATCCGGAGCAAGATCCTCAAGGCGGAAGAACCGGCCCTGACGGTCAACCTGCGCATAGCGGTCACCGTTGCGGTCTACGACCATAATCGGCGGCACCCCTGCCTGCTTAGCCACCTTGTTGTCGTCCGCACCAAAGGTAGGCGCGATGTGGACAATGCCCGTCGTACCTTCCTCAATCGAAACATAGTCACCTCCTATCACGCGGAAAGCGCCGTCCGTCTCCGGGCTGAACCATGGAATGAGCTGGTGGTACTTGATTCCGAGCAATTCGCTGCCCTTGAACTCTCCGTCAAGAATCTTGAACGGAACGAGTTTGTCGCCAGCCTTGTAGTCCTCCATCGAAAGTTCGGCAGCCTTCGGGTTGAACCAACTGCTAACCAGAGCCTTGGCGACTACATAGATTGCCTGCTGACCCGAATAGGGATTGAAAGACTTCACGCGGACATAGTCGATGTTCGGCCCTACACAGAGAGCCGTATTTGACGGCAGAGTCCACGGAGTCGTCGTCCACGCGAGGAAATAGACAGGGACAGTCTCACAATCGAAAAGAATCTGCGATTTCTCGTCCTTGATGACCTCAAACTGCACCGTTACAGTCGTGTCCTTCACGTCGCGATAGCATCCGGGCTGATTGAGCTCGTGGGAACTGAGTCCCGTACCTGCAGCCGGCGAGTACGGCTGAATGGAGTAGCCTTTGTAAAGCAACCCCTTATTGTATATATCCTTAAGGAGATACCACAGTGTCTCGATGTAGCGGTTGTCGTAGGTGATGTAGGGATCATTCATATCAACCCAATACCCTATTCTTTCAGTAAGCGACATCCACTCCTTCGTGTATTTCATCACTTCCTTGCGGCAGGTCTCGTTGTACTCCTCAACGGAAATCTTCGTCCCGATGTCCTCCTTGGTGATTCCGAGCTTCTTCTCCACACCGAGCTCAACAGGAAGCCCGTGCGTGTCCCATCCGGCGCGACGTCTCACACGAAACCCGCTCTGCGTCTTGTATCGGCAGATCGAGTCCTTGATGGAGCGCGCCATTACATGATGTATGCCCGGCATCCCATTAGCGGAAGGAGGTCCCTCGAAAAAGACGAACTCCGGAGCGCCTTCGCGCAACTCCAGCGACTTTTCAAACGCATGGTTTTTCTTCCATCTCTCGAGAACCTCATTCGCGACAGCGACAGGATCCAATCCCCTGTATTCCTTGAATTTCATATTATTATTTCTCTTTTGTCCAGTTTCTAAAAGTCTCGAGGCCAAAGACCGCAAACTTTTTGAACTGACAAAGATAATGAATTGTGGAGTTTTTACAAAATGATTATTTTTGCAGAGTTTTTGGAATCTATGAGCATATTTGACATTATAGTGCTGAGCTGCCTGCTCATTGCCTTGTGCATCGGTCTGAAGAAAGGGTTTATCGGGCAGGTGGTCTCGCTCGTGGCCCTGTGCCTCGGCGTATGGTTGTCCGTAAAGTTCTCTGTCGGGGTCGGCCAATGGCTCAAGAGTTGGATTGCGCTTGACGACACCGTTCTGAAAGTCATCGCGTTCATTCTGATTTTCTGCATCACTGTTCTCGGGCTGACACTCATCGGAAGAATCTTGGAAAAGATAGTGAAAGTGGTGCTTCTCGGGTGGTTGAATCGCCTGCTCGGAGCGACGCTCGCGATTGTTGAATGCCTGCTGATTCTGTGCATCCTGCTGATGATTTTTGATGCCTTGAACGGAACGTTCTCATTCGTAAAGAGCGAATATCTTGCAGCGACGACGTTCTACGGGCCTTTGAAAACAATGTCCTACGCGATATTTCCCTATCTCAAGGAACTTTTCTTCTGGAATTAGGGGATAATTTGACAATATTTTAGAAATATATGGAAAGAATCATACTGATTGAAACATCGACGGCACTGTGCTCGACGGCAATGGTTGAAGACGGAAAGATTGTGTGCTATCGTGAAAGTTCGGAAAATCGTGCACACGCGTCACTCACAGCTGTATTCGTTGACGAGATGCTGAAGGAGAGAGGCTGTTCTCTAAATGAGTGTTCGGCAGTCTGCATAAGCGAGGGACCCGGTTCATACACCGGACTCAGGGTTGGGGTCTCCACAGCCAAGGGATTATGTTTCGGGGCCGGGATTCCGCTGCTTAGCGTAGGAACACTTGAGATACTTGTCAACCAGGCGCTCCAGAAGCATACGCCGGACGGCTTTCAGCGGGAGAGAGATGATGATAAATTGGCATTCAAATACATAGTCCCCATGATAGATGCACGCCGGATGGAAGTCTATACGGCCATATTCGAAGGAAACGGCACGCGCGTCACTGACACCGAGGCAAAAATCATCGACGGCGACAGTTTCAGCGACATCCTCGCTGAGGGACCGGTTCTCTTCATCGGAGATGGAGCCGCGAAGTGCACAGATACGCTCACTCACCCGAACGCACATTTCATCCAGACTTGCCCGAAGGCCTCGGCGATGCTCGAACCGGCTGAGCGTGAACTTAGCGAAAGGCACTTCCGGGACGTGGCCTACTTCGAGCCGTTCTACCTCAAAGAATTTGTAGCCACCACCAGCAAGAAGCATCTCTTCTGAGACTCCCCACATACCCTGCTACCAGAGAAATTATATAAAACCGCAACAAATACTTGCGAACAAAAAGTATCAGTTGCGGTTTTTGTATTATTTTCTGTTATAATTTTGCCGTACTGAAACGATTGGCCGGAATGAATAACAGTTCCATTAAAAAGAACATACGACACTTCAGAAAAGCCAAGGGTTACACGCAGGAAGAAATGGCAAAGAAAATCGGAATATCTGAAACGCATTACAGAAATATCGAGAAAGGAAGTACGGTTCTGATAAGCCCTGTCGTCGGAAAGATTGCAGAGGCTCTAGGACTCAGCGAAGAGGCTCTCTTCCTCGGACCGATGACTGATATTCACGATGTTCTGGAAGATGAGGAAGTGCCATATATGACACAGAACGCCTATCTGACCAACCGCCTGAGGATTGCCGAAGACGCGCTCTCGGAGTATCAGGCGAAGAATAAATCTCTCGAAAGGGACATTTCCGAGAAAGAACTTTCCATAGAAGACTTGCGTTCGGCAGTCCGGATTTTAAAAAGGGCTAAGGGATTTGAGAATCCTGAGAAAATTTGAAATCTCCTTAGCCCGGACAGGTCAGAACGGCTGACCCTATGGTAAAAAACTTATAAGCTGATAGACATCGATGGAAAAGACATTCCAACGCAGGGGCTGTCGTTTCCCGGCTGCCCCGACCGGAGTCAAGCCACAGACACAAGAAAGCGCGAACTGCATTCCTGCGCACAGGTAACCCGCGGCTCTGGACAGCCTTTGTTGCACCTGCAAGCAGCGACGCAGTTCACGCCTATTGCGTGAACCGTCGCCACTTGTTTCAGCGCAAACAGGAAATTGTCCAGATTTCGGGTTACTGAAACAAGAGCTATGTTCATTATTTTAGAGTTCCGCCGGAAATCCCGAAAGGAAAGCCGGCGGAGCAAAGGTAGATATTTTTACAAATAAAGTGAAATCTATTTTTTCGCGCCATCTATTCCCGGAACGGAAATAGCCGCGGTGGATGCCTCTGTGTCGTCAGTGTCAAGTGTGAGAGCAGCAATGCCCTTGCGCTGCTTCTTCAGGTCGAAATAGCCTATTACCGAGATGATGAGCGAACCGGCAAAGTCAAGCATCAGATCCTCCATCGTGTCACGAAGAGCCTCATGTCCTTCAAGCGGCACGGCATTGTCAAATGTGCCCGGAGTAGTGAGGTATTGCTGGGAGTTAAGCCCGAACAAACCGTCCGTTATGAACTCCATTATCTCCCATACTGCTCCTAAAGCGAGGGCGAAGCACACGACCCAAAGCGACACGAATACAGGCGAGAACTTAATCTTGTTGCCCTCGACACTATTGAATGTGTTTATGATTGCATAGCCGAGGATTCCGAGAAGCACTCCGGACATTCCATGTTCAAGCGAGTCCCACCATCCGAACCTTCCGTAGAAGTCAGCAACGTCGCCGAGAATCAGCGCACAGAAGCAGAAGGCCACGAATATGACTTCCATCAGGTGAGGAATCTTTATGTGTATGATTCTGTGCAGGATGTCGGGGACAAAGGTGAGGAATATCATCAGCGCGACCTCAAAGGTCTGAAAGGCGAGACGGCTCTGCGTGGCGTCATCATCGATGATACATATTGAAACGATTCCGCCGACAAAAAGTACGGCGCAAAGCGAAAGTATGACTATTGAGAATTTCGAGAGTTTTCTTACCGGCATAACAGACATTGTGGGTTATTGCACTTTCAAACATTTGAAGCTGTGAAAAATCTAAAACAACCTCTTGACCCCACGAAGTTAATCCAAATATTTCAAAACACAAAAAGTGGCCCGACCAATTTCTTGATCGAGCCACTTTAGTAATATCTTAGAGGGAGCCCCGACTACAATTCGGACAAGTCAGTCTGCTGAGCCTCCACCACAGGTGACACAAGTATCTCCTGGAAGTCCTTCTGACCGGTACCTGCCGGAATGGCATGACCACAGATAACATTCTCCTTAAGACCTTCAAGGTAGTCCACACGACCGCGGATGGCAGCCTCGCTGAGCACCTTGGTTGTCTCCTGGAATGAAGCTGCTGAAATGAAGCTGTTGGTCTTCAACGCAGCACGTGTGATTCCCTGAAGAACCTGGCTTGCTGTAGCAGGTCTTGCCTCACGGACAACCACAGGCTTGAGACCCTGCCTTTCAAGAGAGGAATTCTCACCACGAAGTTCCCTTGCAGTGATGATTTGGCCTGTCTCGAAACGCTGTGAATCACCGGCCTCGACAACATAGAACTTGCCGTAAATGTTGTCGTTGGTGTCCATGAACGTCCATTTGTCGACGAGCTCCTCCTGAAGGAACTCAGTGTCGCCAGGATTGTCAATCTGAACCTTGCGCATCATCTGACGTACGATAATCTCGAAGTGCTTGTCGTTAATCTTCACACCCTGCAGACGGTAAACCTCCTGGATTTCATTGACGATGTACTCCTGAACCTTGATAGGACCGAGAATACGGAGAAGGTCTGTCGGTGAAACGGCTCCGTCAGAGAGGCTCATGCCTGCCTTGACATAGTCGTTCTCCTGAACCATAATCTGCTTGGTGAGCGGAACGAGATAGCGTTTCTCGACACCGGACTTGTTGCGCACGATAATCTCACGGTTTCCTCTCTTGACCTTGCCCATAATGACCTCACCGTTAATCTCTGAAACGATTGCAGGATTGGACGGGTTGCGGGCCTCGAAGAGCTCGGTGACACGAGGAAGACCTCCGGTGATATCGTTTGCTTTTCCGATTGCACGAGGAATCTTGATGATTATGTCTCCAACCTTCACTTGGTCGCCCTCGTTAATCATAACGTGAGCCCCTACAGGGAGGTTGTACTGCTTCTTGATTTCGTTGTTTTCGTCAACGATGAGAACGCTCGGGTTCTTGGTTTTGTCACGACCCTCGATGATGACTTTGTCACGATTGAGTGAGTACTCGTCGGCAGCCTCCTCGCGGAAGTTCTCGCCTTCAACCATACCGTCAAAGCGTGCGACACCGTCGGTCTCGATGATGGTGATTGCGTTGTAGGCGTCCCATTCGCAGATGAGGTCTCCCTTCTTGACAGTTTCGCCATCCTTCTTGTAAAGGATTGAGCCATAAGGCACATCGTACTGAGAGAAGGTGATACCGGTGTTCTCGTCGATGATGCGGAGCTCTGTGGTGCGGCTGACAACAACAAGCTGTTTTGTGCCGTCATCGAGAACCCTCTCGATTGTCCTGAGCTCCTCGAACTCGAGTTTTCCGTCGTACTTGGAAGTGATTGAGCTGTCTGCAGCAGCACTTGAAGCCGTACCTCCGACGTGGAATGTACGAAGTGTAAGCTGTGTACCCGGCTCACCGATTGACTGTGCCGCAATGACACCGACAACCTCTCCCTTTTCAACCATCCTGCCTGATGCGAGGTTACGTCCGTAGCACTTCGCGCAGACACCCTTACGGGACTCGCAAGTGAGCACTGAACGGATTTCAACCTGCTCGATAGGCAATGACTCGATGAGATTTGCGAGATCCTCGGTAATCTGCTCCCCTGCCGGAACGATGAGTTCGCCCGTGAGAGGGTTGAATACATCATGTACGGATGTACGACCGAGAATTCTCTCTCCGAGAGACTCGACAACCTCATCCTTGCTCTTGATTGCAGTGGCGACGAGACCCCTGAGAGTGCCGCAGTCCTCCTCGTTGATGATGACGTCGTGTGAAACGTCCACCAGACGGCGGGTGAGGTATCCTGCGTCGGCAGTCTTCAAGGCGGTGTCGGCAAGACCCTTACGTGCACCGTGCGTAGAGATGAAGTACTCGAGCACTGACATACCCTCCTTAAGGTTGGTGGTAATCGGGTTCTCGATAATCTCCGCTCCGGATGCTCCTGATTTCTGAGGTTTTGCCATCAATCCACGCATACCGCAGAGCTGCTTAATCTGCTGTGTGGAACCACGGGCTCCGGAATCAAGCATCATATATACAGGGTTGAATCCCTGCTGGTCAGTAGAAATCTGCTGCTCGACAATCTTGGTAATCTTGTTGTCGATGCCGGACCATAGGTCGATGACCTTGTTGTAGCGCTCGTTATTGGTGATGAAACCCATCTGGAAGTTTGACTTGATTTCCTCGACGGTCTTATAACCGTCCTCAATCAACTGTGTCTTCTCCTCCGGAATGATAACGTCACCGAGGTTGAACGAAAGACCGCCCTCGAATGCCTTGCGGTAACCGAGGTTCTTGATATCGTCGAGGAACTGCGCCGTCCTTGAGACGCCGGTGTTCTTGATGACAACAGAAATAATCTTTCTCAAAGACTTCTTTCCGAGGATTTCATTGACATACGGGACCTCCTGAGGGACGAACTGGTTGACAATGATACGTCCTGCGGAAGTTTCGACCATCTCGGTTCCCTTTGACGGGTCCATCTTGTCCTTTGGCAGACGGACAAAAACACGGGCATGTATGTCGATGGCCTTCTCGTTGAGCGCAATTATGACTTCCTCCGGGCCATAGAACTTCAGACCCTCACCCTTGGCTCCCGGACGGAGCTTAGTGATGTAGTAGAGTCCGAGCACCATGTCCTGAGAAGGCACGGTGATAGGTGTTCCGTTGGCAGGATTCAAGATATTGTGGGAGCCGAGCATAAGAAGCTGAGCCTCCATAATCGCAGCATTTCCGAGCGGAAGGTGGACTGCCATCTGGTCACCGTCGAAGTCGGCGTTGAATGCCGTACAAGCGAGCGGATGGAGCTGGATAGCCTTACCCTCAATCATCTTAGGCTGGAATGCCTGAATACCGAGTCGGTGAAGTGTAGGTGCACGGTTGAGAAGAACCGGATGACCTTTCATCACGTTCTCAAGAATATCCCAAATCACAGGGTCTTTCCTGTCGACAATCTTCTTTGCGGACTTGACGGTCTTCACGATGCCGCGCTCAATCAGTTTCCTGATGATGAACGGTTTGTAAAGCTCGGCTGCCATAAATTTAGGCAGACCGCACTCGTGCATCTTGAGCTCAGGTCCAACGACGATGACCGAACGTGCTGAATAGTCAACACGCTTACCGAGGAGGTTCTGACGGAAACGTCCCTGCTTACCTTTAAGGCTGTCAGAGAGTGACTTAAGAGCCCTGTTTGCTTCGCTCTTGACTGCATTCGACTTCTTTGAGTTATCGAAAAGTGAGTCAACAGCCTCCTGAAGCATACGCTTCTCGTTGCGGAGAATGACTTCCGGAGCCTTGATTTCGATGAGTCTCTTGAGACGGTTGTTACGTATGATAACCCTCCTGTAGAGGTCATTGAGGTCGGATGTCGCAAAGCGTCCTCCATCGAGAGGAACGAGCGGACGAAGGTCAGGCGGAATGACAGGAATAACCTTGAGAATCATCCATTCAGGACGGTTGATTCCCTTTGACTCCTGGAACCACTTGACGATTGAAAGCCTCTTGAGCGCCTCAGCCTTCCTCTGCTGGGAAGTCTCGGTCAGCATCTTCGTGCGGAGTTCCTTGGCGAGGGCATCAATGTCAATCTCCTTGAGAAGATCATAGATTGACTCCGCGCCCATTCCAGCCTTGAACTTGTCCGGATCATCGTCCGGAAGATTCTGGTTGTCAGGATACTGCGCCAATATGTCGAGATACTCATCCTCTGACAGAAGGTCAAGCTTCTGAAGTCCGGTCTGTCCCGGAGCCGTCACGATATACTTCTCGTAATATATGACAGCCTCGAGCTTCTTGGCCGCAATGCCGAGAAGGGCAGCGATCTTATTAGGGGCAGACTTGAAATACCAGATGTGCGCAACAGGAACGGTGAGCTCGATGTGTCCCATCCTTTCCCTGCGGACCTTCTTCTCGGTGACCTCGACACCGCATCGGTCACAGACAATTCCGCGGTACTTGATTCTCTTGTACTTGCCGCAGTGGCACTCGTAATCCTTGGTAGGACCGAAAATCTTCTCACAGAAAAGACCGTCCCTCTCCGGCTTGTAGGTCCTGTAATTGACCGTCTCCGGCTTGAGGACCTCTCCTGAAGACCTTTCCTTAATGTCTTCAGGAGAAGCGAGAGCGATGCTGATTCTTTCGAAATTGCTTTTAACCTTGTTATCTTTATTAAAAGTCGGCATATTTCTAAAATTTCAAATTATCCGTAATTAATCCAACGTAACCTTAAGACCAAGACCGCGAAGTTCGTGAAGGAGGACGTTGAGTGACTCCGGAATACCCGGCGTCGGCATAAGGTCGCCCTTGACGATTGCCTCATAAGTCTTTGAACGTCCGGTAACGTCATCGGACTTGACTGTAAGAATCTCCTGGAGAACGTTAGCCGCACCGAATGCCTCGAGTGCCCAAACCTCCATCTCACCGAAACGCTGTCCACCGAACTGCGCCTTACCGCCGAGAGGCTGCTGTGTGATGAGAGAGTAAGGACCTATTGACCTCGCGTGCATCTTGTCGTCAACCATGTGACCAAGCTTAATCATATAGATGACTCCGACTGTCGCAGGCTGGTCGAACCAGTCACCGGTGCCTCCGTCCCTGAGGTAGGTCTTTCCGTAACGAGGAAGTCCCGCCTTGTCGGTGTATGCACAGATGTCGTCAAGAGATGCACCGTCGAAAATCGGGGTGGCGAACTTGAGTCCGAGTTCCTCTCCGGCCCATCCGAGAACGGTCTCGTAAATCTGACCGAGGTTCATTCGGGATGGCACACCGAGAGGGTTCAGAACGATGTCCACAGGTGTTCCGTCCTCAAGGAACGGCATATCCTCGTCGCGGACAACCTTTGCCACGATACCCTTGTTACCGTGACGGCCGGCCATCTTGTCACCCACTCTGATCTTTCTCTTTCTTGCCACATATACCTTCGCCACCTGAAGGACGCCGTTTGCGAGTTCGTCACCGACCTTTATCTTGTCAATTTCGCGTTTCTCACGTGCGAGCTCTTCCTTGTGAGCTATGCAGTAGTTGTTTATGAGTTCCTTCACGAGAAGGTTGGTGTTCTTCTCTGAGGTCCACTTGCTGGTGTTGATATTCTCGTAGTCGAGATCGCGGAGAGCGGAAGCCTTGATCGTCTCACCCTTAGGTATGATTTCCACACCATAGAGGTCGCTGATGCCTGCACTCTTCTTTCCGTCGACGAGGACGATGAGTTTGTCCATAAACCTTGCCCTGAGAGCCTCGAGTTTGACATTGAACTCTTCCTCGATCTTCTCGACGCGAACTTTCATGTCGGCCTTTGCCTGACGCTTGTTGGCACCTGCCTCCTTTCCTGCCTTCGAGTAGAGGGCAGTCTTGATGATGGTACCGTCAAGTGAAGGGTTGGCCTTGAGTGATGCGTCCTTCACATCGCCGGCCTTGTCACCGAAAATAGCACGAAGGAGTTTCTCCTCAGGAGAAGGGTCGCTCTCGCCCTTCGGGGTAATCTTTCCTATCATGATGTCCCCCGGTTCGATGTGGGCACCGACACGGATGATACCGTTCTCGTCAAGGTTTTTTGTGGCATCCTCGCTTACATTCGGAATGTCAGACGTGAGTTCCTCCATACCGCGCTTAGTGTCACGGACCTCAGTAAGGTATTCCTCGACATGAATTGAAGTGAGGACATCCCAACGAATCATCCTCTCGGAAAGCACGATTGCATCCTCGTAGTTGTATCCCTTCCAAGGCATGAACGCCACCTTGAGGTTACGTCCAAGGGCGAGCTCGCCGTCTTGTGTCGCATAACCTTCGGTAAGAACCTGACCCTTCACGACCTTGTCGCCCTTGCGAACGATTGGCTTGAGAAGGATGGTTGTACTCTGGTTGGTCCTTCTATATATAGGAAGCTGATAAACAGTGATGTCGTCGCTGAAGCTTACGAACCTCTCATCGTCAGTACGGTCATACTTCACATGGATTTCCTTTGCATCGACATATACGACCTCACCGCTGCGTTCAGCCATTACCTGAGTCCTGGAATCAAGGCAAACCCTTTCCTCAAGACCCGTTCCAACAATAGGAGCCTCTGGACTGAGAAGCGGAACTGCCTGCCTCATCATGTTCGCGCCCATCAGTGCACGGTGGGCGTCATCGTGCTCGAGGAACGGAATGAGTGAAGCCGCGACAGAGGCAATCTGATTAGGAGCCACGTCCATATAGTTTACCTCCTCCTTGGTAACGACAGGGAAATCGGCCGCATAACGGCAGAGAATTCTGTCCTCAAGGATGTTTCCGTCGTCATCCATTTTCACGTTGGCGAGGGAGACCATCTGGTTTTCCTCCTCCTCGGCGCTCATGTACTGCCATCCGCCACTGCTAAGGTCAACCTTACCGTTCTCCACCTTGCGGTACGGAGTCTCGATAAAGCCGAGGTTGTTGATGCGCGCATAGACGCAGAGTGACGAGATAAGACCGATGTTAGGACCCTCTGGAGTCTCGATCGGACACAAACGTCCGTAATGGGTGTAGTGCACGTCTCGCACCTCGAATCCTGCCCTGTCACGTGAAAGACCTCCCGGACCGAGTGCTGAGAGACGCCTCTTGTGGGTCATCTCTGAAAGCGGGTTGGTCTGGTCCATGAACTGTGAGAGCTGGCTGGTTCCGAAGAACGAATTGATGACAGACGAAAGGGTCTTCGCGTTAATCAGGTCAGTCGGAGCAAACTGCTCGCTGTCCCTCACGTTCATCCTCTCGCGGATAGTCCTCGCCATTCTTGAAAGACCGACGTTGAACTGGTTGGCAAGCTGCTCGCCCACAGTCCTTACTCGACGGTTGCTGAGGTGGTCGATGTCATCGACAACGGCTTTCGCGTTGATGAGCTGGATGAGATATTTGATAATCTCTATGATATCGGTGTTCGTCAGAACACGGATGTTATCGTCAATCGTGAGATTGAGTTTCTTGTTGAGACGATATCTTCCGACATCTCCGAGGTCATACCTCTTGTCTGAGAAGAAGAGTTTGTCGATAACGTCCCTTGCAGTTGCCTCATCAGGTGGTTCCGAATTGCGGAGCTGTTTGTAGATGTAGGTAACAGCCTCGGTTTCGGTGTTTGTCGGGTCCTTCTGAAGGGTGTTGTAGATGATTGCGTATTCGTTGACGTTCGCATCTTCCTTCTGGAGAAGGATAGTCTTTACGTCTGTCTCTGCAAGTTTCTCGATGGTATCAGCTCCGAGAATCTCACCACGCTCAACGATGGCGGTGGTTCTCTCAACCGGGATTACCTCGCCGGTGTCCTCATCCACGAAGTCCTCAATCCAGGTCTTCAGCACCTTCGCGGCGAGTTTCCTGCCTTGGAACTTCTCGAGGTTTTCAGGAGTGACCTCAATCTCATCGGCAAGACCGAAAATGTCGATAATGTCCTTGTCACTGTTGAATCCGATTGCACGGAGCAGTGTTGTGACAGGGAGTTTCTTCTTTCGGTCGATGTAGGCATACATAACATTGTTGATGTCAGTCGCGAACTCTATCCATGAACCCTTGAACGGGATGATTCTGGCAGAATAGAGCTTTGTGCCGTTGGCGTGGATGCTTGATCCGAAAAACACGCCCGGCGAACGGTGGAGCTGGGATACAATGATGCGCTCTGAACCATTGATGATGAACGTTCCGCCCGGCGTCATATAAGGAATGTTGCCGAGATAAACGTCCTGAACCTTCGTGTCGAAGTCTTCGTGTTCAGGGTCACTGCAAGAAAGGCGGAGTTTTGCCTTCAGAGGAACACTGTAAGTCTGTCCTCTTTCCAGACACTCTTCGATCGAATACTGCGGCGGGTCAATGAAATAATCAATGAACTCGAGCTTGTAGTTATTGCGGGTATCTTCGATCGGGAAAATCTCCTGAAACACCTGGTAGAGACCTTCGTTCTTCCTGTTCTCAGGGGTCGTTTCGAGCTGGAAGAAATCCTGGAAGGACTTCAACTGCACTTCGAGAAGGTCAGGATACTCAAGGAGAATCTTTGATGTTGCGAAGGAAATTCGCTGATTTTTAGTCTTTTGTGACATCTTCTGCCCTTATGATATTATTTAATACATAAATACGACAAAAAGGTTTAGGGTCTACTTCGGACCCTAAACCTGAGATTGTTCCCCTTTGGGGAAGCGGGGCGAAGTTATTTAACCTCAACTTCAGCACCAGCCTCTTCAAGGGCAGCCTTCAGTTCCTCAGCCTCTGCCTTGGATGCCTTCTCCTTGATTGCTGTAGGAGCCTTGTCTACAAGTTCCTTGGCTTCCTTAAGTCCAAGACCAGTCTTTTCGCGAACGACCTTGATTACGTTAAGTTTAGCCTGACCTGCGCTCTTGAGAACAACGTCGAACTCAGTCTGCTCTGCCGCTGCGGCCTCGCCTGCTGCTGCAGGACCTGCTGCCACTGCTACTGCAGCTGCTGCCGGCTCGATACCATACTCTTCCTTAAGAACGTTAGCAAGTTCCTGAACATCTTTCACAGTAAGGTTTACCAACTCTTCTGCGAGTGCTTTAATGTCTGCCATAATTAGTTAATATTTAAAATAGTTAATATAATTTACTCGTTTGCCTTTTTCTCCTCAATTGCCTTCACGAGGCCTGCAACAGTGTTGCCGGATGCATTCTGCAGAGCAGAAATGACGTTGCGTGCAGGTGACTGGAGAAGAGTGATGATGTCTCCGATGAGCTCTTCCTTAGACTTGATGTTGCAAAGCTCGTCGAGCTTGTCAGCGCCAAGGAATGCGCATTCTTGTACAAAAGCACCCTTGAGTACCGGTTTTTCCTCGCCGGCTTCCTGGAACTTCTTGATGAGCTTCGCAGGAGCGTTAGGTGTCGTGGTGAACATGATGGCCGTAGGACCTTCAAGTGCACTGTGGAGTTCGTGGATATCCTCGCCAAGCTCCTCTGTTGCCTTGATGAAGAGAGTGTTCTTCACAACGGAAAGTTTAATATCTTTCTCAAAGCACTCGCGACGGAGCTTCGATGTCTTCTCAGCGTTGAGCCCGGAAATGTCCGTAATGTAGAAATTAGGGGTTTCCTTGAGCTGTGCTGAAATCGCTTCAATTACTTCGACTTTCAATTCCTTTCTCATAATTGTAATCCTTTATTCAGCACTGCCGATTGTTTTAACATCAATATGAATACCAGGGCTCATTGTTGAGCAGATGGTAGCTGACTGGAGGTAAGTTCCCTTCAGAGTAGCAGGCTTGAGCTTGAGAATCGCGTTAAGCAACTCTGTTGCATTGCCGAGAATCTGCTCGCCAGTGAATGAAGCCTTTCCGATGGCTGCATGAACGATACCGGTCTTGTCAACCTTGAAGTCAATCTTACCTGCCTTCACTTCCTTGACAGCGTTTCCGACTTCCATCGTAACCGTGCCGGTCTTAGGGTTAGGCATGAGACCTCTCGGGCCGAGAATACGGCCGATAACGCCGACCTTTGCCATGACTGACGGAGTACAGATGATAACATCAACGTCTGTCCAGCCGCTCTTTATCTTGTCGATGTACTCGTCAAGACCAACATAGTCCGCTCCGGCTTCCTTTGCCTCGGTTTCCTTGTCAGGAGTACAGAGGACGAGGACGCGCTTTGTCTTACCGGTTCCGTAAGGAAGAGTGACAACACCACGAACCATCTGGTTTGCCTTTCTCGGGTCAACACCAAGCTTTACATGAAGCTCTACTGAAGCGTCAAACTTTGTGAAGGTAACATCCTTCACGAGCTCACAAGCCTCGGCAAGCTTATACATTTTGGCCGAATCAACTTTGGCCGTAACCACTTTCTGGTTTTTTGTAAGTTTACTCATAGCTTATGAAAAATTATTTGACACCGGCCGGCTTTTCACCGCCTTCAATCTTTATACCCATACTTCTTGCCGTACCTGCTACCATCGACATTGCAGACTCAATGGTGAAACAGTTCAAATCCGGCATCTTGGTCTCGGCAATAGTCTTCACCTGATCCCAAGTGATGGTCGCAACCTTCTTTCTATTAGGCTCTGCAGAGGCCGTCTGAATTTTTGCGGCATCCTTGAGCTGGATGGCTACAGGCGGCTGCTTTACCTCGAAAGTGAAAGACTTGTCGCTGTAGACTGTAATTACAACCGGAAGAATCTTGCCGGCGCTTTCCTGCGTACGCGCGTTGAACTGCTTGCAGAAATCCATGATGTTCAGTCCCTTAGAACCGAGAGCCGGTCCTACTGGAGGTGACGGATTTGCTGCGGCGGCCTTAATCTGGAGTTTGATAAATCCAGTAATTTCTTTTGCCATAATTAATGATTATTCTTTAGTTACTTGGGTAAAATTGAGTTCAAGCAGAGTCTTTCTGCCAAAAATCATAACCATCACCTTGAGCTTGCTTCTGTCCTCGACTATTTCTTCCACAGTTCCGTCGAAGCCGCTGAAAGGGCCATCGGTAATCTTGACGGCGTCGCCGACCATATAGTCGACCACAGTCTCCGCCTCGCTGCCGGCCTTCTCGTCCTGCTCGCCAAGGAGCCTGCGGACCTCATCGTCGCGTAGAGGTATAGGAAGTCTCTCCTCCTGAACCTTGGTACCATCTCTCTTGACTTCCCTCTTCTCTGTCAAGAAACCTGACATATGAGGGACCTCGTTACGGATGATGTACTGAAGTTCGGGCACAAGTTCCGCTTCGATAAGCACATAACCCGGGAAGAAGAGACGCTCAGTGCAGACTCTTTTTCCATTGCGGATTTGATAGACTTTCTCAGTTGGAACAAGCACCTGGTTGACGAAATCCTTAAGGCCGAAGCGCTCGATTTCCTTTTCGAGATACTCTTTTGCCTTCTTCTCCTTACCGCCTGCGGTTCTGAGCACATACCACTTCTTGGAATTTTCACTCATGACTGAAACTGAAAATTAAAGGGTATAGATTGCTTTCATCAAGTACTGGAACACGGTGTCCATAGCCAGAATGACAATGGCAAAAATCACAGACGCCACCATCACGAGAATGGCAGAACTCTGCAATTTGTCCCATGTCGGCCAAGAAACCTTCTTGGTCAATTCATAGTACGACTCTTTGAAGTAGTTAATGATTTTTTTCATCTTTACCGTTAATGGGTGTTGTCTGTTGGAAGCTGATGACGACACCTGTTAAACTTTACCAAATCGTAACCTTTGATATTTTGCAGGGGAAGCAGGATTCGAACCCACATCGACGGTTTTGGAGACCGCTGAACTACCCTTGTTCTATTCCCCTGTGAAAAGATGGGTGTCCCCCTTAAGTGACGCCCATCGCTAAAACTTATTAGTCAAGAATCTTTGTAATCTGACCTGCGCCGACTGTACGTCCACCCTCGCGGATTGCGAAACGGAGACCTACGTTGATTGCTACAGGGTAGATAAGATCTACATTGATTGTGACGTTATCGCCAGGCATTACTACCTCTACGCCCTCTGGAAGAGTGATCTCTCCTGTGATGTCAAGAGTACGGAGGAAGAACTGAGGACGATAGTGGTTGTGGAATGGAGTGTGACGACCACCCTCGTCTTTCTTAAGAACGTAAATCTCAGCCTGGAATTTCTCGTGAGGATGAATTGTACCCGGCTTAGCAAGTACCTGACCTCTCTTGATTTCCTTCTTGTCGATACCACGGAGGAGGAGACCTACGTTGTCACCAGCCTCACCCTCATCGAGGATCTTGCGGAACATCTCGACACCTGTGATGACAGTCTTCTTAGGCTCTTCACCGAGTCCGACGATTTCAACCTCGTCACCAGTGTGAACAACACCAGTCTCAATACGACCTGTTGCTACAGTACCACGACCTGTGATTGAGAAAATGTCCTCGATAGGCATAAGGAATGGCTTCTCGTTGTCACGCGGAGGGATAGGAATGTAGGAGTCAACAGCGTCCATGAGTTCCATAATCTTCTCCTCATACTGCGGGTCACCGTTGAGTGCACCGAGTGCTGAACCACGGATAACAGGAGCGTTGTCGCCATCGAATCCGTAGAATGAAAGAAGGTCACGGATTTCCATCTCAACGAGGTCGAGCATCTCAGGGTCGTCAACAAGGTCAACCTTGTTCATGAAAACGACAATCTTAGGGACGTTCACCTGACGTGCGAGAAGGATGTGCTCACGAGTCTGAGGCATCGGACCGTCAGTTGCAGCCACAACGAGGATTGCGCCGTCCATCTGTGCTGCACCTGTAACCATGTTCTTCACATAGTCGGCGTGGCCCGGGCAGTCAACGTGCGCATAGTGGCGGGTTGCTGTCTGGTACTCAACGTGTGCGGTGTTAATTGTGATACCACGCTCTTTCTCCTCCGGTGCGTTGTCGATGGAGTCAAATGAGCGAAGCTCAGAAAGACCCTTCTTTGCGAGGACAGTAGTGATAGCTGCCGTCAAAGTGGTCTTACCGTGGTCAACATGGCCGATCGTACCGATGTTAACGTGGGGTTTGTCTCTTTTAAAGGTTTCTTTAGCCATACTTGTATGTTTTTAAAAGTATTATACAATATTATACACGAAAAAAGCAGAGCCGGTGGAGAGAATTGAACTCTCGACCTCTTCCTTACCAAGGAAGCGCTCTACCCCTGAGCTACACTGGCGTAGTTTTGAGCGGAAGACGAGGTTCGAACCCGCGACCCTTAGCTTGGAAGGCTAATGCTCTACCAACTGAGCTACTTCCGCTTTTTAACCGTATTTCTTAACAAAAAAGAGCCCGAAGACTCTCCTTTGTGGGAGAAGATGGATTCGAACCACCGAAGGTGTAAACCAGCAGATTTACAGTCTGCCCCATTTGGCCACTCTGGTATTCTCCCATTTTTTCGTTTCTTTTGAGCCGATGGAGGGAGTCGAACCCACGACCCCGAGATTACAAATCACGTGCTCTAGCCAACTGAGCTACATCGGCAAAGGCCTGTTCCCCGAAAAGGGATTGCAAAGATAGGCAATATTTCTTATTCTCCAAAACTTTTTATTCTTTTTCCTCCAAGAAATATAAAAAAGTGGTGTTTCGCACTTGCGAAACCTGCGCTATATTATTTGATTTTTGCAGCTTCGCGTAACAACGTGCGCAGAATCCGGCCAGATGTCAGGCCGCAGTATTCCCTTTGCTCGGCCTGACTCGCCTGGGCAACAAACTCATCCGGAATGCCGATCCCGAGCACTTCCACGCCAGGGAAGCGTTCTGCCGCATATTCAGAGACCGCGCCATGCAGTCCTCCGGCCACACAGCCGTCCTCAATAGTGATGATGGTGCGGTGTCCGGTGCAAGCTTCTTTCAGAAGATCTTCATCAATCGGCTTTATATACCTTATATTATATAGGGACGGAGTCCAAACTTTCTCCCTGGAGAACTCTTCTATCGCTTCCCTTGCTCTCCAGACAGATGGTCCTGCTGCTATCACGGCAATGCCACGTCCCTCCACGACTCTCTGTCCATGTCCCGGAGGCATAAGTTCATATTCAGCCGTCTTCCACGGAACGTTCTCACCACACCCACGCGGATAGCGGATGATGAACGGCCCTCCATTGGCCATGGAGGCTGTGTACATCATGTTCTTCAGTTCCAGTTCATCCGCAGGCACGGCAATCACGGCATTCGGGATACAGCGATAGGCAGCGATGTCATAGCAGCCGTGATGGGTCGCCCCGTCCTCGCCGACAAGTCCGGCACGGTCCAGGCATATCACGACAGGGAGGTTCTGAAGCGCGACATCGTGGATAATCTGGTCGTATGCCCGCTGGGAGAAGGAAGAGTAGATGTTGCAGAACGGCCGCATTCCTCCGGCGGCGAGTCCTGCGGAAAAGGTCACGGCGTGCTCCTCCGCAATACCGACATCGAAGAACCGGTCCGGCATCTTTTCAGCCAGAAGGTTCATTCCACAGCCGGACGCCATGGCAGGAGTGATGCCTATAATCTTCGGATTATGTTCGGCCAAATCGAGAAGCGTCGCTCCGAATACGTCCTGATAGCGGCTGACACCGTTTCTGGAAGAAATTCGCTCACCCGTCTCCGGGTCGAAGATGCCGGGTGCATGCCAGATGGTCTGCTGCTGCTCCGCCGGGGCGTACCCCTTTCCTTTTTTGGTTATTATATGCAGGACGCGCGGTCCCCCGAGGTCACGGATTTTCCGGAGTGTCGAAACCACCTGTCCGATGTCGTTGCCGTCAATCGGTCCGAAGTAGCGGAAGCCGAGAGCCTCGAAGATGTCACCGCCGGAACCCTTTATGATCGAATGCTTGGCATTGGCCGCCATGTTTTTCAGAGTTTCGCGGAGGCCATTCTCCCCTATCGCGTTCCAGACGTGTGTCTTGATGCGGTTGTAGGTCGCGTTTGTCGTAAGACGCAGCAGGTGCTCGTGCATGGCACCGAGGTTTCGATCAATCGAAAAATTGTTGTCGTTAACTACCACAAGCAGATCCGCCTTGCTGGCTCCGGCGTTGTTCATCCCTTCGTAGGCAAGTCCTCCAGTCAGTGCACCGTCACCTATGACAGCCACAATCTTCTCGTCCCGTCCTTCCATACGGGCAGCCGTAGCAAGTCCGAGAGCCGCGGAAATGGATGTTGATGAATGTCCGACACCGAAAGCATCGAAAGGGCTCTCATCCATCCGGGGGAATCCGCTGATCCCGTCTTTCCTGCGGTTGCTGCGGAAAGCGTCGCGCCGCCCAGTAAGAATCTTGTGGGCATACGCCTGATGCCCGACATCGAAGATAATCTTGTCCTTCGGGGTGTCGTAAACCTTATGAAGCCCGACAATGAGTTCCACTGCCCCGAGACTGGAACCGAGGTGCCCGGGATTGACTGAGCAGCATTCTATCATATAGCTTCTGACCTCGGAACAGAGCTGTTCGAGTTCAGGAACATCAAGTTTTTTTATGTCTTCAGGCGAATTTATATTCTCAAGCATTTCGTCAGCAAACTCTCTTTAGGCGAAAATTTGGAGCCTAAAGTTTCGCAAGTTACAAACAATTTTCCTAAATTGCAGAGTTTTTTCGCTCCGAAAATACATAGAATGGGGCTGACAGAATGGAAAACAGCTTGAATATATAAATTATCAAAATATGCAAAAGGTTTACAAACTAATGAATGACAATCCGATAGCCCGGTGGGCTGTCCTGATTCTCGTGGCGTTGATGATGTTCTTCGCGTATATGTTCGTCGACGTGATGTCTCCTCTGAAATCAACTATAGAGAAAGCCGTCGCCGACGGAGGCCTCGGCTGGGACAGTTCTGTATTCGGAACATACGCAGCTTCGGAGTATTTCCTCAACGTTTTCTGCCTGTTCCTGATTTTCGCAGGAATAATCCTCGACAAAATGGGCGTACGATTCACAGGACTCCTTTCCGCAGGACTTATGGTTATCGGTGCCTCAATCAAATTTGTCGGCATCTCGGATTGGTTCCAGGCTACGGCTTTCTGCGGCTGGCTTGACAGCTGGTGGGTAGCGTTGCCGGGAAGTGCGAAAATGGCTTGTCTGGGATTTATGATTTTCGGCTGCGGCTGCGAGATGGCAGGCACGACGGTGTCAAAAGTGCTCGCCAAGTGGTTCAAAGGCAAGGAGATGGCCCTCGCGATGGGCCTTGAGATGGCGATTGCTCGTCTTGGCGTGTTCGCAGTGATGTGGATTGCCCCGATTATCTCGGCAAAATTCCAGAATGCGGCAATTCTCGCTCCGCTTGGTTTCTGCACGGCACTTCTTCTCGTGGGCTTGATTAACTACTTCGTGTTCACGATTATGGACCGCAAGTTCGACAAGCAGCTTATCGAGGCAGGTGAGGCAACAGAAGAGCACTCGGCTGAAGACGAGTTCCACATCAGCGACCTCGGCAAAATCTTCACCAGCAAGATGTTCTGGATTGTAGCCCTTCTTTGCGTGCTCTACTACAGCGCAATCTTCCCGTTCCAGAGATATGCCCCGAACTTCATCGAGCAGACCCTCGGCGTGGATTCAGCAACGGCGGCACAGCTCTTCAGCGTATTCCCGATTCTTGCTATGTGCCTCACTCCGTTCCTCGGTGCATTCCTCGATTTCAAAGGCAAGGGTGCCTCTATGCTCATGCTTGGTGCTGTAATCATGATTGTCTGCCACCTGAGCTTCGCGTTCCTGCTTCCTGCGTTCCCGTCAAAGGCTCTCGCCCTTGTGCTCATACTGACACTCGGAGTGTCATTCTCGCTCGTACCGGCAGCGCTTTGGCCTTCTGTTCCGAAAATCATTGACGAGAAGATTCTCGGCTCGGCATACTGCGTGATTTTCTGGGTCCAGAACATCGGTCTCTGCCTTGTTCCACTACTCATCGGCAACGTGCTCAACGCCACAGGAGGATATTTCTGGCCAATGATTATCTTCGCGTCTTTCGGTGTGCTGGCGTTTGTGTTTGCCTTGTGGCTCAAAGCCGAGGATAAGAGGAAGGGTTATGGGCTTGAACTTCCGAACGTCAAAAAAGCAGACTAAAAAGGCATCTGCTTCGTTACGCGGATAAATTAAAATCCTCATTACCATAAGGTAACTCCGGTTTTAATTTATCCGCAAGCCTTGCATCTGCACTTTTTATTCAGTTTTTCAAATAGCCAATAGTGAGTAGCAAATGAAAAAGAATTTTTCAAAATGGGGCGTGCTGGCACTCCTTGTGGTGCCGATGTTCGCGTCATACTTTTTTGATGACATGTTCTCGTCCGTTTCCCAGATTTTCAGAAACCCTGAACTTCTGGAACTCGGATGGGATTCCGCCGACTATGGGTTCTATGCCGGCGGATACTCATTCCTGTGCGTCTGGGGAGGGCTGATTTTCTGTGGGATGCTGCTCGACAAGTGGGGAGTGAGAATCACCGGTTCCATTTTCGTGGGAATGATGGCCCTGGGAGCGGCGACCGTGACCGCAGCCATTTCAGCAGGGCTCGCGCCGAAAGTTTCGCTGACCATTGCCTATATAGGCTGCATGCTGTTCGGACTCGGATCAGAGATTGCCGGCGTCGCTGTGACACGTTCCATCGCGAAATGGTTCAAGGACGGTCCAATGGCGCTTGCCATGGGACTCCAGCTCGCGATTGCCCGTCTCGGAACGGCCGCAGCACTGCTTGTATCCCCGATGCTCATAGCAAATCATGCCGACGGAACGGTGTACAGCCTCTCCGAAACAAACCGCCCGGCTCTTATGGGACTGGCGCTGCTGATGTTCGGTTGCGTACTGTGGGCAGCGTTCGTTGCCATGGACGCGAGATTTGACAAGTCATCGGGCGTGCAGATCGGCTCCGAAGAAGGAGAAAAGGAAGAGGACGAGTTCCGATTCTCGGATATATTCAAGATTCTGAGCAACAAACGCTTCCTCATGATTGCGCTGCTGTGCGTGTTCTTCTACTGCTGTATAATCTCATTCAAGAAATTCGCCACGTCAATCCTCATCCCGCGGTTCGACATCCCGGCCGAAAGCGCAGGGTGGATGGTCTCAATGATTCCGTTCTTCACCGTGGTGTTCGCCCCGCTCTTCGGGCTGCTGGTGGACAAGGTCGGACACGGCTCTCGGTGGATGATTTCCGGTGCGGTGTTGGTTTTTGTCGCCCACATTCTGATTGCCTTCGCCCCGGCAAAATTGAGCATAGGCGGCAGCATCGCGGACACGAGTTTCATAGGGTACGTCGCAATCGGAATACTCGGAATCGGATATTCGCTGCTGCCTGCGGCAATGTGGCCGTCGGTTCCGAAGATTGTTCCGGAGAAGAATCTTGGCACTGCATATTCGCTCATCTACTGGATTCAGAACATCGGGCTCATGACTGTGCCGGTGGCGGTAGGCTCGATTTTCAAACGTTTCGACGGGCAGGAAGCAGCGATAAGGTCTGAATACATATTCATGGCTCTCGCCGTTGTTGCAATCGTCATTTCTGTCATGTTCGCCCTTTCCACGAAGAAAGAGCCGAATGAAAAAGCCCTATAAGCTCTTCAATCATCGGACGGACCTAATCCACTTGCCCGGGGTCTGGCCTTCCTTTTCGCGAAAAATCTTGGTGAAGTAGCTCAGGGATGCGAAGCCGGTAGATTCGGAGACGGCTGCCACGGTGTATTCCGGATGCTCAAGAAGCATGCGCTTGGCACATTCAAGACGAAGCCCCGTGATCCATTCGCGGAAAGAGACGCCGTAGGCATTCCTGATGCAGGAGGAGAGGTAGGTCCGGTTGGTGTCGAGGATGCCAGCAAGTTCCTCCAAGGTAAGGCCGGGCTTCGTATATCCTTGTTTCTCAATCCATTTATCAAGGCGTTTTCTTATGTCCGCATAGTAGGACGGGACCATTTCCTGCGCATTTTCAGAGACCTCATCATATTCCTCGGAGGTTTCGAGAATGTGCTCCACGCGGTCATAGTAGAGCATATAATTCGTGTATGACACAAATATATATATGTAGAACGCGATTGAGGAAAGTATCCAAACAAAGACGTATCTGTCAGGGAGGAAAGTAAGCAGGCTGCAGCCGACACCGTAGATCTGCGCCCACCAAGTCAGTATGGACATCCAGCGGATGTAGGAGGCGATGTTGTCGGAATGAGTGTCGTCAAAGAGACGGACGGCCTTGCGGTATGTCCTGATGAGCCTCACCGAGAGCCACACCCCATACGCGACGAGCAAGGTGGCCAGAATTGTGACGCAGGCTGTCTGCGCCGGATCTGTCAGAAACAGCGTCACCACGGAGGCGCCGAGGTAGAGCACCCACAGGAGCATGTGAAAAACGACCCGCCTTGCTGTCAGATAGCCGCGGTCGAGCAAAATAATGAATGCCGAACTGAAGAGCCAGTATGCAAGGAAGTAGGTCGAAATGTTCAGCAGGATGGCAGCTGTATGGTTCAAGAAACGTACACCGACAAAAAGATGAACGATGTAATTGCATGCGAGAACAAGAAGAGCAAGCCCCATAATCCGTCTCGAACGGACATATACCGCGAATATAGGCTTGTCAGGGGTCTTTGCCACCAAGAAATAGACGGCAAAGAAAAGCAGCAGCGAGAGGGCCGCGACAAGCGAATAATCATACATCTGCATCATGGATAGAGATTTCTAGAATGGAAGATCATCGTCTTCGGGGTCAGCTGGCGAAGGCTGCGGGGCAGGAGGAACAGGCTGAGGCTGTGTAGTTGGCCGGACCTGCGGCCCAGGCGTGTCTTTCGTCGCGGGATTGTCGGAGCGACGGCCGAGGAGCTGGATGCTGTCGGCAAGAATCTCGGTGGTGTAGCGCGTGTTGTTGTCGCGATCAGTCCAACTGCGCGTGCGGATGCGCCCCTCGACATAGAGTTGGGTACCTTTACGGACATATTTCTCGACGAGGTCGGCATTGCCTCTCCACGCCGTTATGCTGTGCCACTCGGTGATTTCCCTGAGTTCATTATTGCGGTCCCGGTAGCGTTCTCCGGTTGCAAGGCGGAAGCTCGCGACCTTCGTACTGCTTTGAGCGTCAGTGCCTTCAAGGTAGCGGATTTCCGGATCCGAGCCTACGTTTCCTATGAGCATTACTTTATTCAGTGACATATATTTACGTTTTAATAGTTATTATGTTCATGCGCAAAGTTAATGAATCTATAGGGATATTTTCTTAATTTTGTCGTCGTTTTTGAAGATATGCGCAAATATATGATGAGAATTATTTTTGCAACACAGAACAAAGGAAAGCTGTGTGAGGCGGCAGACATCCTTGGAGAGGGTGTGGAACTGCTGACGCCGCAAGACTGCGAAATTGAGGGAGAGGCAGAGGAGACGGGGGCGACATTCGCAGAGAATTCGTTTCTCAAGGCGAAGTATATATGGGACAGGGTTTTCGGGGATATGACATCAGCTGAAAATGCTGCGGACCACGCTTTCGACATGGTCGACGCCGTGTTTGCGGACGACTCCGGACTGGAGGTTGACGCTCTCGGAGGAGAACCGGGAATATACACTGCCAGATACGCCGGAAATGACAAGAACTTCGCTGACAATATGGACAAGTTGCTCTTTAACCTGAAGAAGGCCGGAGCGGACACGCTTGAGGACAGGAAGGCACGTTTTCGCTGCGTTGTAACGCTAATTTTCCGCGACGGAAGAAAATTCGTCTGCGACGGTTCGCTTGAGGGACACATATCCTTCTCGAAGGCCGGATGCGGCGGATTCGGCTACGACCCGGTGTTCATCCCGACTGATGACGAACTTTCCGCATTGACTTCAGGAGGACTTTCGAAGACAGAGATTGTGGAACTTCGTGGAAAAACGCTCGCTGAAATTCCCGAGCACCTCAAAAATCTCATCTCGCACCGTTTCAAGGCGCTGCAACCGGTGAACGGAGTAGTGCACACAGAAAAGTGAGACCTTGCCGGAGCAAGTGCATCCAATGACGCGGAACAATGACAAGAAACAACAAACAACAGGCAGAGTTCATCCTTCTCCATTCCACAAAGTATGGAGACAGTTCACTTGTCCTGCACACGTTGAGCCGGGAATATGGCCGCAGGAGCCTTTTTCTGAGGTCTGTCTCGGCCGCAGCATCCGTTGCAGGAGGAGCGGGGCGGGCTTCAAAAAGAGGCGGTGCCAGAGCCGCCGTGCTGGGACTTGTCAGTCCGCTGAATATTCTTGAGGGCGAAGTCGCGGTGAACCCGGCGTCGTCATCGGCAATGATGACTGTCAGTTCCCTTGCCGCTTCATATCCTCTCAACGGACTGCGCGGAAATCTCTACAAGGCAAGCATCTCGATGTTCATGGCGGAAGTTCTGTTCCGGGTCCTACGCGATGGGGCGAACGAGGAAGGGCTCTATGATTGGTGCATACGGAAGATACTTCTCCTTGATGCAATGGACGGCAATTTCAGCAACTTCCACCTTCTCTTTCTCCTCGAACTCACTTCCGTGCTCGGCTTCCGCCCGGAATTTTCGGATCTCGCTCCGTTTGTCAGCGAGGATAATGCGGCTGTCGCCGAGAACCTGATGCGGCTTCCGTTCGAAGAGGCCATGCTCGTGCCGATGACCGGAGCTGTGCGTTCCGACCTTATAGAGTCATTTCTTTCCTATATGGAGATCCACCTCGAATATCCGCTGAACATCCGCTCGGCATCCGTACTCAAGGATTTGTTCTGAAAAATGAATATCTTTGCACCCTGACAACCAAGAAAGTCCATCAATTCAAAAAATCCATGATTGCTGAAAAACAGATTGAAGAGGCTCTGAAGGAGCTTTTCGGAAAACTCAGATTTACGGAAGAACCGGCGGGGCTGTATGAACCGCTGAGATATATGATTCAGATTGGAGGGAAACGGATCCGACCAAGGATTTGCCTTCTGAGCTATTCGCTTTTCAAGGACTCGCTTGACGAAAGCATTCTCGCCCCGGCTGCCGCGATTGAGGTTTTCCACAGTTTCACTCTGATTCATGACGACATCATGGACAATGCGGCCGTGCGTCGCGGAATGCCGACGGTCTGGAAGAAATGGGACGCCAACACAGCAATCCTGTCCGGAGACTCAATGTGCATCGAAAGCTACAGACTGCTCGGGAAAGCCCCGGCAGAAAGGCTTCCGGAAGTTCTGAAGTTGTTCTCGGACACGGCGGCACAGGTCTGCGAAGGACAGCAATACGACATGGAGTTCGAGTCGAGAGAGTCAGTCCCGATGGACGACTACATAATGATGATAGGCCTTAAGACGGCTGTCCTGATTGCATGCGCTGCAAAGATGGGAGCCTTGATTGCCGGAGCTGACACGATGAGTCAGGAGCTGGTCTATCAGTATGCCTATTCGCTCGGCCTGGCCTTTCAAGTGGCGGACGACTATCTCGACACCTTCGGAGATCCGTCCGTCTTCGGCAAGGCAATCGGAGGCGACATCCTCAACGACAAGAAAAGCTGGCTGTTGACCAAGGCCTTTGAACTTACCGGCAGCGATACCCTCATGCACAGGGCTCTGCTCGAAGCGATGGCTCTTCCGGTCGGCTCCGACGAGGAAAAGGAGAGAAAGATTTCCGCGGTCAAAGAGATCTACATCCGTCTCGGAGTCGGGGATGCCGCAAAGAGTGAAATAAGGAAATATCATGAGGAGGCTCTCGGTTTCGCCGCACAGCTTCCGGTTGACGGAGTAGGGCACGCAATGCTTCAACGCTATGCGGAGTCGCTGCTCGGCCGTGCAAAGTGATGAATGGAAATTGATTTACAAATTTTTTAAATATGGGAAAAGGAACTGATAATCTGAGATATAGGGAAATGAAGACGGCGGAGGGGACATATATCCCCGAAATTGACGTCGAATACCCGGAGGACAGGCCGGACGCGCATATCATCGGTGTGAGATATGACGGACGTCAGGTGACATTGGACGAGCACTATCCGTACTATGACAATTCATTCAAATACCGCTTCAACCACGCTCTGAACAGATTTATGTTGCGCTGTCTCGTGATTCCCGTCAACCGTGTGCGCTATGGGCTGAAGATTGAGGGAAAGGAGAATCTCAGAAAATACAAAGCGCAACTGAAGGACGGGGCGTTGACAGTATGCAACCACGTCTACCGCTGGGACCTTGCATGCATGCTTGACGCCATAGGCAACAGAAACCTCTGGTTTCCAATCTACGGAGAGCACCTAAGGGGAAAGGACGCATGGTTTATACGCTATCTCGGAGGCATTCCGATTCCGGACAACTATGCCGGGATGCGGCCGTTTGATGCCGCATTTGATGAGTACCGCAAGAAAAAGGAATGGCTGCACGTCTTTCCGGAGGCTGCAAGCTGGAAGTTCTACACTCCGATCCGTTCATTCAAGAAGGGAGCATTCACGATGGCCTGGAAGTACAACATTCCGGTCATTCCTTTCGTGATTTCCTATCGCCCCCGCACGGGGATATACAGGCTCTTCGACAAGCCGGAGATTCCGCTTCTGACACTGCACGTCGGGACTCCGATTTTCCCGGACGTCACGAAACCGCGCAAGGAGGAGACAGCACGGCTGCTCCACGAGGCACACGCACAGATGGTGTCGATGGCCGGAATCATCGACAATCCATGGCCGGAAGAAGCGAATTAATAGAATGCGATGAGAATAGAGACGATAACATCTGCACAGAACAGAAAAGTCAAGGAACTGCTGACACTCGTGGAGAAATCCAAGGCAAGAAGCGCTGCCGGACTCTTCGTTGTGGAGGGGCAGCGGGAACTCGGACATTGCCTCGACGCCGGATTCATTCCAGAGACACTTTTTATCTGCGGCGATGTCATGGCAGTCCAAAACAATGCTGTCAATGTGGCAAAAACGGGCCACCTTACGGAAAACATTGAGGGGAAGGACGGGCTTGACGCACTGATTGCAAAGGCAGAGGCGCTCAACCCGCGCCTTGGAGTCGTGCAGATTCCGGCATTCCTCTATGAAAAAGTCGCCTACAGGGGCTCCACGGAGGGAATCATTGCGGAAGTGCATTCAGTGCCGCGCTCTCTCGAAGACCTGAAGCTTGGAGAGAGCCCTCTTGTGATGGTGCTCGAATCGGTCGAAAAGCCCGGTAATCTGGGAGCGGTCCTGCGGAGCGCAGATGCGGCAGGAGCAGACGCCGTGATTGTCTGCGACCCGCTCACTGACATCTGGAACCCGAATCTGATACGCTCAAGCGTCGGTGCGGTATTCTCCGTGCCGGTGGCCGTCTGCACATCGGCGGATGCCATCGCCTTTCTGAAGGAGCGCGACATACGTATACTCACCGCCCAGCTTCAGGACTCGGAGTGGTACTATGACACGGATATGACCGGCGCCACCGCACTTGTAATGGGCACGGAATCCACAGGTCTCACACAAGCATGGCGTGACTCCGCCGACGCCCACATAAAGATTCCGATGCTCGGCCGGCTCGACTCTCTGAATGTCTCAGTCAGCGCTGCCGTTCTCCTCTATGAAGCCGTCCGGCAGAGAAAAGGGGGAAATTAACCATGTCCAGATTTGGTCTCATAGGCTTCCCGATAGCCCATTCTTTAAGTCCTCGACTCTTCAAGGCGGCATACGGCGGTCGATTCCGCTACGACCTTCTCGAATGTGAGGACTTCGACACAGCCTTCCGCTTGTTCATGAAATCATACGACGCCGTCAACATCACAACTCCGTTCAAGGAGGCCGCTTTTGACAAGGCGAAGCTGCGCAGCCATGAGTCCGAACTTATAGGAGCAGCGAACATACTCGTGAAGACCACAAGGGGGCTCAGCTGCTTCAACTCCGATTGCACGGCGGTCCGGACACTGCTCGAAAACTTCAACTCCAACGCCACCGGAAGCGGGCGGCTCCGGAATGTTCTCGTGGTAGGATGCGGAGGTGCCGGCAAGGCAGCGGCTGTCGCCGCATTCATGCTCGGACTTGACGTGACACTTATGAACCGCAACATCGCCCGTGCACTCACTTTCGTGCATCATCTCTCATCCTCCAAAGTGTCAGCGCTTCCGATTGACCGGTTCCGGTCCGAACTCTTTCGGCACGACGCCATGATATACACACTTCCGACAGTTCTTGACTCTCCGCCGTTCTCATCGGACATAGACACGAATCAGCAGGAAAGCCCGAGTCTCAAGCTGATAATTGAGGCGAATTATCGCGATCCGGCATTCACACCGGAGATTCTCGGACGCTTGCCACAAACGGTAGAGTATATCCCCGGAGAACAGTGGCTTCTCCAGCAGGCTCTCACAGGATACGGACTGATGACGGGCATCAACCCGAACCAACAGGCACTTGAAAACGTATTCTCCCGTGGAACGGTTATTGAGAACAATTCGGGGCTCGACAAATTTTGATGAAGAAAAGAACGTTACCATGAAACATATTTCGGAAAAAATCATTCCTTTTGTCGCTGCGGCGGCATTTCTTTTAGGCACAGGTATTAACTCTGAAGCACAGAGCAGAGGCTTCAAACTCGGCCAGTGGACGGAAATCCACAATTCGGTGGTCCGTCAGCTCAATCAGACCTACGTTGACACGCTCGACGTTGACCGCATAATGAAGGCCGGAATCGATGCAATGCTCTCTGAACTCGACCCGTACACCGTGTATGTGCCGGAAGAGGAGAACGAGGACTTCCAGATGATGATTTCCAAGACCTACGGAGGAATCGGGACCATAATCTATAAGAAAAAGGGGGAATATGTCGTCATCAACGAGCCGTATGAAGGTTCGCCTGCAGTGAAATATGGCCTACAGTGCGGAGACGAGATTATAGAGATAAATGGTGAGGACACCCGTGCACTCGAAAGCGCCGAGGCTTCGGAGAAAATGAAGGGAAAGCCGGGTACGACTGTAAAATTCAAGGTGAAGAAGGTCCGCAGCGGGGAAATTAAGGACATGGAAATCGTGAGGGAGAGGATTCACTTGCCGGACGTTGAATACTATGGAATGCTCAACGACAAGGACGGCTACATCCTCCAGAGCGGATTCACAGAGAACGTATCTTCTGAAATACGCGCAGCCTTCCTCAAACTTAAGGAGCAGGGTATGCAGCGGCTGATTCTCGACCTTCGCGGGAACGTGGGCGGACTTATGTCCGAGGCAATCAACATCGTGAGCCTGTTCGTACCGAAAGGTTCGCTTGTCGTAAGTTCAAAGGGAAAGGCGGAAGACACCAAGGAATACAGGACAACCACGGAGCCTATTGACACAGAGATTCCGATTATCGTGATGATTGACTCCAACTCCGCATCATCTTCGGAGATTGTCACCGGAGCCCTCCAGGACCTTGACCGCGCCACGGTGATGGGACGTCGCAGTTTCGGAAAGGGACTCGTGCAGTCCATCCGTCCTGTCGCCTACAACGGCCAGCTGAAAGTGACCACGGCGAAGTACTACACCCCTTCAGGCCGCTGTGTTCAGGCCATTGACTACAGCCACCGCAACGAGGACGGCAGCGTCGGGCAGATCCCGGACTCGCTCACCCACGAATTCAAGACAGCTAAAGGCCGCATCGTTCGCGACGGAGGCGGAATCACCCCGGACATCGAGCTTGCCGCCCCGAACTACAGCCGCCTGGTATATTCTCTCGTGCTTTACGGTGTCATCGATCGTTATGCCCTTGAATTCGTCAAGACGCACGACAGCATCCCTGCCGTGGACGAATTCCACCTCAGCGACGCCGAATTCGACGATTTCGTAAACTTCGCGAAGACCCAAACCTTCGACTATCGCAGCAGCGCGAAGACACTCTTCGACCAGATGAAGAAAGAGCTCGAAAAGGACGGCCTTTCAGACGGCATCTCGGAGCAGCTCGCCGCCATCGACAAGGTCCTCGAAATGGACAAGGAACAGTTCATCCGCCTGAAGAAAGACGAGATTATCCCGTTCATCGAAGAGGAACTCGCCGTCCGCTACTTCTATCAGAAAGCCGGCGTCAAGCTTCGTCTCCGCTACGACACCCAGCTACGGGAAGCCCTCTCTTACTCCAAGGCCTCACTTTAGTGTTTATAAACACTGTATTTTGCCCTAAAAAGATGTTTGCAAACACTAAATTTCGGTTGATTTTAGTGTTTGCAAACATCTTTTTATATATTTGTACCCTCAAACAAATAAAAAGCAGGCAATGGAAGGACTTGACGAAATACTAAGAATCTACGAAAGGCGGCTCAACAGCGTTCCGGCCGGATTCAAACGCTATCTTTACTACAGCATAGACTGGAGAGACAACCTCATAGCGATAAAGGGTGCGAAAGGCACCGGCAAGACTACGATGCTGCTGCAGCATATCAAGGAGGCTTTCCCGGACAAGGACAAGGCTCTGTACATCTCGCTTGACAATCTCTGGTTCACTACACATTCTGTCAACGATCTCGTGGAATATCACTACACGCACGGAGGTACGCACCTGTTCATTGATGAAGTCCACTATTTTCCGGAATGGAAGACACTCATCAAGAATCTCAACGATGACTATCCGGGGCTTCATATCGTCTACACCGGTTCTTCAATGCTGAAATTGGAAGAAGGAATTGCAGACTTGTCACGACGCCAGCTCCCCTACACGCTCAAAGGACTGTCCTTCAGAGAATATCTTCGCTATGAGGGAATAATGGACATTCCGGCATATTCTCTCGATGACATTCTCTTGAATCACAGGAAGATCGCGGAAGAAATTCTCTCCAGCGGGATTAAGATACTCCCGCTGTTCGGAGAGTACCTCAAGCATGGATACTATCCGTTCTATAAAAGCGTCTACGCCGGATTTGAGATAAGGCTTCAGCAGGTGGTCAACCATATTCTGGAAAACGACTACCCGATAATTGAAGGGGTAGAGCAGTCTACAATCAGAAAAACGAAGAAAATGTTCATGATTTTAGCAGAGCAGGTCCCCCAGACGCCTAACATGTCGAATCTCTACAACGAACTTGAAACAGACAGGTCTCAGGGTCTGAAGATGCTGTACACTCTTGAAAAAGGAGGACTGCTTTCACTGCTTTCCGACAAGCCGAAACATATCGACAAGCTGTCACGACCGGAAAAGATATTCATGGACAACACCAACCTCATGTATGCCTATTCAGCACAGGCCAACATAGGAACAGTTAGGGAGACTTTCTTCATGAACCAGCTGAGATGTTCACACGATGTCACATATCCGGCAAAGGGAGATTTCCTCATTGACGGGAAGTACCTGTTTGAAGTAGGCGGCAGAAAGAAGTCATTTGAACAAATCAAAGACGTTGAGAACAGTTTTCTCGCAGTTGACGATACCGAAATCGGACACCACAACAGAATCCCGCTCTGGATGTTCGGACTGTTATATTGAAGAACGGCGACCGGGGTTCCGGTCGCCGTCTTCGTCAGTACTATCTAAAGATTGGAATTATTCAACCTTTGCGTTGTAAATCTGCCAAGTAGGAGCGCAAGCTGTAGTGCTCTTGTAGACAAATGCAAACTGCATCTTGCTGCCTACGAAAGCCTTCAGGTCAACACTGGCCTCAAACTTATCGTAGTTTGTACCCGTAGGACCTGCAGGAATTTCAAGAGCAGTCCATTTGCTATCGGCTTCTTTCTTTGCCATCAGGAAGATGTGCTCATTAATCTTACCGCCCTTAAGGTTATTAAGTGCATGAGTAAAAGAGAGCATTGCGCTCTTCGCAGTTGTAAGATCAACCACAGGAGAAGTGAGCCAAGACTCTGAATCTCTCTGTTTCTTGCTGATAAAGCCGGAAGCCTTCATATAAGACTCTCCACTGAAAGATGCTATAGCCCAAACTGTTTTATCAGCGGCAAGTCCTTCCGGATGAAGCTCATCCTTAATAGTGAAGCCCTCTGCTCCCTTATTGAAGTCATACTTAACAATCGCAGCACCCGCTTGAGTGAATTCGTAGGTCACAGTTGATGTTGATGACGCAACTGTAATCTGACCTTTACGCTCACCCAATTCGTTCTTTGCAACACGAGCCGTAATTGTTGCAATTGATGCAGGGTTCGGATCGAGTTTGGTCTTTTCCCCTTCACGAATCTTCACTCCAAGGAGCGAAATCCAGCTCTGATATTCCTCTGGAACAGAAGGCTCAACACCGTTACCCTTGAATGCGACTTCGAACTCGATATCTTCTCCATCTTTCTTAACTGTCTTTGGCTCAGTCAAGAGCTTCGCAAGAGATTTTACGTGTTTAGTGATGTTGGTGTTTTCAAAATTCTTGTAAGATGACCAAGAACCACTGAACTCGACATAGTCACCGACCTCTACATTAGGGAAACTCTTGATGGACTCTGAAGTCGAGCCATAAACCTGAACATCTTTGTCAGAAGTACCGTCATTCACATAGAATGCACCGTACTTGCTGTAGTTCCCAAGTTTGGTTACAATGCCGCTCACATTGTATGAGGCTCCGACAATAGCGCCTTCATTGATTTCCTTGCAAGTTGCCTTTACAGGGTCAAGATTGCCCTGGCGTACAACAAAGTGCTGTTTGTGAGTGCCGCAGAGCATCGCAATCGTAATCTCCCTTCCACCATCGAAAGCAGATGCCGTCAAAGTGACCTTGGTAGTGCCGGCCTTGCCGGAGAGAACGCTCGGAGTCACCCAAGCATCTTTAGTCTTGGTCTCATCAACATCAGAAAGGTTGGTGAGTGCGCCCCAGAAGTCATACTTAGGCTTGATGGTCTTGTCGTTCTCATCCTTCTTGAAAGTGAAAACCTGAGGCCATTTGTCAGTCACGATGAACTTCCAGTCTTCAGTAGCTGTCACTGTCAGGTCTACCGGTGTTCCCTTAGCATCAATTGTGACGAAAGTCTTGTCAAGCTTGATGTTCTCGAAAGAATCGGTAGCCTCCTCTTTTACGCAGCTGGCGAAAAGCAGTGAAGAAGCAAGGGCAAGATAAAATATATTTTTGATTTTCATAATCTTAGTCCGAATTACTAGTTAAACATATACTTGATTCCGACTGAAGCATACCAGCACTGGCCGATAGCCTTGTTAGGAACGAATGTCTGAGTGCTTCCGCTGACTGCCTTCGGAGTAGAGAATACAGGATAGCCTTCGGAGTCTGTAGATTCGTATTTGAGAATACGTCCTTCGTTGAGTTCAGGATTCATATACTTGCTGACACCGAATCTTGAACTGAAGATGTTCGCAAGGTTCTTGATGTCAAAGCTGAGCTGGAGTCTGTTCATTGAGTTGCCAATCTTCACCTTGAAGTCGTGCTTGTAGCTGAAGTCAAGTCTGTGAACCCAAGGAGAGTAAACGCTGTATGCCTCTGCATATTCGCCCTGGTGCTTCTTGAGGTAGCTGTTGTTGTGAACATAGTCCATAAAGCGGTCGCGGTCTGCGTCTGAAGCGAAACGGAACTCGCGGTTTGCAACCTGCTCGTCAGTCGGTATGTAGAGAGCGTCGTAGTTGTAGCCGTCGCCGTTCATATCGTTTGAAAGCATATAAGAGTAGTTGTAGCCTCCTTTCCAAGCTTCATAGATGAGGCTGAAGTGGTTGCCACACTTGTCGCTGTAGGTTCCTGATGCAACAACACGGTCCGGAGTCACATACTGTGAGTTGTGAAGCTTGATGTTGTTAGGACCCTCTGAAGTAGGAACATAAGTGAAGGCAGACTCTGCTGCTGAACCAGGCATACCGGTAAGCTCCTTTGATGCTGTGTGAGTGTAAGCTGCCATCAAGCTGAGACCCTCGACAGGACGCATATTCAAAGTAACGTTTGCAGAGTAACCATATCCTTTGTGAGTGTTCTCAAGAACGAACGCCTTGGTTGCTGTTCTGAAACCTGACGGATAAATCGGACGGTTGTCAGCTCCGCTCCATCTTGCAAATCCGTTGACAGGCTGCATAGACCAGTCAGAGATTGACACGCCATTCACGGTCTTGTTGAAGATACCCTCAGCTGTGATTGAGAATGGGAATGAAGTTGGGAAGCTGTAGTCGAGAGCGAGGGAAGTCTTCCAAACCTGAGGCATCTTGAACTTAGGGTCAACCGCAGAGATTGAAGAAGGAACTGTGCCGTCGCCAGGGGTGGTCGGATAACCGAGACCGATGAGTTTGTCATAGAGAGCCTTCACTGTCGCTTTGTTTGTGCCCTGCTCAGTCACGAGACCGCCGTCGAAGACGCTCATATCAAAGCCATTCTTCTTGGCGTTGTCAGCATTAATCTGTGCCTGATACTGAACCATACCGGAGTTGGTCGGCATGTTGGTGAAGAACACGAGCGGGAGACGACCTGAGAACAGACCTGTACCTCCACGGAGAACAAGGCTCTTGTCCTTGAGGATGTCGTAAGTGAAACCGACTCTTGGAGAAACCGTCACACTTGAAGTAGGCCATTTGCCTGTGTCGATGTGAGTCTCCTGGTATCCGTAAGATTTCGGATAGTAAGGAATCGCAAGAATCTTGTTGTTGGTCTTGAGGTCACCGTTGTCGAAGAAGAGGCCATCGAGACGAAGACCGTAGGTGAGCTTGAAGTTCTCAAGAATATTCCACTCGTCCTGAGCGTAAACACCGAGTTTGTGGAACTGAACGCGAGCAGCAGGGCTGGTCTCTCCGTCGTAGCCATAAGTGAGGCAGACAACCTCAGGAGTCCTTCCGTTGATGAAATCGTCAACGCTCTTGTAGCGGTAGTAACCGGTACCGTTTCTCATATAAGCGTTGTCAGCCATCTGATACTCATAATTGACACCTCCGGTAACTTTGTGATTTCCTGCATACCATACGAGGTCATCCTTGAAGTTTGCGATGGTGTTGTGCACAGCGTTGTTCCATGTAAAGAGCTCATATCCGAGAGCCATATACTGGGTCGTTGTGTTTGTACCGTCGTGGATGTCGATGAATGGGAATTCGCTTGAGTTTGTACCGCGGACATCATCAAGTTTTGAGAATGTCGCGAGGAACTGGTTGGAAAGATTGTCGTTGATCTTGCTGTTCAAGTCGACTGAAACTGAATGTACGATGTTGTTCATCGAGTACATTGAGTTTGCGTAAGACATTGAATAGAGGGATGTACGATTGTACGCAGAACGTGTACCACCATCCATTGAAGAACCGTTAGGACCATTCCAAGCAGTGTTGGATGTGTAGTTGTAGCGGACAGCGAGTTTGTTCTTGTCATTGATGTTCCAGTCCAGACGGGCAAGAACCTTGAGGTTGCTCTCGTCAGCAGGGAAGTTGTCGAAAGAACCAGTGTCGTAGCCGTATTTGTCCTTCACGAATGCGGAAACTTTCTCCATATCAGCGATTGAAGCGTAAGAAAGGTAGCTGTCTGAATCACCGACTCCGTTTGCCGATGCTCTCCAACGCACTGCTACAGAAGGAGTCTTGGTGTACTCTGCGTTGACGAAGAAGAAGAGTTTGTTCTTCACAATCGGGCCACCGAGTGTGAAACCGTAAGTTGTGTTGCGGTCTCTGTCTCTTGCACCGGCGATTTCAGTTCCCGCCACCTGGTTACCGCGCATATTCTCGTTGCGGTGATAAACATAGGCAGAACCCTTGAAGGTGTTGGTACCTGACTTCGTGATTGCGTTCACACCGCCTCCGATGAAGTTGGTATGGCGAACGTCGTAAGGAGAAATCACCACCTGGAGCTCTTCAATTGCATCGATAGAAATCGGAGAACCGCCACCAGGAAGTTTATCGCTAAGACCGAAGTTGTTGTTGAAGTTCGCTCCGTCGACGCTGAAGTTTGCTGTACGTCCGTCAGCTCCTGCGAAACGCATTCCGTTTCCGCCGTAAGGTGAAAGCCTTGTGACGTCGGTAATGCTCCTGCTGACAGTCGGGAGAGACTCAATCTGCTTGCCGGAAATGTTTGTGGCTGCTCCGGTCTTCTCGGAAGAGAATTTGGACGCAGGGGTAGCAATCACGATTGCCTCTCCAAGCTGGAGTTTGTCTTCCTTGAGGTCGACATTGAGGTTGAACGCCTCGGCAAGCTGAAGCGTGATGCCGGTGTAGGTTGTCGGCTGGAAACCGAGGCAGGATACTTCCACTGTGTACGGACCTCCTGCGCGCATACCATTGATTACGAAACGGCCCTGATTGTTAGAAACCGCAGCATAGCGTGTACCTGACTCAGTGTGTGTCGCGATGACAGCAGCACCGATGACAGCGTCTCCGCTTTCATCTGCAATTCGACCGTTAAGACTTGATGTCGTGACCTGTGCGAAAGAGGTCACACCCAAAAGAACCGCTGCTAACGCAGTCAGAAAACATTTGATTGTTCGTCTCATAAGGGTTTGATTAATAAAAATGTTTTGGTTTATCACGCAAAAGTATATCAGAATTATGACTTTAAGAAAAAAATGTCGGATTATTTTGAAATTTAGTCGATTTTTACGATTTTTTCTTTGTATTCATAAATTTTTTCGTACCTTTGCACTCCCATTCAAAAGGTGGATTTTTCACCGTACATATGGGGCAAAATATGTGGAGAGATTTGTCTGCTTGCAACCACTCGAAAAAATGCTAAAATCGTGAAGATGGTCTCACGAGACCTGACAGTGTGTTTTTATAGCGGCTCTGCATATTTTGGAATTGTCAAAAATATGTGGAGTTATTTTTTGTCCACGAATGAGATGATGCGGACCCCAAATGTCAATTATCCCGTGATGCACCACCGCCTCGTGAGCATCACAACGTTATAAAAACATTATGAACAATTATCTTTTTACTTCAGAATCGGTGTCGGAAGGACACCCGGACAAAGTTTCAGACCAGATTTCAGACGCCATACTTGACGAATTTCTCCGCCAGGACCCGGAAGCCAAGGTTGCCTGCGAGACTTTTTGCTCCACAGGACTTGTGATTGTGGGCGGTGAGGTCCGCTCGGAAGACGCCTATGTGGACATCCAGAAGGTCGTGCGGGAGACAGTGAACCGCATCGGCTACAACAAGGCCGACTACCGCTTCGACGGCAATTCCTGCGGAGTGATGAGCACGCTTCACGAGCAGTCGGCGGACATCAACCGCGGCGTGGTGGGAAAAGGCAAGGATGTCGAGGACGAGGCTGACGCACAAGGCGCCGGAGACCAGGGAATGATGTTCGGATATGCCAACAGGGAAACCGAGGATTATATGCCCCTTCCGCTCTATCTCTCCCATCTCGCTCTCCGCGTCCTCGCAGACATCCGCAGGGAGAAGAATTCGAGGATGCCATACCTCCGTCCGGATGCGAAGTCACAGTTTACAATTGAATATGATGGTGAGACCGGAAAACCGGTAAGAGTCCACACAATAGTGATTTCCACCCAGCACGACGAATTCCTCCCGGACGATTTCTTTATGCAGTCGAAAATACGCAAGGACGTCGAGGAAATCCTGATTCCGGAGATGCTCAAGCAGCTGCACCCCGACACGGCAGCCCTTTTCCACGGAGTTTTCGATGAGCACGACAATCCGCAGGGTTTCATCCTCCACGTGAATCCGACAGGCAAATTCGTCATCGGAGGCCCGCACGGCGACACCGGCCTTACCGGGCGCAAAATCATTGTCGACACCTACGGAGGACGCGGAGCACACGGTGGTGGAGCTTTCTCCGGCAAGGACCCGTCCAAGGTGGATCGCTCGGCCGCCTATGCAGCCCGCTACATAGCCAAAAATCTCGTGGCAGCCGGCGTGGCTGACGAACTTCTGGTGCAGATTTCCTACGCCATCGGAGTGGCCCGCCCGGTCAGCATCTTCGTGAACAGCTACGGCAGCGCAGCCATTGACCGTTCCGGAGTGCAGGGCGCCGAGTTCAAGGGAAAGAGATTCAGCGATGCTTTCATAGCCGAAAAAATCGGCGAATTGTTCGACCTCAGACCGGCCAAAATCATTGAGAAGTTCGGTCTGAAGAACCCGATTTACGAACCGACCGCAGCCTACGGACACGTGGGCCGCAAACCCTACCGCGCCGAAGTGGAGCTCATACATCACGGCGTCCGCAGCCGCAAGGAAGTCCAGTTCTTCGGCTGGGAGCTGCTCGACAGTGTCGGGCTTGTCGCGGAGGCGTTTGGGTTGTAGCTCTTTAATGTCTCAAAACAGCCACAATGCGTACAAAAGAGGCTGTTGGGGCCAAATAAAAAATTTAAAACAGTCGAAACTTGGGTTGGAAATTCATTTATATTCTTCCTAGCACTTAAAACCTATGACCGCTACAACAGAGGCGTCATATAAAGCGGAAGATATGTAAGCCCGTCCTTTATTTCCACATCGTTAGTGTGGAGGACATATGGCGTGGAAAGGTACTGGCCATACTTCTTGATGCACTTGTTGATGGAAGTGAGCGTGTAGTTGGTACTGCTCTTGACTTCTATCGGCGAAATATTGTGACGGGATGTTACCAGCTCTTTCTGAATCAGGAAATCTATCTGCATCCGGTTCTCGGCATCCTCCTTGTCGTAATTGGAGAAGAAAAACAACTCATTACCTGATGCTTTGAGCATCTGGGCTACGACATTCTCCACCAACATACCTTCGTCAATCTCCAACTTGTCGAACATAAGTTTCTGGTAAATCTCGTTTGTGACGATACCACGAGCACCGAATGCCAGTGAGATGAGCAGGCCGGTGTCACAGAAATAGCATTTGAGTACTGTGCGATCTTCATTGAGCTGCAAGCCAATGTTTGGGGCGGTTGTATTGTAGCAGATATTGGCAATCTTGGCGTCTTCCAGCCAGAAAAAGGCGCTGTCGTATTCACGCATCCTGGCCTCATCCTTGAGGGCAGAGAGAACGAACTTCTTTTCTTTCTTCTGGAGCTGGCCAGGTATGGCATCATAGATAGCACTTACCCTGGCGGTAGCTCCTCCTGCGTACTTCTTGATGTCGTTTTTGTAAAGTCGGAGGATGGTGCGCTTGACAGCATCCACCCTAGCGAAATCTCGTGAGGCGGCATATTCAGCTACGGCCTGTGGCATACCACCTACAATCAGATACTGCCGAAAGTAGTGTAAAGCCTCGCGGTGGAATTCACCCATCGGCTTTTTCTTGTCATACTGGCTTTTTATATAGGGCATCAAGACTTCGTTCCCCATAGCCCAGAGGAATTCTTCAAAGTCCATCGGATACATATCAATACTTTCTTCCTCAGATGGAATGACAATATCCTGTACGTTTTTCTTGATGGAGATGAGGGAGCCTGTTTCAAGGTAATCAAAGGTGCGGTTCTCTACCAGCGCCTTGATAGCTTCCCGGGCGCGGGGGCATTTCTGCACTTCATCGAAGATAATGAGGGATTTGCGGGGCGTGAGCTGTTTCTTGTAGTGGAGCTGGATGTTCTGCAGAAGGGTGGGTATCTCCTCCAAATATTCATCGAACCAGCCTCTTACCCGCTTGGGGGCTTTACTGAAATCGATGAGGATGTAGGAGTCATATTCGTTGCGGGCGAATTCCTCTGCTATCCAACTCTTGCCGGTACGGCGGGCACCCTCAATCAGGATAGCTGTAGAGCCATTTTTCTCCCTCTTCCACTGGAGTAGGCGGTCATATATCTTTCTTCTCATATTCACGAATCCTAAGGTTTTACAAGGTGCGGATATACACATATCCGCGATTTTTCCCGAGTGCAAATATACACCTTTCCGAGGTTTTTACAAAACTATCTTTTGGCCAAAATAAAAAATTTAAAACAGTGCAAGAAAATGTAGCACAATGGCTGTTTTATGTGCTAAAAAATGTAACTCTACTAGTGAAACATCCGCTAAAAAATGTAGTCATTTATATGGAAGGAGCTGTATTTCAAAAACTTATAGAATAAAAAACAGCACAATAAGGAATCAGACTTGTGTGGCAGACTCTTCCGGCACAATTATTCAAAGAAAACAAGAAGTTTATCTATAGCTCAATTAAGCACGGTGCACGGGCAAAAGACTTTGAAATTACAATCCAATGGCTGGTAGATGCCGGACTTGTATACATAGGTAATAGTTGCACTATATCGTATAAATTTAACGAAAAACTTTGTAAATAAGGCATTTCCCCTCAAACTTCAACCCAGTGGATGCGGACGCCGCGGCGTTCCATTCCGCGGAACCAGGTCATCTGGCGTTTGGCAAATTGGTGGATGGCGGTGGCGAGGGATTGCTTCATTTGGTCGAAGCTGAGTTCGCCGGTGAGATAGAGTGTGACGAATTTGTACTCAAGGCCGTAGTAGATGAGGTCTTCGGGCGGGATGGGGGCTCGGGCGGGGAGAGACTTGCCGGTGAGCGGGTCGGGGTGCGCTGGAGAGCCTTCGAGGAGGCTGCGGATTTCATCGACCATACCTTCGCTCAGGCGGGCGTCAAGACGAGCGTCGATACGGGCGTTGCGCAGCTCGCGGGTGACTAGCGTGCCGATGTAGTATGCCTTCTTGGGCAGGAATGTCGTACGGTTCACCGGGTGCTCCGACTCATAAACCGCAATTTCAAGGGCTCGAATCAGGCGCTTGCGGGTGTCGTAGTCGGTGCTGTTGTGGAGGGGTTTGAGAGCGGCGAGCCTTTGAATCAGCTCCTCAGTGGGAAGCTTCTCCATTTCCTCGCGAAGTTCTTTGTTTTCAGGCACATCCGGCAGGGAATAGCCGCAGGTCGCAGCCTCCACATAGAGTCCTGAGCCTCCGCAGAGAATCGGAACGCAGCCACGGGAGAGGATGTCCTTGTAGGCCCGTTCGAAATCGTGCTGATATTCGTAGATATTGTATTTCGCGCCGGCATCGACGATGTCCATCAAATGCCACGGAATCTCCTCATATTCAGACAAATCCTTTCCCGTCCCTATGTCCATTCCCCTGTAGACCTGACGGGAGTCGGCGGAGATGATTTCGGCGACAGCTTTTCCCGCGAGGCGGTTGATTTCTCTTGCCAGCGCCACGGCATATTTCGTTTTTCCGGAGGCTGTTGGTCCGATGACGCAGATGATGTCGATTTCTCCGGAAATATACCTGTTATATATATCCCCGACATCGATTTTCTCTGCCGGAGGAAGTGGGGCCTGTGGGGGAATGGGGGTGAAATTTTTCTTCATCTTCGCTTTGGATTCGTTTGCTCCGCACAAAATGGCGGGAATATATCCTTTTGAATTTTCGGATTATGGAGACAAATTTATAAATTTGCGGACTATTACGCAACCGGCGGGAGAGTGTTTCGACTGGAAGGGACGACCGCCATTATATTTTGAAGCGGGAGGAAATAGATATGCCGAAAGCAAAAAGCAGTGTCGAGATAAAGAACCGTAGGGCGTCGTTTGATTTTGAATTCATCGAGACCTACCAGGCGGGAATTGTGCTCACGGGCACGGAAATCAAGTCCATCAGGGCGGGAAAAGCCTCGTTGGTGGATTCGTTCTGCTATTTCAACGGCGGAGAACTCTATGTCAAGAATATGCACGTGGCGGACTATTGGTGGGGCTGCACTTGGGGAGCACACGACCCGCGCCGCGACCGCAAACTCCTGTTGAACAAACGCGAACTCAGCAAGCTCCAGCGCGCCGTCAAAGAGAAGGGGCTCACGATTATCGCCGTGAAACTTTACATCGCCGACAACGGCTATGCTAAACTCCTGATTGCCTTGGCGCGAGGCAAGAAAGAGTATGATAAGCGGCAATCAATCAAAGAGAAAGACCTACGCCGAGAAATGGGGCGCGCCTAAAAGGCGGTCTGCCAAGCTTATTATCTAAGTAAGAAAAAGTTGAGCGTAACGCGGCAATCCGCTTTTTAAACACCTTGGAAGAGAGGTAAAGAAAAAGATGGAGTGCAAGG
>ERZ1034719.138-NODE-138-length-52139-cov-35.268950_pt1 | contig 52139 bp, 82 predicted proteins | sample MGYA00520703_ERZ1034719 | MGnify/ENA primary metagenome ERZ1034719 (study PRJEB33766, sample SAMN09781716) | gut metagenome | biome: gut microbiome | host: Homo sapiens | place: Madagascar | study: EMG produced TPA metagenomics assembly of the PRJNA485056 data...
CCCTTAATATTACCCCCTATAATCCCCCACCCGAAGAGAAAAGAGAAGAATCTCCCCCTGACACGGGCGCGGGCGCGTGCGTTAAAGGCGGGGTACGGAGCAGGAGAGACCGCTTTGAGGAACTGTGGAAACTTTACCCTAAGAAAGCGGGTAAGGCAAACGCCTTTGCGGACTACGAGAGAGCGGTCAAGGACGGCGTAACGGACGAAGAGATACGGGACGGTATCAACAGATACTGCGAGTATATCAGAGCGGGACAGCTTACAGACCGGTACATCCTCAACGGTTCGACTTACTTCCACCAGCGGCGGTGGCAGGACGTATACAATCCGCCCGATAACGGCAGAGGTGGCATGAGCGAAGAAGACTGGGAGGAAATGAATGCAGTGTTCGGGTGACGTATTCGCCGCGAAGCTCGGAGATATCATGACGGCGGCAAAACAAGCGAATCCCCGCGAGGACGGAGATTACGAGCGTGACGGACTGCTCTACTGCGGGAAGTGCAATACCCCGAAAGAACACATCATCACGGTGTGCGGAGCGTCGCTCAAGGTAGCCTGTATGTGCAGGTGCAGAAGTGCGAAGTTTGAGACCGAGAGAGCGGAAGAGCAGAAGAGAAACCGAACCGAAGCGCTCAAAGACCGCGCGTTTGCCGACAAATCGCTCCGTAACTGCACGTTTGAAAACGACGACGGCTCAAATCCCGAACTGACGAAGAAGTGCCGGAACTACGTCGAGAATTTCGCGGAGTTTTACGAGAGCGGTAAGGGACTGCTCCTGTACGGCACTTGCGGAACAGGCAAGACATACGCCGCGCTTGAGATAGCAAACGCTCTGACAGACAGGATGCACAGCGTGAGGTTTTCGACCTTCGCCGCAATCGCAAACGAGCTGTTCGACAATCCCGACAGACAGGAGTACATCAACGCACTCGCTCAGAACTACTCACTGCTCATCATCGACGATTACGCCGCCGAGAGAAACACACCGTGGATGCAGGAGCAGCTGTTCTCCGTCATCGACGCGCGGTGCAAGGCAAGAAAGCCGCTCATTGTCACAACGAACCTCATGCGAAATCAGATGTTCGACAAGAGCGACACGGCAAGATACCGTATCTGCTCAAGACTATGCGAACTCTGCATAGCAATCGAGGTAAGCGGCAAAGACAGACGCATACAGCAATACATCAACAACAAACAGCACTACGAAGACTTATTAAACGGCTGAAAGCCGAAGAAAGGAAAAACGAAAATGGAAAACGAAAATAAACCCGCAGAATTATGCGTCCACACTAACGGTACAACGTGGTACAACGCAAAACTCAAGCATCCGACCGTGTCGGGAGATTACCTCGTTTGGCACGACGACAACAGGACACCGTCTGTCGAGGCATACTCCGCGAAATATGACGGTTGGGGCATCCTCCCCGACGGCAGACGCGATTTTGAGACAAAAAGCGTAGAGTGGTGGACGGTAATCATCCCCCCGACAATGTGCGAATAATCAATCCCGAAAGGACAAACCGAAATGAAAAAGCGCATCATCGACAACTTCTGCGTCTCACTTTACATATCGTTCGCCGCACTCGCGGCAACATCGTCCCTGTGGTGGCACACGCTCACCTCGCGAGAGATCTTCGCTCACTGGTGTATTTGCCTTGTTTCACTCTTCGTCGCTCTGAGCGTCCTCAGAGAGCTTGTGAGAGCAGGGCTTAAGCGAATCGAAGAGAACGCGCTCAGGCGTGACAGCTACGACGCAAGAGGCGGACGGCGGGACAACAGACACCTCGGGTATGTGTCAAGAAGTGCGATATGCGCAGCGGCAAGGAGACAGGACAGATGAAATGCAGGGCAAGACAGGCATACCGGGACAAAGCGGAGAAGCGGATAGCGACTGAGTACGGATTCCTCATGCTTGAGTGGATAGATTCGGTATTCGGCGTGACGCTCTCGCGAGACCCGTTTAAATGGGGTCAGAAGAGACTGCAAGCATTCTACGACGGAGGGCGGCACGAGATCGTGACGGAAGTCGAGAAGTACACCCCCGAGCGAATGACGGTCAAGGACATGGGCTACCGCGACGCACACGAATGGGAGCGCGTGGCGGAGGGGATAGACACCACGCTTGAGCGAATGCAGAGAGAACTTGAGTACATCGGTTTTGAGGACGCGGAGTTGTCCGCACTCAAAGCGGAGGACAAATTCGCCGAAAAGTGGCGCGAGACAAGAGCTATACTCCATGCGGCGCGGTCGGCATGGTACACGGCAAACGGCGAGAGAGCGACATACATCTACGTCGCGGGAACGCTCTTGTGGTTACACGATAACTGTGGTTTCGGCGCGTCCCGTCTCGGGATGGTGTACGCCAAGACAGCACCCGCGATAAGGTCATACACAGAGCGGTTTCTTCTCTCATCGTTTGACGAGGACAGACGAATGGCGAAAGACCTGGACGCGCTTCACGCGGTGCTCGAAGAGCGCGGAATCGAGCTTGAAGAGCTGAAAGAGGAAGACGCGGTCAGCGTCAAGCCGAAAACGGAGACGGTCACGGCGGATATACCCACATCATACACAGCGGAAACGGCGGAATTTGAGAGAATACTCCGCGAAACAAAGAAATCAAGAATAGCGAGATAACGCAGAAAGAAAGGAAAAATCATGAACTTTTTTGAAAAGGAATTAAAAGTCAGGCTGACATTTACCGAGGAAATACTCGGCTCGTCTCCCGCGTCGCAGGAGATTTACCGCGAATACATAGCGTCGAAAGCACCCGACGCGCCGACGATAGAAGACGAGATCGCCGCTGTGGGAGTTGATGAGACGGCGGACGCAAAAATGACCGTCTTCCCGCGTCAGAACGGTGTCCCGGGCGTGTGGGATTATCAGGTCAAGGGTTTCTTCAAGGATTCCTGCGGCGGTCTCGGAAGAGTAAAGCGCACTCTCTCGGGCGGTCTCAAGGCTTACAAAAAGGTCATAGACAAGCTCGTGTTCGTCGAGGAGCGCTTCATCCCCTACGAATTCGGCGGGAAGATGGGAGTGTGCGAACGTCCTCTCCGCGCACAGACAGCACAGGGCGAAAGAGTGGCACTCTCGGCATCCGAATCAATCCCCGCAGGAGCGCAGATAGAGTTTACTATCGGACTTCTCGACGCGAAGCTTGAAGACGTAGTCCGCGAATGGCTCGACTACGGCGAGCTGTCAGGCTTCGGGCAGTGGCGCAGTTCCGGTAAGGGGCGTTTTACATGGGAAGAAGTTAAGTGACGGAATAGCTAAGTTAGACTGCGCTAAGCGACGGAAATGCTCCGTTCGGCGTAGCGTGGCAAGGGCAAGGTGAGGCGAAGACCGGATCAGCATAGGAAAGGAAATGCGGCGAAAGGGCAAGCATAGAGACGGAAAAGAATTGAATTGCGATGAAACGGAATCGCGAAGAGTGCTGAGCACAGCACAGGAACGGCACTGAACATCAGTGATCGGAGACGGAAAAGCAGCGCAAGGAATGAATTGTGATGTAAAGAAACGGATTTGCGAGGACGGGCGTATCGCTGAGCAGTAACGGTACTGCATAGTCAGACTTGCAAGGTTGTGAGAAGCAGTGCCATGGAATGGCAAGGTGTCACAGCGCACCGAAAAGGCAATTACCGAGCCGGGCGGATTCCCGGCAGAAAGGATGAATAAAATGAAATACAAAGTCGGAGACAGAGTGAAACTTATCGGGGACGGTTTACCGTACGGAGAAATGGGAGTTGTCAAAGGTTTCTCGCCGCGCGGTACCCCCAGTGTGGCGTTAGAAGTTGATCACGAGATAACTTTCCACGATTGTTACGGTCTGACCAGACCCAGACGCGGCTGGTGGGTCAAAGAGGAAGACATCGAACTCATCAAACCCGCAGAACACGAATTTAAGCTCATCATCGTCTCAAAAGGCGACGTAACGACGGCGAAGCTGCTCCACGGTAAGACAATCGAAAAGGAAGCGACAGTGACACGCTACCACGAGGACGAATACAGCGAAAAAGCGGCGGTTGAAGCTGTGGTGAAGAAGCTGTTCGGGGAAGAAGAGAAGAAAGAAGAAAAGCCGAAATACTTCACGGGAAGGGCAGTGTGGGTCGGAGAAAATACACGGTGGCATACTAAGGGCAAGATATACGTATTCGAAAGGCATACTAAGGGCAAGATATACGTATTCGAAAACGGAAGACATATATATGACGATGGCACCGAGAGCTTGACGAGTTATGCCGAAGATGAAATGCCGCAGAGCACGGGTTTTCTCCCGATAGTGGAGTGAGGAAGGACGAATGAAAGACCCAAGCAAAATAAACGTCCTTGTGGCTTGCGAAGAATCGCAGCGCGTGTGCATGGCATTCCGCGAGAGAGGATTTAACGCTTACTCTTGCGATATACAGGAGTGCTCCGGCGGTCATCCAGAGTATCACATACTCGGAGACGCGGTGAAAGCACTTGACGCGGGAGAGATAACCACAATGGACGGCACGACGCACGACATACCGAAGTGGAATTTGCTTATAGCTCACCCGCCGTGTACTTTCCTTTCGAATGTGGCTGCAATCCATTTCTCGTTAGAACACACACCGGCTGAAAAAGTCATTGACAGATGGAAAGGACGCGCTTTAGCATCAGTATTCTTTATGTATTTCGCTCTTGCCGATATCCCGCATAAGGCAATCGAAAACCCGATAGGTTTTATGAATACGGCGTACCGCAAGCCGAATCAGATAATACATCCGTATATGTTCTCGGACGGCGAGAACGATACGGAAAACTACACAAAGAAAACAACGTGTCTGTGGACGACGAACCTCCCCTTGCTTGTGCCGAAATGTACCGATGAGCCGGATTTAGGCAAACTGTACGGCAAATACAGAAACGGCAAAAACAGGACATGGGAAGACACGCGAAGCACAGACAGAGCAAAAACACGAAGCAAAACATTCCCTGGAATCGCGAAAGCATTCGCGGAGCAGTGGGGAGACTACATTTTACAGGAGGAAGAATGAACATGAAAGACTGCGATAACTGCGAATATTGTAACGGCTTTGACTACGATGACGGAACGCCGGATTGCACATGCGAGGGCGGTATGGGCGGCTGCCCGTACAACGACGAGGGCAAAATAAAAGAGGATAAATTTAAAATCACGCTCGACATACCGAACATCACCGATTACATAAAACACACCGTGAGAAATACAGTAGACAACGCGGTGCATGGCATGATCGAGGACTGCGTCAAGAAGATGGTAAAAGAGAAAATCGAAGACACGGCAGAAGCGTATGTCGAAGAATCGCTAAAGAAAGTCGTTGACGATGAAATCAAGGCTTATATGCAAAATGACATCACGGTAGGCGGCGGATGGAGCGAACCCGAGCGAAAGATGAGCAGAAACGACTATCTCAGCGAATGCACCGCTAAAGTCGTTGAATCTCAACTCAGCGCGAAAAAGATATCTGAAACGGTAATCGACTATTGCAAGGGCACAATAGACCGTTTTGCAAGAGATATCAAGGACGATGTGAATTACAAAATTAAGAATACCTTTGACAACGCGACAAAACAGGCGCTCTCCGAGAATGTTGTAACAATGCTTATGTCGGGCGAGACATACCAAAAGCTCTCCGACAGCATGGGGAGGATTTTGAAATGAACGTTAAACTTAACCCCGGAGCATATGCTCCGATACGCGCACACAAGACCGACGCGGGAGCTGATCTGCGCTCCCCCGTCACGGTCACGATATATCCCGGCGAAAGCGTGACAATCGACACGGGCGTATGCGTCGAAATACCCGCAGGATGGTGCGGGCAGATATGGTCGAAAAGCGGACTGAACGTCAATCACGGCATACTCTCCACAGGCATGGTGGACGCAGGCTACGAGGGAAGCATCCGTGTGAAGCTCTACAACCACGGTCACGAGGCATACACGGTCAATCGCGGAGACAAGATATCTCAGCTCGTCATATCGCCGTGCATGATTGACGAGATAAACATAGTCGATGAGATAACAGGCGGAGACCGAGGGGCGAACGGCTTCGGTAGCACGGGGAGGTAAAGAATAATGAATTACTTTATCGAACTGCACAGATACGACGGCGAACCCTTACTGATTAATACACGAAACATAACAACAGTTGTGAGAAGCAGATCAGAGACAAAGGCTGTTTCGATATACCTTAGTTCCGATTACAAAGATTTTGTTTCCGTCACCGAGACCTACGAAGAAGTAAAGAAACTGCTCGCGGCGGTCGAATATGTGTACAGGGAGGATGAAGACGATGACGAAGAATGACTGGATTTACGTAAAAGATAAACTCCCCGAACTTAAGCGCGATAGGAAAGGATGGGTAATATTTGAATGGTATCTCGTCGAATTTTGGGATGGTCGCGACAACAGATTTGTTTACCCGGCTATTTACGACGCGATACAAAAATTGTGGGTTGTGCATAGAGGTTTCGGCGATCCCATCTATTGCAACGCGCTTATAGACAGCGAAGACATAGCTGGAGAAGGCGAGTTTGTGTCGCATTGGAGACCGTTACCCGAATTGAGGAAAGAGTACGCTTTGCCGGATCGTGAGAAAGCAGTGCCGAAAAAGCCGAAAATAATTGAATTTTAATGCGGAGTAATATTATGAACAAATGGATTAGCGTTAAAGACAAACTGCCACCCGTCGAAGCCGAAGTGCTGATACGTGCGGAACGAAAATATCAAGGAAGAACACATTCCATCATCACAACCGCTATGTATGAGGACGGCACGGTGGAAGAAGATGATAGCGAGTGGTATTGGAACGATTTGAGCGAATTTGCCACATACAACGACGAAAAGGACTGCTACATAATACCGCAAGGCTGGTGGGAGTACAAGCATTACAACGATGATGATTCGTATAACAACCTTGTCGATGATGTTGTGACCCACTGGATGCCGTTACCCGAGCCGCCGAAAGGAGAGTTAAAATGACAACAGAAGTTCAATGCGCAAGTTGCTCACACCGTAATCAACATTTTAAACGAACCTTTAAGAGGCAATTATAATGACTGATTGTAAAAATCTAATTATCTGGTCGAAAAGCGGACTGAACGTCAATCACGGCATACTCTCCACAGGCATGGTGGACGCAGGCTACGAGGGAAGCATCCGTGTGAAGCTCTACAACCACGGTCACGAGGCATACACGGTCAATCGCGGAGACAAGATATCTCAGCTCGTCATATCGCCGTGCATGATTGACGAGATAAACATAGTCGATGAGATAACAGGCGGAGACCGAGGGGCGAACGGCTTCGGTAGCACGGGGAGGTAAAGAATAATGAATTACTTTATCGAACTGCACAGATACGACGGCGAACCCGTACTGATTAATACACGGAACATAACAACAGTTGTGAGAAGCATATCAGAGACAAAGGCTACTATGGTATATTTCAACTCCGATATCGACGATTTTGCTACGGTAACCGAATCCTACGAAGAAGTAAAGAAACTGCTCGCGACGGTCGAGTGCATGTATAAGGAGGAAGAATGAGTTTCGCAAGAAAACTGAAACGTAAAACGCAAAATAAAAGAAAAACACGCTGTTGCGGACAACAAATGACACACAAAGCCGGATACAGTTATGTATGTGAGAAATGCGGAAAGGTAAAACATGCTTGACTTAATAAACGGAGTAGAGTACCTGTACACCATTCCGGCAGAAGAGCCTATGAGCTATTGGATTCTGCTTGCAGTCTTCTTCGTTGCTTTTGCATTATTTGGTATCATGTTTCTCGTTTATTCATACTTGGGCGGCTTTGAGGATATAGTCGCGGCATCAATAATGGCGGCAATAGTTACATTGATATCCTTCTTCGCTATAAAAAGCCACAACGCCAACGAGCTATTACCCGAGCGATACGCTGTGAACATATCAGATGAAGTCAGTATGAACGAATTTACTGACAACTATACCATAGTTGAGCAAAAAGGAAACGTATACATAATCGAGGTAAAAGATAATGAGCATGACTGAAAACGAAAGATTACAAGAGCTGCTGTATAGGCTGCGTGAGATAATGCCGGAGATAGGCGAGAATCCCGTTGCCGACGAGATGTACAACATTGTGTTTGAGTATGCAGAGGACACTGACGAGGACGTTGCTCCTGTAATACACGCGAGATGGATAGACAACGGACGCGGCGGGTACGGTTGGGCGTATTACTGTAGTAATTGCGGTTGGATTGACGGATATCCGTTTGAGGATAGGCATAAATACTGTCCAAACTGCGGCGCGATAATGGACGAAAGCGAGGACGAAGAATGACAAGAGATGGAACGGCGCAAAGTCAAGCAAAGTTTGTGAGAGAACTTGCAGACCGCTTGCAAAAGACCATAGAAGCAAGAGCGGGTACGATATCAGGCGCACAAGGCATGGCTAACTACACCCAGATACAGTCCGACATAAAGCGCCTCAGACGCGAGCTGATGGAGCTGTCGAACATGATAGGCTGTCAGTATCGGAGGTAAAATAATGCTTTACACAGAAATATTTAAGTTGAGAGGTATGCTCGAGCGCGCGGAAATACCGTTTGAGTTTAGCGACCGAAGCTACGACGGTTGCGACGGAAGAGAGTATTTTTATCAGATACGTTATCCAAAAGCCGAAATAAACGCTATATGCAGTGTGATACAGTGCGGATTTTCATACGGTGGAAACGAAGACAAGCTTGAGATCATGGGCTTGCTCACCGACGATGAACGGGAGCGCGATACTGTCGCGGGATGGCTGACAGCAGAAGATGTGTTTGAGCGGATTAAAAATCATTACGAAAGCGAAGGAAAAGGAGAATGACATGGAAACAGCAAAGTTTTTGAAAGAAGCGACAAGAATGTGCAGAGCGCACAATTGTTGCGACGGCTGCCCTGCGAACGATGGGCATTGTGTTGCGCGAAGGCAAAAAGATAAAGATGACTTTGCGAAATACGTCGCAATCGTCGAAAAGTGGTCGAACGAACACCCCGTGAAGACGCGGCAGAGCGAATTCTTGAAGATGTTTCCGAATGCACAAATCAAAGACGATTATGTGGATATTTGTCCCCGCAAAATCGAAGGCATATTCGATTGCCCGCCGGACGGGATAAATACCTGCACAGAATGCAAACGCAAATACTGGCTCACGGAGGTTGAATAATGACCGACAGACAAGCTGTTGTGATGTGGATCGTGATAGGATTACTGCTCGCAAACGATATACGGCAGGAGATAATCATAGCTCGGCTGAGGGAGCATATACAGGCGGTCTGCGGCGTTGCTGTGAGTACGCTTGACAAGATCGAGAACGTGCAGTCAATTATTGCGTCGGGAATCGCAAAACTTGAGAAGAAGGCAAAGGAAGCGGTTGAAAAGGAGGACGAACACGAGAACAGCGACGTTTAAGATAGCCTACCCTCCGACAAAGGAGGGCAAAGCGCAGTGGAACAAGCGGTACGGGCTGAATGCGTATTATTCGGGCAAGGCATGGCAGGCGCGGAAACGTGATGCCGAATACTGGCATATGCTCACCCGAGCGGCGATAAAAGAGAGCATTCCCCGTCCCGTGATGTTCGATAAGCCTGTTGAATTTACATATTGGTTCAACTCGCGGTTAGACCTGAGCAACAACGCATCAATTTTGAAACTTATCGAAGACAGTACAAAGGGAATCCTCATAGAGGACGATAACCGCAAATACGTGAAGCGAATCAATATGCTGTGGCATAACGAAGATTATATTTTAGTACAAATAAAGGAGATAGACACATGAGCGCAGAAAACAGAGCGTCAATACTTGACAGGGCAAAGCAGATAATCTGCCGAGAAAGAAACAACGAATACGGCGAACCCGAATACAGCTTTTCTCAGATTGCCGAATACTGGGAAGCATACATCAAGCACAACTGCGTCTCACCCGGCGCGGATGTAGACCTTACAGCGCGTGACGTGGCTCTTATGATGGCGTTGTTTAAAGTCGGTCGACTTGAGACCTCGTCATTCGACAGCTATGACAGCTTTATTGACTTAATCGGCTATTCGGCGTGTGCGGCGGATATCGAATTTCCGTGTACGACGACGATTTCAAACGAACAGGAGGCAGGACAGTGATCTACATAAGCGCGGCAATATCAACGCTGTTCGGGCTGTTGTGGCTCGTGATAGGCGTGTACGGGCGCAAAACTGAGAAAGACAAGAAAGAAATCGGAATAGCGTTTGCTTTCGCCCTATTTAACCTCGCGGCGGCAGCTCTCGCTCTGATGTCGGAATTTGCGGCATAAAACACAGAAAGGTGGAATGACTTATTAGCAACTTAAACCTAAACAAAGTAATCCTCGCGGGCAGGTGCTGCGCGAAACCCGAACTTAAGACTACCCCCTCGGGGCTTTCGGTGACTTCGTTCTCCGTGGCGGTCAACCGCAAAGCGAAAGCGGGTGAACAGGCTCAGGCGGATTTCTTCAACGTGACCGCATGGAGAGCGACAGCGGAGTTTGTAACGCGATATTTTGATAAAGGCTCGTCAATCTGTATCGTCGGAACGCTCCAGAACCGCTCGTGGCAAGACCAGAGCGGACAAAAGCGAACGGTAACGGAAATAGTCGCGGATGAGGTTAATTTCGTTGACAGCCGTTCTGACGCGTCACAGAGCGCGCCGCAAAATCAGGGCGGTACATACGTCCCCGACGCATACAAAAAGCCCGAGACCGCGCCGACGTTTGAAGAACTTAACGAAGACGAAGACGCTTTGCCGTTTTAATACGATATGAAATACAGATACAAAAGCGTCAGTATCGTTCCCGGTGTGCGTACCATGCAAAAGCTGTTTCCCGATTATCCGTGCGGGCGGGAGAAAATGGGGTGTGATTGCCCCTCGGCTCCAGGCAGATGCGCAAAAATGTGCGAAGCGTGGCGTAGATGGTTTAATGCGGAGTGGGAATTGATGCGGCGCGAGAAATGATAATAAAAAAGGCGGCTTTATGCCGTCTTTTTTACTGTTTTTTTATTTTTATCACCGTCAACGGGGTAGTGCCGTCGGGGTTGATGACGGTGCTGCTTACCCATCTTAGGATGAGCTGTCTGTCGCTGCCCGAGCCTATCCAAAAATGATGCCAATGAGCTCGGCGGAGGTGTGTGCGCTTCGGGCTTCCCGCGCCGTCCGCGGTGTTTTTATCGGTGTAGACGGGGTAAATGCCCCGTTTGCCGGGTGACTCGAGGCTGCGGAGTATCTTGCCGGTTTTCACGCCGACGTCCCATTTTCTTATTTCTTCGATTTTGTCGAGGACTTTGTTTCGTTTTCGATAGATCTTCTTCTGCGCCCGGTCTTCGGTTATTTCAGCGTTCTCCGCGCAGATATAAAGGACAAACTGCATTGCTTTAACGGAGATATCGCGCATTTGATCAAATCCTTTGTGGATTTGTTCGAGTATTTCGGACTGTTCCGGGGCGTGTTTCAGCGCAACGGCAATCGCCTTGTCGATGCCGTCGTTGATGGTCCCACCGGGTATGAGGTGTACGATGCTTTGATTTATCAGCTCTCCATTGTGATTTATAAAATGCAATCTCAGCTCGCGCCCGCCCGTTAGGGCGTCGCACTCGATATGCACGAAGAATCCCGTGGAATAACCCGGTATGGGGTATTTTGACAGCTCGATGTATACGCACTGTGCGGGGAGGCGGTAGAGGATATCTAAGGGGATAGTTGTATCGGTGGCGGAGTCGAGCAGTTCGCCGATGAGGTAATCGTCAAACGAATAAATATACTTACCGCGTCTCCATGCGGCGAGAGCGGCAGCGAATGAAGAGTCTCTTTTATACGCATCTCCCGTAGATTCGGCTTTTATCGCCGTTTGTACTACTTCGATGGGGCAATAACAGAGCTCGCGATCCCACTCCATGCTGTCATCATATTCTCCTGCGACGATGTAGGCGATATTGTCCCACAAGTGCGGGTATTTTTTGCCCATGGCGAGCACTGATTCGAGCGGCGGGGTTTTCGTCGGCATTTTGTGAACCTCCTTTTGGGGGATATAAAAGCAAAATGGCGGGAATAACTCCCGCCGCTTGCCTGTTTTTGCTATAAAAGCATAATACAAATTTCAATCCACGTAGGTAGGATTTCTCCCGCCTACGACTTCGCCTTGCGGCGACTTTTGATTTTTAATAAAACCAGTAAAAATTTCAATCCGCGCGGGCTGGATTTCTCCTGCCCGTGACATCACTTTGCAGTGATTTCTTTGTTTTTCAACAAAAACAATAAAAAATTTCAATCCGCAGCACGGTTTCCCGTACAGACCACATCAATTGCTTGATGCTGTAATGATTATACCCTATTCGAGTGCGGTTGTCAATAGGCTTTTTGATTTTTTTGATAAAAATTTGATATTTTATTCGCCGTCAGCGGATGATAGCTTCTTTTTGCGGCGGCAATACGCTATCCGGAGGGCGGTTATACTCTTTTCGCCGACCGAGTAAGAGCCGCGCGTATACGGCATATGATTAATCACGGTTTTCGGCTTGATTTTGAGACGTTCGGCAATTTCCGCCACCGACAAGCCTTCATCCGACAACGCCGCGATTATTTCCGACTTTTCCGAGGGGTATTCGCCGCACGAGATGAGTATTCGGCGGACTGTCTGCACATTAAGCCCAGTATTCTTCGCGGTTTGGGTGAGCGAATCCGTGAGCAGGTAAGCGGTGATTACATCGTCCTCGGTTATCATTTTGATTCCCTTTGATTTTCTGCAAGCCGCGCCATTGCCTTTTTTATATCGATGTTAAACTTCTCGCAGATATGCCATGTGTCTTTGCCGCCGTCGCGGAGTGCGGTTATTACGGTTCCCGCGTCGGTCTCATGTAGGGCGATACGGATAAGATCGCATTTTGTGTTGTAGATTTTGAGGGCATTATCGAAGACCTTGAACGCCGCCGACAGCTCGTCGCGATGATCTTTCAGGAGCTTGTTATTCTCGGCGTAAAATATGATTTCTTTCCCCTCGTCGGCAATGTAGGCGTTTCGCAGGTTTGATGCAAATTCGATTTGCTTTTCTGTCCCCGTCAGCTCGGGAAATGTGATTCCGGCTGCTTCGAGGATTTCGGCGGCTTTTCGTGCAGCTTCTTCGCGCTGATACTTTTTGTAGCATTCGGGGCAAAAGCCCTCACTCTCTAACCATTTGATTTTCTTCTCGCGCTCTTCGTTTTTGCCGCAGAGTTGGATGGTGGCGGAGTGTCCGCATGAGTATGTGATGTCGTATTTTGCCATGATTGATATTCCTTTCTTTCTGCCGCTTGATTTGATTGTATTATACCACAATTCGCGGCGCTTTTGTTGGTTTTTTGATTGATTTTTGCAAGATTTTGATAGATTTTACACTCAAGCGATCTCGGCGATTGTCACGGAATCGCTGAACACCTTATCACGGGCTAAGTCACTCCCGCCGAATACCACATAGGCGATTTTTGATTCATAGTCATAGACGGCGGCGAATTCTTCGCTTTTCCTGTATTTCTTCGCCTCTCTGACCGCCTGTTTCAACGTTGGATAATCCATGTGTTCGTCGCTTCCGATATCGCTTGAGTAGGTCACGACTTGATATCTTCTTTCCATTCTTACACCTCGCTGTAAAACTTTTCTATCGCCATGTGGCGAAAATTTTGATACGCTCTCGCGCTGATGCACGGGCTTTCGGAGATTGATTTGATATACTTTTCAAGCTCGGCGCGGGTCGCGAATCCTCGGTTGATTCTCTTGCGGTACGTCGCGCGGACGCATTCGCGGATTGATTTGTGGGCGTGTGACATGATTGATACCTCCGTTTCGCTCTTGCTCATCAGAGCCGGACTTGTACCGGCTGACGGGTCCCGCCGAAGCGGGGAAGGGTTATTTTGTCACTTCGCGGACGAATTCGGCGAGCAGCTCGTCAAGTTTTGATAACATTTCGTCATAAGTGATTTTAAGTTTGCCATAGTCATATCTGATTTCTTCGGCTTTCGCGTCAAACGCCTTGACTGTCGCATAGTCCGGGCGGATATTGCCGAACGGGGCATAACCTGTTACGATGGCAGCGCCTCCGATGTTGTAGATATCTGCCGCCCAGCCTTCGCGCCTTGCGGTGTAGGCTTCGGGAGACTTGAGATCGAGCAGGTGCTGCAGTCCGCAATAGGGGACGGCGATGATTGAGGAAAAGCGGGATTTGATTTCTTTCTGCGTGGTTCTGTATGTCATGATTGATTATCCTTTCTCGCGGAGTTGTGACCGCTGCCGTTTCCGGCACTCGCATTACCGGGCTTGCGCCCGTCACTCTGCGTTAACCGATGATTAAATCTGCTTTTGCTCTGCGGAGATACTCGCGGATAAACTTCGCGTCGGTGCATGGTGCATACTTGTGCGCGACGTGCTCCCTGATCTCGTCGTCCATCATGTGGGCGATTGTGTCCATCCCTGCGGCTTTGATTGCCTCTCTGGGTGTGGTGTAGCTGTGACCGTTGTTAATGCTTATCTTTTTCATTTTTGTTTCTCCTTTTGGTTTTGGTTTTTGGTTTGAGCTTTGTTGTTCGCTCTCTTATCTTGTGACTATATTATATCACATTGTACATTGTTTGTCAAGAGTTTTGCACATTGTTTTTGAGTAAATATTGTACAATGTTTGGAGTTAATTTTTGTACATTGTGACCATTGACAAAGCACCGGGAAGAGTTGTACAATTTAGGGCAAAAGAGAAAGGAAATAACGGAATGGCAGAATATGACAAAATTAAATATAATATGGAATATAACGCCAAGAATTACGACCGCATTAATATAGCGGTGGCGAAAGGCGTTAAAGCAGATTGGGCGAGTCGTGCCAAGGCGGCGGGAATGAGCCTTAACGCCTATATCACGCGGGCGGTGGACGAATACGCGGGCATTAGCCCGGACGCGGACAGGATCGCCGAAAAGGCGAGGGAAGAGGCGCGGCGGGAAGTGTTGGCGAAGATCGACAAGGCGTTGCGCGGCGAAAAGCAGAGCGAGCCGAAGAGCACAGAAACGACATTTGACGAAGAAATCAAGAAGAAACTCGAAGGACTTATTTGACACACGAAGAACGGGGAAGAGGGCGGAGAAATACCGTCCTTTTTCGCACCCCTATTGTTAAACAGAGTTTAGCAATTGTCGAGGTGTTGACAAGCGAGGGAATGTATGGTATAATTAATTACGACAGTAAAATAACAGCCGATCACGCCCATTAAGAGCGGCTATAATTACTCTTACGGAGTCCGGCGGAGCTTAAGCACAAAGTCCGCCCGGGAGAGATGACAGCTCGCGCCGTCCCTCGACCGTCAAGCGGCATCCCGACCGCTCTACAAATGCGGGAGGTTGGCGACCACGACATATAGGGGTTGCAGTCAGTCACAACACAAGATGTTGTGCGCGGTGAGGACGTGGGAACACCGGCAAGACTGCAAGCGGCGCGAGTGTCTGACATCGGACGGCAACAGCCGAGGAGAGCACAGGCAAGTTTTACCATCTTGTATTTGCAAGGGGTAAAGCTATCATCTCTCGCCCGGACTTGCACTCCAAGAGCACTAATAGAGACTATATCTCAGTAAGACTTGACAGGCATAGACAAATATAGTATAATATAGACTGTTAACATTTAAGGAGGGAGGTATACGACAATATGTCAAAAGTAAAACAAAGTAGAGCGGAAGAAGCTACAATCGTAGAAGAAAAGAAGATCGTCAAAAAAGGAAGAAAGCCGAGACCGAGAACAGAGCGGGAAATCGAAGCGCAAAACAACAGGATTATAGCCGAGTTGCACGGCAACACGCAAGCGTATATGCGCGACATATCATGCGGCGACGAAGAGTTACAGGCAATGCTACAATTGTACGACTTCCCCCCGATAGACCTGGACGACGAAGACGCAGTCCGGCAGCGTGTAGGCGACTACTTTAGATGGGCGGCGCGTAATCATGCGTTCCCGTCGCTCGGCTCCCTCGCTCTCGCGCTCTACGTAGACCGCCGCACCGTCACAGCATGGGGAGTTAAGTATCGTATGGATAGCGCACATAGCGACATAATCAAAAGGGCAAAAACGCTTATAACCGCCATGACCGAGCTCAAGGGCGCCAACGGCTCAATAACACCGATTTACGCAATGTTTTTACTCAACAACAGTAACGAGGGCTTCGTCAACAGTAACCGCGTAGAGCTTGCACAGGCTACTATAGAGCAGCTTGACGCGCCGAAGATGGCGGATGTAATAGACATATACGACAATCCCGAGACTGAGGACAACGGTAAAAGATAGCCGTTTATTATCGCTCTTCCCTCAATTATACAAAATATCAATTATGCCTAATTTGATGTGCCGGGGTTGCCGCATGTGATAGAGTGCAAGCATGGTAACACTTCCCGAGTTTGGTAAGTGTAAGTTCTTCCCTGCCCTGCCGGGTATCGCCGGGAGATGGACACCGGAGGGGGATTGCAGGGGCTTCACGGGCGGCGGGTTAGCCTCCAAAATACGCGCAAGGAGAAAAAGGATGACAGAAGCGGCGAGACCGTCGAGAGACGAGATGATAAAGCTGATACTTGAGATACTGGCGCGCGGGAACGACGTGAAGATAAAACGCGGGCGTGAGGGTGAAGTAGTAATTCTCGAAATGTCAGCGAAAGTCAAAGGTAAATACAATACGCTGTGACGATTGTGTCGCGGTAAAGCCGATAGGGGCTGTTCAGAGATGAGCAGTCCCTATTATTTTGTATAATAGCCGAGGTGCGGGAAATGAAGTATGTAGAGATATATGTACTCGGCGTATACATCATGGAGACGGGTGTCGGGAAATGGTACACGATACTGCGGTACAAAGGGCGTGACAAGCTGATTTCAGGAGAAGTCGCGGGATGGAACGCCTGTCGGATGACGTTTGTTGCGATAGCCGAGGGTCTGAGGACATTGAAAGAGCCTTGCAATGTCACGGTATACACGCAGTACAACTTTATATCGAATGCAATGCAGGGCGTATGGAAGCGGAAATCGAACCTCGACTTATACGCACTGCTTGATGATCAGGGTGCGCGGCACACTGTGAAATATGAATTCTACAAGAATATAAAGACCGTGTTTCGGGCGAAGTGGAAAGAGATACGGGCGGCGGAAAGGATGGCGAACAGAGTTGAATAACGATACAGAACATATGTCCGCCGAAAGGCTTTACAGAGTAGCCGAGAACATTGTTGGAGCGATAAAAGCCGAACCGTCGAACATTGGGCATTACAACGCCTTATATTCGCTCTGTGCGGGAATGGCTAACGGCGCGGAAAAGTGGCGTTACACAGACCTGCTCAAGCGATACTGCGCCGAGAGAATGAACGCTGTCGGTTCTGCGGAAGCGGAGAAGATATTCCGTGCTGTGCTGCTTCTCGAAGCTCAGGGCTTGCGGCTCGACAGCTATATGCAGTACATCGAACTAAATCGAGACCCCGAAAAGCGGTTCTGGATGCCGCGCCGGAAGCAGATCCTTGCGGTGTGTGACGCGATACAAGACCTTGTTGACGACAAACTCGACATACTGACTATATCCATGCCCCCGGGGAGTGGCAAGGCTTTGGCAGATGACACCCCCGTTTTGACCTCGGAAGGGTGGAAAACACACGGTGAATTACGTGTCGGAGACTATGTTGTATCGCCCGAGGGTAAATATGTTGAGGTGCTTGCCGTTCATCCGAAATGTGAAATGCAGTATAAAGTCACGACCACCGACGATGAAGAGATAATATGTCACGGTAATCATGAGTGGTATGTGTACAATCGACACAGGCAGAAATCCGAATTATTAAAGACGGTTGATATGTTAGGCAAGGTCGAAAATTCGGCTGTCGGTCGCGGTCACAGATATCAATATATGCTGCCGACTGTTGAACCGCTTGTCGGCGGAAATCCCGAACTCAAAGTCGATCCTTATGTGCTCGGTGTGTGGCTTGGAGACGGCAACGGCACAAATCCTGTTATATGCGAATCAAAGGAAGACTACGAAATAATAAGTGCCGAGTTTCGGCGCAGGGGTTACGAACAGGCGTGGCAAACCGTTCACAAGACAACAGGCGTGTATTACGGCGGCTTCCGAAATCTCAGATGCGGACTGCGTGAATACGGTATGTGCCATTCAAAAAGAAGACTGCCGAAGTATATACCCGACGAATATTTCCGCGCAAGCATAGAGGACAGACTTTCGCTGTTAGCGGGGCTTATAGACACAGACGGCACAAAAATGTCCGACAAAAACGGCTATCGATTTTCGACTACCGAAGAGGGTTTAAGGGATGGTTTTGTCAGACTGTTGTCCACATTCGGGTGGAGATGCTGTGTGAATGAAGAAGAACCGCACACAACCACAAGCGGAATCACAGGTAGACGGGTTTGCTATGTAATAGGTTTCCTGCCGACAATGGAAATACCGTGTTTGCTAAAGAGAAAGCGACTTAAAGTTTTCTCGAAGCAGAGACGGAAAGCTATAAAATCTATAGAACCTATTTCGGGCATACAAGGCAATTGCATAACTGTTGAAGGCGGTATGTACTGCGTAGGAAACAGAATGATACCTACGCACAACAGCACGATAGAAATTTTCCTCCATTCGATGATGATAGGCGCGTTTCCCGACAGCTGTTCTCTCGCTTCGGGGCATTCGGGAACGCTGACGGAATCCATATACGACGGTGTATGCGGAATATTGAATGACCCCGACTACCTATGGCATGACATATACCCGAATGCGGGAGAAATAATAACAAATTCTAAGAAGCAGACGATAGATGTCGGCAAAAAGCACCGTTTTTCATCGCTCACTTGCCGAGCTATAGGCGCGTCCCTTACGGGTGCGACACGATGCGAAAAGCTTCTTACCGCCGACGACCTTGTTTCGGGAATCGAGGAAGCAATGAGCATTGACCGCCTTGAAAAGCTGTGGACGGCGTACACGAATGACTTGAAATCTCGAAAAAAGCTGAATTGCAAGGAGCTGCACATTGCCACACGTTGGTCTGTGCATGACCCGATAGGACGCTTGCAGTCGATGTATGAGGATAGCGCAAGAGCGCGTTTTCTCGTGATGCCGGCAGTTGACGAGGACGGAGAGAGCAATTTCGTTTACCGCTACGGCGTAGGCTTTGACCGCAAGTATTATGAGGACATGAAAGACAACCTCGATGACTGCTCGTGGCGTGCTCTCTATATGAATCAGCCTATCGAGCGTGAGGGACTGCTCTACAACGCCGACGAGCTGAGACGGTACTTTGAATTGCCGTCAGAATCGCCCGATGCCGTCATTTCCGTGTGCGACACGAAGGACAAAGGTTCGGACTACTGCGTAATGCCTATCGCTTACCAGTACGGGAATGATTTCTATATTGAGGAAATAATCTGCGATAACGGAAATCCCGAGATCGTTGAAACACGTCTCACGGAAGCATTGATACGCCATAAAGTGAAGATGAGCCGCTTTGAATCCAACTCGGCGGGTGGGAAAATCGCAGAAAAGGTACAAAAAGAGGTCAAATCGCGCGGCGGTATCACAAAGATAACGACGAAATACTCAACGGCGAACAAGGACACACGAATTATAGTCGATTCGCCGTTTGTAAAAGAGCATTTCCTGTTCAAAGACCCGAGCGTGACAAAGGGAAACAAGGAGTACACCCGCGCCGTGGGAATGCTCTGCGGATACACGATGGCGGGAAAGAACGCTCACGACGACGTTCCCGACGCATTTTCGATGCTTGCGGACTTTATCCAGTCGTTTGAGCAGCAGATTGTCAAGGTCATTGAAAGACCTTATTGAATAAACGCTGTAAATGGTCGGCGTAAATACCGATTGGGGTTATTGCACTATATGTGCGACAGCCCCATTTTTTAGTTTTGCGGAGGTTAGAGAGTGCTTGAGAACGATATAGTACGGCTTGCGGACGGCGGAGGTCTGCACGGTCGGCGAAAAATTCTGACAAATCAAAAAAAGATCACTGCCGAGAACGTTGTAAAGGTGCTTGAAAGTGCGCTCGGCTATGACGCGGCAAACGTGAACGAGATCAATTATCTCTACAACGTATATCGCGGAGTAATGGATATCCGTTTTAAGGACAAGAAAGTCCGCCCCGAGAACAACAACAAAGTGACTGTAAACATTCCGAACAAGATCGTGACTTTTAAATCGGCGTTTTTCCTCTCTTCGCCGATTCAGTATGTGGCGGCAAGCGGAGACGACAGCGCGTCGGAGAAAGTCGCAAAATTGAATCTCCTGCTCAATTCTGAGGGCAAGGAGAGCAAGGACAAGGAGTGTTCGGACTGGATGCACATCTGCGGTGTTGAGCCGCGAATGGTGCTTCCCGACCCTGACAACGAGCCTGACGGAAGCCCCGCCGCGTTGTACTCTCTCGACCCGAGAGAAGCGTTTGTTATCTACTCTTCGGGTATCGGGCGAAAGCCGCTCTGTGGAGTGCTCAAGCAGTACGACGAGGATGACAAGCAGATATTCTATGTTTACGTCCCCGAGGGCAGATACACGGTACAGGACAAGGAAGTAAAGGAGTTTATCCCTTACGACTTCGGCGGAGTGCCGATAGTGGAATACCCGCTGAATGAAGCGCGTCTCGGCGCGTTTGAAATCGTTCTCTCGCCGATAAACGTTATAAACACTCTCGAATCGTCGCGCGTTGACAACGTTGTTGATTTCGTAAACGCCTACGACGTGTTCCAGAACTGCGAGATTTCCGACGACACCTACAAGCAACTGTCTCAGGGCGGGCAGTGCATTTGTATCAGGAGCGGACAGGGGCTTGACGCAAAGGTATACCGTGTTTCCTCCGAGCTGTCTCAAAGCGGCGTACAGACTGAGATAGACGCTCTGTACGACTACATCAACGAGATCACGGGAATGCCTAACAGAAACGGCGGTTCTTCGACGAGCGACACGGGAACGGCGACGATATTCCGCGACGGATGGCAGGATGCCGCGTCGAGGGCAAACGACACGGAAAAGCTCTTCGCACGGAGCGAGAGAGAAATATTAAAACTCATCCTCAAGATATACCGTGACAAGGGAGTGCTTGATTTACAGCCTTCCGAAATCAAAATTCAGTTTACCCGTAAAAATCTTACGGATATTCAATCAAAGGCGCAGGTGCTCTGCGAACTGCTCAACAATACGAAGGTTCATCCGCGCGATGCGTTTGAAAAATCGGGCTTATTCTCGGACGTTGAGAGCGCATATCAGCGAGGTATGGAGTGGTACGACGAGCAGAAAGCGGAGCTTGAAAACAGCTTAGAAAAGGAACTTGAGAATGAAAGAGCGGTACACAACGACGGACAAGTCGATAAAAATACTGCGGAAAAAGATAGTCAGACGGTGGAATGACGCGAAAGCCGACGCGAAGTTGACAAGGTTTGACGAGCTGACGGTCATTAGCGCGGTTGACGAGCTATACAAGCGGCTTGACAGTGATTTTCGTGATTCGATGCTCGAACTTGCGATTGCGATATATGAGGAAGCGGAGGAAAGCGGTTCGGAGAGACCGACGAAGAAGTATCTAAACAAACTTCTCTCAAAGCCCGACCCCGTAACGAAATACGCCTACACGAGCGAAGCACTCCGAAAGCGGGACAGGCTCAAGGAAGCACTCGAAACGCGTTCCGACACCGCCTATGAATGGCGCAAGGCTATGAGCTTTTGGGCGAACATGGCGGCTCAGTACGCGGACTGCATCACGGACGAGGTCACGCTCAAGGCTTACCGCGACGCGGGAGTTAAGTATGTGATGTGGGTGACACAGCGCGACGAAAAGGTTTGCGAGGATTGCAGACCGCGAAACGGCACCGTTTACCCTATCGACGAAGCACCGCCGAAAGAACACTGGCATTGCAGGTGCTACTACATACCGTGGCACAAAGAATAACGGATATACGGCGAAAGCCTGAATATATCGGCGCGAGAGAACGCGCAATACAAATTTCGCACACTGCGGAGATGCAGGATAAAAGCGCAAAAATAAAAAGAGGTCAGAGAAGACCGTAAAACGCAAAGGAGAATGATTATGCCTAATATTGACCCCTCAACAATCGAAGGTTTTGAGAACATGAGCGACGCAGAAAAGGTTACGGCACTTCTCGGGCTTGATATCCCCGAAAGAGTTGACCTCAGCGGATATGTGAAGAAAGACGTGTTTGACAAGACCTCATCCGAGCTTGCAAGCGCAAAGAAAAGCCTTCGCGAGAAGATGACAGCCGAAGAGACCGCAAAGGCTCAGCAGGACGAGGCAATGACTACGCTTCAGGCAAAATACAATGACCTGCTTAAAAAGAGCACGGTAGCGGAACACACCGCGAAATACCTTGCGCTCGGCTACAGTGCGGAACTTGCTCAGTCTACGGCGGAAGCTATTTTTGACGGAGACATGGACACCGTACTTGAAAATCAGAAGAAATACAATGCGGAGATCGAGCGGAAACACAAAGAGGAAGCGGAACGCGGAATGTTCCCGGGCGGAGGTTCGCATTCGGGCGGGGCTGACCCTGCGGAAGAGCTTGCGAAGAAGCTCGGAAAACGCGCGTCGGAGGCAGATCAGACAAACAGAAAGACCCTTGAACACTATTTCAAAATCTGAAAAGGAGTAAAAAATGAAGTTCACTGAAACAAAGAGCGGTAAGATGTCAACCATCCTTGCCGCTGACCATTTTATTGCGATTCCTATCAAAATCACCGAAACCACCGTATGCAAGGCGGGCGCTCCCATTAAGGCGGGCGGTAAGCTTGCCACACAGACGAGCGACGGGGGCGTTGTGTCGGTGAAGATTTCCGACGCTATAGGCGTACTGCTTTACGATGTAGACCCTGCGGTTAACCCGAATGGCGCGCTTCTCATTCACGGTGTTGTTGACAGCGCAAAAGCAAAAGCTTCGGGCGGATTTGACCTCGCCGGCATTACCGAAGTTGTTCCGGGAATCACTCTGAGAAGCGACCTCGGGACTAACACCTGATTATGAAAGGAGACGTAAAGAATGAATCTCAGAGAATTTTTCACACCCCGCGTAATCGCGGCTAACTACGAAGAGACTGCACAGAACAGAATACCTTACTTTGGCGAAGGACTGTTCCCTGCTGTTAAAAAGATGGGGCTTGACCTTTCGTGGATTAAGGGCTACGGCGGACTTCCCGTTTCTCTTGCTCCCTCGGCGTTTGACGCAAAAGCTACATTCCGTGAAATCGGCGAAATCGCGAAGTTTGAAACCGAAATGCCGTTCTTCCGCGAAGCGTTCCACATTTCTGAAAAAGACAGACAGGAACTTCTCAGGGCAAGAGACGCGAATGACCCCTATGCGGAAGCGATTCTGAACCGCACATTCGATTTCACGCGCAACCTCATCATGGGCGCACACGTTGTCCCCGAGAGAATGAGAATGTCTCTTCTCTTCCCTGAGAGCGGTAATATGACGATCTCCATTAAGGCAAACGGAGTAGCGTATGAGTACGACTACGACCCCAGCGACGAATGGAAGACCAACAACTATTCCGCGCTCACTTCAACCGCTCTTTGGTCTGCGCCTACCACTGCCGACCCGATCAAGGACTTTGAGGACATGAAGAACAAGGCGGCTGACGTTGCGGGTGCTGAGATCAGATACGCTCTCATGTCTTCGACTACGTTCAATCTTCTCAAGGCTACTTCCGCTGTCAAGAACTCGATCATCTCCACCTCCGGCGTTACTCAGACCTACGTTACGGGCAACAGAGCGGCTGACGTTATCGAGAGCGAAACGGGAATCAGACCTATTGTTTACACGAAGAAGTACAAGAACGAAAGCGGCACTACAAAGTCGTTCGTTCCCGACGGTTACGTAACATTCATTCCCGAGGGCGCACTCGGCAAGACATGGTACGGCACAACTCCCGAAGAGGCTGACCTTGTTTCTGGTGCGAATGTAGAAGTCAGCGTTGTCGATACAGGCATTGCCATCACTCGCTCTACCGAAGTCAACCCTGTTGTTACCAACATTTACGCATCCGAGATCGTTCTCCCCTCCTACGAGAGAATGAACGAGGTCGTAACTCTTAAGGTAACGGCATGACGTTATATCTTATCCCCGACTACTCGATTTACTACGGCGGAGAATGGCGCAAAGCGGGTGAGAGAGTAAAAATCTCTCCCGCCGACGTGCCGGAACTCAGAGTACACGGAAAAATCGAGGAAACGGAAGAAATCGAAACCGCCGCCGACGAGGTGAAAGCCGAGACAAAGACGGCGAGAAAACGCAAAAATTAAGCAAAAGGAAGGATGACGGGCAATGACTGAGATTGAACGCCTTAAGATCAGAACGAACGAGAGCGATACGCGCTTACTGTATGAGCTGCTTGAGAGTGCGTCGAGCATCATCATTTCCCGCCGTTATCCTTTCGGAGACGGAAGCGGGACGCTCGAACCGCGCTATCAGGACTTAAAGATCCGCATTGCGGAGGATATGTACGGACGGCTCGGAGCGGCGGGACAAATTTCGCATTCCGAGAACGGCATTGACCGCAAATGGGGGTCGGAATGGGTATCGGAGCAGCTTCTTAACGAGATAATTCCGAAAGTAGGCGCACGCTTATGAGATGTATGAGGATCAACAAGCGGCGGTTTTGGTACTCGCTCTATCTCGGCAACGAGGAAGCGAAGGACGAGAACGGTTTTTACACGGGTTCCCGAATCGCGAAATACTCGGAGCCGAAGGAGATGAGAGCGAACATTTCAGCCGCGCGGTCTACGCGGTACGGAGATATCACGACGGAGATGTTCGGTACCGATATACAGTACGACAAGATCATTGTGATTGACGACCCCGATTGCGAGATAGACGAACATACCGTGCTCTGCGTCGACAAGGAACTTGAGACAGACGACGACGGCAGAATGATGTACGACTATGTTGTATCAAAGGTCGGTCGGTCGATAAACAGCGTGTCATACGCGATATCCCGCGTAAAGGTGAGCGAATGAACCTGAAAATCGAAATAGAAAATACCGATTTTGCGGTTCGGTTCATCGAAAGATATCGTGAAAACCTTGAAAAGCGGGTACACGAGCTTCTCTCACGCCTCGCCGATATCGGTATAGATACTGCTGAAATCAGGTTCTCAAATGCGAGATACGACGGCGTGAACGACGTTGTTGTAGATTCTACCCCCGAATGGCTTGACGAGCACACGCTTGCCGTGAACGCTTCGGGAGAATCCATTCTGTTTATCGAATTCGGAACGGGCGTATACAATACGGGCGTTCATCCTTTGGCGGACGAGCTGGGAATGAAGCGCGGCGAATACGGCAAGGGCTACGGTAAGTATCATTCGTGGACTTATCGCGGAGACCCCGGAACGAACGGCGAAATGCTCCCGAACGGGCGGGTTCTCACCCGAGGAAACGACGCTAACCGCTGTATGTGGGACGCGGCGCAGGAAATGAGAGCAGAAATACTGACGATTGCAAGGGAGGTGTTCGGTAATAATTGACATAGAGAACGTGCTTTACACGGAGGTACGGAACGCGGCAATGACCGCTTTTCCGAAGTTGACGATGTCGGGAATCGAAGAACGCTTCCCTTCCTCTTTTCCGTTTGCAAGCGTAGTACAGGCGGATGTCTCGACACGCACGGACACGATAGACAGCGGGAATTATGAAAATCACGCGAACGTTATGTACGAGGTAAATGTTTACTCGAACAGCACGAAAGACCGCAAGGGCGAAGCTAAGGCTATCCTCGCAGTTATAGACAAGTACATGATAACTCACGGATTCTCGCGAACGTCGCAGTCTCCCGCTACGATGGATAACGCGACGATTTACAGGCTTATCGCACGGTACACAGGCTGTGCGGACAAGAATTACACGATTTACAGGAGGTAATAACAGATGGCAGATACTATCCCTACCGCCATAACCACCATGGGTGTGTTCCTGATGAAAAAAGGCGCATCCGAATCATCCTATTCAAAACTCATAGATATAAACTCTTTCGGCGACCTCGGCGGCACTCCCGAACTTCTTGACGCGACTACGCTTTCACACTATGCGTCGGTCGGCGTTCTCGGAATTCAGCAGCAGGACACCATAGAGTTTGAGGCGAACTACACAAAGACCGAATACAGCGGACTTGTTGCAGGTCAGAACACCGCGACAGATCTCTCCGTATGGTTCGGCGGCACAAACTCAACAGACGGCACTATCACCCCGACAGGCGCGAACGGTAAATTCAACTTCAAGGGAATGTACTCCCTGAGAGTTAACGGCGGCGGCGTAAACGAGATCGTACACTGCACTCTCACCGTAACGGCACTTACCGCACCCGCGCTCGACACAACGGGCGACTAAACCACAATAACGAAGGAGCAAATACATAATGGCAAGAACCACAATTGAATTCAACTACAAGGGAGTGGATTACACTCTCTGTCTCACGATAGACGCTGTAAAAAAGCTTGAAAGAAACGGCTTTTCATTCGGCAAAATGGAAGATCACATCGTGACCGCGCCGTGCGACCTGTTCTGCGCTACCTTTAACGCGTATCACAAGGACACTCCGCGCAAGCTGAGAGAAGAGATCTATCGCTCACTCGCCGACAGCTCAACGAATGACGATGAGACAAGCGACGAGCTGTCCGAAATACTCTTCAACATGGTTTCCGAGGTCATTGAAGAAATGAACCCCCAGGGAAACGTGGCGTGGAAGGTGACGAAGTCGTAACGCCGCCTTCCGAAGAAGGAGAAACACAGCAAAACGATAAAAAGGAATGGTTCAGCGATTATGCGGATAGTCTCTGCTCTTACTATATGTCAATCGGCGTTTCTTGCCATGACTACTGGCACGGAGACTATTCGCTTCTTCGTTTTTACGTAGAAGCTGACGAGATACGGCAAGAGAGAGAAAACAAAAACGCATGGTTACAGGGAATGTATGTATACGATGCTGTAGGTTCTCTCGCGCCGATACTTCACGCGTTCGCTAAACGCGGCGCGAAACCGAGAAAATATCCCGATGAACCGTATGCGATAACGGAGAAACAGATTAAAGCGCGGAAAAAGCGGGATGAGGAAGCGCAAGCGGCGGAGACGCAGAACCACATGATGGCATGGATTAACTCAATGCGCAACAAATTCAAAAACGGAGGTGATAAAGAGGATGGCAGACGGAACAATCGACAATCTGAAAATTAAAGTCACCGCCGACACAAAACAGGCGAAGAGCGCATTCGACAAGCTGAAATCTCAGGTGGAAAACATGAAGATAAAAGCTCCGTCTCTCGGCAAGATAACGGAAAAGCTTGCGGGGATAAGAAATGCGGCTCAAAAAGTAAATAATGTAGAAATAAAGGGAATTAAGCCGAGCACGCTGAAATCGTATGACGAACTTAGCAAGAGGATAAAGAGCATACGACAGGGCGGGAAATCGGTAGCCGATTACATATCGGATTTTGCGAAAGTAAATCCGAACGGTAAATACGCCGATTTCAAGGAATGGGCAAACAGAATCGACGCTTCCGATGTGATGACGCGCGCCAAAGCGTTGAATCTCTCGGGCAGAGCTGAAATGCACAACCTTAAGAAATCTGAGGTAGAGGATGCATTCGGCGGTAAATCTTACAACGAGTGGCTTAATACATACAATTCACGAATTAAAGAAGCGGCGCGGAGTAACGAGGTGTTCTCCGATTCCTTGAAAAAGCAAGCGGGAGCGGCTCGGGAAGCTTCGGGCAGTATACGTTCACAGTCGAAAGTCGCAGATACGATGTCGAAAATGGGGAATATCTCGCGCAAGCTGACAGCACCGCTGAAAAAGGTTTCGGATATCATAAGCAAGCTCGGGAAAAATCTCGGCGGTAAGCTTCTTTCGGGCGCGTCGAAATTCAACGGTGTACTCGGCAAAATGGCGGGAATGTTGTCACGAGTTCTACGCTACCGCGCTATTGCGTTTGTTCTGAATCAAATACGGGATGCATTTCAGGAAGGAACAGGCAATCTGTATCAGTACAGTAAGGCTATGGGCGGGCAGTTTGCGTCGAACATGGACAGTGCCGCCACTTCCCTACAGTATTTCCGTAACTCGATAGGCGCAATGTCAGCACCGATTTTGAATGCGCTAATACCGATATTCGACAACTTTACCGACAAGATCATAGACGCTATTAACTGGCTGAATCAGCTGTTCGCGAAGCTGTCGGGCGCGTCCTCATGGACTAAGGCGATACGTCAGCAAAAGGAGTATGCGGAAGCGGCGGACGAAAGCGGAAAAGCAAACAAGCGGCTTCTTGCGGGATTTGACGAGCTTAACATTGTCGGCGGAAGCGGTTCTGAAAGCGGAAAATCTACGGTTCCCGACTACTCGACAATGTTCGAGGAAGTCGCAATGGACGGATATAAAACGCCTGACTTCGCGCAGTCACTCCTTGATGCCGTAAACAACGGAAGATGGGCGGAAGTCGGCGCGGCACTTGCGCAGAAATTGAATTCGCTCTTTGACGGAATAGATCTGACAGACGTGGGACAGAAGCTCGCCGACAAGCTCAACGGAGTTATAGATTTCGCGCTGTCATTTATGCGGGAGTTTGATTTTGAGGGTCTCGGGGAGAGAATAGGCGAAGCGGTAAACGGTGTATTCGATAATCTCGACCTCGAATCTGCGGGACGCTTATTTGCCGAAAAGTGGAATGCTCTGATAGGAACGATAAAGGGACTTGCAGAAACTCTCGAATGGGAGGATATCGGCAAAGGAATCGCGGCGTTTATCAACGGATGGTTTGACGAACTTAATCTTGACGATCTCGTGTCGACGTTCAACAGTTTTGCGACAGGTTTGCTTGACGCAATGAACGCGACTGTAGATAACCTCCAATGGAAAGATATCGGTGAGAAAATCGGTGAATCCATTATGGATATTAAATTCACGGACATTCTCTCAAAGGCGGCTGACACACTCGGAAGTTCACTCGCGGGACTTCTCGCTACCGCAAGCGGGCTGATTCAGGGGCTTGATTGGTGGGAACTCGGTCAAACTCTCATATCGAGCATAAAAGGCATTGTCACAAGTATCCCGTGGACTGATATCATACACAATGCGTTCGACCTTCTCGGAAGCGCGATAGGAGCAGCAACGGCACTCGTGATATCTGTGCTTGAATCCCTGTGGGGCGAATTCGTAAATGGATGGAAGACCGTATTCGGTTATTTCGAGGAAAAGATAAACGACGCGGGCGGGAATGTCATTCTCGGCATATACAACGGAATCAAGGATGCAATTTCCGCTGTCGGAGAATGGATAAAGACAAATATATTCGAGCCTTTTATATCGGGCTTTGAAAAAGCATTCGGAATCGACGGAGAGAATTCCACCGAAACCGCAAGCAAGGGCAAGGCTCTCATGGTCGGACTGTACAACGGTATAAAAGAAAAGATAACAGGCGTATATACATGGATTAAAACCAACATATTTACTCCGTTTATCAATGCCGTAAACAGTATATTCGGAATAAACGGAAACAAGTCAACAGTCATGAGTTCAAAAGGATCCACTCTCACCACTTCACTCAAAGACGGAATGGCTTCAAAATGGGGCAGTCTGACTTCGTGGATGTCGGACAAGCTGAATTCGCTCGTCACGCTCGTATCTGACAAATTCGGAAAGATGAAGAGTATCGCGTCAAGCGTTTGGGAAAGCATAAGCGGAACTTTCGACAAAGTCAAAGACTGGACTACATCTAAATTCGGTAAAATTTTCGGCATAGGCGGTTACGCTTCGGGCGGCTTCCCTGCTGTGGGACAGCTGTTTGTTGCGCGTGAGGCGGGTCCGGAGCTTGTCGGCACGATGGGCGGGCGGAACGCTGTCGCGAACAACGGTCAGATTATCGCGGGCATTCAGGCGGGCGTAACAAACGCCATGAGCACGGTACTGTCCCAGAGCGGCGGCTCGGCTAACCGTTCGGTCGAAGAACAGAACGCGCTTCTCAGAGAGCAGAACAGACTTCTCGCGAAGATAGCGGAAAAGGAACTGACGGTTTCGCCGTCTGTGGCACTCGGACGCGTCGTGAAGAAGTCTCAGAGACTGGCTGAAACGGTCACGGGAGGTGTGTGATGGCAGAGTTGAGCTTACTTAATTACACGATGGGTATTAAATTCGGGGGGGTGAGCATACCCGACCCCTCCGAATGGAATCCCACAATAGCGGACGTGGACGAGAGCGCGGAGAGAGACGCGTCATCCGTCCTCCACCGAAACAAAATCGGACAGAAGATAAACTACTCGTTCAAGTGGCGTTGTCTGACATGGGCTGAAATGGCTTCGATACTAAACGCTGTGAATGCCGAGAGTTTTACTGCGGTCAATCCCTCACCTTACGCTAAGGGAGGTACTTATTCGGGTACATATTACGCGGGCGACAGAACGGCTGAAACAAAATACTACTGGGTTGACAAAGAGGAAGTGGCGCGGTTCGACCTCTCATTCAACATAATTGAGTTTTAAGGGAGGAAAGATATGTCACAGGCTTTATCCAACATTGCCGTGGGGTCAAAAATAAAATTCGGCAAGTATCAGGTAAACACGGAAACGCCGCAGGAAATTATATGGACTGTAGTCGCGAAAAACCATCAATGCACTCCCGCATATCCCACAAACGCAATCACACTACACGCCGCTGAGATTCTTGACCTAAGATGTTTCGATGCCAAAGAGCCGAGTAACAGCGATTCCGACCGACAGAATTACGGTAACAACCGCTATTCCGTCTCCAACCTCGACCAATGGCTCAATAAAGATGCCGCAGGTGGCGCATGGTATAGCGCAGCTCATAGCGCAGACCATTCCCCCGATACTTCGGTGGGTACAGGCAGTTACGGTACTCAGTACGCAGCTCGCCCCGGCTTTCTGAATGGTTTTACTGACGATGAAAAATCCGCTATTCTCTCGACAACTACCCGTGTTGTCAAGCCGAGTGTAGACGGCGGCTCTTATGAGGATGTTGTTCGTAAGGTATTCTTGCCGTCCACAACCGAAGTCGGTCTCTCTGACGAGAACAACGTTGCCGAAGGTGCGGCGTGGGGTTACTACAAAAGCAATACCGCTCGTACGGGATATCTTACGCAACAGTGTTTCGAAAACACTTCTTCGAGTTCTAAACCTTCGAGCAAGACTACCGCTTGGTATTGGTGGCTGAGAACACCGTACTACTCGAACACCAGCTACGTTCGGGCTGTCCGCTCGGATGGTAGTTTGGGCAACGGCACCTATGCTTTCCGAGGGTTCATTGGCGTTCGTCCCGCTTTGAATCTTTCCTCTTCCCTGCTCGTGTCGGACAGCACGGACACGGACGGATGCTACACTGTGGTATGGGAGAGCGAACCTGTACAACCTACCACATACACTGTCACGGTGCAGAACGACGGAAACGGTGCTGCAAGTGCGTCACCGACTACTGCGGAAGCGGGATCGGAGGTAACGCTGACCGCGACGCCGAACACGGGGTATCACTTCTCCGAATGGCAAGTCATCAGTCCTGCGACAGGCGTTACAATATCGGACAATAAATTTACAATGCCTTCTTCGGATGTCACCGTAAAGGCGATATTCGCCGAGGATTCAACACCCGACGTTCCCGACGAACCCGAGACGAACGAAGTCTTGACGGCGGTACGGAATCACGCAAAGCAGGATATAATCATCACGCCGCTGACAGGCACGGGCGGAGCTATAAGCGGCTCTGACATTGCGGTGACGGGCGGAGGATTCGTGTACACCTCTGTTCTCAACGGAGACAATGATTTCACGGTCGGACGGGCGGTTTCGGCGCAGATAGAAACGACGCTCGTTAATGACAGCGGGAAATTCACGGATTACGACTTCAACAGGCTCTTTTCGGTAAGTCTTTCGATTTTGACAAATCCCGAAGCGGAGAGCGAGACCGACAAGTACACGGAAATAAGTCTCGGTGTATTCCAGGGAGAGCGACCTGAGAAGGTGCGCGGGAAGCTCATCGAATTCAGGCTTTATGACCTCATGACGATGTGTGATATATCGGCTGAGGAATTCATCACTTCCCTGACCTTTCCGACAACTCTCGGCGCGATATACACGGGGCTTTGTGATTTCGTCGGGCTTACACCTTCTTCGACAAGCGGCTTTACAAATTCGACAAAGACTTACACGGCAAATCCGTTCTCAAGCGCGGGCTACACGGCGCGTGAAGTGCTCGCGTGGATAGCGGAAGCGGCGGGACGATATGCAAGAATGGACGAGGACGGCAAGGTAGAACTTGTCGAATTCGGCACGTTTGCGCACAAGGTACTGCTCACAGACCGCTTTGAGATGAGCGAGAACGAGTTTGTTGTCCCGCAGATAGGCAAGCTTGAGGTATACAATTCATACGGAGATCAGCTCGTCACGGCGGGTACGGGAAGCAATACGTATGTAATAAGCGACAATCCGTTTCTTTACATCGAAAATGACACCGAGATTACATCTTTACAGCCTTTTGTCACTGCTATTTACAATCGCTTGACACTCTTCCCCGCTTACCATCCCGCGTCAGTGCGCTGTGAATGGTATCCGCTCATCAAGTGCGGAGACATAATCACGGTCATTGACGATTACGGAGACGAGATAACATTCCCTGTTTTCTCGCAGACCGTCACATGGAACGGTTTCGGCAAGGTAGAATATGAGAACACGGGAAGCGTTACACGAGATATAGCACCTGTGAGACAGCGCGAGCTTGAGGAAATCAAGAAGAAGATGCTCCGAACGGCTGACTTATCGACGGCGGTCAAATCGTACCTCAACACGCAGGAGGGCAAGGCTTCAATCACTTCGGCGGTTGAGGGAAAATTTGTAGAGGTTGCGACGGGAAGCACCATTACGTCAACGACGCAGATAGAACAGCTTGTCGAGAACACCGAGAACGGAATCAATTCAAAAATTTCCATTTCGGCGGGTGTCGGCAAGGGGACTATAGGCTCAAATGTGCAGGCTCTGTTGACACTCTTCGCGAACACCGACACGTCAAGCATACGACTTTCGGCGAACGCTTTGACGCTCGAAGCTACACCGGGTGCGTCGGGAACGATCGACACGGAAACAGGCACACTGCACACCTATAGCACGTATGGAGCGACAGACGATTCTACGGTCAAGTTTTTCGCGAAAACATCAGACGGATATTACACCTCGCAAAACGCGGGAATCGCGAACTCATTCGCCTACGGTCGGCTTGATTTCAGCTTTACTTCACAAACGACGGTAAAACTGAAATGTATATCATATGGCGAAAGCAACTTTGACTACGGCATTGTGAGCACGCTTGATTCTGACCTCTTATGGAGCAGGACTGCCGACACATCGGGAGTGCTTCATTCATTCAAAGGCGAAAGCTCTTCATCCGTTCAGACGCTTACATTGACCGTCCCCTCGGGGTCGCATTACATCACATTTAAGTATATCAAAGATTCGTCGAACGACAGCAACGACGACACTTTCAAAATCCGCGCTTATGCGGAAACGGAAGCACCGTCGACCTCAAGCGTTATCTCGCTCAAATCGGGCGGCGTTCAGATTTCCTCGGCGAACGTTAATTTCCCCGGACTTGTGACGTTCGGAGACCTCGCGGGAGATATGACGACGAAAATCAACGGCGGAAACATATCGACCGAAAATCTCAAGGTCAAGCAGGTATTCTACAACGGCGCGACTGATGATGAATCGTTTCTGATTTTAACATCATCGCTCGAGCAAGGCACTCGAACGATAACGCTCGGCGGAGAAAACGATGGCTACATGACCGACATAGAGTTCAGGACAAAATATGTTACGTTCGCTACTCCCGACGGATCTCCGATTCTATTTCTTAGCATGAACGCTTCGGGTGGAAAGATTGTTCCGTTCAAATCCTCGCAGGTCTGGGATATCGGTATGTCGTCAAAACCGTTCGGAACGATATACGTCGACAAAATAACATTCGGTGACGGAACGTCAATGACAACAAAGCCGTAAAGGAGAAAACCATGAAAATCAAGGACTTAATCAACGCATACCCGATACTTGTCAAGCTCATGAATCAGGAGATGTCGCTGTCAACGCTTTACAAGCTGTCAGGCAAGCTTGACAGTCTCGACAGGACGATTACATTTTACGAGACAAATCGTGCAAAACTGCTTGACAAGTATTTTACAAAGACGGACGAAGGATTTAAGGCAAGTGCCGAAAATACGGAAGCCTGCAACAAGGAATTCGAGGAACTCATTAACATTGAGGTTGAGAACTCCGAGGACTTCCCTATCGTGATTCCGTCTACCGAAGATGTCAAGCTGTCATACATGGAATTAAAGGCGATTGCCGAATTTGTAAAGATAGGAGAATGACGCATGAATACGAATATCCCGATCACGGTTAGAAACAGAGAACTTTATATCGCGCCCTCGAGCAGAATTATTACATACAACACCGACTACACGGTGACGTTCGATTTTGACGCTGAGTGGGACGCTTACGACACAAAAACGGTATTCTTTGCCTACGACGATATGAGTTATGCGTCGGTGGTGATGACGGGAAACACGTGCGAATTCCCCGCCGTCACGGGTAAGACGAGACAGGTATTCATCGGAGTACAGGCGGGAGACATGATGACCTCCGTTCCCTGCCATATCACCGTTGTTGATTCGATAGCGGATTATGTGGGGCAGACCCCGCCCGATCCCCCTCCCGACGTGTACGCTCAGATAATGGAGCTGATAAACCGTCTGACGCTCTCGAACGGTCTCACCGACGACGAAATCCTCCGCTACCTTGTGGAGACGGACACAATACTGACGGTGACGGAGGATGACGGGAGTTTAATAGCGGACGAAGGCGGAAATGTACTGATGTGGTAGGAGGGATAAAATGAGTGACGAAATGAATGTACGAAAGATAAACGAACTTGACGTAGTAGACGCGATACCTGCGGGGAGTTCGCTTCTGATAAACGACGACGGCACGGCGAAGCTGCTTAAGGCAGAGGTAATCGAAAAGGCGATACCGCTTGTGGTAAAGGTTGAAGTCAGTGGGAATTCTCCCGACGATTCAACTATAACTTGCAATGTGCCGTATGAAACGCTTAAAAATGCGCTCATCAACAAAGACCGTGTAGTATTAGCTAAAATTATCGTCCCTGACGTGGAAGTCGGAGATACAACCAGTGCGAACGACGGCACTGTCCAAATAACGAATACATATGATAATACTTATACGATGTTCCAAGAGATTTACAGAGCAAAAGTCGAAAGCGGAACATACACCGAAAAGACCAAAATCGCCGAATTTGTTCTTATAGCTAATGACGATATTAGCATAACCATATTTTACGCCTCTGACGGTTCGTTAAGCTTCAACCCGCCCATGAATTAACCCGATTAAAGGAGGCACGCATGAAAGCAATAAAGACGATGCTCAAGGCACTGCGGGTGCTTCTCGGGCGCAAGGCGGACAAGAAGTGGGTAGAGGACATCTACCTCAAAAAGACCGACACGCCGAACGTGGAAGTACCCGTGCCAGACTGGGATATAAACGACCCCGACGAAGGGGGGTATATAAGAAACAGGATTGCGTATACGGAGACAACCGAACTCGGGACGTATAAGTTTGTGGCGAGTACGGAATCTGCGGTTGTTATTGCGGAATCGGACAGCGGCGCATTTCGCAAAAATGTTGCGGAAGTTGCCAAGAAAGAGAATTATGACAACAATAACAAAGATTTTTATGTAACTGTAAAGTTCAACGGTGCAGAAGATGAGGTGTACGTATACTACTATTACGGGACATACGACGAGTGGACGATTCTCGGCGAGAAAATCAGAATAGAACGGCGAAGTTCTACTGATTTTACCATGACTTGTGCGGGAATGACATTTGAAGTCGGTAAGACCTATGAAGCGAAATTTCAACACAACATCTATCACCCTATAAAAAAGCAATTATCCCCTCTGCAAAATATAAGCGACGGCGAATCCAAGGGTTCGGTCGTGATGGCGGGGGCTAAAAGCAATGAGGTAAACTACAGTGACCATACATACTACCAAATCGCCGAATACGGTGTTGCGGAAGGTAAGTATTCGCGAGTTAATGGTGAGGGGGGACACGCAGAAGGCAATTCGGCAGCGTCGGGGTTATACTCTCATGCCGAAGGTGGCAGCCAAGCAAACGGAGATTACTCTCACTCCGAAGGAAGAAGTACCGCTAATGGCGAGAACTCCCACTCGGGTGGACGTAATTGTGTTGCCAACGGTGAATGCTCTTTTGCAAGCGGATTCCAAACTGAAGCAAAAGGGGATTATTCCCACGCCGAAGGGTACTATACAATAGCTTTAGATCATCAAAATGTCAGAGGGCGAAACAACATCGAGGATGCTCCCGTCACAGGTAATGATCTCGGAACGTTAGAAAGTGCAACTTACACAACAACTGATGGGAAAACGGCTTACAATTTTACAAAAACATCCGACGGTTATTACACCTCTGCCAATAAAGGTATAGTAAGTTCTGTTTCGTATGGCAAGGTTAAATTTAACTTTTCAGCCACATCTACCAAGGTAGTAATTGTCGCAATCTCCTACGGTGAGAAAAACGGCGATTACGGAATCATAAGCGAACTTGACAAGGATTTGCCGATCTCCAATGTTGACGGATACACGAATACTCTTTACAGTTTCTATAACAAAAACGCATCGGAAGAACCGAGATATATAACCATTAATGTGCCAAAAGGTCAACATTATATCACTTTCAAGTATATAAAAAATACATCTGTCGATAAAAACGGCGATTACTTTAAGATTCGATTTTGTGCGCATACTCAGGGATCACATTATGCAGATATAGTTGGTAACGGGCAGTACACATCTACAAGGTCTAATGCCTATGCACTTAAATGGAATGGTGATGCTTTTTATGCAGGCAACGTATACGCGAACGTCGAAAAAGGTCTCGGCTCAAACGCCAAAGAAGGGAACAAGCTCGTCACGAACACGGAACTCGGGACTGCTGTCAACTCCAAACTCGACGCTCCCACAACGGCAACTGCGGGGCAGGTTATCGCCGTGAAGACGGTGGACGAGGACGGCAAAGTCACCGAGGTGGAAGCCGTTGACATGACTGGCGGCTCGGGAGGAACGCCGAATGCGGTGCAGTACATCGAGCAGTCCCTCACGGACGAGCAGAAGGCTCAAGCCCGCACGAACATCGGCGCGGGGACAAGCTCGTTCTCGGGCTCTTACAACGACCTCGCCGACAAGCCGACTATACCCGAGGGGTATACTTTGCCCGTGGCGAGTGCGGACGTGCTCGGCGGTGTTAAGCCTGCCGCAAAGACCGACGCTATGACCTCCGCTGTCGGCGTGGATGCCGACGGTAAGCTGTGGAGCGTAGCGGGGGGAGGAACAATTACGCCAGAGACAATAACGTTAACAAAATTGTCACAAAGTAAATATACCATAAACCATTTAACTCCGCCTGTCTGCATCAAATACGGGAAACTTGTGGTGTTGAATTTCTCGCTAACTTCCCCCGATCCCGACAACGGCTCATGGACAGCTGTCCTCTCCGGTTTACCTGCCATGTTTAACAAGGGCGAGAAAATAGTGCCGCTGACAAGCAGAGACGGTAGCGGGCATCTGAGATGTAGGGTCGAGAACGGTGAATTAAAAATTGCGGGAGCTTCCGTGATAACAGAGACGAAAAACGCTTTCGACGGATGCGTAATCTATATTTCCGAATAAAAAGGAGTTGAAATATGAAAGAGGTAGCAATGATAATCTTGAGATGGCTTATACCCGCTGTATACGGCGGCGTGCCGACAGGATTTGACGACGCAACATATTTCGCGGAGGTATAAAGTGACCGATATACTTATAATCATACTTAAATGGGCTGTGCCGTTCTTTTGTTCGGCTGTAGTCACATGGGCTGTCACATATGCCAAGATGATAAACAAGAAAAACAAGGAGCTGAAGGAGCTGCGCGACAACAAGATCGAGACGCTTGCGGACGGAGTACAGTGCCTTCTCCGCGCAGAGATAATCCGCAATCACGACAAGTATCTTGACAGGGGGTATTGCCCTATCTACGCGAAGGAAGCTCTCAAACGCGCCTATGCGGCTTATCACGCGCTCCACGGCAACGACGTAGCAACACAGCTATACAACGAGGTCATGGCACTGCCGACAGAGGCAAAGGAGGGCGAAGAACAATGACGAAGATGCGCGAAATCAAAATGCCCGCCGGAAAGTATGACGAAAAATGCCCATATGCCATGCCGAAGCCGAGGTACATCGTCATACACAACACGGCGAACGACGCGAAAGCCGAGAACGAGATACGCTATATGCAGGAGCGCGAGGGCGAGATTTCATTCCATTTCGCCGTTGACGATAAAGAAGCGGTACAGGGTGTGCCGCTCGACCGCAACGCATGGCACGCGTCAGACGGCGGTCAGGGTGATGGAAACCGATACGGGATTGCCATTGAGATATGCTATTCGAAATCGGGCGGTGCGCGGTTTATTAAAGCAGAGCAAAACGCGGCGGAGCTGACGGCGTATCTCATGAAAAAGTACAGTCTCGGCATTGACGCTGTCAGAACACATCAGTCCTTTGCCAGAGACAACAAATACTGCCCGCACAGGACGCTTGACATGGGCTGGGACAGATTTCTCGACATGGTCAAGGCGGCGTATTCCGGCGGCGCGAAGAAAACCTACGAGGACAACTACAGCAAGAGCGGCGTAACATATACGAGGGCTAAGGACTTCTCGATTCGCTACCATGACAAGGACAAGCGCAAGGGCAGCGCGAAGAGGTACATCAACGGCGGCTTTTTCGCGTACTACAGCGGCTCTGACGGCGCGTTTACTCTCCCTGTCGGTAATTTGCTTTGCGATATCGAAAACGTGCCTGTAGGGGCTGAGAAGTACCTCAGAGCGCACGTATACGGAAAGCGGCTGAATTATCCGACAACGGCGAATGCGGCTGACAGTGCGCTGAAAAACAAGCAACCGTCTACACTCCTTGTGGGGTACGATGGGAAAGCGGAGATAAAGCGCACGGGTGTGATTCCCTCGGGTGTGAAGTACGCGATATCGGGCTTGCCCGTAATCAGAGACGGACGCGCCGTGACGATGAATGAAGTGACCGCCGAGGGATGGGGTACGTCTTCCCTTTACGGCACTTCCCGAAATCTTATCGGTTTGAGGGGCGGTGAGATATGGATAATCACTCTCAAGACAAAGACGGCGAATTACATCAAGTCGGGCGAGATCGCGGACAAGCTGAGAGACGAAGAGTTTTCGGACGTTATCGCGCTTGACGGCGGCGGTTCGTACATTCGTGTCGAGGGCATCACACGACGCTCTACGGGCGGCTCACGCGCCGTGAACAACATCATAGTATTTTGACATGGGCAAGAAAATAAAAAACGCTGTGGGTGCGCTGAAGCAGTACACAAAGCGTATCCTGACTGCGGTAATGATAATATGGGCTGTGGGCGGCTTTATCGGGATAGCATACGAGTTTGTACGGCTTGCCGTCTGTCCCGAGAGCGCGTCCATGGACGGGTTATACGTGTACTTAGCCGCGCCGATCACGTGCGGTCTTCCGTCGTACATCATACCGAATCTGTTTTTAAAGCGTTCGGAATTGCAAACAGGGCGGTACTACGGCGAAGAAATTGTTGAAACAATAGAACCTCACGAGGGCGAGGGGAAATAAAAAGGAGTGTATTTTATGAACAACAAAATCAACTGGAAGCAGAAGCTCACATCCCGCAAGCTTTGGGTGACAATCATCGGGATCATTATCGGCGTGGCAATGTCGTTCGGCGTAACCGAGGGAGACTACGGCGAGATCGCGGCGAAGATAGCGGGTGCTATCACTGCTATCTCTTCGATTATCGGCTACATTTACGGCGAAGCGAAAGTAGATGCCGCGAGAATCGACGCAAACGCGATATCTCAGGTAATCACCGAGGCAGAAGCAGAGAACAAAAAGGAGGACGGCGAGGGGGTGTGAGAGTTGACCGATCATGTAAGCCGCAAGCGCGAGATATCGAATGTAGGCGATACGCGCGACATTGCGGAAGCTATAGAACGGTGCAATCTTCGCCCCGAATACAAACGGTTACTCCGCATACTTTACATTGACGGAGGGAACTTAGACGACGTATGCGAGGCTGTCGGGCGTGAATACACGACGGTCTCAAAGTGGCACAAGGCGGCACTTATCAAGCTGACGTACATACTGCGGAAATCAGGCAAGTTGTAAGCAAGTTACAGGCAAGTTACAGGCAAGTTAACACTTTAGTTTACGCATTGTCAACGCGTTAGACTGCAAAAATAACGCAAAAACAGTGCAAAAACGGTGCAAAAATATTGAAAGAATTATCTCCCTGTCGGTGGTACAATAGTATCGGACACAGGGAGATTTTATTTTCGGAGGTGTACATAATGGCGTACAATTACGGTTATCCGCAGAATCCATACATGGGCTATCCGATGCCGCAGGGACAGCAGTCTCAACAGGCTCAGCCTGTCATGCCGCAGGTGCAGTCTCAGCCCGCGCCGACGAACGGCTACATATGCCGCGCCGTCGCAAGCCGAGAGGAAGCTCTTGCAGTGCCGAGTGATATCATGGGAACAAGCCTGATAATGCCCGACATTGCACACGGCATGATTTACATGAAGAGGTTTAATCCTCAAACGGGCGCGTCGGATTTCGCCGACTTTACTTTCACAGCTCCACAGAAAAACGAAGTTGCCGGAGATTACGCTCCGAGAGCGGACTTTGAAGCGTTAAAAAACGCTGTTCTCGAAATGAGAGCGGAACTTGACAAACTCAGAACGCCTGTCAAGTCGAAGAAGGAGGATTGACAATGAATAGTGTAAATCCCGTAGGCATGATTTTACAGGCTCTTAACATGGGTCAGTCGCTTGACAACATTCTCGGAAGTCTCGCCGGACAGGGTCAGCAGTACGCGAAGGCTGTTGAGTTGATCAAGGGCAAAGACGCACATCAATTACAGACAATGGCGCAAAACATGGCGCGTGAACGCGGAATAGACATAAACGATATCATGCGTTCGCTCGGTATTACAAGATAACACTTCCCTCCCCTCACTCTTTATCGGTTACAGGACACCTGACAAAAAACTGTAAAACAGAATCATACCGCTTTACAGCGGATGAAATAAACCGATAAGGAGTATTTATTATGGGTAACGATCTTTTGACAGGTTTCCTTGCAGGTCAGGGAGACAGCGGCAACCGTAACGATGGCGGATTCTTCGGTAACGAAGGTCTTTGGGCAAAAGTAGAATTCTAACTACTGCTACCCTTTATATCGAGTAATCGGTGTAAACTCAACGTTTAATGCTTTGAATCCCTAAAGCTCACTACCGAAACAGCAGTCGGAAACGACAAACTGAGTGGTGCGAAAGCAGAAAAAACAGTGAGATGGCATATGGTGAAATATAAAGCTGACTTTTAGTCAGTCCTAAGTGCTGTTACAATGGGTGTTTAGCAGGGACAGTCCTAAACCTTATAAGGCATGGAAGACCCTCAACGACTATCTCCTTGACGGAGAGTAAAACCGCAAGCTAATGGCGGAAGAAAAATGTTGCTCTGTAGAAATACAGGTGAAGAAATAGTCTGCACTGACGTGAAAGCGTCAGAAGTCTACCGATAACGGCAAGACTGCGTCGGAAGTTGCGTCCCGGCGTGAACAAATTGGCTGTAATCATCCTCGCCATTATATTTGGTTGGGGTCGCAACGGCTTCGGCGGAAATAACGGCGGCGATTCATCGGGCATGGGCGCACTTCCCTACGTTATGGCGGCGGGAACACAGGGCGGACTTACCCGTGCTGACCTCCAGTCCGAGTTTGGTTTCAACGGACTTGAAAACTCCGTTCGCGGCGTTCAGACCGGTCTCTGCGACGGATTTTACGCGCTGAACACTTCCATCCTCAACGGCTTCCACGGCGTTGACAACGCGGTATGCAACCTCGGCTACCAGACACAGCAGGGCTTTAACAACACAAACGTTGCGCTTATGCAGGGCTTCAACGGCGCAGAGCGCGGACAGGCTGCTCTTGCAACACAGTTACAGCAGTGCTGCTGCGAGAACGGCAGAGCAATGGAGCGCGGATTTGCCGACGTAGGTTATCGTATGGCTACCGATACTTGCGCTATCAACACTAATGCGGCTAACAACACACGCGACATAATCGAAGCAATGAACTGCGGATTCAGGGGCATTTCTGACAAGCTGACAGCTCAGGAAATCGCGGCTAAGGATGCTCAGATCGCGGCTCAGACGCAGAAGATCTTCGGTCTTGAACTCGCGGCTTCTCAGTCTGCGCAGAACCAGTATCTTGTATCTCAGCTCGGTTATAAGGCTCCCGTCCCCGCGTTCCAGGTAAATGCACCTTGGCAGTACACAAACTGCGGCGGCGGCTGTAACGGCTGTTATAACTGATAGGCATTGCAATTCCGGCATTTTGCCGTGACTTCAATCGAGGGGGAGCGGCATACCGTTCCCCTTCCCTTTTTGTCATCGTGTAAATGCCGTGTGTAAACTTGTGTTAATTTGTAAAGGAGATATGTAAAATGGCTTGTAATAATGTTTGCAGACTTTGTAAACGCTTTGTAATCTCAAGCGCGGTAACGTTTACAGGCGGAAATCTTGTAATAAATATACCGGCAGGAGCTTACGCAAACGGAGAAAAATATTGCATAGTTGTTGCGCAGACAATACCGTCGACCACGACAATCAATGCTCCCGTATATGTGACCATCGGCACAGGGACTACGCTTTACCCGGTCACAAACAAGTGCTGCGCACAGCTCACCGCTTGCGCGATCAGAACGCGCACGAAGTACAGCACAGTCGTATCAACAACACCGACAGGCGGCACATTTAAGCTGCTCGGAAGACCTGCTTGTGCGCCGAATAACAATCTGACCTCGATAGACGGAGGTGCAGAAACAGGAACGGAGACTGGAGCATGAGTATACCTATGAGTAAATTATGGATGCTGTCCGCTGTAGGAAAAGAAAAAAAGCGTGACGATGATTACGACAATTACGACGGAGATCACCGTGAAAGAAGAGATAGGCACAGAGACGACGGAAGAATGCGCAGACGTGATTATAACGACTATAGAGACCGCGACTATGACAGTGATTTAAAGTCTCGATTTTATGACCGTGAGCACGACTATGACGATTACGACGGGTACGGAAGATACGACTACTACGGTTACGGAGACAGTGCGAAGATGTCAACGCGCAACAAGGACCGTAAAGACAAGGTTGACAAGTTTGACAAATCGACCGCCGAAGAGTGGACAAAGAAGATGAAAAACAGCGACGGTTCGACGGGCGCACATTGGGATATGGCGCAGACCGAGGATGTAAGAAAACAGCACGGTTATACTTGCGACCCCGCCGAATTCTACGCGGCAATCAATATGTGCTACTCGGACTACTATAAGCTTGCTAAGGACTTCAACCTTAACAACACGGACTTCTACGCGCGAATGGCACACGCTTTCCTCGACGATGAGGACGCGGGAGAAAACAAGATAGCGAAATACTACGACTGCGTTGTCAAGTAAGTGTTAAACAAGACGTAAATAAGCCGTATAATAGTTGTAAACAAGTGTATAATTGTAAAGCTCGGTGTAAATGCATCGGGCTTTATTGCGTCTATTAATTTTAAAAAAGGCGTAAAAACTTGATAAAAATGCAAAAATATCTATTGACAGAACCGTAAAACCGAGATATAATTCTTTTTGTAACGGTCTCTGTTGAAAAGTCCTGAGACAAAATGAACCTCGCGCGCACGCGCGTACTTATACTTATTAAAGAAAAATACTTATTTTTATATTTATACTTATATTTATTATAATAAGAAGTAGAAAACCGTTCAGGTGTACGTTTATTAACGCTCAGGTGTACGTTTATTAACGATAAAGTGTACGTTTATTAACGCTCAGGTGTACGGATATTAACGTTAAAGGGGACGTTTACTAACATTCCGAAAGCATTTCAGGTGTACGTTTATTAACGATAAAGTGTACGTTTGTTAATTGTAGAGACAAATGTCGTGGTTTTCAACAGGTTTATCAACATACAATTCAACAGACTTATCAACAGAGTTTTCAACAGCATATCAACCGAACGGAGAAATAATCATGGAAAAGGAAAAGAAACCCGGCAAAGTCGTGGCAAAGAAGAACAGTTTTATTCAGACAACAAGGTATGAGATGAGCGCACAACAGCAGAAGCTACTCTTATATATGGTGAGCAAGATAAAACCCACCGATAGAGATTTTACAACGCACACGTATAATTTGTGGGAGCTTTGCGAAGTTTTAGGCGTGGAAAAGCAGTTGAATAATCGCCAAAGCATCCTCAAAAGCCTTAAGCAGATACGCGACGGTGGATTTTTTTACAAAATCGAGGACACATACCGCTACAGCGGCTGGGTAAGCGCGTTTGAAGCGGATATAGACAAGGGTGAAGTCACCATAGAGTTTGACAGCGTACTCGCACCGTATCTCCTGAATCTCTCGGAGGCTTACACGATGTATGATTATTCGCTTATTGTGGGGATGGAATCAAAATACTCTATCAGGCTTTACGAGATAATCAAGAGTTACGCCAATCTCAGACAATTTGAGGTTACTGTCGAAGAGCTGAGGGCATTAATGCAGATAACAGGCTATGAAGAGTATAAGGAGTTTAAACGGCGCGTCCTGACACAGGCTGTGCTTGAGATTAACAAGATGACAGATCTGTTTGTAATATGCGACCCCGTGCGCGAGGGGAAATGCATTAAAAAAATACGCTTTATGATTTTCACAAAGAAACTCGAGGACGGCAAAAATGAGTAAGTCAAAGACACATTACCTGAATGTCAGCAGCTTTGCGCGGGAGGTCGGAGTGTCAAGACAGTCAATTTACAACTGGCTTGAGACGCTTGACAAGCAAGTATACAGCGAGATCGTCACCGAGGATAACGGACGCAAGATAGCGGAATCGGCTGTCGGCACGGCGCAGAAGTTTTTCCGAAAAACCGCCGACATAGTCGAAGAGACCGAGGACGAAGGGGCGGAAGAAACAGCAGAGAGCGAGAACGAAGCACTCAGAGTGCAGGCGGAAACCATTGCCGCATTGAATCAGATCATCATGCGGCAGGAGGAAGAGCTGAAAAACAGGGAAGCGCAGATCGCCGAAAAGGACAAACAGATAGCGGAGTATGCGGCGAAGTTTGCGGATATCGCTCAGGGAGCGTTACAGACCTCTGTACAGGCGCAAATGCTTCACGCCGCATCAGAATCCGCGAGAATGCAAAACGACGCTCAGAATGCGTCAGGGAACGTCACAGAGGATAATACCGAGCCGAAAAGAAGAACGTTATGGGAAATAATTACGGGAAAGAGAAGAGGGGAATGAAATGAAGCCGTATATCTTTATAATCCTTGCACTGAGCATCACGGGAGCCGCCTTGTCTCTCGGTGCAATGTCCGCCATGTCGATGGAGCAGAAAATGTCAAAGAATGCGTCGGCTGACGATGTTTTCAAGGCAATCGAGCTTAACACCCGCATGATTGCTGTCGGGCTGAGGCGTTTATTCAAAATCGGACTTGTATTTTGGGTCATTGCCGCTGTCGGTGCGCTTGTGCTTGCCGTGTTAAAAGCACTGTAAGCTGTAAAAATAATTTTGTAAACTTGTAAATACACTTGACAACGAGTGTAAAGTGTGGTAAAATATCATTGTCAGGTTGTCATGAGCTTGACCTACTCATTCGGTTGGGTATTTTCCTTTCTTCCGAGCAAGCGGCGCACGTGAGGGCTTAAAGCTCCCGCCGAACTGCTCGGTCGTCGCGTCATATGTTCAACGGCAGACAGTACCATAAGGTGTACAACGACGGTTCGACTCCGTGAGACGCGAACAAAATCTGATTGCGGGAATGCAGTCAGCCGCTTGTGTAATATGTAATGAACTCGAACAGCAGGAAAAGAGACGGTTTTTCACCGTCTTTTTTCTTTGTTTTGCAGGAAATATTAATTCCGGCTATTTAATATTAAAAACAGCTATCGAATGTCGAATACAGCTGTTGGATTCTCAGATTTTAAGATGTATAATATTGACAGTACCAAATAAAACAGAAAGGAGAGTGAAATGAAGGACACGAAGTTCGGGCTGCTTGACATCATCGGAAGAATGAACGAAAAGGGAATAGCAGTATTATACATGATCGCCCGAAAGCTCATTTTGCTGAAAAAATACCGCCAGTGAACATAATTTCAACAAATCGCTATTGACAAACGTATGTGCGGGTGATATAATCAAAAGTGAACGAAGATTCACAGCAAGATGAGAAAGGAACATCATGACACAGAACTCTAAAGCAAAGGACGAAATCGACGAAATCGTATGCGTAATGCCCGATTACCGCATTGAACTGATAATCAGACTGCTGAGGGTGTTGTCTCAGGCTACAGACCGCGCAGTTGAACTGTCGGTTAAGATGGCAGAGAGCATCTCAAGGAACGCAAAGTAAAAAAGCGGGGAAGTGACTTTCCTCGCTTTTATTGGTTTATAGGAGTTTTCATTCGGGTATTTCTATGTCGGCAAGAGAGATCGTATAGCTTATCGTTTTTTTGCTCAGGCTTATCCACTCAGAGATTTCCACTTCAACGTCCGTTGTCGTATCGGACAGCTCATAGGCTTCCTGTACTTCAAGCGTTGTTCCGGGTTTTATTTCCTTATGCTGATTGTCGAAGTCGTAGTAGTCCTCAATTCCTATCCGTGACCACAATTCGGGAATCTCAACTCCATTCTGGAAGAGCTTCGGGGAGACGGCATAGCCGAACGCTTTCGATTCTGTTGCGTTGTTTGTGAATGAGTACGTTACGATGAGATCGTATTTCCCGTCGCTCGTGTTCTTCACGACTTGCGCGGACAGAATCGTTACTTCGTAGTTGCCGATTTTCGAGGAAGCTGTCTTCGGCTGATTCTCGGCTTTGATGGTAGAATTGTCGGCGGAATTCGGTGTTTGTGCGCTTATCACGGACGGTGCGTCATTCTCGCTCACGGTCGGCTCGGTATCAAACAGCGCGACAATAATCATTAACAGGACAAAGCCGCCGAGAATCCCGAGGATAACCTTGAGCGCGGTGTGCTTTTTCTTCGGCTTCTGCATTCTTCCCATGGGTCTCGGCATCTGCTTTCCGCAGTGCGCACAGACGGTCGTAGAATTGTTGTTCTCAGCTCCGCAGTATGGGCAATACATTGTTGTGTTTTCCTTTCTTCATTTAATTCAGTTATTTATTGAAATGCTTGCGCTGTCGTATGTTTCGCCGAACAATGAGCCGTCGCTTATTGTAACGGTAGTCGCGAAAGATTCAACTGCCAAGTACGGTTTTATGTCAGGCTCTCCCTGAGAACGATAATTAATGAATTTAGAGGAATTCGGAGCGATGGAATTAGACATAGCCATGCAAGTATAACTGTAACCGTTAATTGACACTTCTCCGAGGTCAACAGAAATCTCTTTGTCGGTCTTATTTGTAATGCAAAGTCTGACGCTTCCGCGATTCGGGAACCATTCTTCGTCTTTTATAAGCCCCTCAAATTTTATCTTTGCGTAATCACTGTCATATATAACCGTACCACTTCCGATTTCCTTGACGGTATTCATGCCGCCGTCTACCGTCGCCATTTTGAGAGAGGAATCATAGCCCACCTCAAGACCGTAGGCTTCGGCGAGGGCGCGGAGGGGAGCGTATGTCGTGCCGTTGTAGGTGAAAGTCATAACGTCGTTTCCGTTCGCGTCTTTCGGGTGGAATTCTTCGCCGTTTACGAGAATCTTAATGCTCGGGTCAACGTCAATCGAGACGAGCGTTCCCGCCGCAAAGGACGATATCGCAAGAGCCGACGCTATGACCGCTGTCAAAACAATGCTGTTTTTTGATTTCATGATCTATTCCTTTCTTTTATGTGATACATTCACATTTTAAAACATTTTACCATATTTTTCAATACCTTTCGGCAAAAAAGACGGATTATTTTCCGTCTTTTTCTTTTTCGGCTTCCTTTTGCTTGTCCACGACGTTCCATGCAAACGCTTCTATCGTTTTCCACTGTTCTGGCGTAAGCTCCGCGAGAGCTGCTATCAGCTGTTTCGCAAATGAATTATCACTCTGATTTACGAGCTTACCGAAAGCATCTATAAGTTTATCCTCAGTGCTTTTCGCGCTGAACATTTCGCCTTCGCCCGTCCTCAGCCATTTTTCGTTAGCTCCGAATTCCGTACATATTGCATTTATAATTAATTCTGACGGTTCAACTCGCTTTAATTCAACATTGCTGATAACATCACGAGAAACATATATTCTTTTGGCGAATTCGGTCTGTGTGAGATTCAGCTCTTTCCTCAGTGTTCTTATGTTTTCGGAAATCAATATATCACCTCCATACGCGTGAATTATATCACAAACAGCGTGAGTTGTCAACACATTCGCATGAAAATATTTTTTTATTTTTTTGACTTAAAAGTGTTGACACGCACAAAAAATGGTGGTATAATGTGTGCGTAACACAAACGAGCAAGTATTTACCACAACGAACGGAGGTGAAACAATGAGAAAAACACAAATACAGGATGCAATGAATCCGACGCTCGAGAGCATACAGGCGGCTTGCCTTGAAGCTGGAAAAGTGGGTCAGGCTATTATTCTCGCGTATGCTCAGGGGTACGCCACAGCCGAGAAGAAGCACCGCAAAGAGGTCAAAAGTGAAGAAAAGAAGGAGGAAGAATGAACGAACTCATTAAAGTTGTGTACGACAATGACCGACCCACCGTGTCGGGAAGAGAACTGCACGACAAACTCGAAATCAAGACAGCATACAAGGACTGGTTCCCGCGTATGTGCGAATACGGATTTGTGGAGGGTGAGGACTATGGCTCATTTTTGAGCGATAGGTCTGATGGACTTCCGGGTAAACCACGTACCGACCATCAGCTCACGCTTGAAATGGCAAAACAGATCTGCATGATTCAGCGCACCGAAGCCGGCAAGCGTTACAGAGAATATTTTCTCGAAATCGAGAAAATGTGGAATTCGCCCGAATACGTCATGGCTCGTGCTGTGAAGATGTCAGACCGAAAGATCGCATTGCTTTCGGGACAGCTCGCCGAAGCGAACAAGCAGATTGAGGAAGCAAAGCCGAAGATCGAATACTACGACACGATAGCGTCTTCCGAGGGACTGACAAGCATTCGCGAAACCGCAAAGCTGTTCGATGTGCGGGAAAAGGATTTTAAGGCTCTGCTCCTTGCGACTTACCTCTACCGCGACGCTCATAAACGTATGATGCCCCGAGCGGAGTACATGAACGAGAACGCAGCGTTCGCCGTCTGCGAAACCGTGATCACAACTCCGGTCGGCTCTCGCACAACAGTGTACACCAAAATAACACCCCGCGGGCGGCAGCTCCTTCACGCGGCGTGCAGAAAGAAAGGGCTGATAAAATGAGCAAGAAGCAATCGATCAATCAGCAGTGCGAAGTCTTTTGGAACAACGTGGAGTACCTCAAGGGTGTAAAAAACTGTACCGACTCGGATATAGCCCGCGCAATGGGAAGAACCCCTCAGACAGTCTATAACCGCCGATATCACCCGAGAACAACCACCCTCGACGATGTGTTCAAGCTCGGCAAATATTTCGACGTAAATCCCGCATCCCTGCTCGTCCCCCTCGCCCCCGCAAATATCCCATCGGTAAAGGAGGAAATATCGGAATGAGCGAACATAACTGCTGCCTCTGCGCCTCTCCCCTCGGAAAAGACGCAAAACCGATAAACCTCAATCCCTTCGCAAGCGGCATTAAATGCTACGTGTGTGATAAATGCCGCGACGAGCTGAAAGAGATATTAATATTGCTTTCCATCAGCTTGAGAATCAATCTCGCGGAAGGAGATTACGACTGATGAGCGCATTAAAAATCGACCTCCACATAGAGGACGGCGAAACATACATAGTAATGCCGATACCGCCCGGAACGGCAAGATTCGCGGGAACACCGCTTGAAAAGCCGCGCTACGGCGTGAAGCTTAATATGCCGTCGTATTGTAAGAAAGAAGTAGCGGATATCTGCTTAAACTGCACGAAAGAACACTGCACGGGAAGCGAATGGTGCTTTAACAAGGCTAAGGAGAAGATTAATGGATAACATGACGATATACGACGCGGTGCGCTCAGTGCCGCCGGAAGCAATAAAACAGATAGCGGCGGGACGGCTCAAAGGCATGAGCGATATCAACCCCATGTGGAGACTGAAACGCCTGACAGAGGTGTTCGGAGCTTGCGGATTCGGGTGGAAATACGAGATAACCCGCCAGTGGCTTGAAACAGGCGCGGATAACGAAGTCAAGGGCTTTTGCAACATCAACCTGTACGTGAAAGTGGATGACAAGTGGAGCGAAGCAATTCCCGGCACGGGCGGCTCGTCTCTCACAACGGTAGAAAGAAACGGAGCTTACGTGTCAGACGAGGTGTACAAAATGGCTCTCACAGACGCGCTCAGCGTGGCTTGTAAGGCTCTCGGCATGGCGGCTGACGTGTACTACGCGAATGACCGTACAAAATACACATCTCCACCCGAAAAGGAATACAAGTGCTGCGACTGCGGTAAGCCGTTTACCGAATTTACCTCCAAGGAAGGACGCAAATTTAACGCCGGACAGATGTACCACATGGCGGAGAGCGCAAACACAGACGGAAAAGCGAGATGTAAGGAATGCGCCATAAAGGCGGGAACAAGAAAGGAAAAAACGAATGGCTAATCTATACGAAATATCACAGGCAATGCTCGACTGCATAGACCCCGAGAGCGGAGAAGTGATCGACTGCGAAAAACTGAATGAGCTGTCGATGCAGTACGACGAGAAAATCGAGGGAATCGGGCTGTGGATAAAAAATCTGCTCTCCGACATGGAAGCCTACAAAAAGGAAAAGGAAGCGTTCGCGGAGCGCGAGAAAGCCGCGAAATCAAAAGCGGAATCTCTCAAGAAGTATCTCTTATCCGCGCTCGACGGGCAGAAGTTTTCAACAGCGAAAGTCGCGATATCGTTCCGCCAGTCCGAAGCCGTCACAATAGCCGAGGGGGCGCACGTACCCGACGAATATATCAGACGCAAGGTAACAGAAGAGCCCGACAAAACGGCTCTCAAAAAGGCTCTCAAGAGCGGAGAGAACATCCCCGGCATAACGCTTGAGAAAACACAGTCGGTACAGATAGCATGAGCAACAAACCGGAGAGACTGTACACGCTCGACGGCGAAGAAAAGCCGCTCCGCGAATGGTGCAGACAGTACGGGCGCGACACACAGCTCGTGCGCAACAGACTGCGGCTGAACTGGTCGCTGAGAGAAGCGTTAACCTTGAAAAAGAACGAAGAAAGGAGAGAACCCATGAGAGAGATCGAAGTAAAAGCAACAGTAGATATCATCGACGAAATCTATTGCCGCATGAAGAGAAACCACATCAAGCAGAAGCAGCTTGCACAGCGCGTCGGGGTCACGCCGCAGTCAATCGCGCACAAGCTCCGCGGCGAGACCGAGCTGTACATACACGAGCTGATACAGATCGCCGACTTAGTAGGATTTGACATCATCCTCCGAGAAAAGGAGGTCGGGAATGGCATCAATCAGTGACAGATGGAGAAATGAACTCAACTCACTGTCTCAAAAAGACTACATTACACTAACAAAAGCTATTCTGTTCGACCTCCCCGAACCGCAGATAACAAGCGAAAACCAATACGTAGCCGACAAGATATATGCGGGGTTGAAGAAGACCGAATACAACAGAATAGCGAAGCAAAAAGCAAAGGCAAAACGTTTGAATTCAAACGGAATTCAAATTGAATTCAATCGGAATTCAAACGGAATTCAATCGGAATTCAAATTGAATTCAATACAAGAAGAGAAAAGAGAAGCCCCTCCCCCTTGTTCCCCCTCTTCTTCTCC
>ERZ1034719.140-NODE-140-length-51731-cov-7.597492_pt1 | contig 51731 bp, 48 predicted proteins | sample MGYA00520703_ERZ1034719 | MGnify/ENA primary metagenome ERZ1034719 (study PRJEB33766, sample SAMN09781716) | gut metagenome | biome: gut microbiome | host: Homo sapiens | place: Madagascar | study: EMG produced TPA metagenomics assembly of the PRJNA485056 data set...
AATCACTTCTGTTCTCCTGTGTTTGAACTGTAAACCAAACAAGGGATAGATCACACCACTGGGTTGTGCAAAAGCCCCCGATCCGGTTCTGGGTTGTGCAAAAGCCCCCGATCCGACTGCGGCTTGGGACGCTACGCCATTGGCTTGCACATCTTGCGCCGATGGCTGTGCCGAAGTCGCGGTTTCGCCGATTTGCTCGGGCGTGAGAGGTTGTTGCATCGACGTGAGCGTTTCGCTGATGAGAGCCGACGTAATCGTCGTTTGTGGGCGCTCTACGGCGGGTTGTGTCGATGTGATGACGTCGTCGGATTGAATAGGCGATAGCGTCGGTTGGGTTTGTTTGGCGCCGTCTTCTTGTTTTGACGTCGATTTCATGAGCGGGCTAGCAGAAACAGCACCGTGGATCGATGAGCGATTGGCCTTTCGATAGATGCCGAAAGATGGGGCTTTGCGCCGTTCCGATAGCGTATCGCCGACTTTAGCGCATTTGTCGTCACCGCTAGCGCATGGATGCTCTGCGCAGGAAGGGGATTTTGAGTTTTCTCGATTTAGTTCATCCATAGCGGCTCAAACAGGTCATCTCGGTAAAATCCGATGGCGAAACGCAACAAAATACACAAGCGAATGCCATTAGCTGGCTTCTATAGCACAGTCGATCCGATAACCCAAAATTTTTGGTGCAATCGAAACCGACAAGGAGAATCCAAAGCATAAAACATACCATAATGGAATATAGTTTGCATGTGGAGGGACGGTTATTTTCGATTGAGCGATTTTGCCACTCGAAATTGGAAGATGATGTGCTATTCTATAGAATCGCATTTGTTGTGCGCTATACAGGGAGCGTTTTCGTCGCTTGCCACTCCCGTTGCGGCGATTTGAGAAGTGGAGATAGAAATGAAGAGATCACTATTTGCATTGTGTTTCGTAGTTTTGACCGTAGCGGGTTGTGGTGAAAACTCGGATTGTCAAGATTCGATGTGTCGAGCGGCTGCGTCGCCCGACGATTTGGCGACGCAGTCGCAAGCACTCAAACCGCGAACTCTTGGCGATTTTGGCGGCTATCCCTATGGCGATGGACCCAAATTCAGTTTGCCGACTCAGACGACGGCAGGTGATTCAATCAATGGATTGGGCAATATTGGTAAGGCTTTTACCATCGGATCGATCAATGGCGATAAACAACCCGATATCATGTATTCGGCGTATACCTTTGCTGGAACTGCACCAGGACGCATTCGCTTTCAGTGGTCGGTCAATACATCAACTGACAACTTTAGCGACACATATTTCTGCTCGAGAACAAGTGAAGGACCTACATCTTGCAAAGTAGAGAATAGAGAGAAACTAGAGTTAGGTATCAACCTCGTAAGTGGTGATCTTTGTCCCGACATTTCCACCCGTGGAGTTGTGATTGCATCGGCATTTTCGATGCAGTCGTATAATGGATCGTTTGTGATCGATGCTCGAAAAGGCACGAAAGGCGGCGTACCGAATACACAACATAAGATTACCGATGATACTGGTGCTTTCGTGGGTGAACATATAGCCGTTGCCGATATTACCGGCGATGGTAAAAACGATCTCATCTACAGTGCTCAGGGTTTAGGATCGGATAGTAAGAATTCGGTCTATGTTTTGCCAGATGTGTGTAATGTAAAGAGCACCAAAGGGGCACTTCTCGTCGGTTCCAAATCGACGGCGTTTGGGTCGGCGATATACGTCGTCGATTTGAATGGAAAGGGCGAAAAAGAAATCGTCGTCGTCGATTCGACTTTTGGCGAAAAGGTGGGCGGAGAAGAATTCAACGTTGGCGCAATCTATTTCTACAAGTATACGGGCAAGGGATTTGTCGAATCGCGCAAACCTGTGACGGGCGAAATCGTCGAACGCGAAGGCGGAGGCAAATCGGGTGGGCAGATATCGTCGGTCGCATTTGCCGATGTCGATGGCGATGGCTTGCTCGATCTGATCGTCGGCGAGCCGTCTGCCAATGCCGGGAAGGGCAACAAGGCAGGGCGCGTGCGCACCTATAAGAATAATGGCACGGGCTTCGACGCGGGCAGACCAAAATGGATGTTTGATGCCCCCAATGGTTGGATGAATTTTGGTAGCGACGTCAAAGTCGCCGATATCAATGGCGATGGCGTGCTCGATCTCATCGTCGGTGCGCCTGGTAAGAAAAAAGATGCCACTCCTGGTCAGCAAGGGCATGTCTTCGTCTTCGTCGGCACGAAAGATGGGTCGGTGTTTTCGAAAGAGCCGTTTTGGAAATATAAGGCTAGCTCGAGCGAAGAACTCTTCGGTTGGAAGGTCGAAGCCGCCGATATTGATGGTAAAGGCTGGCTCGATCTCGTCGTCGGTGCGCCTGGTCAAGGCGCAGGGCGAATCCACGTCTTTGCCAATTCCGAAGGGCATTGTTATCGAGCCGACAAATGCTTTGTCGAGGGGGCATGCTACGACAATGACGAAACAGCGCCCAAAGACAAGTGCCAAGTTTGCGACCCGTTGCGCAATAACTTCGGATTCTCGGAAGTCGTATGCACCAAAGTCCCCGAAACGGCATGTAAGACGGCAAAAGTCACGTGCAGTGCAGGCGTAGGTTGCCAAGCCGAAAACAAACCCGATGGAACGAAATGCGCCGAAACAGCCTGCTCGGGCACGCGCGAAGTTTCGTCGTATGTTTGCGCTTCGGGCGCATGCCAACCCCAAAAGAAGGCTTGCGGCGCGGGGCTCTATTGCAAAACCGATGCGACGGCTGGTGCGACTTGCCAAGCCGAGTGTGCTGTCGATGGCGATTGCAAAGATAAGACGAAGCCCAAATGCAAACTCGATAAGGCGTTGAATGTGTTGAGTTGCCAAGCCGAGTGTGCTGTCGACGCCGATTGCGGCGCGGGGCTTTTGTGTAAAAAAGATCCGAAAACAAATGTGTTTCGTTGCCAAGCCGAATGTGTCGTCGATGCCGATTGCACAGATCCGGTTAAACCCAAGTGCAAAACTCATCCGGATACGAAAGTTGCTAGTTGCCAGCCCGAATGTGCGAGCGATGCCGATTGTGCCGATGGGCTCTATTGCAAAACCGATCCGAAGACGAAAATTGCGAGTTGCCAGCCCGAGTGCGTGAAAGATAGCGATTGTGGCAGTGGTTTATGCATCAATGGGCGTTGTTCAGAGACCATCGACTACAATCCCGTCATCACGAAGCCGGCTCAGGGCGAAGTCGTGAAGGCAGAAAGCGTCGTCTTCGAGGGATCGGCTCGTGCGAATCAAGAAGTCACCGTTCAGGCCATGTTGGCAGGCGATAATGCGCAGGTTTCGACGTGCAATGCAACTGCCGACGACAAGGGCGCTTGGAAATGCGAAATCATGCTCAATACGAACGATTACAAGGCGATTGCGGTGTCGGTCGTCGATGGCATGAATTACCCGAGTGTGCCGGTGACTTTCAGCGTGGAATTGCCCGTCGAATTGACGCTTGATGCGCCGACCGAAGGTGCGGAATTGAAGAATCACGTCGTATTTTCGGGGAAAGCGCCCGCGGGTGCCGAAGTGTCGGTTCGCCATGTTGCCGATAGCACGATGATTTGCTCGGGCATAGCAGACCTCGATAAGATGTGGTCGTGCACGACGACGGCGCTCAAAACGGGCGATTACAAAGTCTATGCCCACGTTTCGAATGAGCTCAACACGATGAATGCGCCGCGTGGATTTAGCGTCGTTCAAACGGTTCCCGTCATTACGGAGCCCGTTGCCGGTAGCGAAACATCGGTTCGCCCGACGATTAAGGGCACAATAGCGGGTGCCGAAGGCCTCGTCACGGTGTGGCAAATTGGAGACGCCGTCCAGACGCAACTTTGCATTGCGCCGATTTCGACCGAAGGCGTGTTCCAGTGCACGACGGGGTTCGATTTGGAATACGAAACGGCGTATAAGATTCGCGCAACGTGGATCGATGAATCGGTGAAACCCAATATCGAATTGTCTTCGGAAGACGTCGAATTTAAGACGTCGAAGCGTCCGCGCGAGCCGATTTCGATTTTGATGCCCGCCGATGGAACGGCGCTCTCGACGACGAATGTGATATTCTCGGGCATCGCCGAAGCCTTTGAAAACGTCGTCGTCTACTATGGCATGGCTTCGGAAGACGGTATCGAGGAATTGACGGATATGTGTACGGCTCGCGCCAATGGCAATGGCCGTTGGGCATGCACCGACCGCGAACTCGCCAAGGGCGAATACAAGGCTTATGCGATCAATGCCGAGGCTGAATCGACCGATACGACATCGCGTTCGGCGACGATAAAGTTTGCCATTGTGGACGATTCTCGCATCGATATCGAAGGTGGCAAATACGAGACGTCGGGCGGTTCGTGTAGCGCGTTGCCGAATTCGACGCACCATTCTGCGCCGCTTTGGTTCTTTGCGTTTGCCGGCATCGCCGGGCTCGGCGCGTTGCGTCGTCGTCGTTCGGAGTAGAGCGGTTTTTGCCTGCAAATGGCTATAAGCGCCCAAATTGGGCGCTTTTTAACAGGCTATATGCGCCCATATTGGGCGCTTTTTTTTTGAGATGGGTAGGCGCGCAGAAGCGCGGCGTATGCGCACAGCGAAGCGAGCACATAGCCGCGCCAGAGCCCGTATCGCCGCAGGCGATAGGGCGATAGCGTAGGCGTATTGAGCGCAGCGAAATAGCCGGAGCCTTGCCAGATCCCGTATCGCCGCAGGCGATAGGGCGATAGCGTAGGCGTATTGAGCGCAGCGAAATAGCCGGAGCCGACGCCGTATGCCAAAGGCAAAGGCGGCGAACAGGGCGGGTTAATTTTGCGAGCTCCAGAAGAGTTTGACGAAGCGGCTGTAGTTTTCGGAGATGAGGAAAGTTTCGAAGGCACGGTCGGTGGGTGCTTCGTAGAGGGCGCAGGCGGGAGAGGCGCAGACGATGGCGCCGAGGCATGTGGCGCGCGTTTGCATGGCGCGGCGGAAGTCTTGCCAGGCGACCATGAGGAATGGAACGCCGTCTTTGAAGAGCTTGCGCGATTGGCGTGGGAGCGTTTTGAAGAGGCGTTTTTTGATAGTTTGTGCGGCGTCGGATTCGGGTTTTGCTTGGCAGAGAGCGGCGAAGAGAGCGGCGATGGTGTCGTCGTCGAGGGCGTCGAGGAGGCTGGCGCCGGTGATGGCTTGGTGCATGGCGTAGGCCGCCCAGAAATCGAATTGAATTGGGTTTGATTCGTTGAGGATTGAATCGTCGACGACGAGAGCGCTGGGCTGGTCGAATTTAATGCGGCACTTTGCGCCTTTGAGGCCGTGCATGGCGTAGACTTGTTTGACGTCGAAATTTTGGCCGAATAGGGCTTGGCATCGCGTTTGTGCCCAAGTGACGGGGGTGAGGTGGTGTGCCGAGATGGCGTCGTCGAAGAGATCGTAGGCGTAGGGCGTCATCATGCGGAGGTAGCGCTGGGCGTCGGCGAATGTGCGCTTGATGGGGATGAGTTCGAAGTCGAAGAAGCCGCGCGGTGCGCCGTGTATGCAACGCTCCCAGGTGGTGCGCAGATGTGGGTTTTCGTGGGCTTGTCGTAGGGCGGTGACGGCGGCAAGCGAGATGGTGTCGCCGGTTTGTTTGAGCGCGTCGATGAATGGGGCGAAGGCGTCGGTGAGATCGATGTTTTGTTTGAGGGTGCGTCGGAATTCGCCGATGGCGGAGTCGATTTGTCCGGCTTGTGCGAGTGCTTGTGCGCGCGCGAGGTATGCCCAGTCGGTGTTTTGTGCCTCGTGTATGATTTCGGAGAGAAAAGCGAGTGCTTCGCGGTGTTGTGCGTTTGCGACGTAGAGAGCGGCGATGCATCCGCGGTATTGTGCGATGCGTTCTGGGTCGCCTTGCTGGCCGAGAATGCGCTTTGTGACGTCGATAAGTCGTTGAATTTCGTTATGATTTTTGTATTCGAGGACGAGTGCATCGAAATCGTCGCGGTCGTCGATGGCGGCTTGAATGGCTTCTCGTTCGTAGAGGGTTCGCAGGTCGTGCCCCCAGCCAGCCTCGCGTGCGATGTGTGTGAAAGCGCGTCGTGCGCGTCGGACGTCTTTTGGTGTGGCGTGGTGTGGTTCGTCGTCGGAGGTTTGGCAGATTTCTTCGAGCGTCGTTTTGGCGTCGTTCCATTGTCGTTGGGCGCAGGCGATGTCGTAGAGGAGGTCGAGGGCGGCCATGTCGTGTGGGAACGAGGCGAGGTGTCGTCGGAGAATGACGCGAGCTTTGTCGGGTTGCTCGAGGTGATGGATGAGGATTTGAGCGAGTCTGATGTTGATTTCTCGCCGTTTTTCTGGGGTTAAATCGATTTTTGCGAGTTGTTCGAGTGTGGTGACGGCTTCGGCCCATCGCGCTTGGTCGGCGAGGAGGTCGGCTTGTAGGAGCAGTGCATCTTTGTCGTCGGGGGCTTGTTCGATGATTCGCGCGAGGGCAAGTGTTGCGCCGGGTATGTCTTTGATTTCGTAGGCTCGGAGCATGGCGTTTTTTCGGAGCCATTCGATTTGTAGGCTTGGATCGGGTGTGGCGGCGACGGCTTGTGTATAGATGCGCGAGAGCTGTTCGAATTGTCGCTGTTGAGTGAGGAGCGATTCGATCATCTCGATGGCGCGTTGGCACGCGGGTTGGAAGGCGAGGATATGGGCTAGGCTTTTGGTGGCTTGATCGCGCTTTTTGAGCGCTTTTTCCCAGAGCGTTGCCGCCCATAGACCGTAGCTGAGTCGGTTTTCGTCGTCGTATGATGCTTGTGCGAGTCGGTCGGCGATGCATGCGAGGCTATAGGCGTCGTCTTCGTCTTCGGCGATGTTGGCGAGCGTCATGAGAGCCGAAATGGCGTGGCTGTCGAGTTTGATGCATTCTTGAGCGACGCGCACGGCGTGTGCCCGTTGATCGTCGTCGATATATGGGGCTAGGGCGGTTTTGAGCGTTTGGACGCGAGCGCGAGCCGAGATATCGATGTTGGCGAGTTTTTCGCGGAAGAATCCGAGTGCTTGCCAGTCGTCCGACGTCGCCGAGAATCGTTCGAGCATCCACAGCGTTCGTTTGTCGTTGGCGTCGCGCATGGCATGTGTTGCCAAGATGTTGCGAATGTGTTCGTCGCTTGCGTTGCCCATGTGCATGAGCCGTAGAGCGGCTTCGCGCAACAGCGCCGCGCGCGTCCAGCGATCTTGCGTCGTATTGGCATAAGTTTCGAGCCACGATGTCGTATCGTCTTCGTCGCGTTCGTCTTCGCGTAAAGCCCTTAAATAGCTCGCCCGCAGGCAATGGCCGTATGGGAGGTTTAGGCTTCGTTTGAGTCGTAGGGCGATTTGGTGGCGTTCTTTTCTATCGGTCGATTCGGATCGCAGTCGTTCGGCTTCGATCCAGTCGACGAGTGCCAACAATTCTTCGGGGAGATCGCGCAGTTTCTGGCGCCATGCTTGCCAGTCGGGGATTGTACGCTGAGAACGATCGTGGCGATAGGCTTCGATATAATCGGAGCAAAGTGTATAAATATCGGGATTTGGGGCGATTTTTTGTTCTGGATTCGTCGATTTGGTCGATGGATCGCAGTACATATCGATATCGCGTCGGAGTGCTCGCCATGTTGCGGTTTCTTCGTCGTTGGTCGTTTCGTCGCATTGATCGACGATTTGTGCGATATCGCGCCATGCTTTTCGCTTCTTGAGCAGTCGGATGAGCATTCGCAGAGGGTATGGCGCGAGTGGGGCGGCTTCGCGAGCGATGTTGAACCATTTGAGTGCGCGATCGTCGTCGCCCATTTGGGTGGCGGCCCAAGCGTTTTCGGTGGCAATCGAGGCACGATCGGCGTTTGCGAGTTGGAATTGGGCGCGGTAGTCGTTCGATTCGATGAGTTGGTCGAAGCGGCGTTCGCGCAGGGCGAAGTGGTGTAGGGCGACGATGGCCGGGACGAAAGCGGGCGATTTCTTATGGAGTTGTTTGAGTTTTTCGATAGCCGAATCGACGTCGTGTAGAGCTTCGTCGGTATAGATGGCGGCTTCGAGAGCGCAGACTTGGGCTTCTTCGGGGTCGGTCGTTTCGGTGGCAATTTGTTCGAGCCCTGCGACGACTTCGTCCCATCGTCCGATCGATGCAAATATGCATATACGCTTAAAAGCTAGGCTTCGCGATGGGGCGGTTTGGGGGATTTGTGGCAAATATCGTGCGGCGATATCGGCGTGGTGCATGCGCTCGGTGAGCACGGTGACGAGGTGCTCGAGCAAGGCACTTTGCGTGGCGGGGTCTTTTGTTTGGCGAGCCCAAGCTTCGAGGAGCCGTGCATTTGCTTCGTGATTTTGGGTGCTTTCGTAGGTAAAAAGTAGACGCCAATGACCTAGCGTCGAATTTTGTTCGACGAGCAGCGGGATAGCGGCGTCGAAATTCTGAGCGCGTAGATGTGCATTGGCCTGCATCCAAGCGTAGGCGGGCCGAGCCCATGATTGGGCGTGTGCGATGTGTTCGAAGCTCTGTGCCGCGCTCTCGTCGTCGGCTAGCTTTTCGCATAGCGCGGCGAGTCGTTCGCGTGCGGCGAGCGATTCCGACGAATGGCAAGCGGCTTCGAGCGCGGTGCGCGTTTGTTCGTCGTCGTGTGTCGTGGCGTCGATCAAGTCGGCGAGCGCTAGCCAGTGTGCGGCGCGTGTTTGTTCGTTGTCGGCGATGTCGATAATCGTCTTTTCGAATTGTGCCGCGCGAGCCATATTGCCCGCTAAGATATAGGCATCGGCAGCCGAGAGCGCGAGCATCGATTGGTCGGCGCTCAATTTATAGGCTTCGGCGTAGTAGTAGCTTTCGCGCTCGTGTTGCCCGATGAATCCGTTGATGACAGCGGCGCGTCGAAAGAATGCGGCGCGTAGCTCGGGGGCTTCGAAGATTTGTGCGGCGAGGGCATAGGACATCGCCGCCTCGGGAAGCTTTGCATATTTTTCCGATAAAACGGCATATCGCAGAAGGATATATGGGTTTTGTTTGTCGGATTGGAATGCCAATCGAAAGTTCTCGTAAGCCTTCGAATATTCCCCCATCGTCGCTTGTATGCTCGCGGCGAACGCATACAAGATGGCGCGTTCGTCGGGGGTTCCGAGTATCCGAGCGAGTTTCTCGGCATATTGTTCGGCTTTGGAGTGGCCCTCGAGACCGCCTATTTCAGCGTTAATCCAAAGTGCCATGTAGATCGCGGCGACGTCGTTTTCGTCGATGGCGTGAGCCGTTTCGACCCATTCGAGCGCCCGTTTGGCGTCGCCATTTGCCAGCCAATACAAATCGCCAAGCGTGAGCGCAATCGCCATTCGCGAATCGGTTTCTTGGGCAAATTCATAGGCTTTGCGCAATGCCTCGATGGCGGCGTTCCAGTCTCCGATCTTGAGATACATGCGAAACGACGTTTCGTAGACCCATCCGGCATGTGGCAAGATTTCGGCGGCTAGGGCTAGATCGCGGCAGACCGAATCGTCGGAGGCTTCGTCGTGTTCGTTGGAAAATGCGGCATCGAGTAGAAATGCTGCCGCCGATTCGGCGTCTTTTTCGTAAATCGCCCGCGCTTCGCGACGGAATACTTCGGCAGTTTCTTCGCCCTCTTGTGCCTTGGCCCACAGTGCCGCTTTGATGTCTAACGCCTTACCCGCCATTACTCGCTCCAAACCGATAAACCGACGCGGCGCGTTCTATAACGATTCGACCGATGGTGCAATCTTTTGCGCTTTCCAGAGCAGGGCCACTCGCCAGAACCCCTACGGGGTTCATTTGGGTGTTGCATGCCTTTTCCCCCAGTAGCCGCCTACGGCGTCAACTGGGGGCTACTCGCCCTCCCCCCCTACGGGGTTCATTTAGAGCGATATTTGCGGCAAAGCGGGCTCGTAGAGCCTCGCTTTGCCGTGAGATCTAGTGTTATTCCAATAATATTCTAATATTATTCAATATTTCTTGAGAATACTGAATAATATTCGTTTTGTCTCAAATGACACAAATTCAATGATTATCGAGAATACGTCTAAAGATGGATGATGTCTGAAGATAAGACTTCGCTCGATCGTTCATCGCATCAGACTTCTATCGAAGTGATGTCGTTTATTGAAATGATGTCGTTTCAAGTGGTAGATCGGACGGCAATTTTTGCCCCGATATCGCTTTAAGCGGTATTGCCGTGCGTCGATGCAGAACTCGAGCGTTGTGAGTTTTAGAAATCGCACGTGCCGAAATTCGGGGATAGGTGAAGTAATGATTCGGGGAAAGCTACCCTATCGGTAGCAGAGAGTGAGGCATTGGAACGCGTGGGGAGACTTCGCGTTTGGGCTTCGTCTCGGCATCCCCCAAACTCAACGATGGCGGAATTTGCTTATGGAAAAACTGAAGAAGCTATCCGTTTGGCTGACGACGATCCCGCTAGCCTTTTTGCTCATCGGGATCATCGTCTGTTCGACGGTCGGAGACTTACACAGCACGCTACTGAAAGTGGGCGAGTTCAATTGGACGGGGTATTCGGAACTGCGTCAGCCGGCCGAGCGCCCAGATTGCGATGTGGCCGGGGCACCAAGCCCCGCCGAGGCGCAAGGCGATAGCACCGATGAAGATGCACTTCTCGACGATTTATTTGGCGGCGCCGAAGAAGAAGTGAGCGCCGATGCTCGAGAAGCTGCGCAAGCCGTCTGCGCCGAAAAAATCGCCAAATACGAAGATATCGTCAAACGCCAAGACGACACGGGCTTGCGCATATTCGTCAGTATCGAACAAGCCATCGGCGATTTCGTCGCCAACGCACGCGCATTCGATCGCCACTTCCTCGTGCTCGTGTTCATATTTTGCGGGTTGGCGACGACGCTTCAACGCCAGCATCTCGGGCTGCGTAGCCCTACGACGCGCAAAGGCGACAGGCTCTCGCAGGTCGTCCAAGCCATCGGCAATATCATCATCGTCGCGTCGTTTGCCGTCTATTACCAACTCGATCTGAAGAGCGGTGTCGAACACGTCTCGAATATCCCCATCTTCTGGATGATTGCCTTCGGGCTCATGGCACTCGCCAATATCTGGCTCGCCGCGCACCCCATTTCCGACGCCGCGCCATCGAATACTGAAAAATCTTCAGAACTCTGCGGAAATATTGCAGAATCATCGAAAGAATCTGTAAAAGTTGCAGAATCATCGAAGGAATCGGCAAACGCAGCAGTTTCCGAAGAAACGTCGAAGGAATCCAAAAACGCATCAGTTTCCGAAGAATCATCGAAAGAATCGGTAAAATCTGAAGAAACGTCGAAAGAATCCGCAAGCGCAGCAGTTTCCAAAGAAACGTCGAAAGAATCGGTAAAATCTGAAGAAACGTCGAAAGAATCGGCAAAAGCCGAAGAAACATCGAAAGAATCGGCAAAAGCCGAAGAAACATCGAAAGAATCGGCAAAAGCTGAAGAAACGTCGAAGGAATCGGCAAAAGTCGAAGAAACATCGAAAGAATCGGAAAAAGCTGAAGAAACGTCGAAAGAATCGGCAAAAGCTGAAGAAACATCGAAAGAATCGGCAAAAGCTGCAGAATCGTCGAAAGGTTCATCAACGCCGCAAAAAGAGGGTCTCGGTGGTCTACTGTTGGGCATACCGCTCTATGCCTACATGGCGATATTGTGTGGTCTCTATTTCTTAGTCTTCGAGCAGCACTTTGCCGGCGTAGCGACTTATATGAACCAGATGACCGAGCACGCGAATCTCTACACCAATGTCGCGCTCTACGTCTTCTGCGGCATGATGCTCAAAAACACCGATATAGCCGACAAATTCCTCGCCATTTTGCGCCCGTTTAAGTTGTCGCCCGAACTCCTCGTCTTCGTGATCGTCCTCTTATCGGCGCTCCCGACGGCTTATTCAGGCGCATCGGGTATATTCGTCATCGCCGCCGGTGCCATCATCTACCGCGAACTCAAACAGACGAAGACGCGCGACGGGCTAGCGCTTGCAGGCACCGCCATGAGCGGTTCGATGGGCATCGTCCTAAGCCCATGCCTCCTCGTCGTCATCGTCGCCGCCCTCAACCACAACGTCACCACCGACGAGCTCTTTAGCGCAGGTCTGAGCGTCTTTTTCGTCAATATATTCGTGTTTGCCATCGTCTTGTTTACGACAAAACAAGGGCGGATATCGTTCGAAAACCCGATCAAAGCCATGCCCGAAGTCGGTCGCGCCATCGTCGGCGTGCTTCCCTATATCGCCATTGGCGCCGCCGTCTTGCTCTTCATGCGCTATGGCTTTGGCGCGGCATTCGACGAATACAAAGCGCCCGTGCTACTTCCCTTCATGTTGCTCGTCTTGCTCGTCTACGATCGCACGATGGCACGTCGCGCCTGGCGTCGCATGCCCGAAGCCGAACGCCCCAAAACGGCACCACACGGCATCGGGCGCAGCCTCTTCGATTCGGTCAACTCGACGTCGATCCATTCGGGCGGCCTACTCAGCCTCATGACGCTCTCGGTCTGCATCGGCGGCATCATCGATCGCGCCAACCTCAACGCGCTCTTGCCTCAACACTTCTCGTCGCCGTTCATCGCCATGGCGCTCCTCTTCGTCATCCTCGTCATTATCGGCATGATCATGGATCCCTATGGCGCCGTCATCCTCGTTTCGGCAACGCTGACGCAAATCGCCGCCAGCAACGGCATCGCCCCCATCCACTTCTGGGTCACGGTCTTGTGCGCCTTCGAACTCGGCTACCTTACGCCGCCCGTCGCACTCAACCAACTACTCACGCGCCAAGTCGTCGGCGAATCGGCCTACGCCTACGAACGCGCCACCGACCGCCCCAAGCGCTTCTGGTATCGCCATGAACGCATCCTCTTGCCCGTCGCCGTCAAAGGCATCGTGCTCCTACTCGTCGCGTTCATGCCCCTCATCATCAACGTTTTGCGCGTGAAATTCCGCTAGAATTTCGCTTCGAGAGCCCTATTTCGCTCGCCGCTCAATACGGGCTCTCTTTTTTTGCCAGTTTGCGCACCTACTGCGTCAGCGTCGCCCGTTGGGCTAGCTTCCTTGTATCTGCATCAAACTGGCCAAAAAACATTCTTGTCGCCCTATCTCGCCCGTTGGGCTCAATACGGGCTCTCTTTTTTGCCAGTTTGCGCATCTACTGCGTCAGCGTCGCCACGCGGGCGGCGGGAACGTACCTTAGTACGCCCCCTTGCCCTTGGGCTAGCTTCCTTGTATCTGCATCAAACTGACAAAAAACAATCTTGTCGCCCTATTTCGCTCGCCGCTCAATACGGGCTCTTGGCTACGGCTATGTGCTCACTGCGTTGCGCGCATACGCCTCCGCAGCGGCGGCTATGTGCTCACTGCGTTGCGCGCATACGCCGCCGCGTTGATTCGACCCTAACCGCGATTGAAAAAAGTTGAGAAAAGCGGTGAAGATCGGGGCGATGACGTGGTATAATGATCGCGTCTTTTTTCGAGTGGGATCAAATGTATCCGAGTATTTTGATGTTGCCGTTGCCGATAGCGATATGTACAGTGCTCAATCGTCGAGTCGTTGGTCCATATCGCATGGTGATGGCGTGTGAGTCGATTTCGGCGTGGATACGTCGAGTCGTGCCCGAGCGCGCGGTGCGCATTGCGCCCGAAGACATCGATTTTGAGATGAAATGTTTGCGCCACATCGTGCCTCGAAAACTCGGCAATTGCATTGAAATCTCGATGGTATTGCAAGTTTGGCTTGCATTTCATGGGCAAAATGCGAAAATCTCGGTCGGAAAACGAATCGATGGAGAATCAATCGCGATGCATGCATGGCTCGAACCCGATGGATTTGGGCGCAATGGATGGAGCGATGGCGTCGTATGGAGCGATGTGCAAAACGGCGCAAAAGCGCTTTAGAGTGCAGTATCGATAAAAAATCCGTCGCATTTTGTTCGAATAGTTGCGTCGAATTGCCCTATGGCGTTATGATGTGGCATTCTACGCTGATTCGTCATGCGGAAGTCTCAGTTGGGGAACGAGTAAGGAGTTGTACATGCGGTTACAGTGTGCTGGATTAACAGATACGGGTATGGTTCGCGATCACAACGAGGATAGCTTCCTCGTTTCGCAGACGGAGTCTTTTGTCGTCGTCGCCGATGGCATGGGTGGGCATCAGTCGGGCGAAGTGGCATCGCGTATGGCGATTAACGAAATCGAAGCTTTCTACGAAGAGACGCTCAAACAAGAGTCGCCGATCGATTTGCCGTTGTGGCCCGCTGGGCGTCGCAAGCCCAAGAGCCGCGAAGAACGACGACTCATCGCTTCGATGGTTCGCGCCAATTCCGTCATCCATCGCGCGGCGGGCGAAAATCCCAAATACAACGGCATGGGGACGACATGCGTCGGTGCGTTTTTCGTCGAAGAAGGCGTCATGATCGCCCACGTCGGCGACTCGCGTTGCTACCGCTTGCGCGGCGATGAGTTGCGTCAAATGACCGAAGATCATTCGCTGGCCAATGAATATATTCGCTCGAAAATCCTTCGCCCCGAAGATTTGCCGAGTTTCCCCTATAAAAACGTCATCACGCGAGCCATCGGCTTGCAAGATACCGTCGAAGTCGAGACGAATTTCTATGAACACGCCGATGGCGACATCTATTTGCTCTGTTCCGATGGTTTGAGCGATCCGGTCAAAGAACCGCAAATGCGCGAAATCCTCATGAAATATTCCAATGATTTGCCGCGCGCTTGCCGCGAACTCATCATTGCAGCAAATACAAATGGCGGCCCCGACAACGTCACCGCCGTTTTGGCAAAGACGATCTACTAACGATTGAATTACCGACGGCATGGGCGGCAAATGCGCACGCCATGCCGTTTTTGTGGCGCGCAGTGCGATAAGGGTGAATTGCTTTGAACGACGATGTGACGAACTCAAATCCTAACGATAAGGCGCGCTCGAACGACACGATTCAAAAAGTCGCGCCACCGCCCGTCCCCAAATCGACGAAACAACGCAACGATAAAGGCCCCGATACATCGCCTAAAAATGGCAATGAACAAGGGGCAAAGTTCATCGAAAAATTTGGAAAAAAATTCGAGACGCCGGCTAAAAAATCGAAGAATCTTAAAGACTCAAACGATCCGAAAGAAGATAACACGGAATCAAAGCGAACGGAATCGAAGCGAGATAAAACGGCGCGATCTCCACAAGAGACGACGAAAACCGATGCGAACGCTTTGGCGAAAGACGATGACGGCGAGGCGACGAGCGGCGAAGAAAAATCGAAAGGCGGCGACGAAAAATCGAAAGCCGATGAAAAGTCTAAAGCCGATGAAAAGTCTTCTGCACAAGAGAAGCCTGCCAATGCTCGCCGTTCGCCTTTCGAAGGCACCAATGAAGTCTTCATCCAATCGAGGGCATTCGACGATTTTCGCAACGCCATCGATCCGCCCGTCGTTCACGCTTTCGAGGGCACAAACGAAGTCTATGTGCGATCGAGTGCATTCGATGCGCTTCGCGACGATGCCGCCGCATTGAACGCATCGGGTTCGAGCGATTCTAATGAGATTCGAGCTATATTGGGCAATTCTCAAGAATCGTCGTCTAAAATTCGATTCCAAAGCGTCAAAGTCAAACCGCCCGTACTCCAGCACAAGCCCCAAACGAGCGATGCCAATATCATTGGGATCATGGGAAGCGGCGTTTTGCCGAGCGTCGATATCGATAAATCGTTCGAAGTGCCCGTTCTAGACGATGGCATGCTCGATCAAACGCACGAAATCGAAACCGATCTCGATGATGCCGTTCGCGTTCCAAAAAAAGGTGATTCACTCGCCGTATACGCTTCGCGCATGAATTCCGAGCTCAACGCGTTGCAAGTCGAATTGCACACGGTGTCGGGGGTTCCGGGATTGCCCCCGCGATCGGAGGTCGAAGAAAACGCCTGTGTTCATCCCGAAAACGTCGTCGATGCGGCAACGATACGCGCCTCGAATGCGCGTTATGCCATCGATCACGTCATCGATGCACGGCTCATCGACATATTTGGATCCGAGCTCGATCAAAAAGATACATCGCATGCGACGACGATCGATGCCCTCATGACGCATCTCATCGATACGCAAGATGCGCTTTTCCCAAAGGCAGTCGTCCTTTCGAGCGATTGTTCGATGACGCAGTGGCGCGTGATGCGTCAATTTCTCAATCGTTGCGTCGAATCGGTGCCGAATTTCTCGTGTTATGCGCCCGTTTGGTCGGTGAGCGATGCACAAATCGACCTCGTCACGTCGCTCGTCGGTAGTCGTTTGGGATGCCTGCCCGACGACCCCGATGAACTCAAAAGCGAAACGCTCATTCACCATGCCAATACGGTATTTGCGCAAAGCGATTTCCAGTGGGGGCTCGACATCTTATTCGTGCGCTATGGCCTCGGGAACTTGGTGTCGAAAAATCGCAGCAACGAAATCGATCAACTCGTCGCGCGTAGTGCATGTGATATGCGCGAGCTATTTCTCAATATCGTGGCGCGCGACGCCGAACAAGGCCCCGTCGTCGTCGTGCTTGCGCCGCAAGCCCAGGGCTGCGAAAATGCGTGGCGCGACGTGTTTTCGTGGCTTCGCAAGCTGGCGACATCAAACGTCCTCGTCGTATTCGTCGGGGCAAATGTCGATTGGGCAAACGAATCGTTCGAAGCGGTCGGCATGGCGTCGCCCAATGCCGCGCCATCGAATGCCCTCGATAGTAGCGATAATTCGGCAGTGCACGCGGCGATCAATTCGCCCGAATGTCGTGAAAAGAATGAAAAGAAACCGCTGTCGATCGAAACCGTCGATATTGCGCCGCTTTCGCCGAGCGATGTGCGAAATTTGATCGAACACGTCGTCGGGCAACGGTATTTGACGGCAGCATGTATTCAAAAGATCGCCGAAAAATCTCGTGGAAGATTCGATATTCTTCGGATGCTTCTCATTATGTTCAAGAATTTGGGCTTTTTGTCGAAGAAAGATGCGGGCGATAGCTCGAGCATCGTGGCTTATCTCGATCAAATCGAGGCGAATCACGGATCCATCGAACAGGCGTATGTCGCTTCATTCGACGAAGAAACGTACAATTTTTTGGCATGGGCATCGATGCTCGGCAACGTGTTTTACATCCAAGATCTCATTCAAATCATGGATCTCGAGCCCTTGCCCGATGAGCCGATTTGGTCGCATCCGCTACGCACGACGTGGTGCGAAGAAATCGCCAAAAAGTGCTGTCGCGATGGGATACTCGTCGAAGTTTCGGTCGATGAACAGCGCGGAACGCGATATTGCATCGTCGGGAGTTCGTCGTTTCGGCGCCAAGTGTCGAAACAACAACCCGAATTTGCGCGTCAAATCCACGGTTGTTATGCCCAAGTCCTCGTCAATACGGCGAGTGGCATTTCGTGCGCACCGGCGTGCGCGGCCATCCACTTCGAAGAAGCCAACATGTTGCTACAAGCCGTCCAAATACGGCTCGCTTGCGCACAGCGGTTTTGCAATCGGTTCGAGAATTTGACGGCGCTCGAAGAAATCGGCTTTTGCCTCGCACACGTAGGCCCCGAAAATGGCTCGATTTATGCCGATGTCCTCGCACTGTATGCCGAATTGAGTTGTCGCATTGGCGAGTTTTCCGTCGCTCGCGAAGCGTGTATGCAGAGGTTGGCATACGAGAAGTTTATCCACAATTGCACAGGCGCCGTCGGCGCGATGATCGCCTTTGGCGATATATTGCGAACGCTTGGCGAGTATGCCGATGCGCAGCGTTACTTGCTCAAGGCCGTCGAATTATCCGAAGAAATCGAAGATAAAGCGCTCATCAGCGATGCTTATTATGCGCTCGGCGCACTCGCCTTCGAGATGGGCGCCAAAGGTGCCCTCGTCAACGGTTTGCGCTACGCCGAAAAGGCGCTCGAAATCCAGCGCACGATAGGAAATCTCGTCAAAATCGCCGAGATTCAGACGCTTTGCGCACGCATATTTATGATGCGTGGCGAACCCGAGCGAGCTCGCACTGCCGCTTCGGAGGCATATTATGGGCTCGTCGTGAGCCATTGTTGGTATAAGACGCCACCCGTTCTCATCGTCATGGCAGAAAGTGCCGCCGCTCTGAGCGAAGGTTTGCCGCTCGATTTCGTCGAGCGCGGGCTCGAAATCGCCGCCAAAACGGGCCAAATCACCGATCTCTTCTATTTGTTGTCGATGCGCATTCGCTTGCTCATGACGACGTTAGAGCGATCGCAAGTCCGCGCCGATATGGATAGGATCGCTTCGATAGTCGCCGATCACCCGAGCGAGCGATGGCGAACCGAGTACTTCTATTTGTTGTCGAGATTCGATTTTGCTCGCAAAAATTATAAAAAGACGACGCGATCGTTGCGGCTCTTTTTCGATTCGGCACAGCGATTGGGCAATGCGTTTATGCTCAGTTGCGGTTACGATTTGAGTGCGATGCTCAATCTCGACGTCTTGCGGCGCGAACTCGGCATCGTCTCGAAAGAAAAGACCGAAAAACTCCACAATTCGGCGACGGCATTATTCGAATCGGTCGGCGCTTGGCATTATGCCGCCGAATCGCTACGCCATTACGCCAATTATCTCGACTACTTCAAACGTCCTGCCGACGCCAAAAATGCTCGCATTCGCGCCGATAAGGTCGATCCCTATTGTCAGTGAGGCATGGAATGTCTGAAAAATTCGATAAAGCTGCGCTTTTTGAGTGGCTTCAAACGAGCGCAGGAAAGCTCCAACGCGGTCTCGAAAAAGGCGTGCGAAAAGGTCAAGTCATTTCCGACACGATACAGGCAAAGATCGATGCTAACCCCAAAGCTCGCGCGGCGCGCGATTTCATCATCGATAAAGGCGAAAAGTTTTGCGATGTTCGCATCGGGCATACGCGTATCGGCGATTTACCTCATGCCGCACAAAAGTTGACCGAACGCCAGTTGTTCAAATTGCTCGACAAAATGCGCACGATAGACCCCGGCTTTAACTGGGAAGCCTATTTGCCCAATCCCGCCGATATGCCCATTTTTGAGGCATTTAATTGCCTTGGCGTGCCATACGGGGCGCCTTGGGACGATGTCAAAAAGGCTTATCGAAAGCTCATGCGACAATGGCACCCCGATAAACACGGCGAGTCGCCCGAAGCCGAACAACGCGCCACGCAAAAGACGCAAGAGATTACGGCTGCTTACGAACTCATCGCGCAGCATTACGGTAAATAGTGGTACATCCCCCCTCTCGGGGGGAATGTAGATATTTAGCCGCTTATGAACTCATCGCGCAGCATTACGGTAAATGCTAGATATTTAGCCGCCTACGAAATCATTGTGATCCTGTATAAAAAATGAATACGCATTTGCCTTCGTTTATCATCTCGGAAACCCCTAACGGGGTTTTATATGAATTGGGGTATCTTTTTACCCCCGGCGTTGCCGGGGGCTACTCGCGGAAACCCCTAACGGGGTTTTATATGGATTGGGATATCTTTTTACCCCCGGCGTTGCCGGGGGCTACTCGCGGCAACCCCTAACGGGGTTTATTATATCGCCCGCCATGATGTTTCAGCGGAAAAAGTAAATGCGGTAGCCTTGGGATGTGCTTTGATAGACCTAGACAAAACGATGACAAATGAGCATTATGACTCGCCCGTTGCGATAGTGTATCGTGGCGCGGCTTTCGCGACATGTGCGAAGTTCGTTTAATGTTGGCTCATAAAGATTGTTCGTGTTGGAGTATATATGCCTGGGATTGGCGTCATCAGTAATCGCAATGCTCGTCTGAATAAGTTGCATCCCGAGCTCAAAGATCAACTCGCCTATGTGATGGGTAGCGATGGCGAAGTTTCGTCGACTGGCTCGATTACCGATGCCTATAAGGCTGCCGAGTTGTTTCGTCGCATTGGCATCGATATCATCGCGATAAGCGGTGGCGATGGCACGGCGCATCGGACGATGGAAATCCTCGTCGAAGTCTATGGCGATGCCCCCATGCCCCCGATATTGCTCTTGCCCACCGGGACGCAGAACATGGTGCCGCGGTCGTTTGGCATAGAAGGCACAGGGCTTGCGAATTTAATGCTAGCCGGAGCAAGATATCGGCATAATATTCCGATGCGGTGCATTAAACGGAATCTTCTTCGGGTCAACGGCCATCTTTCGTTTATGTTTGGCTTTGGCGTTGCCGCGCGTTTCATGGTCGATTACTACGGATCGGGCGAGGTCAATCCGGTCGGAGCCTCGAAACTGCTCGCCAAGCTCGTCGCGAGTGCTGCGGTTGGGGGCGAGATGTGCAAGCGTTTGCTCGAACCGATCGAAATCGAGCTATCGGTCGACGACGTCATCGACCGCGAAAAGGTCACGGTTCATACGTTTTTTGCGTCGTTCGTCGAACGTCTCCCGCTTCACTTTGTGTTGTTTCCGCGATGTGGGCGCGACGAGGGCGTGTTTGAACTCGTCTATTCGGGCACGAATCCCATCAAATTGGCCGCCCATTTCCCTGCTATATTGAGCGGTTCGGCCAAACCACTTGCCGGCATCACGCGGAAACTGGCACGCAGTGTGCATGTTAAACTCCCATCGCCCGAATCGTATACGCTCGATGGCGAACTTTACGATCCCGTCGATCATTTCGATATCGAATCGGGTCCAGAGATAGATTTCCTCGTTCCGGCGTTACAATTTAGTGCCGAAGACGAAAATTTGCGCTATGCACAAGCAGGACCTTGGAGCATGCGTTTCTTGCTTTAACCCATAGGAGTCGGTCAAAATGCGGCATAAAATACTCATTTCAATGGCAATTGCGACGCTATTTGCGATGTCGGCGTGTAGCGACGACGATTCTTCGTCGACGCCGAACAATCCACCTGCGCCGCCGGTGACCGACTTGTGCGCGGGCAAAGTAGCGGGAGCTACATGCGACACGGGCAAGACGTGCCAAGACGAGAGCGGCAAGCTCGTATGCAAAACGAAGCCCGCCGAGCCGCCAGTGACCGACTTGTGCGCGGGTAAAGTAGCAGGAGCTACATGCGATACGGGCAAGACGTGCCAAGACGAGAGCGGCAAACTCGTATGCAAAGCGAAGCCCGCCGAGCCGCCGGTGACCGATTTATGCGCGGGCAAATCGGCAGGTGATGCGTGCGATACGGGCAAGACGTGCCAAGACGAGGGCGGCAAGCTCATATGCAAAGCGAAGCCCGCCGAGCCGCCGGCGACCGACCTGTGCGCGGGCAAATCGGCAGGCGATGCGTGCGATACGGGTAAGACGTGCCAAGACGAGAGCGGAAAGCTCGTTTGTCGATTGGCAAAACCAAATCCCGAGGTCGATCTGTGCGAGGGCAAATCGGTTGGCGCCACGTGCGACACGGGCAAAACGTGCCAAGATGATGGCGGAAAGCTCGTTTGCAAAGTCCCGAAGCACGAAGGGATCGACGATGCAACGCAGTGGGCTTGTGGCACGAATGTTTGCTCTGGATCGCAGTATTGCAACACGAAGACGGGGACGTGCGTCGATCGCGTCGAAAAAGCCGTCGCCAATCGCGATTGCAAGGCGTCGACATTTGTCGAAAACTGCGACGGCAATAAGCTCGTTTATTGCAATCACGATGGAAAGACGACAGTCACAGATTGTAGCGAAGATAAGAAGGGAGACAAGACGGCAGTTTGTGCGCTCAGGCGGAATGATAACTACGGCGTTTGCGTGTTCCAAGACGAACGATGCAATGCCGAAACCGTCGGCGAAATCGGTTTGTGCATCGATACGAAACCTGGAACAACGGAAAACGTTTCCTATGTCGAGTATTTAGCTTGCGAGCGAGCGATCGATGGTCACTTCTACATGTTTAAGACTGATAAATTGCGTGATTGCAATAACGTTTGTCTCGACGAGACGCTATGTGTTGATACTGGGATAAAGTGCGAGAAAAATTCGTTTAAGTCCCGTTGCGATGGCGATAAATTGTTGGTGTGTGGCGATGATGGTCAAGTTTGGGGTACGAATTGCCGCGATTACGATGTCGGTTGCATCGTCGACGCCCAAGAGGGGGCCATGTGCGATTATGCCAATATGCCCAAGTCATAGTCGATGATAGCTAAACTCGTTCGCATCTGTATTATCTCGCTGGCGATGCTCGCCGTGGCGGGGTGCGCAAGCGCTCCGCGCGGCACGGTTGTGCATGCCGATGGTGTACAAAAGCCAGCGGCGAGCAAAAAAGCGTCGCAAGCTCGCGATCCGTCGAAGATCTATGGCGATCCGGCGCTCGACGAAGCCTATCGCGATTGGGCGGCAGATGGCTATCGCGTGCCCGATGGGGCTAATCGATTCGATTTGTCGGGCAAAGCGAGCTGGTATGGGCCTGGGCTCAATGGGAATAAGACCGCCTCGGGCGAAGTCTTTGACATGTATGGCATGACGGCGGCACATAAAAAATTGCCTTTCGGATCGATCGTCGTCGTCACCAATCTCGACAATCAAAAGAGCGTCATCGTGCGGATCAACGACCGTGGACCTTTTGTCGCCGGTCGCGTCATCGATCTATCCTATGGCGCTGCCTATCTCATCGACATGGTTCGAGCTGGCGTCGTACCCGTCAAAGTCGAAGTCATTCGATTGGGTAAGACGGCAAAAAAGGCGAAAAAATAGGAAATCGACGATCTCTTTTGTCTTTTGTGGCGAACTTTTTGACACTGTATGGGTTTTCGTCTAAAGAGACTGCGTCGAAGTATCGCGTGTGGTTGTTAAGCCCACATGTTTTGATATGTCTAAAACACGCCGATCGCGATTGAAATATCGGTGAGCATCGACCGAGTCGCGGTGGCATGTGCTACACTCAACGTGTAGCGATGGAGAATTATCGATGGATAGCAAACTTTTGAAGATCAGCATGGCGCTTTGCCTTTGCTCGTGTATGAGCGCCTGCGACGATGGCGAATACAATAATTTGGACTGCGATCCCAACGTGTATGAGTCCGAATGCCTTTCGAATAACTCGTATATGTATTGCCGCGATGGCATTTTGACGGTCGTCGAATGCGGTACGCAGAGCGTTTGCCAGAGCAAGAAAAAAACGCATCAAGATGGAACGGACGAAATCGTCGTTTCGTGCGCCCCCATCGATCAAAAGCCGAAAGCCGAATGTACGACGAATGCCGATTGTAAAGATGCGACGAAGCCCGTGTGCTCGGCGCAAGGCGTTTGCGTTGCGGCAGAACAAAAGCCCGAATGCACGACAAGTGCCGATTGCAAAGATGCGACGAAGCCGGTTTGCTCGGCGCAAGGCGTATGCGTTGCCGCAGAACAAAAGCCCGAATGCACGACGAATGACGATTGTAAAGATGCATCGAAGCCGGTTTGCTCGGCGCAAGGCGTATGCGTTGCCGATGAAACGCCTACCGATACAGTCGATCCTTGCAAAGACGTCACCTGCACCGAAGGTACGTGCGATCGCGGCGTTTGCGTGACCGATGCCATGAAGAACGTCAAAGTAGGCGATGAATGCGATGGTTCGTTTGTCGACTTCTGTTTGGGCGACAGCATGGTCTTTTGCTCGCAAGATGGCGTTGCCATCGAGAGCTGTGCCGAAGATGGCGGCTGTGCCATGGTCAAAGAAACCAACGGCGGCGAGGAACACCTCGTGTCGTGGTGCAATGGACCGAGCGATAAGTGCACCGAAGATGGGCAGAAGATCGGGTATTGTGCCGATTACAGTAGTGAGCTTTCGTATGAAAGTCACTATCTCTGCGTCAAAAATACCGAGGGCAAGTATACGGCGACCGATCGTTCGCTCTACAGCGAACTCGAGATTTGTAGCGCTCAATGCAACGCTACGAAAACCGATTGTGCCTACGAAACTTGCACCAGTACAGAAGAAGCCGCGACAACGGTTTGCGATTTCGACGATGAAGGCAACCGCGTCGTCGCAAGCAGATCGTGCGTGAAAAAGAACGATGGCGGCTTGGGCTATGCCTACGAAGCCATTCAAACGTGTGGGAGCAATTGCAAGGCTGGTGCATGCGTGCCGTGGTTCGAAAACGAAGGCAAACCGTGTAAGGGAAGCGAATACGTCGATTCTTGTAAGGGTGACGATAATAATGTCGTAGCCTACTGTAATAGCGGCGTTATCACCGCTGAGAATTGCGAAGAAGATAAATGCCTCACTTCGAAAGATGGCAAAGCGGCCAATTGCTATGGCGATGATTCGCTTTGCAAAACCGCCGGCGAGAAAAAGTCGGTGTGTACGGAAGCGTGGTATGGCACGTGGACGTCGAATCTCGTTTGTGCCGAAATGAGCGATGGATCGAAGCATTGGATCGCCGATGCAGAGAAAGGCGAAGTCAAGTGTGACCTCGGTTGCAATGCCGACGAAACGGGTTGTGGTGTCATGACCGACGCAGCTGGCACGGGATGTTCGGACGATGCTAAAGCGTATTGCGGTAAAGGTAAATCGTGTGCCATCGTCGCCAATGGCGACGAGAAGAACGTCGTTTGCTATACAAATGCCGATGTTTGCGAAAAAGCAGGCGCGTCGACGTCTGCTTGCGATATAGATGAGAAAGTTGAAACGACGACGACGTGCACGCTCGCAGCCGATGGTACGACGCTCATCAACTTGAAATCGCAAAAGAGTTGTGTTTTGGGATGCGGCACCACCGATGCGACGAAGTGTGCGCCCGTCGCTAAACAAGACGGATCGTGTAACGATGCTGCTGTCGCCTTGTGTCAATCATACGATGCGAAGTGCGCCATCGTCGCTGGCGATTTGAAGTGTTACAACGATGCCGCGGCTTGCACAAATATCGGCGATACAATGAAGTTATGCGATGATTCACTCAGTTTCATCGGTGCTTATGGCGTATCGACGTATAAGTGTACGCTCGCCGACGATCAAACGACGAAAATCTACGTCGAAGATGCCGCTGCTTATGAAGATTGCGACGTCATTTGCGACCCCGAGCAGAATGCTTGCATCGAAAACGAAGCTGTCGAAGGCAAGTGCTCGACACTCGAAGAAGCAACCTGCAAATACAACCAATACGTAGGTTGTGCTCTTGTCGGCGGCAAAGCGATGTGCCACGATGGTGCTTGCGACGCAGAGGGCGCCATTTCGAATCAGGTGTGCGCCAGTTTGGATGTCGGCGTTTATGCGGCGTTCAATCAATGCATCCAAGCCGACGACGGAACGTTTGTTCTTGAATACTATGAAGAAAAGTGCGCAGACGGTTGTAACGAAGAAGGTACTGCTTGCAAATAATGCGAAAACCTAGCACGTCATTGCATAAATAAGTGCAACAAAGAAGAGCCGCAGAAGGATCTGCGGCTTTTTTGCATTTTAGTCGAATGATCTAATCTTCGATGTCTAATCTTTGACGATGTGGAAAGGGGCTTTCGGCGTGCCGGCGTTCCAATTAATCGTTTGCGTTGGGAAGGCGAAGCCCGTTTGCGCCGCCTCGACGATGCGCATGATTTCGAACATAAAGTTTTGTTTATCGGCCATGTGATCGGCTTTCGACGTGTGATGCGTATAGGCGATGACGGTGATATCGAGGCTCGAAGCGCCGAAGCCGTTGAAGGCGACGTAATACGACGACGTGTAGATGTTGGGGTTCTCGGCGAGGTGCTTTTTGATGCCGTCGATGATCATTTCGAGTTGGGCTTGCGTCGTAGAGTAGAGCACGCCAAAGCTGCAGTCCATTTTTCGGCATTTTCGGCGTTCGAAGTTGTCGATATACGTATTGGTGAGCATCTGATTGGGCATCAATATGATGGAGTTTTCGGCCGTGCGGATGACGGTCGAACGCAATCGAATTTCTTCGACCGTGCCCTCGACGCCGTTGAGCGAAACCCAATCGCCGATGTCGAACGGATGGTCGAAAAAGACGACGAGCGAACCGAAGAAGTTGGCGAGTGTGTCTTTAGCGGCGAGTGCGATGGCGGCGCTTCCGATGCCGAGCCCGGCGATGAGCGACGTAATCGAGAAGCCCAAGTTTTGGAGCACGAGCAAGATGCCGATGGCGACGAGCAAAACTTTGATAATGCCCGTGACGAGTGGCACGACCATGTCGTCGATCTTCGTCTCGGTCGTCTCGGCGTGTTGCGCAAAGTACTCGCTGAAACCGCGCGTCAAGAGGAGCAAGTACCAAATGACGCACCAAATGGCGAGTGCGCGCATGCCGATGAAGATGTAATTGAAGATTTCGATGCCCCAACTCGGCGTATCGATGATGACGAGCCCGAGCCCGCATCCGATCGTCATGAACAGCGCGTGCAGCGGCTTCTTGAGCGACCCAAAGATGATGTCGTGTTTGCGCAAATGGTCGTCATTGAGGTGTTTGGGGCGCCGGGTGAGAAAAAACTGGATGAGATGGTCGAGCAAAATGGCGGCGACGACGCAAATGATGATGATGCCCAAGTCGCCGATCGAAATGTCGGCGATGCTCAGGTCGAGAAACGATCGAATAAAATTAGGCATACTTGTCCTGTGATTGAATAAAATAGGGTAAAAAGGCGACGTCGTAGCGGCAATTGCGCGCTAATCGACGTTGCCGAGCCAAGCATCGAGGATGGGGAGCTGAATGCGATACCAGATTCGCATCGTGCGTTCGACGGAGTAGTTTCGCGGTTTTCCGGTTTCGGATTTGAGTTTGTAGATGCACAAATAGAGGATTTCTTGGGCGCGTTTTCGGTTAGCCATGGCGGCGGTTGCGGTGGCTAAACGCTTGGAAATGCTGTGTTTTTCGTCGTCGCTAGCATTTGCCGTCGTGCGCACGAGCGTGGCTATCGTCGCCTCGAGAGCTGGCGTTACATGGGCGATGTAGGCATTGAGCGCCGTGTCGAGTTGTGCGCAGACGGTGGGTTCGGCGGCGACGGCGTTGTATTGGAGTTGCGTTTTGGGTGGCATTTTGGCCACTTGATAACTGATTTTAGCGACGTTTTCGCCGGCGCGGATGGCTTCGTTTGTGCGTTCGAGGACGTATTGTTCGAAGGCGGGGAGGTGTTTTTGCATGGCGGCGGCCTGCTCGTCGAATCGCACGACGACGTCGTAGAGCCCGTTTTGTAGCGCGATCCAAGTTTTGAGCGCGGCGGCAGTATCGCCCGACTCGGGCGCGATGGCGTGGCCTGGCGCGGGATCGGGCGTAGCCCAAATGCCGGTGTTTGCAGGGGTTTGCGCCGTAGCGCACGGGGCGGGCGTCGTCGCGATAGCGGCACAGGCTAGGGCGCACGGCAGTGCAGAGGCGTGGGCAATGGATTTGAAGAAGTCGAGCAGAATAGGGCGCGTCATGGTCTGACCGGGGGTGTGGGGGCGGAGCCCCTGACGAGGGGGGCGCGGTGTATGCACTTTGGCTCGGCTATCTCGCCCTTTGGGCTTCGATACGCCTCGCTGCGCCCAGCTATTGCCCGTTGGGCAATACGCTGGCGCGCCCGGCTATTGCCCGTTGGGCAATACGCCGGGCCTGTATTTGGGTTGTGATGCCAGCCCGAGCCAAAGTCATAGCCGCGTAGGGGGGACACTTCCCCCCTATACGCAAATCAAAAAAAAATCGCACTTATGTACCATTGATTGCGTTCGCCATGCGCAAAAAATCGAAGTCGATGAAAAAATCGAAAAGAATTTCACTATCGTAGCGCGGTGTCGTAAATAGAGCGATTTGTAGGTGTTTTGCGACGAGGCAAAGCGCGCATGTAGACGAGAGACGGAGGTAGAGACGGCATGGGGCGTTCGACGAAATACATATTTGTGACGGGTGGTGTGATTAGTTCGCTTGGCAAGGGGATAACGGCGGCGGCGATTGGCGCGTTGCTGGAGTGTCGCGGGCTGCGGGTCAACTTTTTGAAGCTCGACCCTTATATTAACGTCGACCCTGGCACGATGAATCCGTTGCAGCATGGCGAAGTGTATGTGACGGAGGACGGTGCCGAAACGGATATGGATTTGGGGCATTACGAGCGGTTTACGCATGCGCATACGCGGCAGGCGAACAACTGCACGGCGGGTCGGATTTACCATCGCGTGATAACGAAAGAGCGTCGTGGCGACTATTTGGGTGGCACGGTGCAGGTCATTCCGCACGTGACCGATGAGATTCAGCTGGCATTTGTCGACGGGTCGCAACATTGCGATGTGGCGATAATCGAGGTCGGCGGGACGGTTGGCGATATCGAGTCGTTGCCGTTTTTGGAGGCGATTCGGCAGTTCCGGTGCAAGCAGGAGCGCGGCGATGTGATCAACATTCACGTGACGCTGGTGCCGTATATTCGCACGGCCGATGAGCTCAAGACGAAGCCGTCGCAGCATAGCGTGGCGGCGTTGCGACAAATCGGGATTCAGCCCGATATCTTGGTTTGCCGAGGCGAAATCGACATGCCCGACGACATTCGACGCAAGTTGGCGCTCTTTTGCAACGTGTCGGAATCGTGCATATTTGGGGCGCGCGACGTCGAGAGCATTTACATGATGCCGACGTATTTCCGCGGGCAGAATTTAGACGGGCGGATTTGCGAGCTTTTGAATATTTGGTCGAAAGAGCCCGATATGGAGGCTTGGGAGCGCGTTCGCGACATCATTCGGCACCCCGACCACGAGGTCAATATTGCGTTGGTGGGCAAATACGTGAAGTTGCACGAGTCGTATAAGAGCTTGATAGAATCGCTCAATCACGGAGGTTATGCGAATAAAAGCCGAGTGAAGTTGCATTATATCGATAGCGAAGAGTTGGAATCGCTCGATTCGGAGGGGATTGCGAAGGTGCTGGAGCCGATGGATGGGATATTGGTGCCCGGTGGCTTTGGCGTTCGCGGAACCGAGGGCAAGATTGCGGCGGTGCGTTATGCGCGCGAGCACGATGTGCCGTTTTTCGGGATTTGCCTGGGGATGCAGATGGCGCTCGTCGAATATGCGCGCGATGTGGTGGGCTGGAGCGACGCGAGTTCTTCGGAGTTTTCGGAGACGACGAGTCACCCAGTGATTCACCTGATGGCGGATCAAAAAAACGTGACCGAAAAGGGCGGAACGATGCGATTGGGGGCGTATCCGTGCATTCTCAAAGATGGATCGCACGTGCGAGGAATTTACGGGAGGCGGGAAATCAGCGAGCGCCATCGGCATCGTTATGAGGTAAACAATGCGTTGCGCGGCGAGCTCGAGGCGGCGGGTGTTGTATTTAGTGGCACGTCGCCCGAGGGCGATTTGGTCGAGATATTCGAGTTGCCGTCGCAGAAATGGTTTATTGCGACGCAGTTCCACCCCGAGTATCAATCGAAGCCGACGTCGGCGCACCCGCTATTTGCGAGCTTTATTGCGGCGGCGCTGGAGCACCGCCGCGCGCGTGGCGGTGCTGATGGCTGCGCTGAAGGCTGTGTAGAAGACTGTGCCGATGGCGGTGCTGAATAGGCGAGTTGTAGCGGTAGGTCGCGAGAGGAGTTGTAGCACGTGAGAGGTTGGGTTCGATGGTTGAGAATGGCAGCGTTGGTTTGTGCGATTTTTGCGCATCCTAGCGTCGCATGGTGCGATCCGGTCGAGGTATCGTCGCCCGAGTTGCGTCGCGTCAAAGTCGAAGCCGACCGCCCGACGGGGCGGCTCATCATCTATGCCAATTATAGTTCGCATCGGGTCATCGTCGATGGGGCGGAGTTCCCGGCGTATTTGTCGGATTCTGGCATCGAGGTGACGTCGAACGAAATCCACGAGGTGACGGTCGTCAATAGTGGTGGGGTCGAAAAGAAATACCGGTTGAGCGTCAACCCTGGTCAAACACTCGCTTTATACGTCGATTTTGGGGCTACGAAGGCGAAAAAAGACGGCAAAAAAGAGGCGAAAAAAGACGACAATAAGAAGGACGATGCGAGCGTAGGGTATTTGTCGATAACGGCAGAAAGCGAGGGGCAGGTATATATCGATGGTCGATTGGCGTCGTCGAAGACGCCGCTGAAGAAGCACGAAGTTTCGGCTGGGTCGCATAAAGTACGCGTGTATTTCTTCGATACGCGGAAGTTTTCGAAGGAACGCGATGTATATGTGGGCAAGGGGGTATCGATGAGCTTGAACTTTGCGAAGGATTGATTGGCAGGCAAGGGGGCGGTGGGATATCTCGTGTCGAGAGTTTGAAGAAAGCGACGAAATCGGTTGTATATCGAAAGAAAAGGATGGTCGAGAAATCGGTAGAAATGGCAGAAGAAAAAACGAGAGTTTGAAGAAAGCGACGAAATCGGTTGCACATATCGAAAGAAAATGGTAGTTGGGCGCCCGATTTATACTGTGCACGGGCAAGTGTGCGGTAGGAATAGAGCTTTTTTGGGTGTTTTAGTGTGCCCGAGAGAGCGAGTGAAATAGAGAAATCGCCAGAGAGCGCGGCGAAGAGGCTCGCGCCGAGGCGTAAGTGTTAATACGGAGCCCCCGGAATAGTTTTGGGGTATCCAGGCATTCAGTGAAGAGGAGATGCGATGCCTACAATAAATCAGCTGGTCAGAAAAGGCCGCGAGCGCAAGACGTGCAAAACGAACTCGCCTGCATTGAAAAGCTGCCCGCAACGCCGTGGTGTATGTGTACGTGTAAGCACGACGACGCCGAAGAAACCGAACTCGGCTCTTCGTAAGGTTGCGCGTGTTCGCTTGACGAGCGGCATGGAAGTATCGAGCTATATTCCCGGTGAAGGTCACAACCTTCAGGAACATAGCGTAGTTTTGATCCGTGGTGGTCGTGTGAAGGACCTTCCCGGTGTTCGTTATCACATTATCCGTGGTACGTTGGACTCGATGGGCGTGAATGCGCGTCGTGCAGGTCGTTCGAAATACGGCGCGAAGCGTCCTAAATAACAGGAGAATAAGAGATGCCAAGACGACGAGTAGTCGAAAAACGCGATATATTGCCAGATCCTCAGTATCATGATCTTTTGGTAGCGCGTTGTATTAATAGTTTGATGTTTGACGGCAAAAAGAGCGTAGCCGAAGGTATTATGTATGGTACGCTTGATTTGTTGGCACAACGTACGAAGAACAGCGAAGAGAGCAGTTTGGAAGTGTTCCGCAAGGCGGTCGACAATGCACGTCCGAGCGTCGAGGTCAAGAGCCGTCGCGTTGGTGGTTCGACGTACCAAGTACCAGTGGAAATTCGCGCAGAACGTCGCACGGCGTTGGCATTCCGTTGGTTGATTGGCAATGCGCGTAAACGCCCCGAGAAATCAATGGTGGAACGTTTCGCAGCCGAGCTTTTAGATGCCTATAATAACAAGGGCACGACGATTAAGAAGAAGGAAGACACGCATCGCATGGCAGAAGCGAACAAGGCTTTTGCGCACTACCGTTGGTAGTCTGAGTTCGTGTGTGACCGTAGTTCATTTAGATGAGAAGCGCGATTGGCAGGATTGATATGTCAGAGAGCGCACGAAGTGTGAGAGCGTAAAGTGGCACGAGATGTAGAGTTGGCACGTGTGCGTAATATCGGTATTATGGCGCACATCGATGCAGGCAAGACGACGACGTCGGAGCGCATATTGTATTTTACCGGCCGTACCCACCGCATAGGTGAAGTACACGACGGCGCGGCGACGATGGACTGGATGGCGGAGGAGCAGGAGCGCGGTATTACGATTACGAGCGCTGCGACGGTTTGTTATTGGAATCGCAACGGCCATAACAGAATTAATATTATCGATACCCCGGGACACGTGGACTTCACGATCGAAGTCGAACGTTGCCTTCGCGTGCTCGATGGCGCGGTGGCGGTGTTCTGTGCGGTAGGTGGCGTACAGCCGCAAAGTGAAACAGTATGGCGTCAGGCGGATCATTATCATGTTCCGCGCGTAGCGTTTATCAATAAGATGGATCGCGTAGGTGCGGATTTTTATTCGTGCCTCAGCCAGATGGTCACGCGCTTGAATGCGAATCCCGTGGCCGTACAAATCCCCATCGGGACCGAAGAAAACTTCATTGGCGTCATCGATTTGATCGAGAACAAAGCATTGTATTTCAATGCGGAAACGCTCGATACGCAAGAAGGTGAGATGCCGGCTGATATGGCCGACAAGATTGAGGAATACCGCGAGACGCTCATCGTCAAGGCTTCTGATTTCGACGAAGCATTGATGGAAAAATACCTCGAAGGCGAAGAAATCGACCCGCAAGAAATCCGCGCGGCATTGCGCAAGGGTTGTATCGCCATGGGACTCGTTCCCGTCTTCTGTGGTTCTGCGTTTAAGAACAAAGGCGTTCAACGATTGTTGGACGGCGTCATCGATTTCTTACCCAGCCCCATTGACGTTCCGGGCCCGATGGTTGCATCGGCGGAATTGTTTGCACGTCAGGAGCGTGGCGAAGGCGATGTGACCGAAGAAGAAAAATTCGAACTCAAGGTTACCGACAAGGGCGAATTCGCAGGTCTTGCATTTAAATTGATGTCGGATCCGTATGTCGGTCAGTTGACATTTGTCCGCATTTATTCGGGCACGTTGACGAGTGGTCAATCGGTCATGAATACGAACAAGCATCGTCGCGAACGCATCGGTCGTTTGTTGCGCATGCACGCGAATAAGCGCGAAGATGTGACCGAGGCTCATGCCGGCGAAATCGTTGCCGTACTCGGTTTGAAATCGACGGTAACGGGTGATACGCTTTGCGACGAAGGTTTGGATGTCGTCTTGGAATCGATGACGTTCCCCGAACCGGTAATTACGATGTCGATCGAACCCGATACGCAAGACGACGTCAACAAGCTCGGTTTGGCATTGCAGAAATTGGCGGCCGAAGATCCTTCGTTCAAGGTGACGACCGATAAAGAAACGGGTCAGACGGTCATCGGCGGTATGGGTGAATTGCACCTCGACATTATTGCCTCGCGATTGAAGCGCGAATTTAATGTCAACGCGAAGGTTGGTCGTCCGCAAGTCGCTTATCGCGAAACGATTACGCGCGAGGGCAATTGCGAATGTATGTATAAACGCCAGTCGGGTGGTCGTGGTCAGTATGGTCACGTCAAGATGGTGATGCGTCCGAACGAGCCGGGCACGGGTGTGACATTTGAGTCGAAGATCGTCGGCGGTGTCGTGCCTCGTGAGTACTGGGCGGCAGTCGAAAAGGGCGTTCGCTCGGCGGCAGAAACTGGTGTATTGGCGGGCTATCCGGTCGTCGATGTTCACGTCGATTTGGTCGATGGTTCGTATCACGAAGTCGACTCGAGCGAAATGGCATTCCAGATCGCCGGTTCGATGGCATTCAAAGACGGTTGCAAAAAATGTGGTGCACAATTGCTCGAACCCGTTTTTGATGTTGAGGTTATTACGCCAGAGGAGTATACGGGCGATGTCATTGGCGACTTGAACAGTCGACGCGGTCGCATCCAAGATTTGGAACCGCGCAAGGGCGTTCAAGCGATTCGCGCCGCAGTGCCGTTGTCGGAAATGTTCGGTTATTCGACGGTGTTGCGATCGGCGACGCAAGGTCGCGCCAGTTATACGATGCAGTTTAAGTGTTACGAACCGTTGCCGGCGGCATTGTCGGAAGGTTTGATTGAGAAATTTGGAGCCAAGTCGAATTCGTAGAATTCGGTAACAAAAGGAGAGCCTAAAGATGGGCGACAGAATTCGGATTAAACTGAAAGCTTACGACCATAGACTGTTGGATGCTTCAGTTCAGGAAATCATTAGTGCAGCGCAACGTACGGGAGCCAAGATCGCAGGCCCGATCCCGCTACCGACGTCGGTAAGTCGTTTCACGGTTTTGCGTGGACCTCACGTAGATAAGAAGAGTCGAGAACAATTCGAGATTCGTACGCACAAACGTCTCATCGACATCGAGACGAATGAGCAAACGGTGAACGAATTGATGAAATTGGATTTGTCGGCAGGCGTGGATATCAAGATTCGCCTTCGCGACTAAGAAACAAAGACGCAGAAAATTTAGAACACAGCTGCGAAAGTACGGAGAATCGAGATGAAATTGGACTTGTACAACCTGACCAACGAGAAGGTCGGTGAGGTGGAAGTGTCTGATGATGTGTTCGCAACGGATGTTCGTCCGCATCTTTTCCACGAAGTGGTGAAGATGCAATTGGCGAATCGCCGTCGTGGGACGCACAAAGGCAAGACGCGTTCGGAAGTGAGCGGTGGTGGTAAGAAACCGTTCAAACAAAAAGGTACGGGTAACGCCCGTCAAGGTACGAGCCGTGCCCCGCACATGGTAGGCGGTGGACGCGCATTTGCTCGTCGCAATCGCGATTACAGCTATGCATTGAACAAGAAGAAATGCCGCGCAGCGCTTTGCTCGGCGTTGAGCATGGCTGCTGGTGAGGGTCAAATCAAAGTCGTCGAAAACTTCGATTTGGCAGAGATCAAGACGAAAGCCGTCGTTCAAATCCTTAACACTTTGGAAGTGGCGCGAGCACTGGTCGTCGATTGCCAGGATAGCGAACGAGAACATACGACGCTGAACAACGAAAACCTTCGCTTGAGCGTTCGTAACCTTCAATCGTATAAATATCTTCGTCCCGAAGGCGTGAACGTTTATGATATATTGCATTACGGCGGTCTCGTCGTAACGCGTAAGGGCTTGGAGAAGCTTGAAGCGAGGTTGTTAGGATGAAACGCATAGAAGATGTAATTCGCCGCCCGATCGTGACGGAAAAGTCGACGATGGCGCGCAAGTACGGCAATCAATATGTTTTTGCCGTCGATCTCAAAGCGAATAAGCAAGAGATTAAAGAAGCCGTAGCAACGTTATTTGGCGTGAAAGTCTTGGCCGTGAATACGTGTGTAATGCCCGGTAAAGATCGCCGCTTTGGTCGCACGATGGGTCGTGTGAACAAATGGAAAAAAGCAGTCGTGACGTTGGCGGAAGGTGAGAAGATTGATTTCTTTGACACGGTTGAAGGAGCCGCCGAAGCGGTGTCAGCCCAGGTGAGCGATTAAGCTTTTGGAAGGTGAAAAATGACGCTTAAGAGTTTCAAACCAACATCGGCTGGTCGTCGTTTCATGACGGTCTTGAGCCGAGAAGATGTGACTGCGCAGTCGCCTGAACGCAGTCTCGTAGTGAAATTGACGAAAACGGGTGGTCGCAATAACATGGGCCGCATCACGTGTCGTCATCACGGTGGTGGTCACAAACAACGCTATCGTTTGATCGACTTCCGTCGTAACAAGATTGGTATTCCTGGTCGCGTCGTTTCGGTCGAATACGATCCGAACCGCACGTGCCGCATTGCGCTCATCTGCTATGCCGATGGCGAAAAGCGCTATATTCTTTGCCCCGATGGTTTGACGGTTGGAATGGAAATCGTTTCGAGCGCCCACGCCGACATCAAAGTTGGCAACTGCTTGAAATTGAAGTACATCCCGCTTGGTACGGAAATCCACAACGTCGAAATGCATCCTGGCAAGGGCGGTCAGCTCGTTCGTAGCGCAGGTGTTGCAGCTCAGCTCATGGCTCGCGAAGGCAACTATGCGCTTCTGCGCATGCCCTCGGGTGAGTTGCGCAAAATCCACGTTGAATGCCGTGCGACCGTGGGTCGCGTTGGTATGAGCGAACACGCGAACGTTTCGCTCGGCAAAGCCGGTCGTAGTCGCTGGTTGGGCATTCGTCCGTCAGTTCGTGGTGTCGTCATGAACCCTGTCGATCACCCGCACGGTGGTGGTGAAGGCCGCACGAGTGGTGGTCGTCATCCCGTCACGCCATGGGGTATCCCGACCAAGGGTAAGAAGACGCGTCATAATAAAGTCAGTAGCAAATTCATCGTCAAACGACGCAGCAAATAGTTGAGGAGACTATTCAATGCCACGATCCATTAAAAAAGGCCCATTCATCGACGAGCATCTCGCCAAGAAAGTCGAAGCGAATGAAGGTAAAAAAGTCATCAAGACATGGTCGCGCCGCAGCATGATTCTGCCCGAAATGGTAGGCATGACGTTTGCGGTTCACAATGGTAAGAGCTTCATCCCCGTTTTCGTGACCGAAAACATGGTTGGACATAAATTGGGTGAATTCTCGATGACGCGCACGTTCCGTGGTCACGCCGCGGATCGCAAAGTCTCGAAGAAGTAATGATTAGGCGTTAGACGCAAATGGAGTAAAAAGATGGGTAAGCCTTCTTTGAAAAGTGAACATCACAGCGCGAATCGCGTGAGCGCGATGAGCGTGCGTCTTGCGCCCCGTAAAGCGCGGATCGTCGTCGACATGATCCGTGGCTTGGGCGTACTTGACGCATTGAGTATCTTGCGCTTTACGAACAAACGTGGCGCATTGGTCATTGAAAAATTGATTGAATCGGCGTTGAGCAACATCGAACACAGCGACAGCAGTGCCGATGTCGATGCGTTGCGTGTCACACGTGCATGGGTCAATGAAGGCCCGACGATGCGTCGTTTCATGCCGCGTGCTCAAGGACGTGCGACGCGCATTCGCAAACGTACCTGCCATATTCATATCGAGCTCGACAGTAAACGCGGTGCTGCCCATAAGCCCGCGGATAAACAATAGCGGAGGTTTCCTTGGGTCAGAAAAGTAATCCGACAGGTCTGCGCATTGGCGTCATCAAGACCTGGTCGTCAAAATGGTGTGAAGAAGGCAATTATGCGAAATGGCTCAAAGAAGACCTTCGCATAAAGAAGTTTATCAAGACGAAATACGGTAGCACGGGCATCAATCGCATCGAGATTGAACGCGCTGCGAACAAAGTCAAAGTCAGCGTCTTTACGGCGAAACCCGGTGTCATCATCGGTCGCAAAGGCAAAGACGTCGAAGTGCTCAAGAACGATCTTCGCAAGATGACCAACAGCGAAGTCTTTCTCAACATCCAAGAGTTGCGCAAAGCCGAGATGGATGCCCAATTGGTCGCCGAAGGCGTTGCTCGCAATCTCGAGCATCGCGTCAGCTTCCGTCGTGCCATGAAGAAGAGCGTTCAGACGGCGCTCAAACTCGGTGCGAAAGGCATCCGCATCAACTGCGCTGGTCGCCTTGGTGGCGCCGAAATGAGCCGTACGGAATGGTACCGCGAAGGTCGTGTACCCCTTCATACGCTTCGCGCCGATATCGATTATGGTTTTGCCGAAGCCAAAACCGCTTACGGCATCATCGGCATCAAAGTGTGGATCTTCAAAGGCGAAATCCTTGGCGATCCGCTTCGCGTAGGCGCATAAGACACGCAGAGGCAATGCTTTTTTTAGCATTGCCCGTTTTTATGCTAGACAATATGCGTATGTAGGCGTATGAGAGTGCGCCTTCACACACGACATGTGTGTGTTCTTCTAGAGATAATCAGGGCTAAGCGCGGTCACGACCGCTCGCAGGAGCAGAATAATGTTAAGTCCAAAGAAAGTACAATGGAGAAAGGTCCAGAAGGGCCGGATGCGCGGTAAAGCGTACCGCGGATCAGATGTTAGCTTTGGGGAATATGGCTTGATGGCAACAGAGCCGGCCCGAATCACCGCTCGCCAAATCGAAGCTGCGCGTATCGCGATGACGCGTTATGCCAAGCGTGGCGGCAATATTTGGATTCGCATCTTCCCCGATAAACCGATTACGCAGAAACCGGCCGAAACCCGTATGGGTAAAGGTAAAGGTAACCCGGAATACTGGGTTGCAGTCGTTCAACCCGGTCGCGTTCTCTATGAGATGGACGGCGTTTCCGAGGAAGTCGCTCGCGAAGCATTCCGTCTCGCCTCGAATAAACTGCCTTTGAAAACAAAGTTTATCTGCCGGGAGCAAATCTAATGAAAGCAGTTGAAATGAAAGAAATGAGCACGAACGAACTCGTTGAGTTGCTCGAAAAGGACCGGAAAGAAATGTTCCGGCTCAAGATGCGCCAAGCATCGGGTCAGCTTGAGAAGTCTTCGGATATGATTAAGCTTCGCAAAGATATTGCGCGCTTGAATACCGTGATTCGCGAACGCGAAATGATGAAGGGATAAGCGATGGAAACCAAAAAAATTGGCAACCGTAAGACGCGTGTTGGTACAGTTGTCAGCGACAAAATGGAGAAGACGATTGTCGTCGTCGTCGAGCGACGTGTTCTTCATCCGGTGTATAAGAAGTATGTGAAAAGTCGTTCGCGCTACATGGCTCAAGACAGCGAGAATACCGCCCGCATTGGCGATCACGTCTTGATCGAAGAAACGCGTCCGATCTCCAAGAACAAGTGCTGGCGTTTGAAAGAAATTATCCGCCGTGCGCCTGTTTTATAACAGAGTATTCTGATTAAGGGGAAATAGCCGTGATTCAGATGCAGAGTGTGCTCTCGGTTGCCGATAACTCGGGAGCGAAAAAAGTTCAGTGTATTAAAGTAGTCGGTGGTTCGAAGCGCAAATACGCGGGTATCGGCGATGTGATCGTCGTCAGCGTCAAAGAAGCGCTCCCGAACTCCAAAGTCAAGAAGGGTGATGTTCACCACGCCGTTATCGTTCGTACGGCGAAGGAAATAGCTCGCACGGATGGTAGCTACATCCGTTTCGATGGCAATGCAGCCGTCCTCATCGATGCGCAGAAAAACCCCATTGGGACGCGTATCTTTGGGCCAGTGGCTCGCGAATTGCGTAACAAGAGCTATGTGAAGATCATTTCGCTTGCGCCAGAAGTTCTTTAGTGACGGAGTATGATATGAAGATCAAAAGTGGTGATGTTGTCATCATTCTTTCGGGTAAAGAGCGTGGCATGCAAGGACGCGTTTTGCGCGTAGATACGAAAAACGACCGTGTCGTCATCGAAGGTCGTAACTTGGTCAAAGTCCATCGCAAAGAGATGAATGGGCGCGCCGGTGGTATCATCAGCAAAGAAGCAAGCGTTCATGCGAGCAATGTTGCGCTTTACAGTGAAAAACTTAAACGTGGTGTGAGAGTATGTAGCCGTTACGTAGGCGAAGGTGACAAACTCTTTACGTCTAAGCATGAAGCATTGAACAGTTACAGTGAGCCGGTAGAGCACGTCAAGAAGGTGCGCTATTGCGTTAAGACCGGCGAAGTATTTTAGTAATCTGTATTTGAAGGACAGGAGGAGTCTGTGACTCGGCTATATGATCGTTATACAAACGAGGCAATCCCTGCATTGAAGAAGGAATTCGGTTACACGAATCCGATGCAAGTGCCTCGTATTGAGAAGGTCGTCCTCAACGTTGGTCTCGGCGAAGCCGTCAGCAATGCCAAATTGATTGAGGTTGTTTGCAATGAAATTGGTGCCATCACGGGTCAGAAACCGGTGGTCACCAAGGCGCGTAAATCGATTGCGTCTTTCAAACTTCGTCAAGGTATGCCGATTGGCGTCACGGTGACGTTGCGTAGAGATCGCATGTATGAATTTCTCGATCGCCTTATGAATATCGCCCTTCCTCGTGTTCGCGACTTCCGCGGCGTGAGCAGCAAAGCGTTCGATGGTAAAGGGAACTATACGCTCGGCATTAAAGAGCACATCATCTTCCCAGAAATCGCTATCGATAAGATCGAGAAAGTCTACGGAATGAATATTTGTGTTGTGACGAGCGCCCGTACAGATGACGAAGCTCGTTCGTTGTTGAAGTATCTGGGTATGCCTTTCAAGAAGTAGGAGGTACGCGGTGGCTCGTAAAGCAATGATAGAGAAGCAGCAGAAGAAACCCAAGTTTGAGGTTCGCGCCTATACGCGCTGCTCGGTTTGTGGGCGTTCCCACGCATATTTAAGAAAGTTTGGCCTTTGCCGTATATGTTTCCGTATGCTCGCTCTCAAAGGTGAGCTTCCCGGCGTTACGAAAGCAAGCTGGTAAGCTATAGGAGATTAACGACTATGATGACAGATCCTATTGCGGATTTGCTGACGCGAATTCGTAATGCCCAATTGGCAAAACACGATACAGTTACCGTAAAGACGTCGCGTTTCCGCAGCGAAATCCTTCGCATCCTCAAGGAAGAAGGATTCATCGCCGACTATACGGTTTCGAAAGATCCGATCGCGGTTGCTGAAATTTCGCTCAAATATTTTGATAATGCTCCAGTTATTCGCAATATTTCGAGAGAATCGAAGCCCGGTCGAAGAGTTTATGTTAAACACCAAACGATTCCCGAGGTATTGGGCGGTCTTGGACTTTGCATCGTAAGCACCTCGCAAGGTGTGATGAGCGGCAAACAAGCGCGCGAAAAACGCCTTGGTGGCGAATTGATTTGCACGGTTTACTAGGAGCGCTGAGTCATGACAGCAGAAGAATTTAAGCAATCCAGAATTGGTAAAGCGCCGATAGCACTTCCGCAAGGCGTCGATGTGACGGTTTCGGGCAACACGGTCACGGTCAAAGGACCCAAAGGCACGTTGAAGCACGATTTCAAAGATTGCGTCGAAGTTTACAATAAAGATGGTCACGTCGGCATTACGCTCAAACAGCTCGATACTGAAGGTCGTGCTCTGAGCGGGCTTTATCGTTCGATCCTCCACAACATGGTCGTTGGCGTTTCGCAAGGCTATGAAAAGAAACTCGAAATCATCGGTACCGGCTACAAAGCCGAAATGCGCGGTACGACCGAGATTCTCTTCAACTTGGGCTATAGCCACCCGATCGTCTATGAGTTGCCCGATGGCGTGACGGCAGAAGTCTCCAAAGATTTCAAAATTACGCTCCGCTCGGCCGACAAAGAAGTCATTGGTCAAAGTGCAGCCGTTATTCGTAGCTTCCGTAAACCCGAGCCCTACAAAGGCAAAGGTATCAAGTATGTCGATGAAGTCATCCAGCGCAAAGCTGGTAAAACTTCGAGCAAGTAATTAACTGTCGGAGGATAATACTATGAGTAACAAGTGTCAGAAGAAGGCGGCTCTCCGTCTTCGTCGTCAACGCAGCATCCGTCACACGCTCCGTGGGACGGCTGAACGTCCGCGTCTTTGCGTATTCCGCAGCAATAGCCACATGTATTGCCAATTGATCGATGACAATGCCGGTGCGACGCTTTGCGCGCTCTCGACGCTTCATCAATCGGTCAAAGCTCTCGTCGACGGCAAAAAACCCGTCGAGCAGGCTAAAATTCTCGGTGCTGAGTTCGCGAAACTTTGTGCAGAAAAGTCGATTAAACAAGTTGCTTTCGATCGCAACGGCTTCATCTATCACGGCCGTATCCAGGCTGTTGCGGATGGTGCACGTGAAGGCGGTCTCGAATTTTAATCGATTCCCGCGGGAGTCGATGAGGGTCGGGGATAGGGTAGAGTAACCCAGATGCGCGAATCGATGTGCAGTCCCCGGACTGAATAATAAGCATAGTTCCCTCATGAAAGGTGCGCCTATCGCACCTCATTCCAAGGAGATAAGAGAGTGATAACTGCTCGAGTTACACCTGAAAGTGAATTAATTGAGAAGGTTGTCTATATCAACCGCGTTGCGAAAGTCGTCAAGGGTGGTCGTCGTTTCAGCTTTGGCGCAATCGTCGTCGTCGGCGATGGCAAAGGCAATGTTGGTATGGCCCATGGCAAAGCAAACGAAGTTCCCGAAGCAATTAGCAAGGGTACAGAGCGCGCGAAACGCCTCATGACGAAAGTGACCGTCGTCGACGGTACGCTTCCGCACGAAGTCATCGGTCGTTATGGTGCATCGACGGTTTACCTTCGCCCCGCCGGCAAAGGTACGGGCGTCATCGCCGGCGGCGCTGTCCGCGCCGTGCTCGAAGCTTGTGGCGTCGAAAACGTTTTGTCGAAATCGATCGGTTCGTCGAATCCGCACAACCTCGTTCGTGCAACGTTGGATGGTCTGAGCAAGCTTCAAAGCCGTGAACGTTATTTGATGAAACTCGGCAAGACCGAAGACTAATTTTGGAGCATAGAGATGAGTAAACTTAAAATTACGCGTACGCGTAGCGACATCGGCCGTATTAGTGCGCAGCGTGAGACGTTGAAACACCTTGGTCTTCGCAAAATTAGCCAATCCGTCGTGCTCGAAGATACACCCGTCGTTCGTGGCATGATCAAACGCGTCGAACACATGGTCAAAGTTGAGTCCGTCGAGGACTAACAGAAGCGAATAAAGAGGTTTTGAAATGATGTATACATTGAGTAATCTTTCGCCCTCCGAAGGCAGCACACATCGTCGTAAACGCGTCGGTCGTGGTCCGAGCAGCGGCAACGGCAAAACAGCTGGTCGTGGGCAGAAAGGTCAGAAATCGCGTTCCGGCGGTTCGCCGCGCGTCGGATTCGAAGGCGGTCAGATGCCTTTGAGCCGTCGTTTGCCCAAACGCGGATTTAAAAACATTTTTGCGAAAAATATCGCTATCGTAAACGTCGCAGATTTGAACCGTTTCGATGGCTCGGCTCCCGTCGATGTCGTCGCGTTGCGCGAAGCTGGTCTCGTGCGCGGTCAAATCGATGGCGTCAAACTCCTTGGCAACGGCGATCTCAATGTCAAATTGAACGTCATCGTCGATGCCGTCAGTGCTTCCGCTCGTGAAAAGATCGAGAAAGCTGGCGGCAGCATTGAGGTATGCGGTGGCTAGTGGATTTTCAAACATGTTTAAAATCCCCGAGTTGCGCAAGCGTATTTTCTTTACGCTTGCGCTTCTTGCGGTTTATCGAATCGGGTGTTTCATCACCACACCAGGTGTCGATCGCATCAAGATGAACTCGCTCTTCGGTGGCGACGGTCAAGGTATGTTGAGCCTTTTCAACTTCTTCTCCGGCGGTGCCCTCGAGCAAATGTCCATCTTCGCCTTGGGCATCATGCCCTACATCAGTGCTTCGATTATCTTCCAGCTTTTGGGCGTCGTCGTTCCGGCGGTCGAACGAAAGCAAAAAGAAGGCGAGGCAGGGCGTCGTGCGATTAATCAATGGACGCGTTACCTCACGCTCGGAATTTCTGTCGTTCAGGGCGCCTTCATGGCGACCTATTTGCAGAATCTTTCCACCACTGGTGAAGTCGCGGGCTTGGTCACGATGACTGATCCGATAGGTTTTAAACTGTTGACGATCCTATCACTTACGACTGGTGCCGTTTTTATCATGTGGTTAGGCGAGCAGATTAATAACCGTGGCATAGGCAACGGCATCTCGCTCGTCATCTTTGCTGGTATCGTTGCGCGATTGCCAAACGCGCTCTTTACGCTCTACGAACAAGCGATAGGCGACACGACTGGAACAGTCGGCTTGTCGATGTATCAGGTGCTTTTGCTGGCAGTCATCGTCACTGCGACAATCGCATTTATCTGCTTCTTCGAAAAAGCCCAACGCCGCATCCCCATCCAACATGCCAAGCGCATGATTGGACGCGATGCGTTCTCGGATCAAGCTTCGTATTTGCCGCTCAAGCTCAATACGGCAGGCGTTATTCCGCCAATTTTTGCCAGTTCGATCTTGATGTTCCCGGCGACGATAGCTGGCATGTTCCCCGACCAAACGTGGTTGCAGGGCGTGCAAGCGGCGCTTATCCCAGGCGATTGGCGTCATATCTTGTTCTATGTCGGTCTCATCGTCTTCTTCTGCTTCTTCTATACGGCTGTCGTCTTCAATCCCGTCGACGTCGCCGATAACCTCAAGAAGAATCAGGCGAGTATCCCGGGGATTCGTCCGGGGAAGGCGACGGCGGAATATATCGATACGGCATTGAGCCGCGTGACGGTCGTCGGTGCGATATACATTTCGCTCGTCTGTATTTTGCCCGAAATCCTCGTCACGAGCTTCCAAGTCCAGTTCTATTTCGGTGGTACGGCGTTGTTGATCGTCGTCGGCGTTGCCCTCGATACGGTTCGCCAAATCGAAGATCACCTCACGAATCGCCACTATGACGGATTTAATGCACCGACAAATAACCGGCCGCGTTTGCGCAAAAGCGCTGCGGCATCGTAGATAAGGCATAAGAGATGAAAAAACGCGTGATTCTCATGGGGCCGCCGGGTGGTGGCAAAGGTACGCAAGCGGTAACGCTCAAAGAGGCGATGAAAGTGCCGCATATCTCGACCGGAGATATGTTGCGCGCTGCGCGCAAAGCGGGTACAGAACTTGGCAAAAAAGCCGATGCTTATATCTCGGCCGGCCAACTCGTTCCCGATGAGCTCGTCAATGGCATCGTCGCCGAGCGACTCGCTCAAGAAAACGACGGGTTTTTGCTCGATGGTTATCCGCGCACAGTCGCTCAGGCCGATGCGCTCGAAGCCGCCGGTCAAGCCATCGATGCCGTCGTGCTCATCGACGTTCCCGACGAACTCATCGTTTCGCGCATCGTTGGGCGCGTCAGTTGCCCCGGTTGCGGTTGCGTCTATCATAAAGAGACGATGCCCCCAAAAACCGATGGCATTTGCGACAAATGCGGTGGCACATTAGTCCAGCGTAATGACGACCGCGAAGACGTCGTTCGCGAACGGTTGGCCGCTTACCATAAGCAGACTCAACCGCTCGTCGATTACTACGCTAAACGCGGTCTCTTAGTGACCGTCAACGGTAATGCTTCGGTCGACGAAGTATTTAACCAGATTCGAAAAGTTCTCGAATTTTAACGATTTGAGTTATTTTTCTGAAAGATTTTATCACGCGACAATTTTTTTTGTTGAAACGAGTTTTTGCGTCTGTTAAAAGGCGTCTCGCTGGAAGTGCGACGAAAAATTGTCGCGCGTGAATTGAATTTAAGGAGAGACGAACATGAAAGTTCGGCCGTCAGTTAAAAAAATTTGTGACAAATGTAAGCTAATTCGACGTCACGGCGTTGTGCGTGTGATTTGTGAAAATCCGCGTCACAAACAGCGTCAGGGTTAATTGAGGAGGAAAGCCGGATGGCACGTATTGCAGGTATCGATTTGCCGCGACGCAAACGCATGGAAATCGCGTTGACAAGTGTGTATGGTATTGGCCGCGCGCGAGCAAAACTCATTTTAGACGAAGCTAAAGTTCCCTATGATCGCAATAGCGATGATCTCACCGAAGCTGAGACGCGTGCGATTCGCGAAGTCATCGAAGCCCACTATCAGGTCGAAGGTGACTTGCGTCGCATCGTTCGCATGAATATCAAGCGTTTGATGGATCTCGGTTGTTATCGTGGTCTTCGTCATCGTCGTGGATTGCCCGTTCGCGGACAACGCACGAAGACGAATGCGCGCACGCGCAAAGGACCCAGCCGCGTTGCTATTAAGAAGAAAAAGTAATTTCACTTTAGATCAGAAGAGGAAAGACAGTGGCTAAAACAACGAAAACGACGAAACGTGTGGCGAAAAAGCACGTTAAAAAGAATGTCCCTAGCGGTGTGGCTCACATCCGTTCGACGTTCAATAACACGATTATTACGATTACCGATAACAATGGTGGCACGGTTTCTTGGTGCACATGCGGTACGAAGGGTTTCCGCGGTTCGCGTAAATCCACGCCGTTCGCAGCCCAAGTTGCCGCCGATGATGCCGCTCACAAAGCGATGGATCACGGCATGAAGAGCATCGCCGTCTTCGCCAAAGGTCCCGGTTCAGGACGTGAAGCCGCTTTGCGTGCTCTCCAAGCCGCCGGCCTCAAGGTGACGATGATTCGCGACGTTACGCCTATCCCCCACAACGGTTGCCGACCGCCGAAACGCCGCCGCGTCTAATCGGCTCTGGGAACTATCGCTCGCCGGCTGATCTCCTTTAGCCGGCGCTTTGTTTGTCAAATTTCGAGCGCGGAGGGACGCATGCATCGAAACTGGACTGATCTCATTAAGCCCAAATGCGTTGAGATCGAAAAAGAATCGCGGACTGATAAATACTGCCGATTCATCTGTGAACCGCTCGAAAGAGGTTTCGGACAGACAATCGGTAACGGTTTGCGACGCATCTTGTTAAGCTCGCTTCAAGGTGCCGCAATCACAGCCGTGAAAATCGAAGGCGCTGTCCATGAATTCATGGCTTTGCCCGAAATTCGCGAAGACGTCGTCGTCATCGTGATGAATATCAAAAAGATTCGCATCAAATCGAATATCTCTGAACCTGCGTGGATTCACATCGATAAGAAAGGTCCTGGTGTCGTCAAAGCCGGCGATATCGATTGCCCCTCGAATATCGAAATTCTCAATCCCGAACACGTCATTTGTACGCTCGGCGAAGATGCTCATTTCGTCGCCGATTTCTGCGTCGAAACCGGTAAAGGTTATCGCCGTTCGGTCGAAGAAAAACGCGACGATTATCCCCTTGGGACGATCCTCATCAATGCGCTCTTCGCTCCCGTCACCGCCGTCAACTATACCGTCACAAATGCTCGCGTTGGGCAGCATACCGACTACGACAAGCTCTCGCTCGAAGTCACAACCGATGGTTCGGTTTCGCCCGAAGATGCCGTCGCTTTTGCTGCTAAAATCCTCAAGGAACAGATTTCTCTCTTCATCAACTTCGATGAAGATACCGTCGACGTTCCCCAAGTCGAGGAAGTCGCCGAAGTCAATTCCAACGAATGCCTCGATAAGCCAGTCGGCGACCTCGAGCTTTCGGTTCGTTCCGCCAACTGCCTCCAAAACGCCAATATCCGCTATATCGGCGAACTCGTTCAGAAAACCGAGTCCGATATGCTCAAGACGAAAAACTTTGGACGCAAGAGCCTGCGAGAAATTAAAGATATTCTCCAGCGCATGGGACTTACCCTCGGAATGTCGGTCGATAAATGGGAACCTCCCGTCTGATCTTTAACCATTAATTAGGAATACTGCTATGAGACATCGTAAATCCGGCCGTCATTTCAGCCGTACAGCTGCGCATCGCAATTCCATGCTCGATACGCTCGCTACGCAATTGCTCGATCACGAAGCAATTCAGACGACTGAGGCCAAAGCTAAAGAACTCCGTTCTGTCGTCGAAAAACTCATCACGCTCGCCAAAGTCGACACCGTTCATACGCGTCGCCTCGCGGCCGCCCGCCTCAATCAACGTGCCGTCAATCGCAATTTGGTCGGCGCCGAGCTCGTCGCCGAATTGAAAACAGCGAACTCCGTCCTCAATAAATTGTTCGACGATATCGCAAAGCGCAATGCTAACCGTCCCGGTGGCTACACGCGCATCGTCAAATTGGGAAATCGCCACGGCGATAACGCTCCGATGGTTCTCATCGAACTCGTCGAAAAAGCCGTTCCCGCTGGCGCAAAACCCGCCATCCAACTTACAACAGCCGATTAATTCGACGTTCTAAGTTGAACTGACATCAAAGCCGAATGTCTCAGACATTCGGCTTTTTTTTATCCAAATGCATCAAAGCCCCCGACTACCGATTATAGATTATATTGTCGAAAGCCATCGTACTCGAAGATGTCGAATTGCGCCACATGCGCTAAATGCGCCAAATGCGCCTCATTCGTCAAATGAGCGATTGAGATCTACATAAACGATCTCATCGCAATGATTCTTGCACTTTCAATGCATCACATCCCCCGACTACCGATTTTTGTTGAAATCCATCGATAGCCGAAGATGTCGAATTGCGCCACATGCGCTACCGCAATGATTCTAACGCCTTCCCGATGCGGCGGATACCCTCGACGATCGATTTTTCGTCGAGAGCAAACGACAAGCGAAGATGTCCAAATGCACCAAATGCGCTACCGGGAACGGTCGAAACGTGACCTTTTTCGAGCAAGAATTTTGCCAACTCGATATCGTCGTGAATGCTCAATCCTGCCTTTTCGATATTGCAGAACTTCGTGCAATCGAGCAAGACGTAGAATGCGCCCTTTGGCGCAAGGCAAGATATGCCTTCGATCTTGGCGATTTCTTCGCAGATGATGTTTTTTCGCCCTTCAAATGTGAGGCGCATATTTTCGATTACGCTGTCGTCGAGTTCGAGGGCTGCGATGGCACCGTATTGCGCAAACGACGTCGCATTCGACGTCGAATGGCTCTGGATCGACGACATGGCTTTGATTCGGTCTTTGTGCGCGATGGCGAGCCCAAGTCGCCAACCCGTCATCGCAAACGACTTCGAAAACCCGCCCGTCGTAATGACGCGATCGTGGAGGTCTGGGGCAATCTTCGTCAATTCGACGTGTTTAAATCCATCGTAAACTAGGCTCGCATAGATGTTGTCCCAAATAATCGATACATCGGGATAACGACGCAAGACGTCGGCGATCTGAGCGAGTCGGTCGGCGTCGTAGGCTTGCCCAGTGGGGTTGCATGGCGAATTGAGCACGAGCAGGGCTTGCGGATCTTTGGCAAGTGCTTCGTCGAGCTGTGCGGCTGTGAGCAAGAAGTTTTCTTCTTTCGTCGTTTCGATGTATTTGACTTCTGCACCGCAGAGATTCGCCATCGCTGGGTAAGATAGCCAATAAGGCGACGGAATGAGTACGACATCGCCCGGATTGAGTATCGACATCATTGCATTGTAGAGTACTTGTTTGCCGCCCGTCGCCACGATGACTTCGTCGGCACTTGCCTCGACGCCAAAATGGCGATGATACCACTTCGCAATGCTCTCGCGTAGCGCCATCACCCCCGGCACCGGTGTATATTTCGTCTTGCCCTCGTCGAGAGCTTTTTTCGCCGCATCGATAATCGGTTGCGGCGTATTAAAATCGGGCTCGCCAGCGCCAAAGCTGATAATGTCGTGCCCCTGTGCCTTGAGCTCGGCGGCTTTCGCCGTCACGGCTAGCGTGAGCGATGGTTTGACATGAGCAAGTCGGTTTGCAATTTTCATAGATAATAACCCTTCCCTTCGTTCAATGACCTTGTTCTGTGACGAATGCTTTCTCACCATTCAATGATGCTCATCTTCATTCGATATAATCGAGAACTTGCGCACGGTCGATGCGCCAGCGGTGGAGTATATAGACCTTTTCGCATCTTTGTATGTTTTTTTGCGTCATTGGCACCACAAAGTGCGCTCTCATCTCACTATAACGACATTTTTGTGCGATTCATTCGCATGTCTCGATCGCTTGAAGTCTCTTGCCTCTCTCGCCCTTCTCCAATCATCGGTCTTCTGCAATCGATGTGAGATGTTCGGAGTAGCCCCTTTTTTCGCTATTGATCGTTACTAAAATTTGAGATCGCCAAAAATCGTGATATATAGCACGCGTCGTGGCGGCCCCTGCGCATCGTCGCGATATTTCGAGTTATATCACTCATACGAATAGGGTTCAGAATATGAAATTGAATCGAATATCTGGTGCTTTGCTAGCTTGTACGTGCTTCTTCGGAGCAACCGATGCATGGGCCGATACCGTTGCGGTCATGAAACTCGACGTCTTGGGCGATAACGTCGACACGCAAGCGACGCAAGTCTTCGAAGCCATCCGCACGGCGATTATGAACGCCGAAGACTTCGATCTCGACGCCAACGGTGGCGACCTCACCTACACCGAAATGCAAATGGTCACGGGCTGCGACAAAGAATCGTCGATTGCCTGCTACGACATGGCTTGCGAAACACTAGGCGCCCCTGACATCGTCTTCGGTTCGATTAAATCGGGCGGCGAAACCCATGTCGTTTGGTACAAAAGCGGCGTCGGCGTCTTCCGCGAAGTCAAGATGACGGTCACCGATCAAGCTACGGCCGATGCCTTGGCGAGCAAACTCGTCGTCGGTTCAAAAGGACAACTCATCGTGACGAGTAACGTCCCCGGCGCCGACGTCTTCGTCGACGGTAAACGCCTCGGCATGAGCGCAGAATTCAAAGAAAACGCCACGCCCATCGACCTCGTCGAAGGCAAATACGTCGTCTCGATCCGAAAAGACGGGTTCACCAAAGAAGATGCCGTCAGCGTCGCGATCGAAGGCGATAAAACGGCCGAAGTCCACATCAATATGTCCGTCGCCACCGACCCCGAAGTCATCCGACGCGGCATTCTCATCGGCGGTTACACGTCCCTAGGCGTCGGCGCCGCTAGCATCATCGCCGCTGGCGTGCTCATCCCCATCGCCGCTGGTAAAGGCAAAGGGATCGCTGAAGGTATTGATAGAGGGGATGTTTTCAGCAAAGATGACTCAGACTCTATCGATACAATGAAGATCTCGTCGCAAGTCATGTTCGGCGTCGGCGGCTTTTTATTGGCCGCTGGCGTTGCCATGGTCGTGACGGGTTATGTCTACGACTTTGCCGGCGAAGATATCGACCGCGGGCTCGCTTCGAATCCCTACGTCCCCAAAATCGATTTCAATCTCAGCCCTTCATACCAAGGTATGACGATGGGGTGGAAGTTCTAGCCCAACGTCTATGGATCGCATCAAAGCTATCGAGCGCGCGTGGATTCGCGATCGCGCGCTCTCGGGCGAAATACTCGACGACGTCGTCCGTTCGACATACAGTTACGCTTTGCGCCTCGCTTCGTCGTGCGCCCTGCCCGTGCAACGAACACATGGCCCCGTCGAATACGTCGATATTACGCCGCATACAAACGAGCTCCGATCTGAGCTCGAATCTATCCTGTCGTCGATCGGCAGCGCCGTGACTTATCCCGTCACGCCTAAAGCTCTCTCGGGCATCGGCATACTCGCCCCGTGCGGCAAATGGCACCGCGCCACGCTCGTCGCACATTACCCAGCGGTCGCAAAACACCTCCGCACGGCTATTGGCCGCCTTTTCCGCGCCTATCCATGCATCGACGAATCGTCGATCGAACGCGAATTGCGCCAAAAAGCCCTCGTCCTAGCCCTCGGCGGTGGCGGCGGCACAGGCTACGCCCACGTCTGCCTATTCCGCTGGCTCGAAGAATGCGGCATCGCCCCCGAACTCATCACGGGCACGTCGTTTGGCGCCATTGCAGGCTATTTGCGCAGCCTACAAACGAACTACGACGCCGCCATGACCATGCTCAAACTCCCAGGCTACTGGAAGTTCATTCGCAACCTCCATCCATGCATCGGAACGGGAACGCACGGCCTCATGGGCATCTGCCGCATCGATTTCGACGCCCTCTGCGAAATCCTATGGCGATCGGCAGGCTACTCGCGCCCACCCGCCTTTGGCGAGCTCAAAATCCCATTCGCAGCCGTCGCCACAGGCATCCTAGCCACATCGCACCTCGCCGCCGAAATCGAACCAAAAACGCCCCTGCGCTCGTTGTCGGGCGTCTTGCGCCTCACCCAACTGTCGTGGCGCAACGCCATGCATCACGCCGCTCAAATCGCCAATCTCATCGTCAAACAAGGCGATGGCGTCGAGCCCGTCGTCTTCGGCTTCGACGACCAAACCCGGGCGATGTGCGCCATCGACGGCGTCGCCTTCTCGGCACTCGTCCCAGGCGTCATCAACGCCGAAATCCCCCCCTCACACACCCGCTCTCGCGCCATCGTCGACGATCTCTTCAATCGTCGCGCACTCTACCGACTCGCCGACGGCGGACTCACCAGCAACGTCCCCGCACGCGCCGCACACGACGAAGTCCAAAACGGCCGCATCCGCACGCGCAATACGTGGATCCTCGGCATCGACGTCTTCGCCCCACAAGCCCGCGACGGCGTCTTCTACCCACTCCAGCAAATCGCCAACGACAACGTCTGCGCCGACGCACGATTCGCCGACACCGTCGTCCGCCTCAAAGACCTCCTCAGCCCCATGGAGCTCTCCCCCTCGCTGTCGCGCATGCACTGGCTCAACAACAAATTCCGCAAAGCATTCGACGCCGAAATGAAAGTCGTCCAATACGCCACCGCCCCGCTACTCCCCCTACACGCCCTCGACCTCATCGGCTTCGACGGCACTTAATTCTCTTTGGGGGCGCCCTATCGGCTTTGCCGATACGGGCTTTTGTCGCCCTATCTCGCTTGCGCTCAATACGGGCTTTTGTCGCCCTATCTCGCTTGCGCTCAATACGGGCTTTTGTCGCCCTATCTCGCCCGTTGGGCTCAATACGGGCTCTGGCTACGCCTATTTCGCTGCGCTCAATACGGCTCCGCTCGTGCGCTATCTCGCCCGTTGGGCTCAATACGCG
>ERZ1034719.155-NODE-155-length-48205-cov-7.111111_pt1 | contig 48205 bp, 34 predicted proteins | sample MGYA00520703_ERZ1034719 | MGnify/ENA primary metagenome ERZ1034719 (study PRJEB33766, sample SAMN09781716) | gut metagenome | biome: gut microbiome | host: Homo sapiens | place: Madagascar | study: EMG produced TPA metagenomics assembly of the PRJNA485056 data set...
ACTGCTCTTTTTATTCGGGGCGATGTTCCAAAAAAACGGCCGCTTTTTTGAAACATCATTCCCATGAACATCTATTAGGAGGCATTATGCTACAAAATCGAAAAGGTTTTACTCTCATCGAACTCATGATCGTCGTCGCCATTATCGGTATCCTCGCGGCGGTGGCCATCCCCGGCTTCATGACCTATATCAAAAACAGTAAAACATCCGAGGCCAAGACGAATTTGGATTCAATTCGAAAAGGTGCATTGACATATTTTGAGGCAGAGCATTACAGTCCTGACGGCCTTTCGGCTACGACAAAGCAGTATCCTTCTGCTACTACTGCAGTAAAAGTTGGTGTCGATGCGTCTACCACAACCGTTGGCGTTAAACAAAATCCTAAGGATTCAGCAATTGCTACACAACTAGGTAATCAAGCTTGGAAAGACCTCAATTTTATGCTTACATCACCGTTTTATTATACTTATGCGTATCAAGGGACCGGTTACACGCCTAAAAGTGGCGAGACCGCTGCTCAATATTCTCAATCATTTTTTCAAGCAACAGCTTGTGCAAGTTTGAATGAGAGTCAGGATTCTCTGTTTTATCTTGACGGTTATTCGGACGGAAAGACGACGGCATCTATCGAATACTCTGTGACGGGCACGGGTTCAAAAGCATCCTGTAATTCGGCTGTTGCTCCAACCGCTAACCCATAGCAATAATGTACATTTCAATATATATTCATATAGCATAGCGAGAGCGGATGTATTCATCCGCTCCTATCCATAATCACATATTAAAATTTTGTACAAGGTGTTCCATTTTCACTTTTATCGACTACAGACCCAAGTTGAAGTTCTCCACTATCATCCTGTTTACCTTCGATACTAAAACAGGAGTCTACTGTAGTTTTATCGAGTTTTGCCGCTGCTTGAGCCTTGAAACTTGTAGCCTTATCGCCACCAGCTGTGCCTTGATAAGAATACGTATAATATATTGGTGCTGAAATCGTAAAGTTCAAACTTAGCCATGGTTCACCAGTCCACGTTCCTACTTTCTTGGTACCAGTGCTTTGTATTTCTGATGGTTGATTGTCCTTCTCAGCACACGTTCCGCCACCAGCTAATGATTTACAATAGGTAGCACTTGGAAATTGGCGAGTAAATACTTCTATTCCATTTTTATCTTTGCCGTGTTCAGTTTGGAAGAATGCCGAAGCGCCTTCTGCAATGGCCTTAATATTCGTTTTCGCTTCGGTTGTTTTTGAGTCTTTAATATATTTTAAGAACCCCGGCACGGCCACCGCCGCGAGGATACCGATAATGGCGACGACGATCATGAGTTCGATGAGAGTAAAACCTTTTCGATTTTGTAGCATAATGCCTCCTAATAGATGTTCATGGGAATGATGTTTCAAAAAAGCGGCCGTTTTTTTGGAACAGTTTTTTGGAACATTTATAGGGGCATTGAGGTGGGCGGAGGCGGCGAGAGTTGTTGTGAGTGGCCGTAGCCCCGAACATCTTGCCTGCGGCTATGGTGTACGGGGTGGTGCGTTGCGCTACACTACACTTGGACTGTGTTTAGGCGCCTGGGGTTGCGCTACGCTGACCCCAGGCTGTATTCTGGCGCCCATTCAGGGCGCTAGATGTAGGGACGATCGGAAACCCGGGGTTGCGCTACGCTGACCCCAGGCTGTATTCTGGCGCCCCTTCAGGGCGCTAGATGTAGGAATGATCGGAAACCTGGGATTGCACTACGCTGACCCCAGGCTGTATTCTGGCGCCCCTTCAGGGCGCTAGATGTAGGAATGATCGGAAACCTGGGATTGCACTACGCTGACCCCAGGCTGTATTCTGGCGCCCCTTCAGGGCGCTAGAGGTAGAGACGATCGGAAGCCTAGGGGTGCGTTTTATGTGAGCCGCGTCATACGGATACGGGCGAGTGGGGAAATTGGACGCGCGTAGCCGAGGGCATGTCGCAACATATCATCATCGGAAACTAAATATCGACATTGTGCAAAAATATGCTATGGGGGCGGCGCGCTCGGCGATGGTCGCCGATCGCGCCGCCCATTGGCATAGGGCGATGTGCCCGATGCATAAGCCATCGGCCCCGATAGCTTGGGCGATGTGCCCTCGATAGCTTGGGCGATATGAAGTACCTTTTGAATTAGAGTATTCGGTATGTCTTATTTCAGTTTAGAGAACGTTCCGCATTCCATCGAAGAGAAGATGGCGCAGCTTCGCGAAACCTGGGATATCTACATGTATTCGTTCCCCGAGCATGAACGACGAGCGATCGAGGCATACGAAACGATGTGTCGGGTGGAGCCCGGTTTTACGCCCTATACGATTCGCGATGCCTCGGGCGCGGCAATGGGTTTAGTTTGGTATTGGGCGATGGATGGCTTCGCCTATCTCGAACATTTTGCCATTGCCAAAACGCATCGAAATGCTGGGGTAGGAGCCCAAATCCTCGCGGAGTTTTTGAAATCCTACCCCAATGTCGTGCTCGAAGTCGAAGAGCCCGTCGACGACATCACACGGCGCCGCGTCGCCTTCTATTGCCGCAATGGCATGACGTTTAACGACTTTAGCTATACAAACCCAGGCTATTGGAAAACGCCAATGTATCACACGCTTTGCCTCGTTTCGTCGCAACCGATGGATTCGGCACGATGCCAGAAGTTCGTCGACGAATTTATCTATCCCAAGCCGCTGTCTTACGTCGGTTAATCGGAGCGGCGAAATGGCGCATAGCGAATCAAAAGAAGTTGAATTCGCGGTATACCGCGTGGGTAAATCGCATTTTACGCACGACAATAAAGCGATCACATTGCCCGATGGTTGGATCGTCGTCGAGGCAGGCGATGCCGCGCTCACGCGTCGCGTGAAGTCTGCCGGCGAGTATTGGGTTATCAAGGGCATGTATCGCGGAAAGCCGACAAACGTCGGGCTGTGTGCGCCGGCACAAACGGTCGATCGACTTCGCAGCGAACTCGCCACAGAACGGCAATCGCCCGATTATGCCAAACGACTCGCCGCGGGTCGAGCCTATCGCGAACGGAAACAAGCGCAATACGAAGTCGACTTCGAACAAACGCTTTTGGCATGGCTCAATTTCGCCCCGCGCTACCATGCCATTGCCCAAAAGCTCGCCAAACGCGTCACGTCGTTTGCGACTGTCGTGGGCAGTGGCACGGTCGCGCGCACCCAACGCATATCGATCGAAGAGCGCGCCCGAGCCGCCGTCATCGCATGGATGCGCCATTGTACGACGAATTACGACGAGATGTATATCGAACGCGGCAACGATCGGCGGCGCATGGTGCGGCGACAACTCGCTCAACAATCGATTGCACTGCTCAATCGATACCGCCGAGGTGCCGATATCGATCTGGATCGATGCCCTCTAGCCCTTGCCCTCGCCGAGAAACGCGACGACATCGTCTTCGACGAAGAAGACGAATTGGGCGAAGATTGAAAGATTGAAAATTGTCTATTATGGATTGAATGATGATAAGAGAAATCATACGAGATGAGTCTTTTTTGGCCATTCCCAGTGCCCCTGCGACGGCCGATGACTTGGAAATCGGGGCAGATTTACTCGATACACTACGCGCCCACAAAGACGCATGCGTCGGGCTTGCGGCGAATATGATCGGCATACGAAAGTGTATCATTGCCGTCGCCGATGAAGGCGTCGAATACGTCATGTATAACCCTCAAATCATCAAGAAATCGGGCGCTTACGATGCGAAAGAAGGCTGTTTGTCGCTTAGCGGCGAACGCAAAACGAAGCGTTATAAGACGATACGCTTGCGCTATTACGACGCACAATTTCGGCGTCGTTCGGGTTTCTTTGAGGGTTGGATAGCCCAAATTATACAACACGAAATCGATCATTGCATGGGGATTATTATATAATGGTAGACGAAGCATTGCGCTCGGAATTGAGCAAAAAGATATCGGATTATTTATTTTCATACTTTCAGTGGGGTTCGTCGTCGATGCCCATCGATCAAGAGCCCAAGATGGGCGAACTCTTAGTCGATGTGCTCGAATATCAACGGAACAATCACCCGCGCTATGGGCGTTATTGTAGTTTGCAACGATGCACAGAACGCGGAACGTCGATTCTTTCTTATCCGCCCCTGCCCGTCGAAAGTTTTAAACGCGCCGATATATGCCCATTTGGGCAAGAACAAACCGTTGCAGAATTTCGATCGAGTGGCACGACCGAGGGCGTAAAAAGTATACATCGATTTCGCGATACGGGATTATTACAACGCGCTTTGATATATACTTTTACATTATATATTTCTCACCTCATGCCCAAAGGCATGCGTTTCTTATCGCTCATGCCGTCGTATGAATCGAATCCGCATTCGTCGCTCGGTTATATGATAACGCAATTCGTACAAAACTATGGCGCGGAGGGATCGGGTTTCTTTTTCGATTTCGATCGCGGACTCGATTGCAAAAGTTTTGTCGCAGCACTGCGAGACGCCGAGCGCGACGGCGTCGCCGTCCACATCTTCGGGCCTGCCTTTGCCTACGTCGAATTGCTCGATTGGATCGAATCATCGCACATCGCCCCCATCCACTGCGCTCCGGGATCGTGCCTACTCGAAACGGGCGGATATAAGGGGCGAACGCGCGAAATCCCCAAAGCCGAACTCCGACAAGCATTGTGCGACAAACTCGGCATCGAGATAGGGCACATCTATGGCGAATACGGCATGTGCGAACTCTCTAGCCAAGGCTACGAGATTTGTGCACTCAACAACCGAACGACATGCCCCGATGAATGCCTCTATATCTTCCCCGGCTGGATGAAATGCATGCTGTTTAACCCCGAAACGATGGCTCCCGTCTTGCCGGGGAACGAAGGGCAAATCGCATTCTTCGATCTATGCAACCTCGATAGCGCCGCCTATATACTCACCGGCGATGTCGGCACATTGGTCGAGCTTCCGCCCGACGTCAGACGCGCGACCGTAGGATTCCCCAAATACGGTTTGCGACTCCGCGGGCGCGCGCCAAGTGCTGTCCCGAAAGGTTGCTCGATGGCTTGGGACGAATGGAATGCACAAGCGCGCGACACGAGTAAGTCGTGATTTAATGATTGTATGGGAAGTGCGCCAAGAATTGGCGCACTTCATCGGCAATGCCCACGCGAATCGATGGATCGTCGATATGGTCTAAGACGCGGACGATCCAATCGGCGACTTGTGGCATGTGCTCGGTTTTGAGGCCGCGCGTCGTGATCGATGGCGTGCCCAATCGAATGCCACTCGGGCGCATGGGCGGATTTGGGTCGTAGGGTATTGCATTGAAATTGCACACGATCCCCGATTCTTCGAGGGCAATCGCCGCCGTTTTTCCGTCGACCGATTTGGCACGCAAATCGACGACCATTAAATGGCAATCTGTACCACCGCTGACGATTCGCAACCCGCGATCGACGAGACATTGCGCCAAACATTGCGCATTGTCGACGATCTGTCGGCTATAAGCTTTGAAATCGTCGGTCGCCGCTTCTTTGAGCGCAACGGCGAGTGCGGCGACTTGGTTCATGTGTGGGCCGCCTTGAATGCCGGGGAACACGGTGCGATCGATCGCCTTTGCATGTTTTTCTTTGCAAAGTATCATCCCGCCGCGCGGGCCGCGCAACGTCTTGTGCGTCGTCATCGTCACGGCATCGGCATAGGGAACGGGGCTGGGGTAGACGCCGGCGGCGACGAGCCCTGCGACGTGGGCAATGTCGGCGACTAAATAAGCTCCACATTTATCGGCAATGTCGCGAAGGCGAGCAAAATCAAAGGCTCGCGAATACGACGTCGTCCCGATGAACATGACTTTTGGCTTGGCCTCGATACATTGGCGCTCGATTTCATCGTAGTCGAGGACTTCGGTCTCGGGATTCACTTCGATTGGTTGGGCATTGTACAATTTTCCAGAGAAATTGACGTTGCGCCCGTGCGTCAGATGACCGCCAGAGTTGAGTCCGAGTCCGATGATCGTGTCGCCGGGGGCACATAGCGCCATGTAGACAGCCATATTGGCAGGCGAACCGCTATAACTCTGTACATTGGCGTGTTCGGCGCCAAAAAGCGCCTTTGCTCGCGATTGCGCCAAACGCTCGACTTTGTCGAGCACTGCTTGCCCTTGGTAATAGCGCTTGCCAGGGTAGCCCTCGGAATACTTATTGACTAACACCGATCCGAGCGCTTCGCGCACGCCATCTGAAACGATGTTTTCGCTAGGGATAAGGCGCAATACGGACTTCTGACGCGCCTCTTCTTCGTCGAGTAGAGTTTGCAATTCATCATCATAAGTAATCATATAACCTCCTGAAAACCGCCAATTCTGGGCACCATCGCCCATCGGTCGGCTTTGCCAAGGCTCTCATACTCGATATGTGCGAAATAAGCTATTCTCGCAGAATTCTTTTTCGCTCATGCGATCGCATTGCTCACGCATAGAGCGATGGGAAGGCTTGCAACCGCCTATGGTGCCGTCGCTGCCATTTCGTTGCGCATCGCTTGGATACTCGTCAACGGCATCCCCGTCGTACACGAGATAATGCTGTCGTCAAGATTATGTCTAATCATCGACTGAACGATATCTCGCGTCACTTCTGCGCGCCCTTTCGCTTCGCCCTTTTTGATGCCTCTATCCAACAGTTCGTTTTCCCATTTTTCTTGAGCTTCGCACATGGTCTTTCTTCCTATTTCCTGATGAATCAATGCATTCATCCTATCTATAAACTTTGGATCTGATAATTCATGCAAATTTGTGCAACACAGATCCTCCATAATTATACCGACCTTCGACTTGTCGTGCAACGCACCGCTTACGAAATAAAACTCGATCGGGCTATTGATTTCTACACCGATCGCACCTTCTACGTCGCGCAGTTTGATGTGTCGAATGAGTTTGCCATCGCATTCCTCGCCGTGTTCGAGCAAAAAAATGACGCATACCTCTGGGCAACCTTCGTACGACATGCCAGGCTTAAGCGCATTTAAGAAGAGCGTCGATGCATAAGTCAGAGCCCGCTGAACGACGGCTTTTTCGCGACGGCTCTGAAACTCGATGTTGTAAATCTTCCCGTTTTCGTCGCGAGCGACGATGTCGAATTGCGCCGATCGACCGTTGGGATTCGTCACGATGACTTGTTGGCGCATTTCTTCGATGACGATAGTTTCGTCGCCAGTCACGTTTCGTATGAGATATTCGACGAGCGATGTTTGTTCGTGAAAAAAAGCTCGCGACATCGGATCCGAAATCAACTTCAATCCGCGAGAAATCATCTCGCTCGCCGACGTCGGATCGCATTCCGCACAATCGGCACAATCCGTCACACGACGGCCACATGCCTTTTGTTCAAATCCATTGGGCTTGTCACCACATTCGTCTATCATATCGGGCCTCCTAGAGTTTGAGGTCATTTGTTTGCATGCGATTGGAACGCGCTACGCGATCTATTATACATGGATCGCGCGGTCGATGGATAGAAAAAACGATATGAGGCATTGCGATGCCAAAGCAAAAGGCGGGCGTATGCGCGCAAGTGCCCCGCAGGGCACGAGCACATAGCCCGCCAGCGGAGCCGTATGCGCGCAACGCAGTGAGCACATAGGCGGAGCCAAGAGCCCGTATTGAGCCCGCAGGGCGAGATAGGGCGAGAGCGGAGCGTATTGAGCGGCAGCGAAATAGCTTCGCCATCGGAGACAAAAGGCGTCGATCGCAGGGGACGACGGGGCGCTGTGATGGGCGCGTGGTTGGTTAGGCGTATTTTCCGATGAGTGTGACGCCGTCGAGGCTGGGCAGTGGTGTGGCGCCGGTGGCTTGTGCTTTTTTGTAGGCCGATGCGGCGAGTGCGAATCGCAGGGCGATGGACTCGTGGAGAGGGAGGGCGGATTTGAAGAAGTGCTGGACGAGTGCGATAGTCGGTTTGAAGAGGCGCGTGGCCAGGGCGATTGGTGAGGCGATGTCGCGGCGTGCGGCTTTGCAGTCGGCTTCGATGGCATTGGCGGTGGCGGCTGCGTTGGGTGTGGTGTAGACGAGGTGCGAGCCGTCGTAGTCGTTCCAGTCGAGCGAGGTGATGCTGTGGGTGGCGCAGAGAGAGGCGAATGCGGCGGTTTCGGGGTAGGGCGTGTCGATGACGATTTCGGGGAGGTCGATGCCGGCCGACATGAGGCGTTTGACGTCGTTGGCTTTGAAGGGCGATGTTTCGGTGGGGGCGCCGATCGGGGTGAGTGTAAGTGTAGCACCTACAATAATGCCGCGCGATTTGAAAGCTTCGATGCTTTCTGCGGTGATATTTCGTGCGATGCCGTCGTGCATGAGTCCGTGGAAGTTCATGGAGGATCCGAGGAAAGCCATGCAGAGGCCGGCGCGGCGTAGGCGTGCGATGTCGCGGCCGTCGGTGAGTGCGGGGAGGTAGGCGGCCCAGGCGATATCTTCGGTGATGAGTCGCAGAGCGAGCCTAAGGATGGCTTCATGTGCTTGTGCTTGCGATGTGAATGGGCTATCGAAGACGACTTTTTTGGATTCGTTGAGGACGCCTAACTTTTTGAGTTGTCGGATTTCGTCGATGATGGACTCGGGAGAACGGGCGTGGAGTTTGCCTGCGGCTTCGTAGGCGAGTGAGATGGGAACGAAATAGGGGCAATAGTCGCCGATGGGCGTGGCGCACCAATCGGGAATGAGGCACTCGGAGGCTTTTGGCGAGCCCAATTCTGGAGCGTTTGGCGAAGTCGTTTTTATGGTGCATTGCGAAGTCGATTCTGGGGCTTTTTGCAAAGTCGATTCTGGGGATTTTTGAGCGAAGAAATGGCGAGCGTCGTCGAGCGAGAGTCCGATCCAAGCGATATCGTTGGCGTAATCGGCTTTTGCGTTGGCACGATAGACGTCTTTTGCGCCGCTTGCGATGGCGACTTCGATGCCCGATTCGAGGCATGCTTTGGCGTGTCGTAGTGTTTCGGAGGCGTTGCATGCATCCATGAAGAAGACGACGCGTTCGTATTGCCAGAGCGCGAGGTATTCGCGCGTGGCGTCGAAGATGGCGACGTCGTCGTTGGATCGTCGCGCGATGGCGGCCCAAAGCGCCATTTGGCGCACGGGCATGACGGCTTGCCCTTGGATGACTTCGAAGGGAACGAGGGCTTTGCCGACGAACGGTGCGAGACCGCGTTTAAGCGATGAATCGATATTCCATTGATCGCAACGATTTTGACGAACTCGAACGATAGCCGTTTTCATGATGACGCTCCATAGCTCTAGCCAATGACAACGGGTCATTGGTCGATGTAGAATTTAGTGCGCGATTGTCATCGAATTGTCAGGATGGCGTTGGATTGAACGCAATCGCCAGTGCGTGCCCCGAGGCGATCTATTTCTATATGGGATCGAGCTATTTGGCGGGCTTTTTATTCCTCGGTGGGGAGTTTGTGCGCGATGCAGAGCTCGAACGAGCCATTTCTCAGGCTCGATCGAGCGATTTGTCGGGTTTATTTATTCCTCGGCGGGGAGTTTGTGCGCGATGCAGAGCTCGTCGAGTTGTTTGGAATCGACGGTCGACGGGGCTTCGGTCATGAGATCGGCGGCTTTATTCGTCTTTGGGAAGGCGATGACGTCGCGCAACGAGTCGGCGCCGGTGAGCAACATGATCATGCGGTCGAGCCCGAACGCCAAGCCGCCGTGCGGGGGGGCGCCGAACGAGAGGGCATCGAGGAGGAAGCTGAATTTGGCGCGAGCTTCTTCGTCGCCGATGCCGAGTGCGCGGAAGACTTTCTTTTGAACGTCTATATTATGGATACGGATCGAGCCGCCGCCCAATTCGATGCCGTTGAGGACGAGGTCGTAGGCTTGTGCGTAGACTTGCCCGAAATCGCCGCGTTCGAAGGCGGGCCAATCGCTGGCGCGTGGGCTCGTGAACGGGTGATGCATGGCGTACCAGCGGTTATCTTCATCGCTCCATTCGAACATGGGGAAATCGGTGACCCATGTTAGACCGACGTCTTCGGGTTTCGACATCGTCTTTGGAACCCAATTGTTTTTGACGGCGATTTCTTTTCGGACGCGGCCCAGGGCGTTTCGAGCGATGTTGAGTTTATCGGCGACGAAGAGGAGTGTGGCGCCATCTTCGGGCTTCATTTGATCGATGAGCGCCGTTTTTTCGGCGTCGGAGAGGTTTTTGGCGATGCCGGCATCGAGTTGACCGTTGGCGACTTTTGTCCAAGCGAGTACTTTAGCGCCGTATGTCTTGGCGACGTCGGCGAGGCCTTGTTCGATGTCTTTTCGGCTCATCTTGACCGAGGCCGGGACGCAGATGGCGCGAATCGTGCCTTGTTTTTGTTCGAGAGCTTGTGCGAAGAGTTTGAATTCGGTGTTGCGGAAGATTTCTGTGACGTCGTTGAGGAGCATGCCGAATCGGATATCGGGTGCGTCGACGCCGTAGAGGTTCATGGCATCGTCCCACGTGATGCGCTTGAACGGGCGCGGCAAATCGATATCGAGGATTTCTTTGAAGATCGTGCAAATCATTTCTTCGCAAACGTTTTGTATATCTTCGGGCTCGATAAAGCTCATTTCGATGTCGATTTGTGTGAATTCGGGCTGGCGATCGAGTCGCAAATCTTCGTCGCGGAAGCATCGAGCGATTTGGTAATAGCGATCGAATCCCGACACCATATAGAGCTGTTTGAAGAGCTGTGGCGATTGGGGCAAAGCATAGAAAGCCCCAGGCTGGACGCGGCTCGGGACCAGGTAATCGCGTGCGCCTTCGGGCGTCGATTTGCCGAGGATTGGCGTCTCGAGGTCGAGAAAATCTTTCGATTCGAGCACGCGACGAATAATGCCCGTCACTTTGCTACGCGTAATAATATTGTAGTTGAGGCATGGGCGGCGCAAATCGAGGTATCGATATTTGAGGCGGATTTTTTCGTCGGCATCGCATTTGTCGTGGATGGCAAATGGCGTCGTTTCGGCGCGGTTAAATACGCGCAATTCTTTGGCTTCGACTTCGATTTCGCCCGTAGCCAACTTTTTATTGGCGTCTTTGCCGCGCGAAATGACTTCGCCTTCGACGCCGATACACCATTCGGCGCGGATCTTCTGCGCTTGCTCGAATAACGGGCTCGCCGCATCGATATGGATCTGCGTGACGCCGTATCGGTCGCGCAAAACGATAAACAAAAAACTGCCCAAATTGCGATAATCTTGAACCCAACCGACGAGGCGGACGGTCTTGCCGATATCGCTACCGCGAAGTGCGCCGCATGTATGCGTGCGCTTAAATCCATTCAAAAATTCACTCACTGTTCGTTACTCCTATATAACGCAAGGGCGTAGCCTATTGCGCCCCTTTTCGGGGCGCTTTTTACGCCATTTCACTTCTCATTGGCAACGTTCATTATCACCAAACTGGCGCAACGACGCCCAACGCCCCCAATTTTTCACTTTTTTCCAAAGCCGCGGCCGGCTTTCGCCAATATCTACTCGATGGCGACGAAGCCCTTTTGCCCCGAAACGGTGACGACGTCGCCCATCTATCCAAAGCCGCAGCCGGCTTTCGCTAATATCTACTCGACGGCGACGAAGCCCTTTTGCCCCGAAACCGTGACGACGTCGCCCATTTATCCAAAGCGGCAGCCGGATTTCGCCAATATCTACTCGACGGCAACGAAGCCCTTTTGCCCCGAAACGGTGACGACGTCGCCCGTTTTGAGAATTTGGGTGACGTTTGGGATGGCGACGACGGCGGGCACGCCGTATTCGCGAGCGACGACGAAGGCGTGCGAAAGCGGTCCGCCGCGCTCGGTCAAAATCGCCGAGGCGACGAGAAACAGCGGCGTCCATCCGACGTCGGTCGATCGCGTCACGAGTATTTCGCCATATTGCAAATCGCCAGCATCTTGCAACGACTCGAGAACTCGCACGCGCGAGTGTACGCATCCGGGCGATGCCGGCAATCCATATAATATACGCGATCCGGCTGGGCATTTTTCTTCGTCGCAACGGTTCGGATGCGTCACAAACGTATCGGGCAATGCGCGAGCCGACATATAGGCCTGGTGCCGCGCCCGCCGGAATGCAACGAAAAGCCTTGCATATCGCAAGTTTGCGGGCGACGAAAACCACGATTTCAATTCGCCATAAGTCAAGTAAAAAACGTCGTCGACCGCATAAATCGTGCCGTCTTCGACCATGCGTTGTGCCGTTTGTCGCAAGAAAGATCGATATAATCCGAGGACATCGACGACATAAGCTCGCCATTTTTCGCGCAAGCGAGCATTTTTCTGCGCCCAATGTAACAAATTCTTGAATATCGGACGCAATGCAAACGGCAACGTCGAACCGATTTCGTCGGTGCGCAGCTGTCTTTCGTTTGCCGCCTCGTCGACTTGGGCTTTTTGCGCCTTTGCATTGGGCGCAACACACGCCGTGATATGCGTCGTAATGACTTGAAATAAGAACGTCGGATCTTCGCACCAACGGGCATTGGCGAGTTCTGCTTCTTGGTTTGCTCGCGCACCGTATGCTTGAATAAACGCATCGAAATCGCGCCAAAAATCGGCGCCACCGTCGAGCGATTCTGTCTGAGCGCGAAACGCTGCCGTGTCGTTTTGCCACAACATGGCGACGAAAGCATCGCTCAAATCGCGGTGTTTCCGGATTTCATTCGACATATTGAGCAGCGCCAACCCCGGCTCGGCACTGCGCACATCGAGCAAACCACTAAATAAATACGACTCAAGCGATTCATCACTCGCAGCATGACATTTATTTAAAAACAACGAGCACAATACATACGACGCCAAAAAACTCGCTCCGGCCACGAGCATATCGTTACCGCAATCGAAGAAGACCTCGTCGAGCTTTGCAAACGCCTCGTATAATTCGCGTTTCGAGCAATGTCGCGTATCGAACGATCGCAGTTCATCGCGATGTCGACAAAAAGCCATTTCGCGTTCTTTAATATGGCGCAATTGCCGTTGCATGCTGCAAAGACGCGCCATCGAACGCGGCAAGTGGTGCACGAAATGCCGCGCCGATATCGGTTCGATCATCGTAATATAATCGTCGATCGATTTCACACCGCCTATCTTTGCAAGCGTCGATGCATCGATAAACGGCACTTGCGATGCCACGCTCAATATCTCCGAAATATTGAGATAAATATGCCCATAGAACGTCGAAACATACGAATACCCCTCGGGCGCCGTCAATCCAAACGTCGAAAATATCGTATCGAATCCGCGTTTTGCAAACATCATCCCGACGCTCCACGTCATCGGCGTACACACGCCCGAAAGCGCCTCGCCGACATTGACATTGGAGTAAATCGTATTCTTTTCGCGCTCCCGTTTGACGATATCGCGCGCTTGCAAGATGAAAAGTTGACCTTGTGCAAACGAAAATTCGATATCTTGTGCGCGCCCAAACGTCGATTCAATATCGGCGGCAACGCGCACAAGTTCGCGGATTTGTTCGGGTGTTAAACATTCCGAGGCTGCATCTTTCTGGGCATGATAACGATCGACTGTTATCGATTCGCCCGCCTTTCCATCGACGACAGCCGCCCCCTGCCCGTGCGAAACGTTGACGAGCATACATCGCGATCCGACAAACGGATGGTGCGTAAATACGACGCCCGCCGACTCGGAATCGACAAATCCTTGTATGACGACGGCCATCGCCGGCACTTCGCCCGTCAAATCTGCATTCGACGGATATAATAATCGTTCGCGCGCATAAAAACTCGCCCATACGCGCCTCACCGCCGCCAAACAATCGTCATACGTCGACACGCCAATGACGCTTTCTTGCATTCCAGCCATCGAGTTTTGCCGCGAATCTTCGTCGGTCGAGCTCGATCGCACCGCCCACGTGCGCCCCGGCGTCTCGGCAAGTGCCCGTCGCAATGCCTTTTCAAAAGACTTTGAAAATATCGCACTCTCGGCGATACAAACGACGTCTTCGCGCGGTCTTTCACATATATTTCGATACATTTCGGCTTGAAATACATCGGTCGAGATGACAAACCCGGCAGGCACGCAAAACCCCGCCCCGATGAGCGTTGCGAGATTTAACGCTTTTCCGCCATATAACCGCCGTTGCGCCGCCGCCGTGGCGTCTCGATGCGCTATTTCGTCGAGCGATATGAAATGCATTTATCGACTCTCCAACCTTGGGGTGTACAAACCATGTCGATTTGGGCAACATCGGCGATTTGAATCAACGCATGGTTGCCGCGAAATGTTATATCATCGGGCGACAAAGCCTCGAAACCCAGTGCCCGCCTTAGTTTCCGCTGATCGCTCGCCGACCACTCGGGGTGCGCCTCGGCATACGCACGAAGCGCCAAATTGAATCGTTGCGTTTGAATCAACAAAGCGAGTTGTCTTTTTTGTTCATCCACATCGTCGAAAGTATGCACATCGGGCAATTGCACCCATTTCCATTGCATATCGCTCACGACGAGTTCGCCGCGCCCACACGGATTCCCCGCATACTGCGCGCGCACGTCATACGCCCCCGCCTCTAACGCCGCACTCAATCGCGCACCATACTCGATATATAACGACCGATGTCGTTGAAAATCGTCGCGAAATTCATCGATTGTATAGGCATCGCGCACATCCGCCGCCATCATATCATATAACGCCGCCGCATCGCCCGCCTCGACAGCCGCGCGGAAATCGCCCACAAACCGCTCCAAACGCGCCACTTCCGGGTGAATCTGGGGCGCCTGACTTGCACAGCCTACGAGACCCAATAATATCATCCAAACGAATCGATGCATCTTCGCCCATCCGCACGCCACCGCCGACCGCTCCATTGCAATCGACTCAAACCGTGCATCTCTACAATGCAACCCCTTTCAATGCTACTTTTTTCGGCATTCTGCGCTAATTTGTCGATTTCAAAAACGCATTAACATGAACACTTACACACTTTTATATACTTATACACACATATAGACTTATACATTTTATCCACGCATTGCGCATACAATCCGATCGCCATGCCGACTTTGCATTTTATGTGTTGAATCGCCTAGTTTCGACTGCGTCGGAAACTACGGCTCTTGAACGCCTAGTTTCGACTGCGTCGGAAACTACGGCGTTTTGGCCTGGCCGAAGGCCAGGCGGTTGCGCTATTGGCTCTGCCAATACGCGCAACTTGGCACGGCTATGTGCTCGGGCGTGCCGCCCTTGCGCGCATACGCCGTGCTAGCGTGCTATGTGCTCGGGCGTGCCGCCCTTGCGCGCATACGCACGCTTTCTATATCGACCGACGGGCAATATAAAAAAAGGCGCTAAAGTACCGATTTCACTGCACTGTATCATACATATACAAATGCATCACAAAGTGGAAATCTCAAGTACGATAGCGCCTATAGCTTTTTATGCTATCTATCGAGCATTAAAGCATTTGGCGAACGCCTTCGCGCAATAGATTGACGAAATCTTTGGCGACTTTTCGTCCGCATTCCATGACTTCGTCGTGCGTGAGTTTTGTTTCGGAGAGCCCCGAAGCTTTGTTGGTGAGGCAAGAGACGCCGGCGACTTTCATCAACATGTGATTGGCGACGACGACTTCGGGAACGGTCGACATACCGACGGCATCGGCACCGAGTTTTTGGAACATGCGCACTTCGGCGGGTGTTTCATATTCGGGGCCATGGCTGGCGCAATAGACGCCTTCGCGAAGCAAAATGCCGAGTTTTTGCGCCGTTTTGCGCAAAATATCGCTCATTTCGTGATTATAAGGTTCGCTCATATCGGGGAAGCGGACGCCGAATTCATCTTCGTTCAAACCGACGAGAGGGCTACCAGCCATCAACATATTGATGTGATCGGTGATGAGCATGAGTTCGCCAGCATTGAAATTGACATTGGCTGCGCCTGCGGCATTTGTCACAATCATGCGCGTGCAACCGAGGCAATGCAAGATGCGAATCGGAAGCGTCACGCGTTTGAGATCGCCGCATTCATAATAATGCACGCGCCCTTGCATGACGACGAGGTCTTTACCGTCTAATTGACCGAAGACCAAATTCCCTGCGTGTCCGTGGACACTCGAGCACGGGAAACCTTCGATTTGCGAATACGGTATGACGACTTGGTTATCGAGTGCATCGACGAAGGCGCCGAGCCCCGACCCCAGTACGACGCAAAGATCGACTTTGCGGTCACATTTTTCGCGAATGCGTTGCGCGATTACCATGGCATTATCATAAATTTGTCCCACGTCATTTCTCCTGTCGCGACGAGTTTTACCAAATAGATATATTGAGGATAGATTTCGAAAGATTATTCATCGATCGTATAGACGCCACGGCCCGTGCGACGAATGGGAATCGCAGGATCATTGGACCATTGGACGAGAAGCGCATAGACGCGCGAACGAAGCGAGTTATTACGCGTGTAACCTTCTTCGCGAACGAGGTAATCGAGAATTTCACTACCAGAACGCGAATCGGGCGAGGCGGCTCTCAAGAAATTCATGCACGATTCACGAACTTCGCCTTGTTTTACACGGCGTTTGCCTTCTTTGCTCGATGCTTCTTTGACTTTCTTTTCTTTGACGACGCGCGGTGCTTTGTTGAGATCGGGTTTGCGACCACGACGGACAGGCTCAGCCGACTTGAGCATGTCGCTCGTATACGTCTTCGAACCATACAATACACCGAGTTTTTCGATCAACGCATCGACTTTGCGAAGCTCACTTTCGAGTTCCGATTTCTTCGAAACGGCATTTTCATAGAGCTGTTGAAGCATCTGATCAACGTTATCAAAATTATCCATCATAAAACCTCCAATAAGCGAGAGTTTAATTCAAACGACATCGTTATGACTTTGCGATATCGCTCTTCCATGTAATTGCTATAGTCATCATTCAGATTATTTATGTCAAGTATTTTTATTTTCGTTTTTCATTTTTTTCTTTTTTCCAATCCCACGCTCAAACGCATCATCTATGCCATGTGCAATTTCATCAATCAATTCAATGCATTCGGCATCATGCACTCATAATGCACGCCATCGCGAAATTATTCCAGATTATCGTGCAAATCGGTTTTTCTCTCAGCCGACGATCCATCGCCCCCCTTCGAACGATAAAGGACGGCTACACCGATTCGATCGTTGATTTTAGTCGTCGACTGTTTCATAAACGATCGCGAATCCATAGGAGACACATCGCTAGGGAGGTAATCGTGTCGGATTTGAACAGCAAACGCCATATAGAAATCGCTTCGACACTCATCGAATGCTTGGCGCAACATCGCCATATCGCCATCTGCAGCGAGCTCTATGACTTAAAGGCAATCCTAAACCCGCTCGTCGTCGGTTTGCAATATAGCCCCTATACGCTGACTTTTGCCGTCCCCACCGAAATCGCTCGCCATGCCCTAGCCAAGCACATCGATGACATACTCAGCGACGGCGATTGCCCCGATATCGCGCCGCCTACAATTTCGACTTATGCCGAACTCGACAGATTGCAAACGACGCGTCAAAATGCCCAAAATACACTGTGCATCGCATGGCTCACGCCAATCGTATTCCAAGATTATAGTGCCAATATGCTGTTTCATGCTTTGAATCGGCGCGCTTTCGATCGCGTCGTCTTCGCATGGGGATATGGAACGATAGAATCTCTCGATAACGCTTCGAATCGCGCTTTGCACCGTTTATATGACGATTTGCACGTCCTCCAATATAACATACAAACACCTACATCTACACATATTGCAATCGATTATATCGGTCGCGCAAAAGATATCGCCGCCACACACGCGCCCTACCCGAGCGATGAATTTTGGCATTGGTTGCGACGATCGACGCCTTATATTTATGCAAACGACCGCGAAACGCTACGCCTATTGGCGCATGCCGCTAGCGTCCACCATTGCCCAGCCGTTCAACTCGACGCCATCGATAGCCCCCAACACTTCGATAAAAAGGCGAAATCATACCTCGCCATGTCGCCCGATTGGGATTTTTCGACATTCCCAAAATCGATAACGCATGTCATTGGCATCGATGCATTTGGCACTTCCATACACGCCTTGCCTATCTATATAGATATAGAACGCCCAGAAAAGGCAAAGGCGACAAAACCAGATACGACACAAGCGGCGAAAAGCGGTCATTCCAAAGCCCAAGTTTATACGCTTTGCCAATCGGAGTTTTCTCTGCTATGCGCCATGATTCCTAGCGACGATAATCGCCAAGACGACGAAAATTCCATCGACGAAGTGCCTTTTATCGCTTGGACTGTTTTCAATACGTTATCGGAATATCATCAAATCGACTTGTTTGCTTTGCATGAGATCGTTACAAATATCACAAAGTTATCCACAGAATTCGATCATTTATCCACACAATCCACAAACTTATCCACAAATCTGTGGAATCATTCCACAGAATTATCCACAAGCGATGCAAAGTTTTCCACAGAATTGGGGGATTTATCCACAACTCGAGTTGCAAATGGGCACTATACACGGGGCGAAGATGCCGAATCGCGAGCACATTCCATACTCCAAGCGATCCTGAACGACTGGCGCGATCGAAAACTCATCGCAATCGAACGCACATTTGACGATCGCATGGCGACGATAACCCTCCGCCCCGAATCGAAGAAATGTTTTGCAGGTGTTGCCGATCTCCATGCGATTGCACCATTGTGTCAATACAGGCACGAAGCCGAAATCACGACGCCAAATCGCGAAAACATCACGCGCGCGGCCGTCTCTTTTTTCGATCTCGAGGCGTCGGCACTATTTCGCACACAACAAAGTGCCTATCGCAAATATATCCATCCGCGGCCCAATACATGGATCGTCCAGCCGGCGCAGTCGTTTGCATTTCCCCTTTGGCTCGACGCACTCCCCATCGAATTGACATATCGCGAAGCACAATGCATCGAATCGATCATTCGCCATCCGACTTTGCAGCACGATTCTATCGATTTATGCGATGCAGGATTGCAAAAGTATCGAGAAATCACGGCTCGCTTTGCGCCCTATTTTCGGCATACACTCCCCAGCCAAACACTCGCCATTGCCCGCCACGATTGCATCGATATATGGGCATTTTCGGGCGCACGCCATCACGCATTATGTGCCATCGTACTCGGTTGCTTGTTGTCGGAATACGGCGTCGAAATCGGCTATGGCAATTTGGCCATTCATTTGCGTTGGAATACATTGCAAATGCCCAATGCCATCGATATGGCAAAGCTCGTGTGCCTTCTCATGCACAGTATCGCTCGCGTTTCCTATGACGATCTCCCCGATATCGTCAAACGAGCTCTCCGAACGAAATTCGATAAATATCATCCCATGGGCTGGGAAGCGCAAATCTTGCCCCAAACTTGGATTTCTCAAAAAGCGCAAGATGCATACGAATCGATGCAGAATGGTTTGCTCAAACGCGATATATGCACATTTATCGTCGACGAATCCGATGGATCGATCCAATGCGACGATATCACCGATCTATGCGACGATATCGATGTAAACCGCGATATTGCCCATATCGATACGGCATGGCATGAAATCGACATAACCATCAGAGAACGCAAAAATACGCAGGCAATGCAAACATCTTTGCCTTTGCCTTTGCCTTCGCCTTGCCAAAAAGCCATCGACGATTTATTGCAAAATGTAGATGATACAAAACTCACACGCGCCAACGATTTGCGCAAATGCGTAGACAATCGAGCAATGAACGCATATCATTCGGCATGCGCCAGAGATTTGCGCAAATGCGTCAATCATCGGGCGATGAATACAGATAATTCGACAGCAAACGACGATGATTTGCACAAATGCATAGAAGAGGTAACGATGAATACGAAAGATATCGATAACACGAAGGATACGGGTATCGACCGAACGACGGCAATCAATGCCGACTTTTCACACATTGCGATGCGTTCGGAGACATGCCCTTGGCACCCGAGCGACGACTATTTGCACACGGAATTGCCTTGGTATTATATCGATAATACACGCGATTTTAATCGCGCTATGAGCATTATCCTAACGCAACCCTATATCGGACTCGACGTCGAAACGACGCTCTACGATCAGAGCTTGCGACTCATCCAAATCGGTTGCCGATCCGAAACATTCCTCATCGATCCGCTTTGCCTCGATATTACAGGGCTTTCGCAGGTCATGTCGCACCCCGGCATCGTCAAAGTCATTCACAATGCTTCGTTCGAAAAACGCGTACTCGCCCAACACGGCATTCAAATCGCGCCGATAACCGACACGATGTCGTTGAGTCGTTCGATATTTGGATCGAAAGCCGTCGGCGGCCACAAATTGACGTCGCTATGCGAACGGGTATTTGGGCGCGGCTTATGCAAAGATTGCCAAACTTCGAATTGGTCGGCTCGCCCCTTGTCGCGCATGCAACTCGAATACGCCGCTCTCGACGCCGAAATCCTCGTGCGACTCTATCCGCGCCTTACGCGATCTAACGCTTCGATGTTCTAGAAAATCGAATGAGCAATTCGCCCCGTGGGGTTGGAATAATTTTCAGATTAATCGACAATTTCCGAATAAAAACCAAACAATTCCATTTGTTGCGCATAAAATTTCCGCTCCCGACGTTTTGATGTATTTTTTTGTTTGCGTCCTACTTTACGTCGCCCGTTTTTTGTGCTCCAATGATCTCCCCAATACGCGCACGGTCTATGTGCGTGTATGTAGGGGGATGTGCGCAATGCGATTTATCTTATTCGATGAACCGTTTGTGCGAAGTATCACGATTATCGGACGAGATTATCTATGAGACGCCAAATATTAGGATTGGGAACTATCGCACTTTTATCACTGTCGATTTCGGCTTGTAGCAACGAGGCCCAGAACAACGGGCACGATGCCGACGTGTCGGGCGTCGAATCGCTCATGACGACGAAGCAATCAATTATCAACGGCGATCGCGTATCGGGCAAAGATTACAATTCGACCGTTTCGATTTTTATCCAATATGGGTCGATGCGCGACGCCTCGTGTACGGGCACACTCATTGCCCCCAATTACGTTTTAACCGCAAGTCACTGTATATCGGACTGCATCGATCACCGAACGGGAAAATCGAACGACACTTCATCCCTTCGCCCCTATATGCGCGTTGGCATAGGGAACTCGATCAAATCGCTCGAGAAGGTATATGAAATTGCAGAATTTATCGCACATCCAAACTTCGTCTGTTCCCCGAGCGATATCAGAAACGACGTTGCCCTCTTGCGGCTAAAGCAACACGTTCCGAGCTCGGTAGCTGTTCCCGTTGCGCCGCTCCCCGATTCCCTACAACTCACGGCTAAAGAAGCCGAACAAAACACAATTCAAGGCACTCACGTCGGATTTGGACTCACCAACCCCAACAACGATTATTCCTCAGGTGTCAAGTACAAAGCCGACGACGACATCATTGCCGTCTGCCCTCTATCGGGCACGCAAAGTTCGCATTGTAGAAGTGTAGATTTACCCCAAGGGTTCATCTACTCGCACATGGAGACCAAAAGCGTCAATACGTGCAGGGGCGATTCGGGCGGACCGTTCTTTGTAGAACGCGATGGAACGACTTATGTTGCCGGCATTACGAGCTGGGGCGAAGAAGGTTGCCAAGGCTGGGGAGCCATGACAAACGTCACCGATTACTACCGTTCGTTTATCTTGCCCAATACGGGAACGGCGATTCGCGACGAGATTTGCGACGACGGCGTCGATAACAACGACGATGGACGCATCGATTGCAAAGATCCGCAATGTCAACAAGATCTCTTCTGCCAACCCGAAATTTGCAACGATGGCATCGATAACAACGGTAATGAACTCGTCGATTGCAAAGATCCAGAATGTAAAGATTCGATTTACTGCCAACCCGAGATTTGCAACGACGGCACCGACAACAACGCAAACGGACTCGTCGATTGCGCCGATCCACAATGTAAAGATTCGATCTATTGTCAACCCGAGATTTGCAACGATGGCATCGATAACAACGAAAACGAACTCGTCGATTGCAAAGATCCACAGTGCGAAGCATCGATCTATTGCCAACCCGAAGATTGTTTTAATGGAATCGATGACAATGGCGATGGACTCATCGACTGCCAAGATCCACTTTGCAGTCAACTCCAACGATGCCAACCCGAGATTTGCAACGATGGCATCGATAACAACGGCAATGGACTCATCGATTGCAAAGATCCACAATGTTTTAAGTCGGAGTATTGTGCCGTTGAAATATGCGACGATGGCATCGATAACAACGGCAATGGGCTCATCGACTGCCAAGACATTCAATGTGCGACAAAGCCCATTTGCATGAAGGAAATATGCAACGACGGCACCGATAACAATGGCGACGGACTCGTCGATTGCGATGATCCACAGTGCGCCAATGCGTCGGCATGCAAAGTGGCGAGCAACTGCTCTGCTACGCCGCTCAAATCTCAACACTCCCCGATGCCCTTGGCGTTTATCTTGGGGCTTGGAATTGCCATCGGCGTAGCTCGACGCAAAAAGACTGAAATCTAAATTTTATGACTTTTATTCCATTCCGCCTCTACAATTCGTAGAGGCAGGAATACCTATTCGCAATCGATAGGGCCGTATTCGTATGATTGCCCTTGCGATCGCATTTGCCCGAAAGTGAGTATGCCGTTGTGCGTCGTGCCGAGTTTTTGATGGACTTCGTAGACGGCGCCACCAATTTTTGAGCCATCGCCTGGCCCCGTTTCGTAGCCCGCAGCGGTGACGACGGCTTTGCCCGTGACTGGATTGACGACGAGGAATCGCGTGCCGGGTGCGGGTTTCTTCTTCCAATACATGCAAACGTAATAGGCCTCGGCTTTCCAAGGCACGGCTTTTCCGGTCGAGCCTTGTCCGAATTTGCAACCGCCTTCACCCGATGGGCACCAATCGTTGCCGTATTTGACGCCCGTCCATTTTTGAGAATAGGCCACGTGTTCGGCAATGCCTTGGGTCGACGTCGAAGGCCACCAATTCGCGCCGTGCATCTTTTGGTCGTTATCGGTGACGAGATGCGCTTCTTGAACGACTTTACCCGTCGCCGGCATCTGAAGTTGGCTAGGCTGATTGCGACGCTCCATGATGCCAGTTTCGAGTCCGCATTTTCCAGAATCGGGCAAAAACGTTATCTTGAGCTTGTAGCTCCCCGCTTTCGATGCGCTCGTATACGTATCGACGACGGCATAATAAATCCCCTTATCGACGTGATACGATAGCCCCTTATCGCCACGCGCCAGGCAATCCTCCGCCTTGAGTCCTTTGAGGAGGTGGACGTCGACGTCGCCGCCTTTGGGCTCAGTCGTGCCGATGATGACCGTTCCGGGCTCGTCGACTTTGAAGACATAGCGTTGTTCGGGCCCCGCTTCGTTCACGTCTTCGCATTTGCCCGCATATTTCGAAACGATATTCGCCCCATTTTGCGTATTGCCTTCGATGACTTTCTTGAAATCTGTGACGACGATTGGGCAATTGGAACCCGAGCAAGACGGCACCCAGCTATTGGGGTTGGGTTTACATGCGCCAGCATTGCAACCAAATTCACAATCTTTACCGTCGGCCCATTCGGTGCAACCGTCGCCATTGGCATCGCTACACGTTTGGATCTTGCTCCCCGAACATCGCTTTTTGCCCTTTTCGCATGCATCGGTACACGCGGCAACGCAAGTGCCGCCATCGCACTTTTTGCCCTTTCCGCAATCGGTCGCATTTGTCCATTCGGTACAGCCATCGCCATTCGTATCTTTGCATTCGCGCCAGCCATTGCCAACGCAATCTTTGCTCCCTGCCGTGCAAGCATCGGTACACGTCGCTGGCGGCGGCGTACATTGCCCACCGCTACAAACATCGTCGCCTTCGCAATTCGTGACTTCTGTCCATTCGGTGCAGCCATCGCCATTCGTATCTTTGCATTCGCGCCAGCCATTGCCGTCGCAATCTCTGCTACCGTCAACACAAGCGTTCGAACACGACTCCGTTGCGGCGGGTTTGCAACCACCGCCGCGCTCAGAATCGCAGACTTGCCCCGGACCGCAAAACGTCGTCGTCGTCCACTGCAAACAGCCATCGCCGTCGTCGTCTTGGCAAAACATATAGCCTATCGTCCCATCGCATGCGATTTCGCCATCTTTCGAGCACTCGCTGATGCATTTGCACCGATCGCCTTGGCAACCGTCTTTGCACGGCGTCGGATCGGACCATTCGAGACAAGGATCTTTGTCGAAATAGCCACAAACGTATTCGCCCTGCGCATCGCAACGCATTTTGCCCTCTTGCGAGCATTCATCGGTACATTTTTCGATTGGCTTGTCGTCGCCATTATCGGGATCGGGGTTCGACGGGTCAGACGGGTCACCGCCATTGGAATCGCCTGGTTCGTTCACATCGGGATACGTCATGGCGCTATCTTCGCAAGCATTGAAACAAAGCACTACGGCGCTCAGAATGGCAAATCGACGCAAAAATTGTCGATACGATGTCGTTTCTCTTCGAATCATGGTCCACCTCTCTCCATTTTTCGTGTATCATCACTCCCAACCAAACTATCCATCATATATAGGGAAGTATAGGCGAAATGTCGCCTCAAAAATCGCATTTGTCATTCTCAATTCCTCTACTATAATACGGCGCCGAATAGGTGTCTTTGGATTCGCTTCATAACGGCTGTGATGCGCTGTTTTGCTTAAAGGAACAATCTATGGCTATCCACGAAAATGCAGGTCACAAGGTCAATCTCGACGACAGAATTAACGTCGCAAGACTCATCACCGATTATTATGCGATCAAACCCGACATGACCGATCCCACTTGTCGGGTTTCGTTCGGAACGAGTGGGCATCGTGGCGTCGCAAGTCGCGGTTCGTTCAACGAGATGCATATCGTCGCCATTTCGCAAGCCGTTGCCGAATACCGCAAAAAAGAAAACATCAACGGACCTCTCTTTTTGGGAATGGATAGCCATGCGCTCAGCGAGCCCGCTTTTGTGACGGCTATCGAAGTTTTGGCGGCAAACGACGTCGAAGTCGTCATCCAAGCCGGGATCGATAAAGGGCACTACGGCTATACGCCCACCCCCGTCATCAGCCATGCCATACTCAGCCATAATGCCAAATTGAGCGATGGCGACCCAAACCGATCCGATGGCATCGTCATTACGCCTAGCCATAATCCCCCGATCTATGGCGGATTTAAATACAACCCGCCGACGGGCGGGCCCGCCGACACGGCCATCACCAAATGGATCGAGGCGCGCGCAAACGATATCCTCGCGCAAGGCGCACAAAACGTGCGACGCGTCGCCGTTTCGCACGATAATATGCCACCATCGGTCCACACCACCGATTACGTCACATCCTATGTCGCCGATCTCCAGAACATCATCGATATGACGGCCATCGCGCAATCGGGGATCAAACTCGGCGTCCATCCTTTGGGCGGTTCCACCCTCGACTTCTGGAATGCCATCGCCGATACATACAAACTCAACATGACGAATACGTATCCCCATATCGATCACACATTCGGCTTTATGACATACGATCACGATGGGAAGATTCGCATGGACTGCTCATCGCCCTATGCCATGGCATCGCTCATCGCCCTAAAAGACTCCTTCGATCTGGGATTTGGCAACGATCCCGACGGCGATCGTCACGGCATCGTCACGAAGGCGGGGCTCATGAACCCCAATCACTACTTAGCCGTCATGATCGAATACCTCTACGAATCGCGTTCACAATGGTCGAAATCGCTCAAAGTCGGGAAAACGCTCGTCTCGAGTGCTCTCATCGATCGGGTCTGCGCATGCATCGGACGCGATGTCTACGAAGTCCCCGTCGGCTTCAAATGGTTCGTCGAAGGTTTGTTTGGGAAATTCTTGGGCTTTGGCGGCGAAGAATCGGCAGGCGCATCGTTTTTGCGCTTCGATGGGGGACTTTGGTCGACCGATAAAGACGGCATCATTCCGTGTTTGTTAGCTGCCGAAATGACGGCGAAGACGGGCATCGATCCGGCGGCGCGGCACGAAGCACACGAACGGCGATTTGGAAAATCCTACTACGGCAGAGTCGAAACCGCCGCGCCCGCCTCCGTGCGGCAAAAACTCAGAAAACTCTCGCCTTCCGATATCTCGGCCGATACCCTAGCCGGCGAACCCATCGTGAGCATACTCACCAATGCCCCAGGCAATCACGCCCCCATCGGAGGGCTCAAAGTCTGCTCGCAAAACGGTTGGTTCGCCGTCCGTCCCTCGGGAACCGAAGATATCTACAAAATTTACGCTGAATCGTTCAAAAGCGAAGACCACTTGCACGAAATCGAACGCCAAGCCGACGATATCGTCGCACGCGTGACAAATCCCAATGCGTAGAGCGATCGCGAATAGAGACACTTGAACATGAACAATATCGAACTCAACGAACCATTATCGAAACACACGACGATGCATATCGGCGGGTGTGCCAAAAAATTCGTCTACGCCCATAACGACGAACAACTCGCCAATGCACTTGCCGATGCCCAGTCCGAAAACGATCGCGTCTTTATATTGGGCGCAGGGAGCAATCTCCTCGTCTGCGATGAAGGATTCGATGGCGTCGTCGTCAAAATGGCCGACGATTCCGTCGAATGGGCCCCACAAGACGATGGCTATATGCAAGTGACGATTGGGGCTGGCGCATTATTCGACGAAATCGTCGCCACCGCTTGCGAAAAAAACTGTGGTGGTATCGAGTGCATGAGTGGAATCCCTGGCACATTGGGTGGTGCCATCGTCCAAAATATCGGGGCATACGGACAAGAAATCTCCGAAGTCTTCGTCTCGGCACAAGCCATGCACAAGCAATCGCTCGAAACGGTCACGCTCACGCCCCAAGACCTCGCGTTTGCCTATCGTACGACGGCACTCAAAACGCCCGATAATCCATACGTCGTATTACGAGCCACGCTTCGTTTGCCTCCGTTCGTCGCCGAAGATGCCGTCCGACGATGCATCGAACGAAACTTCGCACGAATGGTGGCACAGCCACCCAAAACGGCGACAGAACTGCGCCATATCGTGCTCAAAACTCGGCGTTCAAAGGGCATGTGCTACGACACAGACGACTTCAATACGCATAGCGTCGGGAGCTTCTTCGTCAATCCAATCTTGAGCGAAAAAGAAGCACAACGACATAATGCGGCAAATATCATACGAAACCACAAGAGCATGCCCATGTTCCCCGCCGAAAACGGCATGAAGCTCTCGGCGGCATGGCTCATCGAACAATCCGATTTTACGCGCGGATTTATTCACAAGGGGGCTGCCCTGAGCGCCTACCACACACTAGCCATCGTCAATCGTTCCGATGCCTCGTGCGCCGACGTCCTCGAACTCGCTCAACTCATCGTCAAAGGCGTCTTCAAACGATTTCACATTACACTCTCGCCCGAAGTCGTCTACCTCGGGAAATCGGGAATCGAACAACTCCCGATTTCTCTGCCAAAATAACGGATTCCGAATGCAATACTCGAATTTTCTGCGATTCATTGCGCTATTGGCTTTTGCCGCTTGCGCAGCCGGATGCGCCACGACGCAAACCGCGCAACCATCGCATCCCCTCCCCGTCATCGCCCAAGATGCCACACTGCAAACGCCACCCCAACCCAAATCGGCCGCAAGCGTTGCCCCCATCCTCAAACACGTCGAATCGGTGACCTCTCTCGATGCCCAACCGACTATCGCAAGCGGAACCGACGATGAAGGCGTTTGGGTCGAGGGATCGGGCGTCTTTTCGGGGTCGCTCGCCGATGTCTATGACGATCTCATCGATCCGCTCGTCATCGGACCCGTCCACATGACGAAAAATATCACCATGAGCGATCTCCAAGCGTCCGAAACGCGCACGACTTACGTCATGCACGTCAAAATGCGATATATCGTCTCGGTCGAATTCGATTTGGCAGCACTCATCGAACCCTTCTTCGACGAAAATGGCGAGCAAATCGGATGGACTTATGTGAGCGAGAAAATCGCCGGATCGCGCTTCTTATCGAAAGTTTCGACGTTTCTCATCATACGAAAAGCCGAAAACGACGCGTTCCAAGTCGATTTCAGAAGCGAAAACGTCGCCACCATGGATAAAGAATCCGAGGCCCGTCGACACCTCGAAACGCTCTTCGATTATTGGAAAAATAAATCTATCGAACGAAAAAAATAAGCATATTTATTCATATTATCGAATATTATTCACACCCCGAGAACATCATGAAAATCGCCTATATCTTCGATCAACCGCTACCTGGCAAAGAAGCCGACCAAATGCAACTCATCAATACGATCGCCGCGCTGTCGCGTCACGGTTGCGAAGTCACGCTCTTTTTGCCCGCCTCCAATGTCGACGATCTCCCCACTGCCGACGCGCTGCGCGAATACTACAAAATCGATGCGCCATTCAAACTCGACTGCATCCATTCGATTTTCCCCGGTCCACGCATTGCCGAGAAAGTCGTCCATCCGCTTTTGTGTACGACATTGCTACGAAAAAAGCTCCGCACTTTCGACCTCGTCTATTCGCGCAATATTCCCGCTGTCGTCACGAGTTTGAGCACGGGCATGCCGACGATGTACGATACATATCGCCCTTGGCCTATCCAATATGCTGCGATGATTCCGCTCTTCAGGCTCATCTTTATGGATCGCAATTTCTTGGGCATAGCCCTTCACTCCGAATACTCGCGCCAAGCGTATATCTCGAAGGGATTCGATCCGCATAAATTGCTCACGGCACACAATGGCTACGACAAGCGAAATTACACGCCTGCCCTATCCAAAGACGAGGCTCGGGCTTTGACGGGGCTCGATCGCGACGCCAAAATCGCCATGTATGCAGGTCGAATATCGATGAAAAAAGGGCTCGATCACGTCTTGCGCTTGGCGCAAGCTCGCCCCGATGTCGAATTCGTCTTCGTCGGTCCGGGCGATGAATCGGGCGAGTTTGCGCGCGCCGCCCAACACCTCGCCAATTGCCAGATCATCGGTTGGCAACCCGAAGACGCGCTCCCCAAATACTTGTTTTCTGCCGATGTTCTCATCATTCCGCCGACTGCAGGCCCGCTACAGAAGACGGGCAATACCGTTTTGCCCATCAAACTGTTTTCGTATATCGCCGCCGGTCGCGCTATCTATGCGCCTATCGCGCCAGATACTGCCGAGCTGCTCCAACACGACCGAAACGCCTACCTCGTCGAACCCGACGACGAGGCCGCCGAACTCAACGGCTTCAACGCCCTCATCGACGACGATGAACGCATGAATCGACTCTCGAACGAAGCAGCTAAAGATGCCAAAAACCTCACTTGGGACGCGCGAGCGGAAATCATCGTCGACTTCATGCAACGAAGACTCGGCGAAATTCGTGCTTAAAGAGGTCGAAAATTTGGTCGTTCATGAGATATACGACATAATACGATGGCAGTTTTGTACATTGGGTACAAAGCGCTATCGTTTCGAAAAGATGCGACATGTCGAAAAATGTTCGTCCCAAGCGGCGTCGAGAGCCTAAATTAGAAATGGATACACAAGGCTGGAAAAGCCTTGGCATCGCCTTGCTCAAAATCGCCATCGTATGCGCGTTGGCGATTGGCATCCCATATGGCGCCTATGCGCTCTATTGTAGCTATGCCGAATCGGGGGCTTTTGTCCCCAAAAACATCACCGTGCAAGGCAACCTACGCCAATCCGACGACGCCATCCTCGATGCCCTCGGATTCGCTCTCGACGACGCAAACCTCGCCGAAATGGACGTCCGAGCCGTCGAAAGCGCCATCGAAACCCTACCTTGGGTACGAAAAGCAAACGTCAAAGTCAAACTCCCCGATACCGTCAGGATACAAATCACCGAATACGAGCCTTTGGGCATTGTCAACGACGGCTCATTGGCCCTCATCGATACAAACGGTGAATTTATCAAGTATTGGCGCGACGACGACGAATTGACCGCCCCTATCGTCACACTCGATAATCCCTTAGCCGAGCGAACACACGAAGCCATACGCGCCTTCGAAATCGCTTCGCTGGCACACAAACTCGGATACGATAAAAAAATCCACGAAATCCAATACGATAAAGGCGTCGGCTACACGCTCTATACCGAAACGACCGAAATCCGACTCGGCTACGACAGATTCAAAGAACGGCTATCTCGGCTCCTACAAGTCGAATCCATGCTCGAATCGCGCCACGTCGTGGCGCAATACATCTTGCTCGATGCCGACGACGACCTCGATCGAATCGTCGTCAAACCCGCTAGCGCTACTGTCGATAGCACCAAACTCGCACCTCGCAACGACGATAATCCGCCCGCGCCAAAACCCGATACGGAGCAAACTAAACTCGACGCGGTTCAAGCTAAAATCGACGCGGCGCAAGCCAAAACCGACACGGCGCAAGCCAAAACCGACACGGCGCAAGCCAAAACCGAGCCCAAAGCGCCCGACTCCAATTCTGCCGTCGACAAAGGCTCGCCGACCCTCCCCCCGCGCGAACGCATCATTCACGACGACGAAGACTTGGCGCTTCCGCCGCTCATCCTCGAAGACGACTAATTCCTTTGCTCCTTCCAATCATGGAGGCAAAATGACCGATAAAACAGGTGAAATACTCGTAAGTGTCGATATCGGCACGAGCAAGACGTGTGTCCTCATCGGTGAAGTCACCGAAGAAGGACTCGATATCCTCGGATGCGGAACGGCTCCGACAAAAGGCGTACAAAAAGGCGTCATCACGAATAAAGATTCTGCGGCTCAAGCCGTCTCGCGCGCGCTCGAAGTCGCCGAAGCCATGGCCGGTTTCGATTCGATTTCCAACGTCATCGTCAATATCACCGGAAACCACATCCAAGGCATCAATTCTAGCGGCGTCGCCCCGGTCTATGGCGATGAAGGCGTCGCGCGAAAGACGAATTGGAACACGAGCGAAGTCGCTTCGATCAAAACGCCCGAAATCAACCGCGACGACGTGACGCGCGTTCTAGAAAGCGCAAAAGCCCGAAAAATACAGCCCGATCACGAATTTCTACACGTCTTGCCACAAGAATACATCCTCGACGATCAACCCGGAATCCGTAGCCCCATCGGGATGAATGGCGTCAGACTCGAAGCAAAAGTCCACATCATCACAGGGGCGATCAGCAGCGCCAATAATATCATCGAATGCATCAATCGCTGTCATCTCAACGTCGACGACCTCGTCTATTCGGCGCTCGCCTCGAGCGCGGCCGTACTCAGCGACGACGAAAAAGAAATCGGTTGTGCACTCGTCGATATCGGTAGCGGAACGACCGATATCGCCATCTGGCACAAAGGAGCCCTCGTCCACACCCACGTCTTGGGCGTCGGCGGCAACCACCTCACGAGCGATATCGCCAAAGGTCTACAAATCTCGATCGAAGAAGCCGAAACGCTCAAGATCAACGACGGATGCGCCATGACTTCGGCCGTTGGTGCCGACGAAATCATCCAAGTTCCATCGCCTGGCGATCGCCGCGAAACGCGCAAAATTTCACGACAAGGATTCGCCGAAATCATCGAGCCCAGGCTCGAAGAAATCTTCCTCATGGTCAATCGCGAAATCGAAAAATCGGGCTACAAAGACAAGATCCCCGCCGGCATCATCTTGACGGGTGGAACGGCCATCATGGATGCCGCCCCCGAGCTCGGCGCCCAAACGATGAATATGCCCGTCCACCGCGGCATTCCCTGCAACGTCGGCGGCATGAGCGATTGCATCGCCGATCCGCGCTACGCAACCGCCGTCGGGCTCCTGCTCTACGAAATGAACCGCCCCGATGTCTCGTCATATAATCCACAAGAAACCCAAAAATCTTCATGGATCGGACGGATCGTCACTTGGCTCAAGCAGATCATCTAACGCCCCAAATGCTCGATCGCCATTCCAAAAATCGATCTTTGTGTCGAAAATAGATTTGACCTTATCAGGCATTACGCCTATACACTGCTCGCTTTATTTCGCCTGATCAAATTCGGGGCGGAAAGAAAGAGGCGTTTTGTGGCGGCATTCCCTGCCGTCTTCATATTTTCAGAGAGGAAACACGTCATGAAAAAAGGCATTCATCCCGATTATAAGCCCGCCAAAATTACATGTGCCTGCGGCGCCGTGATCGAAACACACTCCACGTTGGGCGACTACAACGTCGAAATTTGCTCGCAGTGCCACCCGCTCTTCACGGGTAAACAAAAAATGGTCGACACCGCCGGTCGCGTCGAACGTTTTAACCGCAAATACAATCGCAGCGCAAAGTAGCGTCTGAATCTTCTACCCCCAGATAGGGAAAGTGCAACAATCGTGTTGTGCTTTGATTTATCTGGGGTTTTTTTGTATTCCTAGCCAGTTCATACCCCCCTAGCCAGTCCATACCTTGCGCACCTGGAACACTCAATTATGAGCAAAAAATTAAACGAAAAACTCGTCGAACTCGAACGCCATTACCAAGATATATGCCATCGTTTAGCCGACCCCGATACGCTTGGCAATCCCGAGAAATACAACACGCTGGCAAAAGAACGCGCCGATATGGAACCTATCGTCAACGCCTATCAAGCCCTCCAATCGGCCGAATCTGGGCTCGAAAGCGCTCGCGAACTACTCGCCGAAGACGACGAAGAAATGCGCGCCATGGCGAAAGACGAAATCGCTCGACTCGAACCCGATATCGCCAAAAAACGCGAAGATCTACAAATCATGATGTTGCCCAAAGATCCCCTCGATGGACGAAACATCATCATCGAAATTCGCGCCGGAACGGGCGGCGACGAAGCAAGCCTCTTCGCCGGCGACTTATTCGAAATGTATTCGCGTTATGCGAATAAAATGCGATGGAATGTCGAAATCACCTCAGAAAGTGAGGGCACCGCCGGCGGCTACAAAGAAGTCGTCGCCATGATTAGCGGCACCGACGTCTACGCACATCTCAAGTTCGAAGCCGGCACGCACCGCGTTCAACGCGTCCCAGCGACCGAAAGCCAAGGCCGCATCCATACGTCGGCATGCACCGTCGCCATCTTGCCAGAAGCACAAGACGTCGACATCAAAATCGACGAATCCGATTTGCGCATCGACGTCTACCGAGCCAGTGGCGCGGGCGGGCAGCACGTCAACAAGACCGAATCCGCCATCCGCATCACGCACATCCCCACCAATACCGTCGTCACGTGCCAAGACGAACGTTCGCAGCACAAAAACAAAGCTCGCGCTCTCAAAATCCTACAAAGCCGGCTCTACGACATGCAACGCCAAAAACTCGACTCCGAACGCGCCACAGCACGCAAGAGCATGGTCGGTTCGGGCGACCGTTCCGAGCGCATTCGCACCTATAACTACCCGCAAAACAGAATCACCGATCACCGCATCGGGCTCACCGTCTATAACCTCGATACCGTCGTCGAAACGGGCGAGCTCGATGAAATCATCAATGCCCTAAAAACGGCCGAGCACCTCGAATTGCTCAACAGCGAGGAAGCCTAGCCCTGCCGCGACAAAGCAAAAAAAGCCTGGTCATTATAACCCATTGATTATAGCAGATTTTTCGTCACTCACACAGTAGAGGTTCGAATTGAGTACGGAATTGAAACAGAAGGTTTGGAACTACGCGCAAGAGTCCTTTTGGATAATGATCGGGCTTGCGATGTATGGCTGTGCGTGGAACATCTTCGTCATCCCTCACGGCTTCGTCGGCGGTGGTCTCGGCGGCATCTGCGCCGAAATCCAATACCTCACCGGCATCCCCATCTCGGTCACCTATTTGGCGGTCAACGTCGTCTTGTGCGCCATCGCCCTCGTCGTCATGGGGCGCGAATTCAGCATCAAAACGGTCTTTGGCATACTCGGGCTTTCGTTCTTCTTGTGGTTTATCCCGCAAAGCACGACCCCCATTCTACAAGACAAGCTCCTGAGCGGCATCATGGGCGGCATCATCGCCGGCACGGGCGTCGCCACGTATCTCTTGCGCGGCGCGTCGACGGGCGGTTCCGACATCGTCGTCATGATCATCTCGAAATACAAAAACGTCACCTGGGGCCGCGTCTACCTCATCTTCGACGCCTGCGTCATCGCCTCTTCTTATTTCTTGCCGCAAGGCTCGATCGAAACCGTCGCCTACGGCTTCGTCTTCATGGGCGTTCAAGCATACGTCATCGACACCGTCAGCAACGGCCGCCGGCAATCGGTTCAAATGTTCATCTTCACGTCGCGATACCGCGAAATCGCCGACCAAATCATCCACGAACACCACCGCGGCGTCACGCTCTTCGAGTCGATCGGATGGTACACCAAAAAGCACCGCAAAACGATCTACCTCGTCGCGCGAAAACGCGAATCGCAAGAAATCTACAAAACGGTCAAGGCCATCGATGAACACGCATTCATCGCCGTCTCCAACGTCATGAGCGTCTTTGGCGTCGGTTTCGACCCCATCAAAGCGGGCTTCCGCAAAGCCGTCATCAAAGACGCCAACGGCAATCCTCTCAACTCGTCCGACGCAAACGAAGCCGTCGAACGCCCCACCGCACCAAAAGCGCTCATCCACGACCCCGTCTTGGGCGACATCGTCCCACAACCCGACGACGCCCCCGTCGAAGCCCCCGTCAACGACGAAGTCATGGCCGACGAAAACGACGCCATCCGCACCGCCAACGTAGCCCCAAAATACGACCCCTCGTGGCCCGCGTCCGAAGTCTTCGATATCCCAGAAAAGTTTTAAGCGCCGCCTATTGCCCCTGGGGGGGGCAATACAGCGGCGGCTACGGCTATGTGCTCACTGCGTTGCGCGCATACGCCTCCGCTGCCGTGCTATGTGCTCGTGCCCTGCGGGCACTTGCGCGCATACGCACGGCTGTGGCCCGCCCGTCGGGCGGGCCGTTTTGGGCCCCCCAGGCATGGGGGGCCCACCATGCGTAGCCGTATGGAGCGATAGCGATATAGGCGGAGCCGGCGGCGTATTGAGCGGCAAGCGAAATAGCCGACGCCGTGGGCCCCCTGGCTGGGGGCCCACCATGCGTAGCCGTATGGAGCGGCGAGCGAAATAGGCGGAGCCGGCGGCGTATTGAGCGACAAGCGAAATAGCCGACGCCGACGGCGTATGGTGCCCGCCAAAGCGGCACCATAGACGGCGAAACACGAGACAAAACGACGCGGCGAGCAAGAGAGCGTGACAAAAAAGCACATATCGTGCACAATGTATTTGCGGCAATTGGGCGATCGTGTCATTTTAGGGCGATTTTTTGTCTGATGAATGAGTGAGTTTTCACTTTTCGGGCGGTATTCGAGGGTCGCTGAGAATACGATGTTTTGAGCTTATTGTCGCAGGGCAATAGGCCTATGAAGACGAAACTAGACAGGCCAGAGCGAGGTATTTGGATGTCGGATACTATGGATAATGATTTGGAACGCAACTCGGGATCTCCTTCGTTGTTAGACGCTTTTGAAGACTCGGATTTCGATGTACTTTGGGACTCTTCGCTTGGAAAAGCCGCCGAATCTGAGCCCGAACCCGCACAACAACCTGAGTCGAAACTTGGTGGCTTAGACATCAATTGGGGAACGCTTGGCGATAGCGATTTGGGCATGGCGAGCTTGAGACATTCTGATAATGAAAAGAGTGGCGGAAGTTTATTCGACGATAAACAAGATTCTACGCATGATAATCGCACAAACGACGAGCCGGTCGAATCTTTAACAAACCAAGACAAGCTCGCTGCAGAAGACAACCCAACGACAGACGCCCCCGACTCCTCAAAAAGCGACGAGATGGCTGGTGCGTCGCAAGAAGCGCAGAGCAGTGCTTCGGGGCTGGGCGCAAAACAAACTTGGCACAATCGCACCGAAGAAACGGCGAAAAATCAAGACCAAGAAACGCAGCAAATCCAAATGACGCCCGAAATGATCGAATCGCTCATCAATCTCCAAAAGGAGGGCATTCAAGTGCAACGCGCCAATAGCGCGTTTAAACCCGAGGCGTCGTTGCTCATCGATACGCAAGATTTCGAAAAACCCGAATCGACGAGCGACTCCGTCCAAAACTTACTCGTCGCCGATGGCGTCTCGCTCAAGGCGCACGACGACGATGACGACGAAGAAGAAACGAAAGTCGTGACGCGTTCGCTCGAAGATATACAACGCGCGCACAAAGAAGCCGACCGATTCGAGAGAGGCGAAGATAATTCGGAATTGGCCAACAATTCCGATTTCGATGCAGCAGACCCTGGCGAAGATAATTCGGAATTGGGCAGCGATTCCGATTCCGATTCCGATTCCGATGCAGCAGCCTCTGACGAAGATAATTCGGAATTGGGCAGCGATTCCGATTCCGATGTAGCTGCCCCCGAGGCAGCCGATGGCGAAGATTTACACGACGATGCCGCCGATAAGACCGACGACACCGATGCCAAAGCCGCACGCCTCGTCGCTCAACTCGACGATACCGACGCCAAAGTTGCTGACGATACCGACGCTAAAGTTGCTGACGATATCGACGCTGACGATACCGATGCTAAAGCCGCTGATATCGTCGCTCAACTCGACGATACCGACGCCAAAGCCGCTAATATCGTCGCGCGACTCGTCGAAACCGACGAAAAATCGGGCAAAGCCACAAAAGCCGAACCAAAGCTCGATAAATCGGCGGCAAAAGCCGCTGAAATCGTCGCCATGCTCGTCGAAACCGATGAAAAAGCGAGCAAAGCCGCAAAGGCCGCGCAAGATAAAGCCGATGCCGCGACACGAGATGGCGAGGCGGCAAAAGATGCCGAATCGGATACAAAATCGAGCAAAGAAACCGAATCCGATACAAAGTCGAGCAAAGAAACCGAATCCGATGATATCATCGAAGACACCGATGAAATTTTGGGCGAAGACGAAGACAGCAGTCCGCGCGTTAGAGTCAACAATTTCGAGGCGATCGAATCGTTCGACAAATCGTGTCAAGACTCGTGCCTAAGCGCTCGCGCGCGGATGGGGAACTTTGAACCCGAAGGCGAACCCATCACGGCCACGCACACCTTAGGGCACGACGTCACCTACGATGACAAAGACTGCGAAAACGGCGTCGCTCCTGTCGGACACGCCAACCCACAACGCCGCAAAAAGATGTTATTGGCAGCCATCGTCTTTACGTTTGCCGTCCTGGCACTCGTCATTGCCTACGCCGCCTATGTCAAATCGCTCGTTCCGGCGGTGACATATGCTCAGAAAGCGGCTTTCCAAATCGGCAATAGCACATTCGACCACTACACGATGACGCAAAACGGGGCATTCCGCGCGGCTTGTTCGGATGCACGCGGCGTCGTGTTGAACCGCGACAATGCGATTATCGCGGAATTCTGGCCATCGACGGCGGGTTGCGTCGGCGTGCGCATGTCTGAAGATGGGCGCAAAGTTTGGTTCGTCGATTCGCGCGGCGTCTTGAGCGAAGTCAATCTCGAAAAAGACGTCGGATTTGCGGCAAAAGAAATCGCCGAACTCACCGATTACCTCGATTTCGGATTCGAAGTCGATCGCGGTGTCGTGCGCTGGTTTGCGCTCGGCGAAGGTGGCGTCGTCGTTCGAAGCCTCGCGCTATCGAATGGTGCCGTGGACGAACAAGCCCTGCCTGCACAAGCCAAGCTCTGCTCGGGGCTCTTTGCCAATCGCTACGCCTACATCAGCGGCGAATCGATCCACCTCGTCGAAGACGGCAAGACGACGGCGGCGTCGCTCATGACGCCGAAATTGGGGTGCTCTGCCAATTCGGCCATTCACTGCGCCTACGACGGCAAAGGCGGATGGGCCGTTTTGTGCAATAACAGCATACATCAAGGTCACTCGGGCAGCGATCAAGCACAAGTACAACTCAGCAACAATACCGCCATTCGCTCGGGCGCCGTCGCCTTCAATCTCTTGCGCCACGATAAAGGCACCGACTTCGTCACGCCAAAAGAATGGCTCCACATCGACGAACGCGGCAAGACGACGACGAAAGAATTCAAGCAGAAGTTGGGCAAATCGTTTGCCCTAGCCTATAACGGCGATGAAATGCCGCTACGCGGTATCGTCGATCATCGACTCAAAGAAATCACCATCGATGGCGAAGTCGTCGACAATTTCCCCAGCACGAACCTCTCCCACGTCGGAAACGCCTTCGTCGCCGGCGGAAACTACGTCTGCTCGCTCTTCAACGACGCAAAATCACATCGTTCAAAAGTTGCCGTCTGGGATTTGCTCGCCGGGCGACTCGTCGATTCAAAAGATTTCCAAGGCGAAATCAGGCGCATTCACATATCTAACGATGGATCTAAGGGCTTCGTCGTCATGCATGGCGAGCAAGATTCGATAGCTTGGATCTCGTTCCCGACGCTCAATGATCTACTCACAGAACAACTCCAATCGGGCGTCGAGCGCGTCGATTGGAGCGACGATGGCAATTATGCCATGTTGCACTTCGAATCGGGCGCATCGCGTCTCTACGCCTTCACCGATAAAGGTCTCGTCGCAAAACGCGACTACGACGCCGAAACTATCGTCGCCATCGGGCACAACGACCTCATTTGGCGCATCAGTGGCGGAAACGTCGTCTTCGAACGCATCGAATCGGGCGAACTGTCGGTCATCAACGAACAACTCAGCACGGCGCTACGCGGACAAAAGATCCGAGCCATTACGCTCGCTCAAGGCTCCGACGACGTCTTGTTCTGGGGCGAAGCTGGGCTCTGGAGCTATAACGTCGCCAAACCACAACTCAATCGCGTCGTCGATTCCCCCGTCGCATGGGTTTCGCCCGATAGAACAGGGCGATGGGTCGCCACCTCGGCCGGCCTCATCGATATGACGACGCTCGACATCGTTCCAAATGTTCCTCTCGATCCGCGCTCCGTCGTCGATTGGATCGGACGCAGCAGCTATGCCGTCTCGCAAAATCGACAAACCGTCTTCGATTTCGAACAAATGAAATCTTACGAAGTCAAAAGCGATCAAAAATTGTCGTTTATCGGCCGCGCAATGGATCTCCACCCCGTCAACAACGTCGTTCTCGGTAGCCGCGGCGACCTCACCGTACTCGCCGAAATCGTCCCCAATACGGCGACGAAAGAATCCGATATACGTGTCTCGGCCATCGCCGTCATGGGCGGAAACGCCGTCAACGCTTGGTGCTGGCGCATGGCTAAAGACGGAACCACACAAGGCGACGGAAACGTCTGTGTCTCGTTTGCACATAAACAAGACGGCACCATCGTCCCAATTCAAACCGATAATAAACAAATCGCCAACGCCATGCGAAAGGCTTTCGCGCCGGTAAAAGTCGAAGCACAAATGTATGCACCCTATACATTCGTCGACGACGTCGCCCTCTCGATCGAAACCGTCCCCGCCGAATCGTCGATTTTCTTCGTCGTCGGCGAAGGCACCATGCCGCCGCAATTGGCCTCCGAATCGGGATTCTTGCCCGCCCCCGTCAAGACGACGCTCAAACGTTCCGACGTCAACATCGGCATGGCCGTCACCGCGCCCGAATACGAGCTGCGCGCCATGAGCTTCACGCCCAATACCGCCGCGAAGACGATTCGCATCCCACTCCTGCGCTCCGCCGCTCAAGATATCGTCATCCAAGGCTTCGATTTCGACGAAAACAACCGCCCCATCGACGCCGATCTCTCCGACGACATTCGCATCGAACTCGCCTCTCTACTTCAGACGAAACGCGACGCCATCGCCGCATGCCTCGCCACCACCGAAACGAAAAAGTTCTCGCTATGGCTCGACGAAAACGGCATACTCGCCGCAAAAGCCCAAGCCGATGCCGCTCCCGATGCCTGCTTAACCCCTGTCGTGACGTATATCGAAGGCGAACGCAAGAAAGGCGCTCTACCCGGACTCAACTCACTCCCGGCACTCGAATTGCGACTCGATATCACCGTTCCATAAGGGCAATGGCATGAGCGATCCAAAACTCGTCGTCTGTTATTCTCTCGGCACAGGCGCTGGATTCGACCTACAACTCGCCAGCATGAGCCGACAAATCTGCGAAGATTTGGCCGAAATTCTCGCTCTTTACGAGGATTTCATCACCGTCGCACAGATGATCGTCGTGCGCGAAGACGACGAGATCGCCTACGAAACAGGAAAAAACGCCTGCGCCTTTGCCGTCTTTTATTCGCTCCCCGAAACGCGATGGGTCATCGACTCTACTCGAGCCATCGGCGGCGATATGGCTCTCACAGGCCGCATCGTCGACGACGAATCCGGACTCCTCGTCAGCGTCAACCTCATCGATAGCAAAAAAAACATCCTCCTATTCTGCGGTTGCGAAACGTGCACGCGCGAAAAAATCCACGAGGCCATCTGCTGCCTCGGCGCTCGCATACTGAGCCACTTCACACCGCAATCGGCCGACGACTGGCTCCCAAAAGTCTGCGCCATGTTTGGCACACAATCGTTTGCCGCCTACGCCAATTGGATGGCGACGCGCGAAGCCGAACGACGCGCACAACGCGAAGGACTCTCCATGCCATACGACCGCATGGCGCAATCCCTCACACAAGCCCTCTCCGCCGACCCTCACTACGAACGCGCCGCCATGCGACTGTGCGACATCCTCCCACATCAGCTCCAAAAACAAACATACGAGTTCATCCTCCGATACCTCGATAAATTCTCCACCGAAACCGAAGCACTCGCACTCATCGTCGTCCAAGCACTCGCGCGCCTCGCCAAACGCACCGACGCCGAACGCACGCTCGACGACGCCATCAAACGATACCCACAAAACGGCGTTTTCTACCTCATGCGTAGCTCGATCCGCACCGACCCTCGCGCCATCTCTCGCGACATCGACGACGCCAAACGACTCCTCGGCAACGCCTTTTTCGCCTGCAAAAACGTCGTCGACAACGCTCTCGTCAACGTCACCGGCGTCTAACACACCATGCAACGCAATAAATACTGCATCGAAGGCATGAATTTTCGGGGCGAAGGCATAGCACCATCGACCGACCCGAACCGCAAAACAGTCCGCATTGCCAATGCCATCGATGGCGAAATCGTCTGGGCAACCGAAGTTCCTTTCGATCCCGATCTACCGCGCCATTTGCAAAAGAACATCGCCTATCTTCGTTCGGTCGAGACGCCATCGCCTCGGCGCGTGGCGCCCCAATGCAAACACTGGCAACGCTGTGCCATGTGTCAATACTCATGCCTCGAGTACGAAGAACAAGCCAAAATTAAATTCGATCATTGGACAAAACTCATTTCAAAATTCGTCGATCTGAGCAAATTGTCAAACGATATTCAATTCAAGCCCGCCATTTATCGACATGGCTACCGAAATCGATGCGAAGGCCATTTGTCGTTCGACGGGATCAATCCCATATTTGGCATAGATCCACGCGACGATGCCCAATTCGTCGAACGCGCAGAAACGGGCAAGTCTTTGCCCATACCGATGACTGCGTGCGCTATGCATACCCCAGAACTCAACCGTTGGATCGCCCAAGTCAAACCATACATCGAGCCATGCGGTTTCGTATCCGGCACGAAATTCTCGTTCGAAGCAAACGACGACACATCGAGCGCACGCGTCATCGTCTATGCCATGCCCGATACCGCCCAAAAGAGCCGCGCGGCGACTCAAAAACTCGCGCAATTCATGGCGCCTACCGGCGCTGCCTTCATCTTCCAAGAACTGCCGCCGCGCGGCTCTCACGTCTATCCTACCGCCGAATCATTCGGAAACTCACCTTGGTATGCCTACGATATCGAACCTCATACGGGCAACGTCTTGTGCGCTCTCAAAGGCGCTTGGACTCCCGTCAATCCTCGACACGCACATCTCATTCGACAAACGCTCGAAGAAATGAGCGCTGATCTGCACTTTCAACACGTTTGCGAAATCGGATGCGGCTGCGGCACGCATACAGGCGTCTTCGCCCCAAAATCTGAGCGCTACACGGGGATCGATGCTTCTTGGCCCGCCATCCAATCGGCACAATTCAATGCACAGCACGCCACGAATTGGCACAATGCCACATTCTATACCGATACCGCCGAGCACTATCTCGATAAACGCTACTTCAAGGGCGAGCGAGCCGATGCCATCATCTTGCACAGCAACCGCCTCCCCTACAGTGCCCACACAGCCGAACTATGCAAGCGATTTGGTGCCAAAACATTGTTCATCGTCGGACCGACAGCCTACGCACTCGCTCAAGAATGCCACCACTTCACCGAGCTAGGCTACTGCATGGTAAAACTCGTCCTCTGCGACACACTTCCAATGTCATACCACATGATGGGCGTCGCGATGCTCATCTCCAAACAGTGACCTTGCCGCCCAATCATCTAACGCGCCAGATCTGCGCACTCAGGGCGGCGACTGCGCCACTCATAAGCAAAACTATGACGTCGCCATGCAGAGCCGGACACTCACTTTTTCATCTTCGGTGAGTTGCAAAAACGCCATTGCATCGTCGAGCGTCTTGCCGAGATGCGTCATAATCCGCTTCGTCATCTCGATGAGACGTTGCATGCTTCCTTCTTCTCGGCCTTCTTCTCGGCCTTTTTCAAGTCCTTCTTCTCGGCCTTTTTCAAGTCCTTCTTCTCGGCCTTTTTCGAGACCTTCTTCTCGGCCTCGTTCCAGTAATTCGTTTTCCCATTTTTCTTGAGCTTCACACATTTCCTTTCTCCCTATATGTTGATACAGTAGTTTATTCATCCGTTCTTTGAGCTTGGGATTTCGAAATGCGTGCAAATTTTTGCGACGCATATCCTGCATTATTATACCGAGCTCAGATTCGTCGTTCAACGCACCATTGACCAAATACACTTCGATAGGCCAGTCGATTCGATTGCCCGACGTATCGACTGGCGTCACGCATTCGACGAGCTTGCCATTGCATCCTTCTCCGTTTTCGAGAAAAAAGATGACGCATACTTTTGGACAGTCTTTGTAATCGACGCCCGACTTGAACGCTTCTAAAAACAGCAATGCAGCATAGAAAAACGAACGCTGCGCCAAGGCGGATTCTCGCCGGCTTTGAAACTCGATGTTGTAGATCTTGTCGTTTTCATCGCGAGCAACGATATCGAGCTGTGCCGAATGACCGTTTGCATTGCTGATCACGACTTGTTGCGACATGTCTTTGACGACAATGTCGTCGTGATGGGGGCTTTTGCCGTGATTTCTCACCAAGTTGATGAGATATTCGACGAGCTTCGGTTGCCCCTTGAAAAACGGGCGCGATATCGGATCCGATATCAACGTCAATCCCCGTTCGATTGCCTCTGTCGTCCATGAAGTACCACACGCTTCACAGACGCATCCCTCCCGTTCTAAACAATCCTCCACTGTTTGGGCAATCTCGCCAGTCTCTGTCGGTCCAATACCATTGGGCTTGCTATCGCATTCAGTCACCATTCTGGGCCTCCTTACCTAACTCGAAGGTCATTCGTGGACGCATGAGCCATGTCATGCGGAAATACGCGCTTTCTAGAGTACTATTTTTTATTTTTTATGAGATCTTTGATCGACGGCTGAATAGCCAACACAACTGTACTATTGTACCAATCATTTGCCATCTATGCGAGGAAATAATCGAGATGACTCAATCGCCAATAGCCGGGCGTATGCGCGCAAGGGCCCAAGCCCGAGCACATAGCACGGCTGCGGAGGCGTATGCGCGCAAGGGCCCAAGCCCGAGCACATAGCCGTAGCCAGAGCCCGTATTGAGCCCGCAGTGCGAGATAGGGCGACTCAAAGCCGATATTTATTTGCCACGATTGCGCGATATCGTATAGAACGACCGATGCCCGATTGTTGGTGTTTGTGGGCGTTTGAGATAGCGATAAATGGCGAGCGATGGCGATTCGACGACAAAGAACGGTGGTTTTGAATGCAGTTTTGGGGGGCTTTTTAGGATGCGTGTTTTTGACGTCGTGTACGCAAGAAGTGACGCAAGCGGGCCCCGAGCTCCATGAGCAAGTTGCGCCTAAGGTTGCCATTGAATTGCCCGCGCCCCCCGACTTCGACGCTGCCATGGCGGCGGCAAAACCCGTCGACGGCATTTATTCGACGTGGGGACTGATCTACGACAAGCAAAAGTTGATCGACAAAGTCGTTAGAGTGCGCGGCAAAATCGTCGAAGCTTCCGACGACTGCCCAAACCTCACGAAACCGCGAAAACGCAAATCGCGCCAAGTCGTTTCGAAATGCCAGTCGCTTTCGGTCGTCATCGCGGGCGACGATAACTTGCACACCATCCGCGTTACGGGCTATCATCCCTATTACCATCCGCATTTTAAGGTCGGAATGGAACTCGATATGACGGGGCAGTATGTAGAACAGACGCGCTTTTTGGGCATGGTCTATGTCGAACCCGATAACGGGCTCATCGTCGCGCACCGCCTCCATGGCATGGGCGTCAATCGAGCTGGGAAATTTACGACGGATCGGAATGAGCTTTCGCAGATGATAGCGCGTGGCGAACTGCTCGAAATCAAGCATGCGATGAAGGAGACGGATTGATGGCTGGAAATTTGCTCGATGCCCTCAAACACGCAGGACTCGCCGATGCAAAAAAGGCGAAAAAAATCGAAAACGAAAAAAAACAGCAACAACACCGAGACCTCAAGCGCGATGCAACGCATACACAGGCTAACTCGGTTCCGCAGCCAAACACAGGGCACGATTTCATCGCCATCGAGGGCAAGGCGACCAATGCCGGCAAAGCTAACATAAATAGTGCACACGATGCAGCAGATGGCGCGACCAATGCCCAAGATCTGCGCGATGCGGCGCGACACAATGCCGAGGCCCATGTCGCCGACCGACTCAAACAAATCTATGCGCAAGCGGCGTTGCGAAATGTCTTTGGGCGCAAAAAATTCTACTTCGAAACGAACGACCACTTCATCGAATGCATTGGCCTGAGCGATGTCGCCTATGCCCTGATCGATCGCGGTAAATATGCCATCGTCGCAAATGATGCGATGGACGATTTCATCGTCGTCAATCGCGCGACGGCACTCAATCTCGAAGCCGTCGATAAGCGGCGCGTCGCCGTCCTCAAACGCCAAGAATCCTAGCGCTTTTCGCCATCATATTACACTCACACCGAGAAGGAATCATCATGGATAGATTTGTCATCGAAGGATCGCATCGCCTCAGCGGAACGCTGATTCCGGGCGGTAACAAGAACGAAGTTTTGCCTGCGATTGCCGCCAGCCTCCTCACGCACGAAGAAGTCATCCTCCACAACGTGCCGCGCATCAAAGACGTCGAAGTTATGTTGGAGATAATTCGGGATCTTGGCGGCGAAGCCGAATTTTATGATGATAACGACCTAAAGCTCTGCTGCGCTGGCGTCAATCGCACGTCGCTAAGCCCCGAATTATGCCGCAAAGTTCGCGCCTCGATTTTGTTTGCCGGCCCCATGCTCGCGCGTCATCACGAAGTCCATTTGCCGCCTCCAGGCGGCGACGTCATCGGGCGTCGGCGACTCGATACGCACTTCTTGGCGTTCCAAGGCTTAGGCGCCGATATCGACATCGGCGATGCCTATCACGTCAAGGCAAAACACCTCATCGGTAGCGACGTCTTCTTCGACGAGCCATCGGTCACGGCGACCGAAAACGCCATCATGGCGGCGGTGCTCGGGCGCGGCGAAACGACTTTGCGCAACGTCGCCTGCGAGCCGCATGTCGAGGGGCTCTGCCGCATGCTCGCTTCGATGGGAGCCCATATCGTCGGCATCGGTTCGAATACGCTCACCGTCCACGGCACGGGCGGGCTTCACGGCACCGAACACACCATCGGTTCCGATTACCTCGAAATCGGCTCCTATATCGGGCTCGCAGCCACGACGGGTTCCGAAATCCGCATCGAAAACGTTCGGCTCACCGATATGCGCATGATCCGAATGATATTCGAAAAACTCGGCATCCGAATCATCCCCGATGGTTCGGCAATCATCGTCCCTGCCGACCAAGAAATGCGCATCCGATCCGATTTACACAACGCCATTCCGCAAATCTACGACGCGCCGTGGCCTGCATACCCCACCGATCTCATGAGCATCGCCATCACGACGGCAACGCAATGCGAGGGCACCGTCATCTTCTTCGAAAAGATGTTCGAAGGCCGAATGTTCTTCGTCGATTCGCTCGTCGCCATGGGCGCTCAAATCATCCTCTGCGACCCGCATCGCGTCGTCGTCGTCGGCAAAAGCCAACTCTACGGCACTCGGCTCGAATCGCCCGACGTCCGCGCCGGTATGTCGTTGCTCATCGCTGCCCTCACCGCTCAAGGGCAATCGACGATATATAACGTTCGACAAATCGATCGCGGCTACGAACGCGTCGATGAGAAACTTCGCGCCCTAGGCGCAAAGATCGAGCGCGAGCATATCGATTGAGATTCCCCCCCCCTTGGGGGGGGGGAGACGAAAGCACACGCGCGGCTGAGGCGCAAAAATCGAGCGCGAGTACATCGGACGAAAACACGCGCGCCCCTGGCGCAAAGATCGAACGCGAGTACATCGGACAAAAGCACGCGCCCCTGGCGCAAAGATCGAACGCGAGTACATCGGACAAAAGCACGCGCCCCTGGCGCAAAGATCGAGCGCGAGCACATCGGACGAAAGCACGCGCGGCTGAGGCGCAAAGATCGAGCGCGAGCAGATCAGACGAAATCGAGCGCCCACAGCGCCGTGTGGCGAACCCAATCGGTTGCATGATTTTGCGCCAAGCGTTCCAATTCGCCGCGATAGGCATCGTTGCCCGTATTGGCTACGACGATGCAAGCATTGCGCACGATCATGCTCGGGTGAGCATCGCCGAGCGGCGATTGCGCCAAGCGCTTCTGGATCTGTTTGCCGCTCGACGTCAATATATCGCCCAAAGTCAATTCAGAAAGCGGTGTCGTACCCACGGGGCGCGGTGCCGCTCGACGTACCCAAGGGCAATTGGTCTGGCAACTGTCGCATCCCCACAATCTAGCGCCCATCGCTCGAGCCATTTCTTCGGGCACCTTTCCCCGATGCTGCGTCGACCAATACGATAAACATCGCGATACATCATAACCCGACTCGCTCAATGCCCCCGTCGGACACGATGCCACACACCGACGGCTCCCCCGTTTGCAACATCTCATGCACCCCGGTGTGCAATATCGCAAATATTCTTCTGTATCTTCTTCAAATACCGAATTTTGTTCGCTACCGATTCGAACGATCCATTCCCTTTTTTCATTCGATTCATTTTTTTCAATCAATTCACTCGACGCATTCGATTCTACTTTTTTAATCAATTCTGATTTTTCATTCGATTCATTTTGTACAATCAATTCACTCGACGCATTCGATTCTACTTTTTCAATCAATTCACTCGGCGCTATCAATTCTACTTTTTCAATCGATTCTCTTTTTTCAATCGATTCATTTTTTTCAATCGATTCTATGTTTTCAATCAATTCCGTTCTGTCGTTCCGTTGCGTTCGAACGATCGGTTTCGTTTCGCATGCCAATATATCGCGATATGGCATTAAATCGGCTTCGACGAGCACTTCGCCCAACATGATATGCGACCCCAATGTCGGGTGTATGACCATGCGATTGAACCCAATGTGGCCCATTCCAGCCCTCACCGCCCACTCGCGTTCCAATATCGGCGCCGTATCGATACATATACGCCACGCCCCGAGCTGTATCGAATCCGATAAAAAGTCGCAAAGACGCGTCAAGCGTTCTCGGAGCACTTTGTGATAATCGCCGCATACGCAATAACGCGCAAAACCGCCTGCAATGGCACAATCGGGCATTTCGTCGAGCGCCACAGCGCACGAAACGATCGTCTTTGGCCGATCGCCGACGCCAAGCCCATCGAAATGCGAACGGCAAGAGGCGTTCCGAGCGAGGTAGGCTAGATTTGGGACAGATTGGAGCGCGATGCCGTCGAGGGAGCGATAGGTGAGCGATTCGCTCACGCGTGCCAAGCCGACGGCATCGATGCCGACCGATGCGAGGAACGCGCGATACGAAGTGGCAAAACCGCTTGGCAATGCGCTCAATAACGCAATCGACATCTAATGTCCGCCACCGCCAGCGGCAGCGGCACCGCCACCGCCACCGC